>FTCZ01007988.1_pt1 | contig 21698 bp, 21 predicted proteins | sample 1658871 | NCBI WGS metagenome assembly FTCZ01 (sample SAMEA3914864, study PRJEB12502) | metagenome | biome: forest; material: soil | place: USA | collected 2012-03-12 | depth 0.3 m
ACAGATTCTTTTTGGGACCGAAATCATGTCGCGCATTTGCGAGCTGACCGGCAAGGGCCGCCAGGTGGGACACAATGTCTCCCACGCCAACAACAAGACCAAGCGCACCTTCCTGCCCAACCTGCAGAATGTGACGCTGATTTCCGACGCGCTCGGCCAGTCGGTCAAGCTGCGTGTCTCGACCCACGGCCTTCGCTCGGTCGAGCATGTCGGCGGCCTGGACAACTGGCTGGTGAAGACCTCCGATACCGATCTCAGCCTGCGCGCCCGTCGCCTGAAGCGCGAGATCGTCAAGAAGAAGACGGTCGCCGCCGCCTGATCCGGCTGGCCGGTTCGCCGGCCGACCGTTTCGGACAGGGCCCGCGGACCACGCGTCCGGCGGGCCCTTTCGCGTAGCCTGTCGACTAGACGCCTGCCGGCAGCGCGAACGCCATCAGCAGCGTGCGCTCTCCGAAGAAATAATTATCGTCGGAGGCGATCCACAGCACGGTCTGCTCGCCGCGCTGCTCGATCGCCAGCGCCTCCATATTGTCGACCGTGAGCGGCGGTGCGAGCATCGCGATTGGCGTGCCGGTCACGACACCGTCCGGCTGGATCGCACGGGGATCGATGATGGTGAGCGCCGAGGCAAACCCGTTGGGAATGTTGAATCGCCGATGCAGAACCACCACGCGCCCATCGGGTAACTCCGCCGCGTCGGTCGGCGCGAAATGGGGCGGCCCGCGATAGCCGAACGGCACGGGCTCCGCGCCCTCGACCGGATCGTCGGGGAAGAGCAGCGCGACGTGGCTGCCGTCGGGGCGCATCCGCGTCTCGGCAAAGACCAGGAAACGCCCGTCGTGCAGGCGCACCATCGCCTCGGCGCCCTCATTGCGCGGCCAGTGAGCCATCGCCTTGGGCGCGGCATGGCCGTCCGCCTGCGCGAAACCCTTGCTGTATCGCCAGATCTGGTTGCGCGTCTCGAACCCGGCCCAGACATGGCCTGACACTGGATCGAAGGTGGAGGATTCGCTGTCGCGATCGACCTTGCTGCTGCCGTCGCCGGGGCCGTCGGGCAGCTCGCTCATCGCATAGTCAGCGACAGGCCCGGCGCGGCTGTCGAAGCGGAAGCGGGTGACCACGCCCCCGTCGCTCAGCATGACGAAATGCCCGTCCTGCAGCGTCATCGAGGAGACGCCACCAAAGCGCCGGTCGCTGCCTTTCAGCACCCAGCCGCCGATATAGCGCAGCTTGCCCACCTCCATCCGCCCGGGATCGCGCGGATCGAGCGCGACCGGCGAGGCGGTCACCCCCTGCGGGGCGGAGCGGAAGGCGAGCGGCAGAGGGGCCAGCGCCACTAACGCCGCGAGAAAGGCCAGACGATGCATGGGCACCCTTCTAGCGGCGCCGCGGCCGCGGGGAAGCCTTCACCATTCTGAACGCCCGCTAACTGCTACGTTCAGCACCTCGTCACCCGAATCGTGGCAGACCGGCACGCGATCGGAAAGGCGATGTCGCTTTGGCGCCGATCCGAGGGTCAAAGGAAACAGTCATGACGCGCAAGGCGCTCTCGCTGGGTATCATGGGCGCCCTGGTCGCAATTTCGATGGCGATGACGCCGACGATGGCCAGCGCCCACGACCACGATAATGGCCGCCATCGCGGCTGGTACGATCATGGCCCGCGCGATCGCGGCTATGATGATCGCCGTTATCGTGGCGGTGACCGCGGCTATTATGGCGGCCGCGGCTATGAGCGTGACCGGCATCGCTGCCGCGACGGCACCGGTGGCGCGATCATCGGCGCGATCGCGGGCGGCCTGCTCGGCAATGCGGTAGCTGGTTATGGCGACAGGACGGCCGGAACCATCATTGGCGGCGGCGTCGGCGCTCTCGCCGGCAATGCCATCGGACGAGACTGCTGAGGTTCATCTTGGTCTGCTAGGGGCACCCGCCCCCAGTAGCGCATCGGGGCCCTCCAGTGGCGTAGCGAGGGAGGGGCCGGGATCCGTTGGATCCCGGCCCCTAACATTATGAGCCTTTCAGCCCGCCTCTTCGAACAGATCGGCGAGCTGACCAACCATCGTGCCTCCCAGCTGCTCGGCATCCATGATCGTCACCGCCCGGCTGTAATAGCGTGTCACGTCGTGACCGATCCCGATCGCCACGAGCTGAACCGGCGAGCGCGTCTCGATCCAGTGGATTACCTGCCGCAGATGCTTCTCCAGATAGGAGCCCGAGTTCACGCTGAGCGTCGAATCGTCGACCGGCGCGCCGTCCGAGATCACCATCAGGATACGCCGCTCCTCGTGCCGCGCGATTAGACGGTGATGCGCCCAGAGCAGCGCCTCGCCGTCGATATTCTCCTTGAGCAGGCCCTCGCGCATCATCAACCCGAGATTCTTGCGCGCCCGCCGCCACGGATCGTCGGCCTGCTTGTAGATGATGTGGCGAAGGTCGTTGAGCCGCCCCGGCATCGGCGGACGCCCCGCCGCAAGCCACGCCTCGCGCGACTGGCCGCCCTTCCACGCCCGTGTGGTGAAGCCGAGGATCTCGGTCTTAACCCCGCAACGCTCCAGTGTGCGGGCGAGGATGTCGGCCGAGATCGCCGCGATCGAGATCGGCCGCCCGCGCATCGACCCCGAATTGTCGATCAGCAGCGTCACCACCGTGTCGCGGAACTCGGTGTCGCGCTCGATTTTATAGGAGAGCGACAGCATCGGGTTGACGATCACCCGTGCCAGCCGCGCCGCATCGAGCAGCCCTTCCTCCTGGTCGAAATCCCACGAGCGGCTTTGCTGCGCCATCAGACGGCGCTGGAGTCGGTTGGCGAGCTTGGTGACCGCGCCCTGCAGATGAGTGAGCTGCTGGTCGAGATAGGCGCGCAACCGCGCCAACTCCTCCTCGTCGCACAGCGTCGAGGCATCGACCACCTCGTCGAAGCGAGTGGTGTAGGCCTGATAGTCGAACTGGGGCGAAAGATCGGAGAAGGGCCGGTTGGGCCGTGCGGGTGCCGCGCCTTCCTCGCCGTCGTCGCCGAGGCCACCTTCGTCCTCGGCCATTGAATCGCGCTCGGCCTCACCCTCGTCCTGTTCGTCGGCCTCGCCCTGATCGGCTTCGGTACGGACATCCATCTTGTCCTGCGGGCCGGCGCCGTCGCCTTCACGCTCCTCGTCGGTCTCGCCCTGCTGCTCGTCGTCCTGGCCTTCCTCCTGCTCGTCGCCCTCTTCGGGCTCCCATTCGGGGGGCAAGTCGGCCTCGACCAGCTCGAGATCCTGCAGCAGCTTGGTCGCGAGCTGGGCAAAGGCGGACTGGTCGTCGAGCGCGAGACCGAGCGCGTCGAGATCGGCGCCGGCCTTCTCCTCAATCCAGTCGCGTACCATAGCGAGGCCGGCTTCGGCCCGCTCTGGGACGACGGCACCGGTCAACCGTTCGCGCACCATCAGCCCGATCGCGGTGGACAGGGGGACTTCCTCGCGGGTGCGCGCGCGAGCGATCGGATCGGCGCGCATCCGCGCCTCGAGCGCGGTGGCGAGATTGGCTGAGATGCCCTCCATTCCCCGGGAGCCCAGCGCCTCGACACGCGCCTGCTCAACCGCGTCGAAAACGGCCCGGGCCACCGGATCGCCGGGCGCCGCGCGGTTATGAAGCGCAGCGTCGTGGAACCGCAGGCGCAGCGCGAAGGCGTCAGCGGCGCCACGCGCCTCGGCCACCTGATCGGCAGGCAGTGTGCGGCCGGGCATCGGCACCTTGATCGTCTTCCCGCTCTGCACCGGCTGGTCGGCCGAATAGCTGAGCTCGACCTCGGGCTCGCGCGCGATCGCCCGCGTCGCGCCGCCAAGCGCGAGCCGGAAGGCTTCGAGGGGGTTGGTTTCGGCCATCGGCCGGCCGTCAGCCCTTTCTGACCACGCTCTCGGGCAGGTCCTTGCCGAAGACGCGCTGGTAATATTCGGCCACAAGGCTGCGCTCGGCCTCGTCGCACCGGTTGAGGAAGCTCATCCGGAAAGCCGTGCCGACATCGCCGAAGATCAGCGCGTTCTGCGCCCACGAGATCACCGTACGCGGGCTCATAACGGTCGAAATGTCGCCGGCCATGAAACCCTGACGGGTGAGATCGGCGACCTTTACCATACGATCGACTACCTCCTTGCCCTCGGGCTTGTCATACTCGCCCGACTTGGCGAGCACGATCCGCGCCTCGGTGGCGGCAGGCAGGTAGTTCAGCGTCACCACGATGTTCCAACGGTCCATCTGGCCCTGATTGATCTGCTGGGTGCCGTGATAGAGGCCCGACGTGTCGCCCAGACCCACCGTGTTGGCGGTGGCAAACAGGCGGAACCACGGATTCGCGCGGATCACCCGGTTCTGGTCGAGCAGGGTGAGCTTGCCCTCGGCCTCCAGCACGCGCTGGATCACGAACATCACGTCGGGGCGACCGGCGTCATATTCGTCGAACACCAGCGCGGTCGGCGTCTGGAGCGCCCAGGGCAGCAGGCCCTCGCGGAACTCGGTCACCTGTTTGCCGTCGCGCAGCACGATCGCGTCACGGCCGATCAAGTCGATGCGGCTGACATGCGCGTCGAGGTTGATGCGGATGCACGGCCAGTTGAGCCGCGCCGCAACCTGCTCGATGTGGCTCGATTTGCCGGTGCCGTGGAAGCCCTGCACCATCACGCGGCGGTTGTGCGCGAAGCCGGCGAGGATAGCGGTGGTGGTCTCCGGATCGAACACATAGCTCGGATCGAGATCGGGCACGCGCTCGTCGGCTTCGGAGAAAGCGGGCACCTCCATGTCCGAATCGAGCCCGAACAGGTCGCGTGCCTTCACCATCTTGTCGGGTGCGGCGAGCAGCGTGTCGCTGCGCGCATCGGGCTGGATGTTGGGGATGTCGGTCATCACTGGTTCCCGCTGTCACGAAGGGCCGCCGCCTAGACGCGTTTCGGCCTATGATCTCGCTTCCCACTTAGGCGGGCAACCACATCGGGCAAGCAAAAAAGCTGGACGTCACGGGGGGCTGGCTGGACGGTACGTGCCGAGGCCGGGCCGGAGGGATGCCATGCCGAAGATCACGCCCCATCTGTGGTTCGCCGAAAAGGCCGAGGAAGCCGCGCGTTTCTACGCCTCGCTGCTACCCGATTCGCGGGTCGACCGAGTGACGGCACTGCCCACCGACTCGCCGAGCGGCCCCGCGGGATCGGTCGCGCTCGTCGAATTCACCCTGATGGGGCAGCCCTTCATGGCCATCAGCGCGGGCCCCCTCGATCCCTTCAACCACGCCGTGTCGTTCATGATCCCCTGCGAGACTCAGGCGGAGATCGACCGGCTATGGGCGGCCTTCTCGGAGGGCGGCCAGACCGAGCAATGCGGCTGGCTCAGGGATCGCTATGGTTTGTGCTGGCAGATCGTGCCGAGCCGCCTCGGCGATCTGCTCACCGATCCCGATCCGGCCCGGGCGGCGCGGGTTGCCAAGGCGATGCTCGGCATGGCGAAGTTCGACATCGCCGCTCTGGAAAGTGCCGCCGCAGGCTAGGCGAAGGCGGGCGCGGCCTTCAGCTGCGTATAGGCTGCGATTACGTCCTGCAGCGCCTTCTCGTGGCTGCGGTCGCCGCCATTGCGATCAGGATGGTAGCGACGGACGAGCTCGGCATAACGGGCGCGCAGCGTGCGGCGATCGGTATCGATGCCTAGTCCCAGAGTCCTGAGCGATCGACGATCTTCGCGCGTCAGCGGCCGCCCGTCGGCCCGCGCCGCTTGCTCGGCGCGGGCTTCGTCCATGCGTTGGCGGAAACGCGCGCCAATGGCATCGAGGGGATCGCCGAAATCGGCCCAACGCGGCGGGCGATCCGCACCGACATGGCTGAAGGCACGCGTCTCGCGCTCCCAGCCCGCATAAGGGCGCTCCGCCGCCTCGATCTGCTCGGCGTCCATTCCTGCGAAGAAATTGTAGCGCGCATTGAAAGCGCGGACATGGTCGAGGCAGAACCAGCGCCAGCGCGGCGGCTCGTCGCCGCGCCCGCGCTCGTCGGCCGGCGCGCGGAACTCGCCGGGCAGATCGCAGCCCGGCTCCTCGCACCGCCGCCCGGAATCGACGCGTCCGTGGAAACGTGGTCCCGCCCGTCTGCCTTCACCGTCCGCCAAAGCCACTCCCCGTGTCCAAGCAAAGCGCCCTATATAGGGTGCATGAACACCCCTGCCACCGGCCCGGTCGCCGCCGAAATCACGCGCCGCCTCACTTCCGCCCTCTCGCCCACACGACTCGTCGTGAGCGACGACAGCGAAAAGCATCGCGGCCATGCCGGCCATGACGCGCGGGGCGAGAGCCATTTCACGGTCGAGATCACCGCGCCCACCTTCGAGGGGCTGAATCGGGTGGCGCGCCAGCGACTTGTCAACCAGGCGCTCGCCGAGCTGCTGGTCGAGCGCGTCCATGCGCTGGCGATCAAGGCTACGGCGCCCGGCGAATGAACGCGCGCCGGCCGCGCCCCGCTGCGCGCATCCTGCTGACCGATGAGGTGGGGCGCGTGCTGCTGTTCCGCTTCGCCCCCGATGATCGCCCGCCCTTCTGGTGCACGCCCGGCGGTGCGCTCGATCCGGGCGAGACCCATGCCGAAGCGGCACGGCGCGAGCTGCGCGAAGAGACTGGGCTCGACCGGGATTGCGGCCCCGAAGTGGCCCGCCGCGAGGTCGAGTTCGTGACGCTCGATGGCGTGCCCGTGATCGCGGACGAGCGCTACTATCGTGTGCGGCATCCGGGCGGAGTGATCGACACCGGCGGCCATACCGAGCTCGAACGCCGGGTAATGCGCGAATGGCGCTGGTTCGCACCGCGCGAAATTGCCGGCTTCGCCGAACCGATCTTCCCCGAGGATTTGGTGGAGATGCTGGACCGCACCAGCTGAACCAGCCGCTCCATCGGGCTTCCTTGCCGGAAAGGCCCATGATCGCTATTTGGCGCGGCCATGCCTGAGCCCGTGATCCTCGCCGTGCCGAAGGGGCGCATCCTGTCGGAAGCGTTACCGCTGCTCGCGCGCGCTGGCATCCGGCCCGAGCCCGCCTTCGCTGACAAGAATTCGCGTGCACTGCGCTTCAAGACGGATCGCGAAGATATCGAGCTGATCCGCGTACGCGCCTTCGACGTCGCCACCTTCGTCGCGCACGGCGCCGCCCAGCTCGGCATCGTCGGTTCGGATGTATTGATGGAGTTCGACTATTCCGAGCTCTACGCACCGGTCGATTTGGGGATAGGCCATTGCCGCATCTCCGTCGCCGAGCCGAAGGACATGGCCGCAGGTGACGATCCTCGCGAGTGGAGCCACGTCCGCGTTGCCACCAAATATCCCGGCATCACCCGTCGCCATTTTGAGGCGCGCGGGGTGCAGGCCGAGTGCGTCAAGCTCAACGGTGCGATGGAAATTGCGCCCGTGCTGGGCCTCGCCAACCGGATCGTCGACCTCGTGTCCTCGGGCCGCACGCTCGCCGAGAACGGGCTGGTCGAAGTCGAGACCATCGCTGAGGTGTCGGCCCGACTGATCGTCAACCGCGCCGCCTTCAAAACCCGTGCCGAGACGCTGGGGCCGCTGGTCGCCGCCTTCCGCGCCGCCGCGAGCGAGGTGCGCGATGCCGCTTAGGCTGAAGGCTTCCGATCCGGACTTTGCTGTCGCCTTCGCCGCACTGGTCGACGCCCGTCGCGAGGCGGATGCGGACGTATCCACCGCCGTCACCGAGATCCTGGCTGACGTCCGCGCGCGCGGCGATGCGGCGGTGGCCGAGCGCACAATCAAGTTCGACGGCCACGACCTCGATGTCACCGGCTGGCGGATCGGCCGCGATGCCTGCCGCGCAGCGCTCGAGGGGCTCGAACCGAAGCTGCGCGACGCGATCGAACTCGCCGCCGCCCGCATCCGTGCCTATCACAAGGGCCAGCGCCCGGCTGACCGCGAGCATGTCGACGAGGCGGGCGTCCGCCTCGGCGCGCGATGGCGGGCGGTGGATTCGGCCGGCCTCTATGTGCCCGGTGGCCGCGCGGCTTATCCATCCTCGGTGCTGATGAACGCGATCCCCGCCAAGGTCGCCGGCGTCGAACGGCTGGTGATGGTGGTTCCGACACCCAAGGGCGAAACCAACCCGCTCGTGCTCGCCGCCGCCGAAATCGCCGGCGTCGACGAGATCTGGCGCATCGGCGGCGCACAGGCGGTTGCAGCGCTTGCTTATGGCACCGAGCATATTCAGCCGGTCGACGTGGTGGTCGGTCCCGGCAATGCCTGGGTAGCCGAAGCAAAGCGCCAGCTCTACGGCCGGGTCGGCATCGACATGGTGGCGGGCCCCTCCGAGATCGTTGTCGTCGCCGATGGCCAGAATGATCCCGAGTGGATCGCCGCCGACCTGCTCAGCCAGGCCGAGCACGACCCGACCAGCCAGTCGATCCTGTTCACCGACGACGCGGCCTTTGCCAAGCGAGTGGCCGACGCGGTGGAACGTCAGCTCGCGACACTGGCCACCTCCGCAACCGCGACGACCAGTTGGCAGACAAACGGCGCGATCATCGTGGTCGACGCCCTCGCCGACGCGATCCCGCTGTGCGACCGGCTGGCACCCGAGCATCTCGAGCTCGCGGTGGCCGATCCCGAGCCGCTGTTCGCGCGCGTCCGCCACGCGGGCTCGGTGTTCCTCGGCCGCCACACGCCCGAGGCGGTCGGCGACTATGTCGCCGGCCCTAACCACGTACTTCCGACCGGCCGCCGCGCGCGCTTCGCCTCCGGCCTGTCGGTGCTCGATTTCATGAAGCGTACCAGCTTCCTCGCCTGCGACGCCGCCTCGATCCAGCGCATCGGCCCCGCTGCCGTCGCGCTGGCCGAGGCGGAAGGGCTCCCCGCACACGGCCGTTCGGTCGCGCTGCGGCTCCAACAGTAAGAGATCATGACCAAGAAACCCCAACGCTCCCGCGCTCGCTCGGCGGCGCGGCTTGCCGCCGTCCAGGCGCTCTACCAACAGGAAATGGAGGGCACGCCGCTGACGCTGCTGCTCACCGAATTCCACCAGCACCGCTTGGGCGCCACAATTGACGACGTCGAATATGCCGACGCCGAGGTGAGCTTCTTCGACGATGTGGTGAAGGGCGTCGACGCCCGCCGAGAGGAGCTCGACAGCCTGATAGCCGCGCGCCTCGCCGCCGGCTGGACGATGGAACGGCTCGACAAGCCGATGCGCCAGATCCTACGGGCCGGCACCTATGAGCTGGTCGCCCGTCCCGACGTGCCGGTGGCGACTGCGATTTCCGAATATGTGGACGTCGCCGCCGCCTTCTACGACAAGCGCGAGAAGGGCTTCGTCAACGGCCTGCTCGACGCGGTGGCGAAGAACGTCCGGAGCTGACGACCCGAACCACTCCCACAACCGCGGGTGGGGGCTATAGGAGGCGGATGGCCGAAGCCGATTTCATCCAGCGCCTGCGCGCCATCGCCACCCACCCCGCTGCGCGCGGGCTGGCCGACGACGTCGCGGTGCTGGGCGATCTCGTTCTGACCCACGACATGATCGTCGAGGGCGTCCACTATCTACCCTCCGATCCGCCCGCCGACGTGGCGTGGAAGATCGTCGCCGTGAACCTCTCCGACCTCGCCGCCAAGGGCGCGGAGCCCGAAGGCGTGCTGCTCGGCTATCCGCTCGGCGAGGCGGAGTGGGATTCGGCCTTCGTCGACGGCCTTGCGATGGCCTTGGCGGCCTTCGACGTGCCGCTGTTGGGCGGCGACACCGTGTCGGCGCCGCCAGGCGCGCCGCGCATGATCGGGCTGACTGCGCTCGGCCGCTCGGCCCATGCCCCTGACCGGCGCGGGGCCCGGGCGGGCGATGACCTCTGGCTGGTCGGCGCGATCGGCGAGGCTGGAGCGGGGCTCGCCATCGCCCAGGGCGCCGAAGGGCCGGAGCAACTCCGCACCGCCTATCGCCGTCCGCACCCGCTGCTCGCCGAGGGCCACGCATTGGCCCCGCTCGCTCACGCCATGGCCGACGTATCCGACGGACTGCTGATCGATGCCGGCCGTATCGCCGCCGCCAGCGGGCTCGCAGTCAGCATCGACCTCGACGCCGTGCCGCGCTCGCCAGCGCTCCGCGCTTTCGCCGGTGAGGGTCGAGCGGCGCGGCTCGCCGCCGTGACCGCCGGTGACGATTATGCGCTGATCCTCGCCGCCGATCCTGCCTCGGCTACGGCGATCGAGGAGCTGGGCGTGGGTGCCATGCGGATAGGCCGTTTCGATACCGGAACGGGTCTGACGCTCCATGATGGTGCAGGCCAGATCCCCGTTCCAGGCCGGCTCGGCTACGAGCACGCACGCCGCTGATCAAACAGGCGGCTTGCCAAGCCCGATTCTTGCCGTTCTATTCCTCCCAAGGCCTTAGCGCCGGCCGACCCCGGCAAACGTGGGCAGCGGCGATCCAAGACGGGCCTGTTCAAGGAGGACGTGCCTATGATCGTTGTGTATGTGGCCATGGCCTGCGGGCTGCTGGCCGTGCTCTACGGCATCGTGACCAGCCGGCAATTGCTCGCGCTGCCGGCCGGGAACCCCCGCATGATCGAGATCGCGGGTGCCATCCAGGAGGGTGCGCGCGCCTATCTCGCCCGTCAGTACCGCACAATCGCCGTCGTCGGCGTCGTCGTTGCGATCATCGTTCTCTACTTCCTTGGACCCATTTCGGCTGCCGGCTTCCTGCTCGGCGCAATCCTGTCGGGCCTCACCGGCTTCATCGGCATGAACATCTCGGTGCGCGCCAATGTCCGCACAGCGGAGGCCGCGCGCCACAGCCTGCAAGGTGGGCTCACCGCCGCCTTCCGCTCCGGAGCCGTCACCGGGATGCTCGTGGCGGGTCTCGGCCTGCTCGCGATCTCGGTCTTCTTCTGGTTTCTGGTCGGCCCCGGCCACCATGTGCCGGGCGATCCACATGACCGCACCGTCATCGATGCCCTCGTTGCGCTGAGCTTCGGCGCCTCGCTGATCTCGATCTTCGCGCGTCTTGGCGGCGGCATCTTCACCAAGGCCGCCGACGTTGGAGCCGACCTCGTCGGCAAGGTCGAGGCCGGCATCCCCGAGGACGATCCCCGCAATCCCGCCGTGATCGCGGACAATGTCGGCGACAATGTCGGCGACTGCGCAGGCATGGCCGCCGACCTGTTCGAGACTTATGTCGTCACGCTCGGCGTCACCATGGTGTCGATCGCCCTATTCGCGGGCACCGGTGACCCAGCCGCGACGCTCCGGCTGATGGCGCTGCCGTTGCTGATCGGCGGGGTGTGCATCGTCACGTCGATCATCGGCACCTACATGGTGCGGCTGGGCTCAGGCTCAATCATGGGCGCGCTCTACAAGGGCTTCTGGACCTCAGCGATCCTCGCCATCCCTGCGCTCTATTTCGCCAGCCACTGGGCGCTGGGTGACCTAATGGCGCCGATCGCGGGCTCGACCGTCACTGGCATCAACCTGTTCTGGTGCATGCTGGTCGGCCTCGCCGTCACCGGCGCACTGGTGTGGATCACCGAATATTACACCGGCACCAACTATCGCCCGGTTAAGTCGATCGCGATTGCCTCGCAGACCGGCCACGGCACCAATGTCATCCAAGGCCTCGCCGTCAGCCTCGAGGCGACCGCGCTGCCCACGCTCGTGATCGTAATCGCAGTAGTGGTGGCCTTCCAGCTCGCCGGGCTGCTCGGCATCGCGTTTGCCGCAACCGCGATGCTGGCTCTGGCCGGCATGGTGGTGGCCTTGGACGCCTATGGCCCAGTCACCGACAATGCCGGTGGAATCGCTGAGATGGCGGGGCTGGAGCACGACGTGCGGGGCCGCACGGATGCTCTGGACGCGGTGGGCAACACCACCAAGGCCGTTACCAAGGGCTATGCGATCGGGTCGGCCGGTCTTGCCGCGCTCGTCCTGTTTGGGGCCTATACCACTGACCTCAAGACCTTCTTCCCGAACCTCACCGTCGATTTCTCGCTGGGCAACCCGTACGTCATTGTCGGTCTGCTGCTGGGCGCGCTGCTGCCTTATTTATTCGGCGCGTTCGGCATGACCGCGGTGGGCCGCGCGGCGGGATCGGTGGTCGAGGAAGTGCGCGCGCAGTTCCGCGACAATCCCGGCATCATGGCCGGCACAGCGCGGCCCAACTATGCCCGCACCGTCGACCTCGTCACCCGCGCGGCGATCCGCGAGATGATCGTACCGAGCCTGCTGCCGGTGCTCGCACCGATCGTCGTGTTCTTCGTGATCCGCTTCGTGGCGGGCCCCGAGAACGGCTTCGCGGCGCTCGGCGCTCTGCTGCTCGGCGTGATCGTCTCGGGTCTGTTCGTAGCGATCTCGATGACGTCGGGCGGCGGCGCCTGGGACAATGCCAAGAAGTTCATCGAGGATGGCAATTATGGCGGCAAGGGCTCCGAAGCCCACAAGGCCGCCGTCACCGGTGACACGGTGGGTGATCCCTACAAGGACACCGCCGGCCCGGCGGTGAACCCAATGATCAAGATCACCAACATCGTCGCGTTGCTGCTATTGGCGGCTCTGGCAGGCCACGCGGCCGGCTAAACCAACGAAGGGGCGGACGACCGCAATGCAAGAACCGATCGTCCGCCTCTACGACTATTGGCGCTCGTCCGCCGCCTATCGCGTGCGGATCGCGCTCAACCTCAAGGGTATCGCCTACCAAGCAACGCAGGTGAACCTGCTTGCCGCCGAGCACAGGGACGAAGCCTATCTCCGCGTCCACCCGCAGGGGTTGCTGCCGGCGCTGGAGGTAGACGGGCATGTGCTCGTGCAGAGTCTCGCGATTATCGACTATCTCGACCGACGCTTCCCCGATCTACCGCTGCTGCCCGCCGATCCCATCGCGCGCAGCGATGCGATGGGCAAGGCGATGGTCATCGCCTGCGATACCCATCCGCCCACCAATCTGCGGATGATGCGCTGGCTCGAACAGGAACTGCACATCGACCAGCCCGGGCGCGTACGCTGGGCGACGCAGTGGATGAGTGAAGGTTTCGCCGCGCTTGAAGTGATGGCGGGTGATGCTCCCTTCCTCGCCGGCGACGCGCCGGGCCTACCCGATCTCTGTCTGGTGCCCCAGCTTTACAATGCGCGCCGCATCGCGGTGCCGCTCGACGCCTTCCCCAGGCTACTCGCGATCGACACGCGCTGCGCCGGAATCGAGGCCTTCGCCGCCGCTCACCCCGATCGCATCGGTCCGCCATAACGCCACGCCGCGCCGGTCCAGGCGAGGCCGAACCCCCAGCCGGCCAGCACGTCGCTCGGCCAATGGACGCCGAGCGCCACCCGGCTCCAGCCGATCGCCCCCGTCGCCAGTATCATCGCCAGCCACGCCGGCCAGCGTCCCCCCGCGAGCAGCACCAGCGCCGCCGTGGTCATCATCGTGCCGGCGCTGTGTGAGCTTGGGAAGCTCCACGAGGTGACGAACTCGAGCCGATCCGCCTGCGGCGGGCGCGGGCGTTCGACCAGCAGCTTCATCCCCTCGACTATCAGCCGGCCAATGGCGATTGTCGTAGCCAGCCAGAGCGCCCGCGGCCGCTCGCCCCGCCACACCAACAACGCCGCTGCGACCAACGCCACCGGCCCCATCACGAGGAACCCGCCGAGCGCGGTGAACCAAATCATCGGAGCCACCCACGGCCCACCCGCGTGGAACAGAAGCGCGCGATGGAGCGCGAGATCGGTGGCGGGAATCTGCCACAGCAGCACCCCCGCCACGAACAGGGCGAGTCCGGCGGGCACGAGTAGGGCAGAGGATCGCATTGCCATCCTCCCCGATTGGCACGGGCAGCGCGCCAACCCAAGCGATGCGGCATCCCGACGCGAGCTGTTTGATCGCCGCGCGCTCTGTGGCACCTCGGGGGCGATGCGCCGCCTCGCCCTCCTGCTCGCCACCGTCGCCGCGCCGGCTGCGGCCGAGCCCGCATCGCAGGAGATCGTCGTTACCGGCGCCAGCCTGCCGCAGCCGCCGGGCGAAGCCGCCTATGACGTCGCGACGATCGACCACGACCGCCTCGCCAGCGTCGCCAGCGGCCGGCTCGAGGACGTGCTACGCGACGTCGCTGGTTTTGCCCAATTCCGCCGCTCCGATTCACGCTCGGCCCAGCCGACCAGCCAAGGCGCGACGCTGCGGGGGCTCGGGGGCAACGCCTCGAGCCGGGCGCTGATCACGCTCGACGGCGTGCCCTTCATAGATCCGTTCGGCGGGTGGGTGAGCTTCGCCGCGATCGATCCCGAACGACTGGGGCTGGTGCGAGTGACGCGCGGAGGCGGCTCGGGCGTCTTCGGCCCCGGAGCGCTTGCCGGCACGATCGAGCTGATGAGCGCCGGGCCCAACCAGTTGGCGCCGCTGTGGGCGTACGCCGCCTATGGCAGCCGCGCGTCGGTCGATACCCATGCCGGCGTGTCGGGCCAGATGGGCGGCGGCTATGGCTTCCTTGCAGCGAGCTACGCGCGCGGCGATGGCTTCGTGCCGGTTGTGGAGGGCGATCGGGGCCCCGTCGACGAGCCCGCCCCCTACCGTCAGGCCAGCGTCTCCGCTCACGCTGTCTTCCCTGTAGCGACTGACACAGAACTGCAGGCCTCGGGCCTCGTCTTCACCGACCATCGCACGCGGGGCACGCCGTTCACGCCCAACAGCACCACGGGCGCCGACGCCAGCCTGCGCATCGTCGGCCGGGGTGACTGGGGCTATGAGGCGCTGGCCTATGTCCAGGCGCGCAGCTTCTCGGCCGGCTTCGCCTCGGTGAACGGCGCGCGCACGCAGGCGTCCGAGACGCTCGACCAATATTCGGTGCCGTCGACCGGGCTCGGCGGCCGCGTCGAGCTGCGCCCGCCCACCGGCGAGCATGTCCAGATCCGGTTTGGGGCCGACGCCCGCTATGTGACGGGCGAAACCGATGAACTCTACCAGTTCGTCGCGGGCGCGCCGCTCAACGGCCGCGCGGCAGGCGGCCGGTCGCTCACAATCGGCGGCTTCACCGAAGCCAGCGTCGAGCCCGCCGATGGCCTCACCCTCACCGCCGGCGGGCGCATCGATCGCTGGCGGATCATCGACGGCTTCCTCCGCCAGCACGCCCTTGCAAGCGGCGCAGTGCTGACCGACACGGCCTTCGCCGACCGATCGGGATGGCGGCCGACCGGGCGAGGCGGCGCCGCCTGGAAACCGGGCGAGAGCGCCTTTACGCTGCGCGGCGCGGCCTATCTCGGCTGGCGGCTGCCGACCCTCAACGAGCTCTACCGCGGCTTTCGCATTGGGCAGGACACGACCCAGGCCAACCCGCTGCTCCAGCCCGAGCGACTGCGGGGCATCGACGGCGGCATCGACTATGATCCGCTCTCCACGCTGCATTTCGCGGCGACCGTCTTCGCCAACCGGCTGGAGGACGCGATCGGCAACATCACTCTCGCCATTGCGCCGAGTGGCGCGCGCACGCTGATGCGGCAGAACTTCCATGCGGTGAGTTCTAGGGGCGTCGAGCTCGATGCGCGCCTCGCGCTCGGGCTGTGGAGCCTCAGCGCATCCTACGCCTTTACCAATGCGCATGTCCGCGGCGGGGGGCCGGCGCGGCCACTTGACGGGCTGCGGCCCGCCCAGACTGCGAGGCACGCTGCCTCGGTCACCGCCGCCTGGGCGCCGCGCTTCGCGACGTTGACCGCCACGTTGCGCTATATCGGTCCGCAATACGAAGACGACCTCAATACCGAGGCGCTGAAGGGCGCGGTGACGCTCGACGCGACCGCGCGGGTGCCCATCGGGCATGGCTTCGCGATTCAGTCGCGTGCCGAGAATCTCACCAACACGCGCGTCGAGGCCGGCATTTCGGGCGACGACATCGTCGAGCGGGCCACCCCGCGCACGCTCTGGATCGGCATAAGCTACGGCGAAGGCGGGGCCTAGATCACGAACTCACGCACGAATTCGCTGGCCGGCGCCGTCTCGATCTCGGCCGGCTGGGCAAATTGCTCGACCCGGCCGTTCGACAGGATCGCCACCTTGTCGGCGAGCGCGAACGCCTCCTCGCGGTCATGCGTCACGAAGATCGAGGTGAGGCCCATCCGATCGTGAATCTCGCGCAGCGCCACGCGCAGTTCGCGCCGCACCTTGGTGTCGAGCGCGCCGAAGGGCTCATCGAGCAGCAGAATCTTGGGCTCTCGTGCCAGCGCGCGGGCGAGCGCCACGCGCTGCCGCTGCCCGCCCGAAAGCTGCGAGGGGAAGCGTCCGCCGAGGCCGGGCAGCTGCACGAGCTCCAGCAGCTCTTCCACGCGCGCGGTGATCGCTGCCTTCTTGGGCCGCTGGCGCCGCTTCATCACGTTCAGACCAAAGGCAATGTTCTGGGCCACCGTCATGTGGCGAAACAGTGCATAATGCTGGAAGACGAAGCCGATGTGGCGATGCTGCACCGGCAGTTCGGTGACGTCCTCCCCACCAAATCGGACATGGCCCGAATCGGCCGTCTCCAGCCCGGCGATGATGCGCAGCAGCGTCGTCTTGCCAGATCCCGAAGGCCCGAGCAGCGCCACGAACGCGCCGTCGGCGATGTCGAGGCTGACTCCGTTCAGCGCCGAGCTCGTCCCGAAGGTCTTGACGATATTGTCGATGGTGATGGTCATCTGCGCATCCGTTGTCGCGATCGGCCGGCGATCGCTCAATGTCCAGCCGCCGCGAGGGCATCCCGATGGCGCCACTCGAGCAACGCCTTGGCCGCCAGCGTCACCAGCGCCAACGTCGCCAGCAGCGAGGCGACGGCAAAGGCACCGACATAATTATACTCGTTATAGAGCACCTCGACATGCAGCGGCATCGTATTGGTGAGGCCACGAATGTGGCCCGACACAACCGACACCGCGCCGAACTCGCCCATCGCGCGCGCATTGGTGAGCAGAACTCCATAGAGCAGCCCCCAGCGAATGTTGGGCAGCGTCACATGCCAGAGGGTCTGGAAGCCGTTGGCGCCGAGCGTCAGCGCCGCCTCCTCCTCCGCGCGACCCTGTGCGGTCATCAAGGGGATGAGTTCGCGCGCGACATAGGGAAAGGTAACGAAGGCGGTGGCGATGATGATCGCCGGCACCGCAAACATGATGCGGATGCCGTGCGCCATCAACCAGGGGCCGAACCACCCATTGGCCCCGAACAGCAGCACGAACATCAGCCCCGCCACCACAGGCGAGACCGAGAAGGGCAGGTCGATCAGGCTCACCAGCAAGTCGCGCCCGCGAAAGTCATGCTTGGCGACGGCCCAGGCGGCGGCGATGCCGAATACCGCGTTGACCGGCACCACTACTATCGCGGTGAGGAGGGTAAGTTTGATCGCGGCGAGCGCATCGGGCTGGACGACCGCCGTCCAGAAGGGTGCGACGCCCCTCTCAAATGCCTGTGCGAAGACCGCGAACAGCGGCAGCAGGATGATGAGCGCCAGCCAGCCGAGCGCCAGCAGGATCAGCAGGCTTCGCACAGGGCGCGGTTCGGTGGTGGCGGCTCTCATCGGCTGCCCCGCCAGGTCCGCTCGCGCGCCTGGATGAGGTTGATGACAACCAGCATTGCAAAGGACAACGCCAGCATCACAGCCGCGATGGCGGTGGCCCCCTCATAATCGAACTGTTCGAGCTGGGTCACGATCAGCAGCGGCGCGATCTCCGACACGAACGGCATGTTCCCGGCGATGAAGATCACCGATCCATATTCGCCCACGCCGCGCGCGAAGGCGAGCGCGAAGCCGGTCAGCAGAGCCGGCGCGATCTCGGGCAGCAGCACGCGGAAGAAGATGGCGAAGCGCCCGGCACCCAGTGTCGCCGCCGCCTCCTCAATATCCTTCGCGAGATCGGCGAGCACCGGCTCGACCGTCCGCACCACGAAGGGCAGACCGATGAATATCAGCGCCATCACGACGCCAACCGGGGTGTAGGCGACCTTGAAGCCGAGCGCAGCGAGAGGATGCCCGATGATGCCGGTATTGGCATAGATGGCGGTGAGCGCGATGCCGGCGACGGCCGTCGGCAGCGCGAACGGCAGGTCGACCAGCGCGCCGACCAACCGCTTGCTCGGGAATTCGTAGCGCACCAGCACCCAGGCAATCAGCAACCCGAACACGCCGTTGATCGCCGCCGCGACCAGCGCCGCGCCGAAGCTCAGACGATAGGCGGCGAGGGCCCGCGCGGAAAAGGCGACTTCGGCGAAATGGGCCGGACCTAGCCCCAGCGAACGGATAATCACCGCCACGATCGGCAGCAGGACCAGCAGCCCTAGCCACAACATCGTCATGCCGAGTGTGAGGCCGAGGCCGGGCATGGCCGTCCGCCGCAACGTCATCCGGCGCCGGCTGGCCGCAACGGGCGCGACGAGAGCCGGCGCCGTCGTCATCAGAAATCCAGATGCAGCCGCGTCGCGAACGCATCGCCCTTCGCGGTGGTGCCGTTGATCGAGATAGGCGGCGCGACCAGCGTCGAGTTCTGCCCGGTGAACCGGATATAGTTGAACATCAGCTTCACATTGCCGTTGAGATACCAGTTGACCGCGCCTGTCCAGGCATGCCCGTCGTGATTGAGGGGCGACAGGTCGTGATCGGTGAGGTTGATGCGATCATACCGCACGGCCAGCTCCCACGCGCCCCAATTGCCCTTAGTCGGGTCGAACGGCCGGACAGGCCGCACGCGGTCGACCACGCCATTCTTGAAGCTACGCGATTCGCCGGTGAGGAAGAAGGTGCCGTAGACATAGTATCCGTCGAAATTCAGCGACGGTGCACCTGCGAAGCGGTCGAGGTGCATATGGTTATACTCCCCCTGCACCGAGAACGGCCCGAAAACACCCGCTCCTTCGAAGTCATAATAGGTCGCGTTCCTCACGCCGGTCTGGACGCCAGTGGCGGAGACGGCACCCGGGACCGTCACCGATTCGAGGTTACCATTGTCGACGCGGACGTTGGGCCGGTCGGCGAGTGTGACGCTATTCCCCGCCAGATTCTTCACGTGATAGGCAGACGCGCCGACATGGAGGAGGCGGCCCGGCTGGTTGATCGGCTCGGCCGTAACGCGCCCGTTGAAGCCCCACACCTCGTCCGGCGTGGTGCTGTTGCGCGAAATCGATTCGTTGGCACCGTAGAGGCCTCCCGTGGCGGTGAAGACCTTGCCGGCATAGGCGGCGGTGATTCCGATACGCCGCTCGCCGCCTACCTGCCCGAAGGCGGTGTTTGCCATGCCGCGCTCGAGGAATTCGTTGAAGGCATCGGGCGTGTTGGCCTCCAGTCCGGCCGGAACCTTGAGCTGGCCGAGCGTGAAGGTGAAATTCTTGACGCCCGTATAAGCGACATAGGCATCGAGCAGGCTGGCGGTGCCGCCCACCCATTCGCCCTCGATGCGCCATGCGAGCTGCTTGAAGGCGGTGCCGTCGAAGCCGAAGCGACCACGGCGGATCTGGGTGCCGTTATTATAGTCGTAGCCACCCTTGCGCTCGTTGAAGCCGGCATAGTCGACTTCGAGGATGCCCCGCGGCTTGAAGGTGAAGTTGCCATCAGGCGAGTTGAACTGCGGTACGATCGTCCAGGCAGTCTGGGTCTGCGGCTTAGGCGCCGGGGTGGGCGGCGGAGGCGGCGGAGCCGCCTGTGCCACCGCCGTCGTCACCTGCGCCGGAATGGTTGCGACCGTCGCCTTCTGATCGTCGAGCTGGTGGCGCAGATCGGCATTCTCAGTCTCGAGGGCGTCGACCTTGGCCTCCAGCGCGTTGAGGCGAGCGAGAATGGCCGCGTTGGAAATGGGTTTGGGTGCGGGCGCCGCGAGAGCCGGAGAGGTGGCGAGCGCGAGGAAAGAGGCACCGCCGAGAAGCGCGAGACGCATGATATTCCCCCTTATTCAAAGTGCACAGCACGGCCGGCTGAGCGGCAGCCCCAGCCACGCTATATCCGTTCATATATCGCGTGTCAGTGTTTCGCGGCTGCGAAGATCTGGTCGAACGCCGCACCATCGGCGAAGTGCGCCGCCTGTGCCCGCGTCCACCCACCGAAATTGCGATCGATCGTGAAGAGCTGAAGCCGCGGGAACTGTGCTGCTGTCTTCGCCGCCACGGTCGAATCGATCGGCCGGTAATAGTTGCGCGCGACGATTTCCTGCGCCGGGCGCGTGTAGAGATAATGCAGATAGGCCTGCGCTACGGCGCGCGTACCTTTGCGATCGACATTGGAGTCGACCAGCGCCACCGGCGGCTCGGCCCGAATCGAGACGGAGGGCACTACGATTTCGAACTGGCCCTTGCCGAGTTCGTTCACCGCCAGAAAGGCCTCATTCTCCCAGGCGAGCAGCACGTCGCCTTGGCCGCGCTGGACGAAGGTAGTGGTCGCTCCACGTGCGCCCGAATCGAGCACCGGTACATTCTTGAAGAGCTTGACCATATAGTCGCGGACCTTGTCCTCGGACTTGTAGGTCTTCTGCGCGTAGCCCCACGCCGCCAGATAGTTCCAGCGCGCGCCGCCCGACGTCTTGGGATTGGGGGTGATTACCTGGACGCCCGGTTTGATGAGATCGCCCCAATCATGAATTCCCTTGGGGTTGCCCTTGCGTACCAGGAACACGATCGTCGAATAATAGGGCGTCGAGTTGTGCGGCAGCCGCTTCTGCCAATCGGCGGGTAGCAGCTTGGCTTTGTCCGCGATCGAATCGATATCGTAGGCGAGTGCCAGCGTCACCACGTCGGCGGGCGCGCCCTCGATCACCGAACGTGCCTGAGCGCCCGATCCGCCATGGCTCTGACGGATGGTGACCTCCTGCCCGGACTTGGCTTTCCACTGCTTGGCGAAAGCATCGTCGATGTTGCGATAGAGTTCGCGCGTCGGATCATAGGACACGTTGAGCAATTCGATAGGCTTGGGCTGCGCGACGGCCGCATCGAGCGCGATCGGGCCGAGCATCAGCGAAGCAGCGAGACCCGCAAGAACGAAACGGCGCATGGGCAAATCCCTCCCTGTGAACGGGACGAACGCTATTCCCTAGTCTGGCAGTCGAGAATATGGAAAATCTTTGCCCCTGTCAAAGCCACGCTTTGGCAGAGCGTTCAGGCCGCCATCGTCTCGAACGCGGCGGCATCGGCGAGGGACGTTCCCGCCAGCGTCTGCACCGCATCCTCGCGCACCTTGGCCATCACCCGACGGATCGCGCAGTTCGCCTCGTCATGGCAATCCTGGCAGCGCTCGTAGAAATTGAGGCTGGCGCAGGGCACCAGCGCGATCGGCCCGTCCATCAGCCGGATCACCTCGGCGAAGCTGATGTCCGCTGGCGCCTTGGCCAGCGTATAGCCACCACCCGGCCCGCGCCGGCTGCTGACGAAGCCCGCCCGCTTGAGATCGAGCAGAATCAGCTCCAGATATTTGCGCGGCACGCGCTGTGTACTGGCGATGTCGCCCACCTGCACCGAGCGTCCGGTTTCAGCTTCAGCGAGATAGAGCAGGGCGCGCAGCGCGTAGCGGGTTTTCTGGGCAAGCATGGTGGATTTCCCATATTCCCTAGCGGGCCGCTCGGCAATCATGCCTGGGGCCGGTGCTGGACAAATTGCCAGATGGCGGGCGCGACGGTTCGCCCCGCCCGTGCGACGCTTCCCTTTGCTGGCGGCAGCGGCTATGGCGCCCAGAACTTTTTGCGCGCGAAGAAATTTAGAGGATTGATGGCGAAAGAAGAACTTCTCGAGATGCGCGGCCAGGTGGTG
>FTCZ01003739.1_pt1 | contig 21559 bp, 19 predicted proteins | sample 1658871 | NCBI WGS metagenome assembly FTCZ01 (sample SAMEA3914864, study PRJEB12502) | metagenome | biome: forest; material: soil | place: USA | collected 2012-03-12 | depth 0.3 m
GGTGTGGCCGCCGGCGATCAGGGCCACGGTTTCCTCGTCGTTCATCGCCATGCGGGCAAAGGTGTCGCGGATGTCGCGCGCCGACAGTTTCGGGTCGGGATTGCCGCCCGGGCCTTCCGGATTGACGTAGATCAGACCCATCTGGACAGCGCCCAGCGTTTCATGGAGTTCGCGTTCGCCGCTATAACGTTCGTCGCCCAGCCACGAGCCTTCGGGACCCCAGTAGAGTTCTTCGGGCTCCCAGGTGTCGGCGCGGCCACCGGCAAATCCAAATGTCTTGAAGCCCATGGATTCAAGGGCGACATTGCCGGCCAGCACATAGAGGTCGGCCCAGGACAGGGCGTTGCCGTACTTTTGCTTGACCGGCCACAGCAGGCGGCGCGCCTTGTCGAGATTGGCGTTGTCGGGCCAGGAGTTGAGCGGGGCGAAGCGTTGTTGCCCGCCGCCGGCACCGCCGCGGCCGTCGCTGGTGCGGTAGGTGCCGGCGCTGTGCCAGGCCAGGCGGATGAAGAGGCCGCCATAGTGGCCGAAGTCGGCCGGCCACCAGTCCTGGCTGTCGGTCATCAGGGCAGTCAGGTCCGCGATGACGGCGTCGAGGTCGAGCGTCTTGAAGGCCTGGGCGTAGTTGAATTCGGCGCCAAGCGGATCGGACAGGTGCGAATGGGCGTGTAAGGTCGAGATGTCGAGCTGGTCGGGCCACCAGTCGCGGTTGCCCGGGCCACGCCCCGCGCCGTGCGGGAAGGGGCATTTGCCGGTTTTCGTGTCTTTTTGAGTGTCTGTGCTGTCCATGGGCTCGTTCCTCTCGATTGCAGGGCACGCGGCACTATCGGCGCTGGCAGTCCATAAGGGAAATCGATTTGTTTTTTAAATTTCGAAGAAAAAACTTATGCGGAAAAGCGCCATCGCCTGTTTAGGACAGGTCGGCACCTACGTGAATCTGGATTTGGGGCCCTCGCGAAAAGGTGTGCGGGGTGTGATCGGAGGATCAGATTTGCAGAAGGGCTTTAAGCTTTGCCTGGACGTCGGCGAGCACGTCGGCATCGACCTTGCCTTTGTAGCTGGCCGCGCGCGCACGCCAGTCCAGGCTTTTGATTTGATCGGCCAAAACGGCGCTGGGCGGATTGTGCGACACGACGACCTCGAAGGCATATCCCTTGATCCGCGACGTCATGGGGCAACATAGCATCATGCCGCGCAAACCATTATATTGTGCCGGAGACAGTACGAGGGCGGGCCGATGGCCTGCCTGTTCGTGACCCGCCTGAGGGTCGAATTGCAACCAGACAATATCGCCGGTGTCGGGAATCCAGGCAGCCACCTACCAGGTCTCACGGCCGACAGAAACGCCAAAATCGACGTCTTCCGGAAAGGTATCCGGAGTCATGCCGGCCAACAGGTCGTCAAGCGTGTACGACGGCGAAGAGATCGGCTCGATAATGATGCGGCCACCTTCTTCGCGGACGTCCACGGCCTGGTCGAGTTGAACGGAAGCCGCGGCCATTACCGATGCCGGAATCCTGACAGAGGCGCTATTGCCCCATTTCTTGATCTGTACGCGCATGGCAATATCTCCGTCGTCCGGTTCACGATGACATCGACCGTTGCATGTGTCAACATATGTATCGACATAGACACTCAGGCCTTGCAGCTAAAACTTTCGGCGCGTTCGGGGTCACCCTTGCCGTCGTAGCGCGCCACGAGCGGGTAGGGGCAAAGGGGCCGGGTCCGGCCGGGCCACGGCGTATTGGGACCTGCGGTCGCCAGGATGGCATCGGGCGCCTTGCCGGCTTCGACCCAGGCGGTCAGCGCGGCAAAGGCGTCGTATCGGTCCGTGGCGATGCCGCCGCCGCAGTGGCACATGCCGGGGACCGGAAAGAGGCGGACGAAGGCCCGGGCGTCCTTGAAGCGATGAGCGACCTCGTCGTACCAGGTCTCGGTGTCCTTCAGCGAAAAGACCGGGTCGGATTCGCCGTGCACGACGAGCATCTTCGCACCGTGGGCGTGGAGACCGGTCAGGTCGGAAGACCGGGCCGATATGTCGTCCCAGGACGAATGGGTAAAGGGCGCTGCCGCGGCGTAGATGCGCGGGGCGTCGCGGTCGAAGTCGAAGGCGAGCTGGTAGTCGAGCAGGGACTGCGGATCTCCGCCGATCGCCACGGGCGGCGTCATGAAGACGGACGCCAGGGCGGGTGCACCCAGGAAGACGTTGAGCGCCGGGACGCGGCCGTCGGGCGTGCCCGTCTTCCACATGGCCCAGTCGGGGGCGGCGATGCCTGACGGCCACGCCCAGTCGGAATACAGCGCCTTGCCCGTGCCGTCGCGGGGACCGTGGACGACGCGGATCAGGGCTGTGACCTGGGCGGCGGACAGGCAGGTTTCGGTCTTGGCGCCGGCGCAGGTTTTCGCCTTCAGTTGCGGCAGGACGCGGACGTCGGTGCAGCGTGCGACGTCGGCGACGATGCCGTCCTTGAGGCCGTCGAGGTCGTCGCACGCATCGAGGATGGCGGTGCGCGCCAGGGTGAAATCGGCAGCGCTGAACACTTTCGAAAAGCCAGCGAACGCCACCTTGCCGTCGGGCTGGCGGGCCAGCGCGGCGAAGCTCTGCGTGTCCCAGGCTTCAGCTATAGCGGCGCGCGGCAGGGCGAAACCAGGGGCGGTGACGAGGATGCCGTCGAATTCGCCGGGATAGCGCTGGGCGAAGGCCATGCCTTCCTGGCCGCCCTTGGAGCAGCCGACGAAATAGCTGTGGGCCGGGGCCTTGCCGTAATAGGCGCGGATCAGCGCCTTGGCTGCGTCGGCGGTCATCTTGAGAGAGGCGTGGCCATAGTTTTCGCGCGCGACAGGGTCGAAGCCGAAGGCGGCCTGGCCGTTGTGCGCCGGGTCGGAATTGGTCGCATTGCTGTGGCCGGAATCCTGGCTGACGACAGCGAAGCCCTGGGCGACGGCATTGCCGGGGCCGGTCGCGTTGCCGATCTCGCCGTCGAGGCCGCCGCCGCCTTCGAACAGGAAGCGCGCGGCCCAGGCGTCCGGCAGGCGCAGGTGGAAACGGATGGCGTAGTGCTGGCCGTTCAGGCCATCGCGTTCCTGGATGGCGCCGATGATTTCGCAGTGGGCGGGCAGGCCGCCGGGCGCCGCCGGGCGGTAGTCGGCGGAGACGATGCGGGTGGTCGCATCGGGGAAGACGGCCGGCGCGTGCGCAAGCGCTTCGCATGCCGCCTGTCCCGCCGGCGCGGCGGCGTGCGCCAGCGGCGCCGCGAAAAGGAGGGCCAGGGCGGCCAGGGCCGCAGCTCCGGTTGTCTTCGTCGTCTTCATGTTGGCTCCCGCCCGCGTCTTTCGAATAGTTACAAGACGCGCAGGGCGCCCGAAACCCGCATTACTTCGCCATCATCGGCTTGGGCGCGCCGCCGTACTGGCGGATGAAGGTCTCGTAGTCGGGAAGCCGCGCCAGGGTTTCGGCGACTTCGGCGCGCATGCCGTCGAGCTGCCGGCGGAGCTTGTCTTCCGGCATGGCCGCGGCGATATGGTGGTAGCCATTGGCATGGACGCGCTGACCGGGCAGGACCTGGAGCCACGAGTCGATGCGGAAAAGCTCTTCTTCGGCCTGGAAGAGGTGGCCGCAGTCCCTGAACATCTGGACGCGCATGGCCAGGTCCTCGGGCACCTCCATGTCGCGGCGGCTTTTCCAGTAGTCGGTGTCGTCGCGTTCGGTCAGCTTGTAGTGCATGATGACGAAGTTGCGGATCTTCTCGACCTCCTTCGCCGTCGCCTGGTTGAAGTGCTCGACCTGCGCGTCGTGGATGCCGCTGAACGGGAACATCTGGACCAGCCGCGTGGCGCAGATCTGCATCAGGTGGATATTGGTCGATTCCAGCGGCTCGATGAAACCGCTGGCCAGGCCGAAGCAGATGACGTTCTTGTTCCAGATCTTGTTGCGTCGGCCGGTGCGGAACTTGATCAGGTGCGGCTCGGAGGTGACGGGCGCCTTCAGCGCCTTCATGAACTGCGCGCGCGCCTCGTCGTCGGCCAGGTGCTTGCTGGAATAGACGAAGCCGTTGCCGATACGGTGCTGCAGCGGAATCTCCCAGCGCCAGCCGGCGCCGTGGGCGATGGCGCCGGTATAGGGGTTGAGGCAGGCGTGCAGGCCCGTCTGGCACGCCCAGGCGCTGTCATTGGCCAGCCAGTGGCTCCAGTCCTCATAGCCGGTCTTCAGCGCGCCTTCGATCAGCAGGCCGCGAAATCCGGTGCAGTCGATGAACAGGTCGCCGTCGATGACCTGGCCGGACTCCATGGTCAGCGAGGTGACCTTGCCGGTTTCGCCGTCCTGGTTGACGCCGGCGATCTTGCCTTCGATGCGTTTGGCGCCCGCCGCCTCCGACAGCTTGCGCAGGTAGGGGCCGTAGAGCGCCGTGTCGAAATGGTAGGCGTAGCTTAAGGGGCTGTCCGGTCCGGCGTAGAATTTACGGGCGTTGGCGGCCTGGTGTTCCAGGCAATAGTCGTTGAGATCGCCGCCGAAACCCAGCGACCTGGCGTGCAGCCAGAAGTGATGGAAGGGCGCGATCCACGGCGACTTGCCGACCAGGCCGAAGGAATGGACGTAGCGGTCGCCGATGCGGGCCCAGTTTTCGAAGCCGATGCCGAGCTTGATCCCCGCCTGGCAGTTGCGCATGAAATCAACTTCGTCGATCCCCAGATTGCGGTGGAAGGCGCGGATGGTCGGCACGGTGGCTTCGCCGACGCCGACGATGCCGATTTCGGCGGATTCGACGAGGGTGATGTCGAGCAGCGGATAGAGGAGGCGCGACAGCGCCGCCGCGACGCACCAGCCGGCCGTGCCGCCGCCGGCGATGACCACCTTCCTTATCACCTGGCCTTCCATGGTGTTCTCCCTTGTTCTTGTGGCGACGGTATCCGCACGCCTTTTGTTAGCGCTATCGATAGCGCAGGGCGGGGACCTTGGGGAGGGGAAATATCGTTGGTCTGTCGCCATATTTCAGACCCAATCGCGCGGCATACGAAGGCCTTCGTAATATACGAAAGATATCGTAGGAGTCGGGCATGATTTCGAAGCGGATATTCCTCAGCGGACTGGTTGCGGCCGCGGCGTTACCGGCCTGTGCGGCGGATGACGCGATAAAGGTGACCGTGGACGCGGCGGCTGCGGATTTCTTGAAGTCATGTCCGCAGTCTGTCGGGCTGTCGCTGGGGGTCTGGCGCGACGGGCGGGCGTCGCGGTTCAATTACGGGCGCGTGGCGCCGGACGCCAGCCTTGCGCCGACGTCGCGGACGCTGTACCCGATCGCCTCGATCACCAAGACCTTTACCGGGTTGCTGCTGGCCCAGGCCCAGATCGAGGGCCGGCTGCGGCTCGACGACGACGTCCGGAAATATCTCGACGGCGACTATCCCAATCTGGAATTCGAAGGGCATTCCATCCGGTTGTTCGACCTGGTCGACCATCGTTCGGGCCTGCCGTTCCTGCTGCCCGACCGGCCCGAGACGCGCCCCCGTCCCGAAGCGTCGGGGGCCTTTACCAAGCGGCTGGCCGAGATCGAAAAGACCTATACGCGCCGCGACTTCTATGCCGATCTGCGGGCGGTGACGCTGACGGCGGTGCCGGGGACGCAGTTTGCCTATTCCAATGCCGGCGCCATGCTGGCCGGCTATATCCTAGAGCGCGTATATAGGCTGCCCTATAAGGCGCTGGTGATGACGAAGATCGCCCTGCCGCTGGGGATGCAAGATACGGCGATCACGCTGTCGCCGGATCAGGCGCGGCGGCTCGTCAAGGGCTACGACGCGGCCGGTATCGCCATGCCCGACAATCCCGATGCGATCGCCGCGGCCGGAGCGCTGAAATCGACCGTCGAGGACCTGTTGAAATACGCAGCCTGGCAGGCAGCCGAGACCGATCCGGCGGTCAGACTGGCACACCGGTCCTATACGGGTGAGGGCAGCTACCAGGCCGGGCTGAACTGGCAGATGGTCGCCGGTGATGGCCGTCGCGTCATCTGGCAGAGCGGCAATATCGAGGGGTTTAACAGCTATTGTGTCGTCGAGCCCGAACTGAAGCTGGCCGTGGTGGCGTTGTTCAACCAGGCGGACGAAAAGTCCAATCCAGCGCACAATGTGCTGGTCAATGCGATCCTGAAGGGCGTGGAGCCGAGGGCGCTTTTGCTGCCTTAAGACTTGCCTGCGCCGCGGGCGGGGGCGCAGTCTGACGAAAACGAGTCGCCGTCAGGAGAACGCCATGTCCACTCACATCGCCACCGTCAGCTGGGCGCGCTGCGACGCCGTCTTTACCGACCGCAAGTACGACCGTCGGCACATGTGGAGCTTCGACGGCGGCGCGGTCATCGCGGCCGCGGCTTCGCCGGCCAATGTGCGCGTGCAACTGACCGATCCCGCCGGCGTCGATCCCGAGGAAGCGTTCGCCGCCGCCGTGTCGAGCTGCCACATGCTGTGGTTTCTCGACTTCGCGGCGCGGGCGGGGTTTGTCGTCGATACCTATATCGATCAGGCCGAGGCGCATTGTTCCAAAAACGCCGAGGGCAGGGACTGGGTCGATCGCGTGGTGCTCCGGCCCGAGGTCGTATTTTCGGGCGACAAGCTGGCGACCGAAGACGCGGTCGATGCTCTGCATCACCAGGCGCATCAGGCGTGCCATATCGCCAATTCGGTGCGGTCGGAAATCGTCACCGACGGAAGCTTTTGGAATGCAAGCGAAGAGTCGGACGATTAGGTCGTTTGCGGATCTGCGTGAAGAGCAGCCCTTGTCCTGGCACCGCGTCCCCCCTTCCGGCACTCGCTGCGCTCGCGCCACCTTCCCCGTAAACGGGGAAGGAACGAACTGACTTGTTGTCTTGTTCTTTCCCCGGGGAAGGTGTCGGCGAGGCCGCTTATGGCCGCGGACGACGGAAGGGGGAATAACGGTATTTCGAGCTTCCGCACGCCCACGTGTATCCGGCTATATAGCCTTTTCCTGACACGGATTACATGGCATCAAAGGCAAGAGGACGAGACTCGGCGCTGAGACAGTGGGGAGACCACGGACCGCGCCTTTTGCCAGGAAAAGGGACCACGTCATGCTGAAGCGTTTTTGGCCGGCCATTTGTGTTAGCGCTATCATGCTGGCGGGCGGGGCGCAGGCCGAACAGCCTAAAGCGTCCACCGTGCCGCCCGCGACAACCGGCGAGGGCCATGTCGATGCGCCGCTGTGGGATGTGACGAAGCACCCCGGCGACGGCAAGGGCGCGTACGCCACGCATCGTTACCGCAACCTGTTCAATGAACGGCTGGGCCACAGCTCGGCCGAGGTCCACGCCAAAGTCGAGGCGGCGTTCAACCAGCTGTTCCACGGCGACGGCCAGGAGGAACGCGTCTATTTCGAGACCGGCGCCAACGCCAATGGGACCTTGGCCTATATTACCGACTGGGCCAATAACGACGCGCGCAGCGAGGGCATGAGCTACGGCATGATGATTGCCGTGCAGTTGGGGAAGAAGCGCGAGTTCGACGCCCTTTGGAACTGGTCGAAAACCTACATGCAGACGACCGATCCGAAGAGCCCGGAATACGGATACTTCGCCTGGTCGATGAATACCGACGGCACGCCGCGCGCCACGGGTGCGGCGCCCGACGGCGAGGAATATTACGCCATGGCGCTTATGTTCGCGGCGCACCGCTGGGGCAATGGCCGGGGCATCTATAACTACCAGGCCGAAGCGGACAAGATCCTGCGCGGCATGCGGCACCGTGCCGTCGTGACGGCGATGACGCCGTTCCGCGTCCACGCCGACGGCAAGCCCGTGCTCAATCCCGACACGCCATGGCCGAGCCCGAACAACCGCGCGCAGGAAGCCGCCGCGAAAGCCGCCGGCAAGCCGTGGCCGCCCTTCCATTTCGACAACAAGCCGCGGTCCGTGACGGTGGGGCCCATGCTTGACGAGGCGCATTATATGGTCCGCTTTGTCCCTGAGACCAACGTGCCGGGAACCGACGCGTCCTATCATCTGCCGGGGTTTTACGAGCTGTGGGCGCGCTGGGGGCCGGTCGAGGACCGGGCGTTCTGGGCGAAGGCCGCCGATGTCAGCCGCGATTTCTTCCCGAAGGTGGTGGGGCCGAAGACGGGGTTGTCGCCAGACCGCAGCCATTTCGACGGATCGACCATGATGACGTGGGACGGCACGCCCGATCCGTTCGGTTATGACAGCTGGCGGACGGTGTCGAACTGGTCGGTGGATTTCAACTGGTGGGGTAAGGACGCGCGCGAGACCGAGCTGGCCGACCGCGTCCAGGGGTTCCTGAACAGCCAGGGAATCGACAGTTTCGCGGACCGCTATACGCTGGACGGGCAGCCCTTGTCGGACCGGCATTCGGCCGGCATGGTGGCGGCGGCCGCCGTGGGCAGTCTGGCGGCGACGCCGGGACCGGTATCGGACGGTTTCGTGAAAGCCTTGTGGGACATGCCCGTGCCGTCGGGCGAGCAGCGCTACTTCGACGGCATGCTGTACCTGTTCAGCCTGCTCCACGTCAGCGGTGAGTACCGGGTGATCGAGGCGAAGGGGAAGTAGGGGCTGACTGAATAGGCGCCGGTCCGTAGCTTCTGCGCCGTCAGCCCCGCCCCCTCCCCATAAATGGGGAGGGCCAAGAGTCTTAACGATAGGCCTGCCGGGAGCGGGCAGAAGGCATATTCGCCCGTAGCGTTCCGTTACCCGCCCAGCGCTTCGAGTCGCCATTTGGCATCGTCGTTTTGCGGCAGGAGGACCAGGGCCCGGCGGTAGGCGGCGATGGCCAGGGCGGTGTCGCCGTGCCTTTCATAGGCCTGGCCGAGCGCGGTGACGGCCCCCGAGCTTTCGGGATGGAGTTCGGTGTCAAGCTTGAGCAGGGGCATGGCGCGGTCGAGGTCGCCGCTTTCGAGAAGGGAAAGACCCCAGGTCCTGAGTTCGATTTCGGACAGGGCGAAGTCCGGATTGCGCGCCTTGAAGGCCTGATAGACGGTGGAGGCCTTGTCGAAACCCTGTTGGTCGAGCTCGGCAGCGAAGGCTGTTCGGGTCGGCGCGGGGCCCTGGGCGTGGGTTACGCGCGTGGTGAACAGATGCGCCGGCGCGCCGGTCTTTGCTGCCGGAAGGTCGAGGAAATCGCGGCTCTTGGCGTCGTCTTTCAAATAGGCGTCGAGGAAGCGCAAGACGTAGGTTTCCATCCAGTCGGTGGCGGTCGTCACCTCGGCCTTGCCGTAGTCGCCATACCAGCCGTTCAGGCGTTGGCTGAACAGGGTGCCAAAGCTGCCGTGGTCCATCGGCGCCATTTTGACGAAGTAGAGGTCGGCGTACTTCATCTGGTTGAGCGGGCTGGTGTCGCGGTTCGGCGTATTCGGCAGCAGTTCATAGTCTTCCTGGCGCGCGGCGATGAATAGCAGGGGCGCCGTCATGCGAAGGGGCGTGAGATAGGCGGCCTGTTTGGTGAGTTGCGGCCAATATCGGACCGAGCCGTCGAGCGCGACCAGGGCCTTGATACGGCTGTCCTTTGCGGCGGCCAGGCTGTTCGACAGGCCGCCCCAGCTATAGCCGACGACGGCGATATGGCTGGTGTCGGCCTGCGGCAGGCTGTGGGCGTAGCCGATAAGGAAGGCGATGTCGGCGCTCTGCGTTTCCGTGCCTTCGAGGTCGGGCGTCATGGCGCGCGTGTCGTGGCCGATATCGGGGCTGGCGATGACGACATAGCCGTGGCTGGCCAGGTATTCGCACAGGTCGGCGTTTTCGATCGCCGAGGCGCTGAAGCTGGGGGCGTAGATGACGACAGGAAATTTGCCGGGTTCGGGCGAAGCGTCGCGGTGCGCCAGCATGACGGCGTCGATTTCGGCCTTCATCTGTTCGGGTGACGGGCCGTTCGGGGCCTTCGCCACCGCCCGGGCCTGACGCGCCGCGCGCTCAGCCGGTGGCAGCGTAAAGTCGTCGTCGACCGCGCCGATCCGGACATAGTCGGCGACAGTGACCGCGGGTTTGGCCGGCTTGACGGCGGGATACCAGATCACGGTCTGCATCGGCCGCGCGGTTTCACCGGTCAGGGGTTTACCCGTCAGCGGGTCGGTGGCGCCGCGATAGCTGCGCGCATAGTCGTACTGCTCGATGACCTTCAGCCCGACGACGTGCGGGCCGGGTGGGTTGAACTGCGTGGTTTTCACTTCAGCGGCCGCCAGGCAGGGCACGCCGAGCAGCGCCATAGCCACGATAAGACTACGCATGAGCTTCCCCTCTCATCGGGCGGGACTCCGCCCGGATCGAGGGTGGCGCGGTAGTGCCGACCGCGCAAGAGGCTGCGAAAAATATAGGCGCAAGCTCTGGATTGACGCGAGAACGCGGTTCTGCCTATAAGCCGCGTTCCACTATTTGGTTGAGGTTGTAACATGACGGACGATAGCCAGTTTCGGGAGCGCTGCTAGCTTCGCGTCCGCTTGAGGCGCGTGGCTGACGCGTCTCCCTCATCAGCGCCTTGCCGCCGGACCGATCCGGGGCGTGCGCGTATTCTCTCAAAAACCGGTCGATAGCCACGTTCGCCGCCGTGCGTCTGCACACCGCGCGCGTGCGTTCAAACCTGCGCGCTCTTGCGGCAGGTCTGGCTGTCGGCTGCCCGAAAACTCCCAATGAAGCGAGGCCAACATGACCCGCAAACTCAGAAACATCGGCATCATCGCCCACGTAGACGCCGGCAAGACCACATTGACCGAGCGCATCCTGTTCAACACCGGCCGCATCCACCGCGTCGGCGATGTCCACGACGGCAATACCGAGACCGATCATCACGCCCTGGAAAAGAAGCACGGCATCACCATCTCGTCGGCCGCCGTATCCTGCGAATGGCAGGGCGTCGAGATCACCATCATCGACACGCCGGGCCACGTCGATTTCACGATCGAGGTCGAGCGCTCCTTGCGCGTGCTCGACGGCGCGGTCGCGGTCTTTTCCGCCGTGGCCGGGGTCGAGCCGCAATCTGAAACCGTATGGCGCCAGGCGGACCGTTTTGGCGTGCCGCGCATCTGCTTCATCAACAAGATGGACCAGACGGGCGCCGACTTCGGACGGACGGTTATGATGATCCGCGAACGCCTGGGCGCGCGGCCCCTGGTGCTTCAGCTGCCGCTGGGCGCCGAGGGCGGCTTTATGGGCGTGGTCGATCTTGTCGCCATGCAGGCGCTTGTCTGGGACGGTCCGGTACCGGTCGTATCGGCCGTGCCCGACGCCATGCTGGACGAGGTCGGCCTGGCGCGAGCGCAGTTGATCGAGGCCCTTGCCGAGGACGATGAAGCCGTGCTGGCGGCGTGGATCGCCGGAGGCGAGGCCGGGGCTGAGCTTTTGCGCGCCGCCATCCGTCGCGGCTGCGTGGCTGGGCGCTTCACGCCCGTGCTGTGCGGCTCGGCGTACCGCAACGCCGGCGTTCAGCCGCTGCTCGACGCGATCTGCGCCTATGCGCCGGCGCCGAGTGACCGGCCGGCGGTCGAGGGCACCGACCCCGGTAACGGGCGCGTCGAGACGCGGCCGCCGTCGCCCGACGCGCCGCTTTCGGCCCTGGTGTCGAAGGTGGTGGCGTCGCGCTACGGTGCGCTTTCGGTCGTTCGCCTCTATTCGGGGCGGATTGTGCCGGGCGACGCGCTTCATCTGTCCAATACCGGGCGGACGGAGCGCCTGGGCCGTATCCTGCGCGTCCAGGCCGGTTCGGAAACCGAGGCAGCCGAGGCGGTGGCGGGTGACGTGGTTGCCCTGGTCGGCCTGAAGTCGGCGAGGGCGGGCGCGACGCTGTCCGACCCGGCGCATCCGATCGTGCTCGGCGGCTTTATCGTACCCGATCCTGTGATCTCGGTGGCGATCGAGCCGAAGGCGCGCGGCGACCAGGACCGCTTCCGCCGGGCGCTCGATATCCTGGCGCGGAGCGATCCGTCGCTGCGCATATCCACCGAGGCGGAGACGGGGCGGACCGTCGTCGCCGGCATGGGCGAACTGCACCTGCAGATCTGCGTCGAGACACTGAAGGAAGACTTCGGCGTCGAGGCGTTGATCGGGCCGCCGCAGGTTGCCTATCGCGCGGTCGTCACCCGGCGGGCGGAGGTCGACCACACCCTGCGCAAGCAGAATGGCGGCACCGGCCTGTTCGCCCGGGTTCGGCTGGCGGTTGCGCCGCGGGCCGACGGTCAGGCGGGGCTCTGCTTCCGCGACGCCACGGTGGGCGGCGCCGTACCGAGGGACTTTGTGCCTTACGTTCAGCGCGGCCTTGCCGCGGCGATGGGCGACGGCGGGCCTTACGGCTGGCCGGTGCTCAGCCTGGACGCCACGCTGCTCGACGGCGCGTTCCATGCCAAGGACAGCTCGGGTCCGGCGTTCGAGATGGCGGCACGGGAAGCTTTCCGTATCGCCTTCGCCGACGCCGAACCGGTTCTGCTGGAGCCCCTGATGCGGGTTACCGTGACCACGCCGGCCGACTATCTGGGCGCGGTCATCGGCGACCTGCAAAGGCGGCGCGGCCTGGTGCTGGAAACGGTGGCCGGATCCGCGGCGCATGAGGTCGTCGCCGAGGCGCCCTTGAGCGAGCTGTTCAGCTATGTCGGCGCGCTCAGGTCGATGTCGCAGGGCCGCGCCAGCTTCCATATGGTCTTCGAGCGGTATGCGCCGTTGCCGAAGGCCTTGTGGGATCGGGCTGGTTGACGGGAAGGGCGGGAGGTCGAAAGGTCTTCCGCCTATTTTCGCGTCTTTTCGTCGATTGCGCCCTGCCAGCGCGTGTCTTCGGACGGTTGACCCCTCGCCTTGGCGCTACGCGCCTGTCCTCTCCCCTTGAAAGGGGAGAGGAGAATATATCCGCGCAACATCTCTGCCTTGAAATGGGGATGGGAGAAGGCTAAACACCGCGCCCCTTCTTCTTCGGCGTTTCCCATGTCCCAGGCCTATTGCGGTATCGATTTCGGCACGTCCAATTCGGCGGTGTGTGTGGGCCTGGGCGACGAAGTGCGGCTGGTGCCGATCGAGGCCAGCGCGGTCACCCTGCCTTCGGCCATCTTCTTCAACGAAGAAACGCACGGGGTCGCTTTCGGGCGGCAAGCGATCGCGGAATATCTCGATCACTACGACGGCCGGCTGATGCGCGCGCTGAAGTCGATCCTGGGGTCGAGCCTGATCGGCGAGACGACGCAGGTCGGAGCCAAGCGCAAGGATTTCCGCGCCATTATCGGCGTCTATATCGCCGAGCTGAAGCGGCGCGCCGAAGGGTTCCTGGGGCAGCCGGTCGAGCGCGTGGTGCTGGGCCGGCCGGTGCGCTTCGTCGACGCGGACGACGTCGCCGATGCGCGCGCCGAGGCCGAGCTGCGCGGCATCGCCGAGGCGCAAGGCTTCCGCGAAATCGCTTTTGAATACGAACCGCTGGCGGCGGCGCGGGATTATCGTTCAGGGTTGACGACGGCCGAGACCGTCCTGGTCGTCGATATCGGCGGCGGCACCTCCGACTTTTCGGTCGTGGACCTGCGCCCAGGCGAAAAGGACCGGATCCTGGGCAACGGCGGCTGCCATATCGGCGGCACGGATTTCGATACAAGGCTGTCGCTTGGCACCGTCATGCGCGATCTGGGCTTTCGCAGCCACTACAAGAGCGGGCTGGAAATGCCCGGGCTCTATTACCACCAGCTGTCGACCTGGCACCTGATCAACTTCCTCTATAACCAGAAGACGGTGACGGGCGTGCGGCAGATGCACCATCTGGCTTCCGACCGCAGCCTGACGCAGCGCTTGCTGACTGTCATCGAGACGCGGTCGGGGCACGCCATCGCCTCGGCGGTCGAAGGCGCCAAGATTGCGCTGTCGGATGCGGAGACGGCGCGGATCGACCTGAACGGCATCGAGGCCGGGTGGGTGCACGAGGTGGCAAGGCCGACGCTGATCGAGGCGGTGGCGGCGGATGTACTGCGTGTGGCCGATACGGCGCGTGCGACGGTCAGCCGCGCGGGCCTGCCGCCGTCTGCGATCGGCACCCTGTTCCTGACGGGCGGCTCGACGGCGCTGCCGGGCTTCGAGGCGGCGATCCAGGCGGTGTTTCCGCAGGCGCGCGTGCATTACGGCGACCGCTTTTCGTCCGTGGCCAGCGGGCTGGGGCTGGCGGCGAAGGCGGCGTACGGTACGCATTGACGCGATGCGCGGCGCGGCGCAGTCTGCCCCGAAAATGGGGAGGCAAGACATGACGCCTGGCGGGTTTTACGGGGTTTTGCGCGACGGCATCCTGGGGTTTGGCGTCCTTATGGCGCTTATCATGATAGGCGCCGGGATAATGCAGTACCCAAGGGCTGCGGCTGAGCTTGCCCAATTCAACAAGGATCCCGGTTGCACCGGGGGCTTTGCCGCGACCGCCGCAGGGGTTTGCCGCGTGGCCGATGCGGTTGTGACCACGGTTCTGCCACGCAGCCATTCGTCAAGGAGCAACAGCCAGGCGAACGTCGGCGTACGATACGCCGACCGACACACCGAAACCGTTTATCTGGACAGCGCTTCGGACAATTTTACCCACGCCGTCTATCCGGACGATGCGGTAAAAGTTCAGCTGTTCGCCGGCAGGCCGGTGGCCGTAATGGGACGCGGCATCGTGGCAGGGACGACGCTGTCACCCGATGTCCGCGCCGCGTCAGCGCGTCTGATGCCGCTGGTCGGTATTGGGATGCTGGTGGTCATCGGACTGATCCGGTGGCTGCTGAGCTGGCGGCGTATAGCGGCTTACGGCATGGGGAACTTGGCGAAGCCGCGTTCGGTGATGCGCCCAAGATGGCCGCGATAGGCGTCATAAGCGTCGTCTCCCGGCATGACGCGGCCGAAGACACCGGGCGTGGCGTGCAGCGGCACAAGCGCGATCGGCACCGATACCGGCATCAGCTGCGTGCCCATGCCGGCGTGGAGCGTCGCCAGAAGCCCGTACATTTCACCGCCGATCAGCGGCCGGCCGAGGATGGCCAGGCGCAGCTGCCCGTCGGTATTGGTGTGGAGATAGACGTGGCCGGACTTGTTGGGCACCGACACGACGCCGCGCTGGGAGAAGGGCGCGTCCTGGCGCTCGGCCTCCTGGAAGGCGAGGCATCCCTGGGCGTCGTCCCAGGTCAGAAGCGTCCGGTAGGCGAAGATGGCGTCGGGAATTTCGAACGACGGGCGCAACGTCAGGTAATCGCCTTCGAGCCATTTGACGGCCTCGGCGGTGTAGGATCCAAGACTTACGGCCAGTGACGGCTGGGGCACGGCGGAGTGCGCGTCGGCGTCGTCACCGCGCAGCCGCGCGCTGAGCGCCTGTTCCAGCCGCACGACGGTGGCCAGTGTAAACGGCCGGCTGCCGTTCAAGGCCTTTTCCAGCGTCGACAGGCTGATGCGGGCAAGGTCGGCCAGGCCCTGGCGCGACAGGCGGCGGCGCGCCAGTTCCTCGCGCACCTTGAAGGCGATGGCCGCGCTGGCCTCCACCGATAGATCCGCCGACTTCACGTCCATCATTTTCCCCTCGCGTACGGGTGCGTACATTTACGTACATTACCTGTGTCCGGCGGGACAATAAAGGCCGATCGATACGTTAACGCTTGGAATCTGCAAAGGATATCCTTGGACCTGTCGGACGCTCCCGGGGGGGAACGGCCGGCTTGCATCCCAAGTGCAAAACCCGATTGGGGAGCGCGGTCCGGGGTGGGTCATAGACAGGATACGGACGTTTCGAAAGCCCCGGGCGTCCCTAGCCTTATGTCCTTGAGGACCGCGCTTACTTTTTGCCTTGGTCGATCGATGGTCGCGCTGGTATCCTGTGGCGGCAGACAGGGGCGGACAATGGCTTGGCAAGCGAGAAACAGGGTCGTCGATGCGGGCACACGCGTCGTACTGGCAGTATTGTTCGCCGTGGGGTGTTTCCTGTGGTGGCGGTCGTCGGACCAGGCTGACAGCGACGATGTCACAAGGACCGTCGAGCGGCAGATGACACAGGGCGAATACAGCAAGCTGTACACCGCCCTCAAAACGCATTTCCCCGATGATTTCGCGGCCGAACGCGATGGCCTGGCGCGGCTGACCCGCGCGAACGCCGGGCAGGACGATTTCGCGGTCTTCCTGCGCATCAGCCAGGACCAGCTGGAGGCGCGGCACGTCGATGACTTCGCCGGCGCGAGCAGCGGGGCGCTGGCGACGTTCCGGACGGCGGAGATCGCCTGGAAGGAGGCGCTGTACAAGCAGTCGGCCGAGAATTGCCGCTCGTCCTCGGCGATGGACATCACGCCGGGAGAAGGCATGCGCAATTCCAGATCCGTTCCGGTCGAGGTCGGCGAGATGGACTATGCCATGGTGATGGCCATGGCCGACGGGAGAAAGGCGAAAATCCGCCGGGCGCCGCCGACCCAGGCGGATTTCGAGGCTCTGTACGTGGCGATGGCGCAACAGGGCATGACGTCGGCCGATATCGGTGTCGCCGGCCGGACCGAGCAGGCGCCCGGCCGTTCGGCCGAGGAGATATGTACGCTGGACCTCAAGACCCTGAAGGCGATCGATTCTCTGCCGCCGGCCCAGGCGGACGTCTTTACCGTGGTGAGTTTTCGCAACATCGTAAACGCCCTGAGCCAGCAGGCCGGCCGGGCGGTGACCTAAGTGCCCGCCTCATAGGCCGCGGTGACCTTTTCAAGGGCCGCCCGCAACGCCGCCTCGATCTCGTCCTTGTGTTGGATGCCGTCGAACTTGACCTGGACCAGCTTCTGGCTGACCGGCTTGGCGAAGTCGCCGGTCAGCCCGGCGATATCGGCGTCGGACAGGGCCTTGCCGATCAGGTCGGCGCTGCGGCGGAGACTCTTCTGCGTCATCCGGACGGATTCCTCGTCCTTTACCCGTTCGATCCGGGTGCGCTGGTCGTCGGTCAGGGTCTTGAGGTCGACCTGCTTGCCGATCTCGGCCATGATGGCGTCCATCTCGTCGTGCCGGGTGATGTAGCTTTCGTAGGCTTCGCTGCCTTCAAGCTTGAGCAGGTCGAGCACTTTTTGCGTGCGGCCGTCTGCGGGTTCGAGCGGGGGCACGGCGACCTTGGGCTCGTTGACCGCGTGCGCCAGGGTCATCAGGGCGCCCATCATGTCGTCCTGGGAGGCCTGGGCAACCGTGTCCTGTTCGGCGTATTTCGCCGTGTAGAAGCGTTTGGCCGCCGGGGTGGAGGCAATTCGCGTCAGCTCGTCGATTTCGGTTTCGCTCAGGCCGGCGGACTGGATCTCGGCGATGCGATTGACGGTGGCCTCGGCGGCGTCCGGGAAGACGCGGGCGGCGATGGCGTCGAGGCGCGCCTTGTCGGCGTCGGTCAGCGGGGCGCCTTTGCGCTGTTCCAGATAGCCGATGATGGCCGGCTTGGCGCCGTCGAGGATCGCCCGCACATTGGGCGCCGTGCCATTGAGCGTCATCAGGATACGGTATTTGGCGAGTTTCGCGGGCGCCGGGCTTTCGACCTGGGCGCGGGCCGGCGAGGGCGCGGCGAATGCAGCCGGCGCCAGGATCAGTGCGCCCGCGAGCAGGGCGGTGTTGGCTTTGAATATCATGTTCGTCCCCCGATTGGGGACGATGGTGGGCGTGCCGGGAGGCGAAGTCAAGGCGTCTCCCGGCCAGATGGGTTTCCTGCTATTGCGCCTTTATCGGGACGAAGGATTGCTTTCCGTTTGTCGGGACATACATGTCGTTGTCGCCCCTCTGCAAAAACAGGACATATTCGTCATCGATTTTACAACAGGTAAAATCGGTTTCCGGGACACCCAGCACCGTCCAGACAGACACCGCGTCGCGTGGCTTGCCCTTCAATACGGCATTGACGGTCAAGACTGTGAATCGGGTTAGGTCCGGCTTCTGTCCATTGGATATCACCTTGGCCACGACGACTGTATCGGATCGTTCCATAAGCTCGTCAGGTGGCATCACCCTGACCGCGTTGGCGGTAGCCGCTTCGGAGAATGATAGTCCAGTAAATAATAGCGCAAGCGCGAGACGCGTTTTCACGTTGACCTCTTAATAACTTATCGATTCGCCATAGCCGCCTTCAGGAGCGCGCTGCAGGCCGTTCTTGTCGGCGTCGCTTAAAGGCGCGCCCTTCCTCTCTTACAGATAGCTGATGATGGCGGGTTTGGTGCTGTTCAGGATCGACAGGACGTTGGGCGCCGTACCGTTGAGCCCCATCAGGGCGCGGTATTTGGTGACCTTGACCGCCGACGGGTCTTCGGTCTGGGGCCCGACCTGAGCCACCGCCGGCGGGGCGGCGGCAGCGGCCACCGGCGCCAGGATCAATGCGCCCGCGGAAAATATCGAGAGTAAGAGCGTGGTCATCATTTGTCCCCCTGAATGTCGTGCCGCCTATCGCGACCAATCGAGTGCACGGCCAACAAGGCGATCCGTGCGACCCATAAGATCGCCGAAATGTGTTTCCATCAGGGCGTCGCTTTCGGCGTTGGACGCATCTTAGGCCGGGGCGACGTTCTCGTGCGGGACGTTTTCGCCGAAGCCTTCGGCCCCGATATCGAGAAAATTGGAGATTGTCCGGATCGTGTGTGCGGGCTGCCGCTCGAACTCGGCCAGGGTCGTCACCAGAAAACGGTCGCGTGGGTAGAGGGCGAAATAGCGGCCGAGCTGTTCGTCGTAGGCGGACGAGCGCATATACATGAAGTTCCAGAAATACTGGCGGCAGGTGGCGAAGAACTCCGGAGATTCGAAGCGTCCGGCCTCGAGTTGCAGGGCGTCAAGGAAGGTTTGCGCCGGTTCGAACGGTTCGCCGTCTTCGTGCGGAAAGCGCCGCATGTGCTCGTAAAGCGACAGCGCCCGCGCCTTGGGATCGCGCAGGACTACGAGAAACTTCGCGTCCGGAAAGAGGTCCCGCAGGACGGGCGCGGTTTCGGGGTTGGAAAAATAGACGTGCGAAGAATCCACCCGATAGCGTCTGGGAGAGTCGAACAGGCGGAAATAGTCGATCGGGTTCTTGACGACCTGGAATTGGCTGCAGAAGAAGCTGGGTTCCTTGGGCGTGCTGACGTGGATGTCTGGATGGCGTTGCAGCAGGTGGTAGAGGGATGTGGTGCCGCATTTGCCGGCGCCCAGGATAAACAGATTTGGCGACATATAGCTTGTCGTCCTTGTGTGCGCCGCTTCACCGCCCCGTGATGACACCGGCCTAGACCGATTCAGAGAGGCGTGGAAGCGTCCGGCGGCGATCTTCCGGCGCGCGGCCTGTCCGGCCCGAAAAAGAGCGTGTGCAAGAGGACCTCAGGGCCTGGAAGCAGAATTTGAGCGACGCCAGGATCATCGAAAATGACCCCCGGATTCAGCACGACGTCCTGGCGAAGCATCTCACGCCGCCGTCGACGCCTATCTCGCCAAGGAGGATCACATCCCGGCGGAGGAGGCGACCTTCCGCAAGGCGGAATTCGATTATGTGTCGGCGCGGGACAATCTTGCGGCCGTCAAGTCGGCGACCGTTAGCGCGATAAGAAACGTAGAAGCGCTGCGGGCGCGCCGCGACGGAGCGGCGGAATCGCGCCGTGCCGCGCCGGGCAGCCCCGCAAATTCGCAAATGGATTTCTAGACGGTAGCGGAAGCGTGGGCCTCCGCTACCGTCCATTCCGCCAGGCTTCGCAGCCGCCCTTGTCCGGGGGCGACAGACCGCGTCGGTTTACGCGGATCGCACCGTACGCACAGGGACGCACAAACGCGCACAGGGGCGCCAGGCCCGGACAGTATTGACCGATCTGTACGCTAACGCACGGAAAATATTAAAGATATTGATTGTGTGTCGGTCGTTCCGGGGGGAGCGGCTGACTTGCACATTGCTGCAAAGCGGCCCCGGGGGAAGCTACAGCGATGGCGGATCGGTCCGAGGCCCCGGACGTCCGCTACTGTTCGTGGGGGCTGTTTGTGTGGTTTTCGGCGTACCTGTCATATTGCGTACGTTTTTCAGCACTTGGGATTTAAAGCGCTATTTAAGGGCGGCTGGGGCCCGTTCCGGATTTCCGGAACGGGCCCCATGTCACTTTAAGGTCCGCCGATTTTCAGAGCTTTTGCGCCGGCGTCGCGCCGGACGAGGTTTCGGCCAGCGGATCGTGGCCCATGGCCAGGGACACCGTCATGAGCAGGCCCAGCGCCAGCACGATGAACGCCCAGAAGCGCGTCGGAATGAAGAACAGACTGCCGGCGTCCGGGCGGATAACGATTTCCTGGCCGGTCTGCTGGTCGACGAGGCGGCGCGGCGGACGGCTGCGGGCGATCATCTGAGCGATGATCCAGATGCCGCCGGCGCCGACGGCCGTGGCGATCAGGGTGCCGAGCGCATTGGCCCAGGTGGCCGCCAAGCCGAGGCTGGCAATGCCTGTGCCCATCATGCCGCCGACGATGACGCACGCGATTACGATCGGCAGGACCACAAAGCCCCACCCACGCCAAATGATAATCATGGAATAACCCCTCCCAGAGTGTAGAGCCCGCTTTTGCCTTTGACGTGCGGAAACGTCAATACCTTGAGGAGCTTCGGGGGAATCCCGGTCGGCGGACTTTCGCTCAGAATGTGAAGTCGGGCAGCAGCGACAGGGCCTCGTTCAGCGCCTTGCTCCACTCGGTCGAGACCCGCGTGAAATAGGGATCGTTGCGCTCGAAGCGGCGCTTTTCGCTGATGCGGTGTTCGTCCGTGGGAATGACGCGCAGGTCGATCGGCAGGTCGACGCCGGCATTGGCGCGGATGGTCGAGTCGAACGACACGCACAGGAGCTTGACGGCGGCTTCGAAGGTCATGGCGCGATCGAGCGCGCGGACGAGCATCGGACGGCCGTACTTGGTTTCACCCGACTGGAAGAAGGGGTTGTCGTCGCCGGCCTCGATGAAGTTGCCTTCCGGATAGATGAGGAAGAGGCGAGGGGCCTCCGCGCCGACCTGGCCGCCGAGGATAAAGGTGGCGCCGAACGGCGAGGCCGAGGGCGACATCATCGGAGCAAAGGTGGTGACGACTTCGCGCAGGGTATTGCCGACGATCGTCGCCACCTGGAACATCGAGTGCGCCGTCAGCACCGACGCCGACACGGGATCGGCGGCGTGGGTGCGTTCGTCGAGCAGGCTGACCACGGTCTGGGTCGTGGCGAGGTTGCCGGCGGACAGCAGGACGATAGCCCGTTCGCCCGGGACCTCCCACGAATTGACCTTGAGCACCTGTGAGATGTCGTCGACGCCGGCGTTCGAGCGCGTGTCCGACATGAAGACGAGGCCGCGGTCGAGTTTCAGCGCTACGCAATAGGTCATGTCGGGTCCTTGCCGTGTGGAATCGAAACGTATCGCATAAAGCTTGGCATTTCGTGACGGGCGCGGCAAATGGTGTGCAAGGGTCCGTACCCAATCAGGATTTAGGCGTGACGCCAGGGGATTTGCTTCCTGGCCAGGAGAAAAGACCGACGTGGTGCCTCGTATCACGCCAAAACCTGATCGAGTACGGACCCTAGACCGGGGCGGCAAAGGCGGCTAGTCTGAAGCGGGTGCAGACTTCACAAGAGGACGCCATGCCGGTCGAGAATGAGCGCAAATAC
>FTCZ01000970.1_pt1 | contig 21524 bp, 15 predicted proteins | sample 1658871 | NCBI WGS metagenome assembly FTCZ01 (sample SAMEA3914864, study PRJEB12502) | metagenome | biome: forest; material: soil | place: USA | collected 2012-03-12 | depth 0.3 m
GAGCGGGGTGTTCAGCTTCCTGCGCACCGCCGTCAGCGAGGACACCGCCCCCGCCATCAAGCCGCGCAAGGAGCAGGTCGAGCGCGACTTCGCCATGCTGGCCGGCAAGGTCGAGTATGTCCGCACCTACCGTACGTCGGACGGCGGCGAGTACATGCCCGAAGCCGCGGCCAAGGTCGGGCTGAAGCTCGTGCCGGGCGCGTGGATCTACAGCGCCAACGAGGCCAAGCTCCAGTTCGGCCGCGACTCGGCCGATGTCAACGCCGAGGAGACGCGCGCGCTGATCCGCATGGCCAACCAGAACCCCAACATCGAGCGGGTGATGGTCGGCAACGAGAATATCCTGCGCTGGGACGGCCAGAAGGACCTGCGCGATCCCAACGCCGTCAGCCCCGCCCAGCTGATCCGCGAAATCCGGAACGTGAAGCGAAATGTGAAGGTCCCGGTCAGCACCGCCGAGCCCTGGCACATCTGGCTGCGCTATCCCGAGCTCGCGAAGGAAGTCGATTACCTCGCCGTCCACATCCTGCCCTATTGGGATGAGCAGTCGAGCGAGACGCCACTCGAGTACATCAAGGACAAGATCGGTCAGCTGAAGCAGGCCTACCCGAACAAGAACATCATCGTCACCGAGGTGGGCTGGCCGTCGAACGGCGCGGAGCGCCGCAGCCCGGCCACCGGCATGATCAAGAAAGCGACGCCCGCCGAGCAGGCGCGTGACATCCGCGACATGGTCGCGTGGCTCAAGGCCCAGAACATCGAATATTTCGTCGTCGAGGCGATCGACCAGCCGTGGAAGGCCTACGATCTCGAGGGCAAGGCCGGCGGCTACTGGGGCCTGTGGAACGCCGACCGCCAGCAGAAGTTCGCCTGGAGCGGCCCGATCGAGACCTTCCCGCAGTGGACGTCCTGCGCGCTGTGGTCGCTGCTTGCGGCGCTGCCGATCATGGGCTTCTTCCTGTGGCGCTGGCGCGATCTCGGCATCGCGGGCCAACTCGCCTTCTGCGGCCTCGTGGCGCTGTCGACCAGTGCGGTGGCCTACGGCGCCTCGGTCGCCGCCGCCACTTATATGAAGACGTCGGAGATCGTGGGCTGGAGCGCGCTCGCGTTCTTCCTGATTGTCAGCCTCGCCATGGCGCTGGTGCAGGCGCTCGAGTTCGTCGAGACGATCTGGCGCCGCCGCTGGACGCGCGAGGCGCTGCCGGCTGCAGAGATGATCCCGCGCCAACCGGCCGACCGCGCCTGGCCCAAGGTCTCGATCCATGTCGCGATCTGCAACGAGCCGCCGGCGATGGTGATCCAGACCGTCGAGTCGCTGGCCGCGCTCGACTATCCCAACCTCGAAGTCATCATCATCGACAACAACACCAAGGACCCTGCGGTGTGGCGTCCGGTGCAGGACTATTGCGCGCAGCTGGGCGAGCGCTTCAAGTTCTTCCACTTCGACACGATGAAGGGCTTCAAGGCGGGCGCGCTCAACTACGTACTGAGCCAGACCGCACCGGACGCGAAGATCATCGGCGTCATCGACAGCGACTACATGGTGCGGCCGGATTGGCTGAAGGCCGTGGTGCCGCATTTCGACGACGAGAAGGTGGCCTATGTGCAGGGTCCGCAGGACCATCGCGACTGGACCGGCGACCGCTTCAAGGAAATGCTGAACTGGGAATATGCCGGCTTCTTCGACATCGGCATGTGCCTGCGCAACGAATACGACGCCATCATCCAGCACGGCACCATGACGCTCGTGCGCAAGGACCGCATGGAGGAGATGGGTGGCTGGGCCACCTGGTGCATCACCGAGGACACCGAGCTCGGCCTGCGCCTGATGCAGAAGGGCTACGGCGCGATGTACAGCCGCGAGCGCTTCGGCCACGGCCTGACGCCAGATCATTTCGCCGGCTACAAGAAGCAGCGCTTCCGCTGGGCCTACGGCGCCATGCAGATCATGAAGGCGCATGGCGCCACGATGCTGCGCAACACCACGAAGCTCACCTTCTGGCAGAAATATCACTTCGTCGCGGGCTGGCTGCCGTGGTTCGCCGATGCGCTGAACCTGATCTTCACCTGGGCGGGGCTGGCCTGGGTGCTGGCCGTGATGGTGCCACCGCTGTTCGGCATCAAGCCGGTCGGCCTGCCGCCCGCCGAGTTCATTGCGCCCACGATCGGCATCTTCGTCTTCAAGCTGGTCTATTCCTTCGGCCTCTACGCCAACCGCGTGAACTGCACCTTCCGGCAGAGCATCGGCGCCTCGCTCGCGGGCCTGGCGCTCACCTACACAGTGGGCCGCGCCGTGATCTACGGCCTCGCGACTAGCCGCTTGCCGTTCATGCGGACGCCCAAGATGGACGAGCGCGCCACTTTGGGCATGGCGCTCGGCATGGCGCGCGGCGAGCTGGTGCTGACGGTCCTGCTGTGGCTGGCCGCGATCGCGCTATGGACGACAAACGGCGTGGTCGATCCTGAGGCGCGGCTGTGGTCGGTGTTCATGGTCGTGCAGTCGCTGCCATTCGCCGCTGCAGTCCTGGTGTCGGTGGTCAATGCGCTGGAGCAAATGCGCCACGAGCGCGCCGTATTCGAGGCACAGCCCGCGGCCGCCGTCGACGCGGGCCCAGCCCTGCAGCCGGCGCAGTAGAGAACCCGCGCCCTCTCTGTTAGACGTTTCCGCCATGCCATCGGTCGAACATGCCGGAACAGCCCTTTTCCTGAAACGCTGGTTGCGGCGCCCCTTTTCGGTGGGCGCCGTCGTGCCAAGCGGCCCGCTGCTTGCCAGGGCAATGGCCGAGACGGCGCTGGCCTGCCTGAATGACGGGACGGGCGACCGGATGGGCAATGTGATCGAGCTGGGCGCCGGCACCGGCGAGGTGACCAAGGCCTTGCTCGCCGCCGGCATCGCGCCGCATCGCCTGGCGTTGATCGAGCGCGATCCCGTTCTCGCAGGCTTCCTGCGCCAGAACCTTCCAGGCCCGCAGATCGTCGAGGGCGATGCTGCCCATTTGCCCGGCCTGCTGATCGCCAACGGTGTCGAGAAGGTGGCGACCGTGGTGTCCAGCCTGCCGCTGCTGTCGCTGCCGGCCGAAGTCGTGAACGACATCGTGCAGGGCGTGTTCGAGGTGCTGCCTCCGGGCGCGGCGCTGGTGCAGTTCACCTATGGGCCCAAGCCGCCCGTGCCGCAGGTCCTGCGCGACCGGCTTCGCCTGCAGAGCGCACGCGGGTCGCGCATCTGGCGCAACGTGCCGCCTGCCGTGGTGTGGACGTTCCGAAAGCCTGCCTCCCAAAATTCAGCATCGACGTGACGTCTTTTCGCTTCGACGACGCTCTGCGCAAGCAAATCGCGGAACGCCTCTGCAAGTTCGATGTCCGTCGCAGCCCCGATCCCGGCAGCCTGAAGCACGCCGCCGTCGCCGTCGTCGTGGCCCAAGGGGAGACGCCGGGGGAGGCTGCCTTCCTGCTGACCAAACGTACGCCCAAGCTGCGCGCCCACGGCGGGCAATGGGCGCTGCCCGGCGGGCGTGTCGATGCGGGGGAGACGATCGAGCAGACCGCGCTGCGGGAATTGCACGAGGAATTGGGTGTTCTTGCATCAACAGACGACGTGCTGGGCACGCTCGACGACTACCCGACGCGTTCCGGTTATCTTATCGCGCCCGTCGTGGTGTGGCTGCCGGCCCAGCTCCAGATGGTGCCCAACCCGTCGGAAGTGGCCGCCGCCTACCGCATCGCCTGCTCCGAATTGTTCCGGCCCGACTCACCGGAAATCGTGCCGATCCCCGAATCGGACCGGCCGATCATCCGCCTGCCGCTGCCTGTCGCCACGGTGAACGCACCCACCGCCGCGGTGCTCTATCAGTTCAAGGAAGTGGCGCTCGCCGGCCGCGCCACGCGCGTCGATCATTTCGAGCAGCCGGTCTTCGCCTGGCGCTAGGGTCGGGCCGTTAGGACCGGGCCGTCGCCACCAGGACCGGCCGCCGTTTCAGGAACACCGTCGTCTCCTGTTCCATCACCGGTTCGCCGCGCTGGTTGATCGTGACCTGACGGAGACGGCAGATGCCGCGGTCGGGCTTTGACGTCGACAGGCGGAGCTCGACGATGTCGGTGACGACCTTGATCGTGTCGCCCGGTCGCACCGGCCGCGGAAACTGGGTTTCGCCGAGGCCCGGCGAGCCCAGGCTGCAGGCGCGGAACAGTCCGAGGTCGAGCCACAGCCGCAGCGTCACGCACATCGTATGGAGGCCCGACGCGATCAGACCTTCGAAGGCCCACTTCCTGGAGAACTCGGCGTCGATATGGAACGGCTGCGGATCCCACTGGCGCGCGAACTCGATCATGCCGGCCTCGGTCATGGTGAGCCCGCCGCTCACGAAGCGCTCACCGACCTTGAAATCCTCGAAGTAGCGATCGCTCACAGGGATCAGCTCCGTCTGGCCGCTGCGCAGCCTCTGCGACCATTTTGCCGCTGATTGTGTCGAGTCTGAGACGTCGCGGCCATGGTGATGGATTTTGTCCGGCGCCGATCGGTCCAGAGGCAGAAGTGCGTGATGGCGCGGGCCGTCCGTTTCAAGCCGGTCAACGATATCTTCGATATAACGACCGTAATTGGGGGTTCCGAACGATGCGCTTATGATCGTGTCATGAATCAGACTCAGTTGGACCGAGAGCCTCTTCAGGCGGAGTTTACTCCGCCGACTCGCCTCATGATCATGAGCGAGCGGGACGCTCGCGGTCCGGAGAAACAGGCCGACGGTTTTCACCCGCGACTACGCGGGCACCTCCCCATTCGCATGTGTTTGAGCCGGAGGGGGAGGCGATCCTCATGAAATTCATGAGGCTCATGAGGAATGGGCTCGAGTGCCGATGCTGTAAGGATTTTAGGCGATTCCTCATGAGGCGCTGTTTTTTGCAAGCCAATCCTCGCGAGGACACGTTTTTTACATGCCGAAGTGGCGCAGGCCGTAGATCAGTCCCGCGACCATCAGGCCGATGAAGACCGTCTCGATGAGCAGCAGCATCACCGGGCGCATGCCGATACGCACCAGCGCCAGCAGGGAGGTCTTGATGCCGAGTGCTGCGATCGCGGCGATGATCAGGAAGGACGAGACCTGCGCCAGGAACGTCTGCGCGGAGTGCGGCACCAGGCCGACCGAGTTGATGCCGGCCAGGATCAGGAAGCCGAACAGGAAGACCGGCGGGGCCGGGCGCGCATCGCCCGCCTTCTCGCCGCCGCGCGCCACCCACCAGGCGATGATGGTGACGGCCGGCAGCAGGCAGGCCACGCGCAGGAGCTTGGTGATGATGGCGACGGTGACGAATTCCTTGCCCAGCGTCTCGCCCGCGCCCGCAACCTGGGCCACGTCGTGGATCGAGCCGCCCAGGAACACGCCCATCTCGAAGGTCGAGTAGCCGAGCCACAGATGGAGCGTCGGATAGACCACCATGGTGACGGTGCTGATGAAGTTCACGCCCATCACCGAGAAGGCGAGGTCGCGGTCGGAATTCGCATGGCGCGGCAGTACGGCCGAGGTGGCCATGGCGGCGGCAGCGCCGCACACGCCGGTGGCGCAGCCCGTCAGGAATCCGAAGTCGCGCGTCAGCCCCATGGCACGCGCGGCAAAGACGCCAAACACGATGGTGAAGGCCACCGCGCAGACCGCGATCACGATCGGCAGCGCGCCGCCATGGACAAGGTCGCCCAGGGTGAGCTGCGCGCCATAGAGCGCGACCCCTGTACGCAGCAGCGTGCGGCCGGAGAATTCGAGGCCGGGCTTGAGGATGTCCTTCGTGGAGAGCGGCTGCAGCATCATGCCGACGACCAGGGTCACGATCAGCGGCGGGATGAAGACCTTGCCGAACTGCATCCAGTGATTGGCGTTGGCGACGAAAGCGACCGCCGCGATGGCGCAGCACAGCGCGATGCCCGGTGCCGCGCGGCGGAGATTGGCGGGGGCCCAGAGCTTGGCGACGTCGACGGCGACGGAATTAGCCATCGATGATCGCCACCAGCTGTCCCTCGGCGATCGCCTCGCCCTCGGCGACCTTGATCTCCCGGATGGTGCCGCCCTTGGGCGACAGCACGGGGATTTCCATCTTCATCGATTCGAGGATCATGATCTCGCCCTCGGCGTCGACCTTGTCGCCGGGCTTGAGCTGGATCTTCCAGACGTTGCCCGCGATCTCAGACTTCACGTTGACGATGGCCAAGCGCTTCTCCCGCGATGATCTAGGCTTTTTCGGCCACGGCGCGGGCCAAGGCAAGGGCAGGACTGCCCACATGCGCGCCCAGGGCGAGGGCGGGCCGATTGGCCGCGGATATGGTTCCGTCCTGCAGAGTCGAGCGGCCATCGCCGATCCGCGCGGAAAGTGCTGCGACGGCGAGGCCCGCGACGCCGTGCTGCTCCAGGATATCGAGTCCCAGCACGCCGCCGCGGTCGATCCCCGGGCCGCCGTCGTTGAACAGGATCAGACGCGGTGCAAAGGGCGCCGTTGTGTGGCCGGAGATCAGCGCGGCGTGGCTGCCGGTGGCCAGCACCTTGTCGCGATCCTCGGGCACCAGCAGCGAGGCGGAATCGAGGCAGACGATCTTGCCCACCATATGCCGGTCTTCCTGCTTGGGCGGCGGCAGGCGATGCGGCCAAGGTGCTGCCTTCAAGAGCTCGACGGCGTCCTTGCAGGACATGCCCTCGGTCACGCCGCACGCGGCTGCCTGTGCATTGGCCCGACTGACGATGCCGCGCGAAAACTGGTCCTGGGCGTCGCCGATGCGGCAGCTCGCCGTCGCCAGCGCCACCATCGCCATGCCGAGCGTCTCGGCGTAGGTCAGGCCGCTCACGCCCGCCTCGTCGAGGCCAATGCCCGCATCGTGATGGATCGCGGCGCGCACGCCCGCCTTGGCGGAGAGATGCGCGGCATAGACCGCGCCGTGCGAGCCGCCGACCACGACGGCGCCGTCCGCCTCGGGCGGCAGCTTGGTCACGCTATCGAGGAGGAGAACAGTGACGGGCATTCGGGCGACGTCTATATCCTGTCCCATGTCCCCACCGGTCGACAACAAGGTCGCAGTCCTCATCCTGCAGCATCCGCAGGAGCAGGATCGCGCGCTGGGCACCGCCAGGCTGATCTGCGAGACCCTGGCCAACGCCCGGATCGTCGTCGGCCTGTCGTGGCGCAATCTCGCGCATGCGCTGAAGGAGCCGGCGGAGGCAAAAGACTGGGGCGTGCTCTATCTCGGCTCTGCGCATGCACCGGGCAAGGGGCCGCTGATCGCCGTCACCGGCAAGGGCGAGCCGATGGCCAATCAGGACGGCGCGTTCTCCGGACTGAAGGGCCTCGTCGTGCTCGACGGCAACTGGGCGCAGGCCAAGGCGCTGTGGTGGCGCAATGCCTGGCTGACCAAGCTCCGGCGCTTCGTGATCGTGCCGGACGGCCCGTCGCTTTACGGCAATCTGCGCAAGGAAGCGCGGCCCGACGCGGTCTCGACGCTCGAGGCGGTCGGGTTGGCTTTATCGGCGCTGGAGGGCGGCGACGTGGGCGAACAACTGCTGGTGCCGTTCCGCGCCCTGCTGGCCAAGGCCCGCGCAGAGGGCTTCCGGGACAGCCCCAAACGGGATCGTCGGGTCCGGCGTTAGCTCCTATACTGGGGACCATGCTCGACCAGCCCCAACTGCCTGTCGCCCAACGGACCAATCCGGAGCGCTCCTTCAAGGAGGAGGTGCGTGCGCTGCGCCTCGGCAACGGCGAGGTGTTCCGCGGCGAAGGCATCCTCGCGGTCACCAAGGCGATCTTGCAGGCGGGCGTGGCCTATGTCGGCGGCTATCAAGGCGCACCCGTGTCGCATCTGGTCGACGTGCTGGTCGAGAGCCAGGACCTGCTGGATGAACTTGGCGTCCATCTCGAGACCTGCACCAACGAATCCTCGGCGGCCGCCCTGCTCGGTGCGTCGATCAACTATCCGATCCGCGGCTGCGTCACCTGGAAGTCGATCGTCGGCACCAACGTCGCGGCCGACGCGCTCTCCAACCTCGCGTCGCCCGGGGTGATCGGCGGCGCGCTGATCGTCGTCGGCGAGGACTATGGCGAAGGCGCCTCCGTCATCCAGGAACGCGCGCATGCCTATGCGCTGAAGTCCTCGGTATGGCTGATGGATCCGCGGCCCTCGCTGCCGACCATCGTCAACTGCACCGAGAAGGCGTTCGAACTCTCGGAGGCGACCAACACGCCCGTGATGATGGAGCTGCGCATCCGCGCCTGCCACGTGACGGGCGAGTTCGTGGCCAAGGACAACAGGCCGCCGGCGGTCTCGCGCAATGCGCGGCTCGCCGAACCCGCGCTACACAATTACGACCGGATCTCCCATCCGCCCTCGACCTACGCGCATGAGAAGAAGAAGGTCGAGGTGCGCCAGCCCGCCGCCGAGCGCTTCATCGTCGAGCACGGGCTGAACGAGTTCTTCGCCGGCGACCGCTCCGATCTTGGCATTATCGTGCAGGGCGGCATCACCAACGTGCTGGTGCGCGGCCTCGACCGGCTCGAGGTCGAGGGCAAGATCCCGACGCTCGTGCTCAACGTCACGCACCCGCTGGTGGGCGACCAGATCGCCGACTTCTGCAAGGGCAAGCGCGCCGTGCTGATCGTCGAGGAGGGCGCGCCCGACTACATCGAGCAGGCGATCCACGCGCTGCTGCGCAAGCGCGATATAGGCACGAAGATCTACGGCAAGGACGTGCTGCCGATGGCGGGCGAGTACACCGCCGAGGTGGTGACCGAGGGACTGCTGAAGTTCCTGACCCTCGCCGCCAACGACATCGATCTTTCCAAGCCGCGCGAGCGCTTCGAGGCGGCGCGTGCCGGCCGCACCGAGGCGCAGAAGATCCTGGGCGGCGCGCTGCCGCTGCGTCCGCCGGGCTTCTGCGTCGGCTGTCCCGAGCGGCCGGTCTTCTCGGCGATCAAGCTGCTCGAGCGCGAGGTGGGCAAGGTCCATATCTCGAGCGACATCGGTTGCCACTCGTTCGGGACGCTGGCGCCGTTCAATTTAGGTAATTCGATCCTGGGCTTCGGCATGTCGCTTGCGGCGGCCGGCGCCGTGGCGCCGGTGATGCAGAAGCGGACTATCTCCGTGATGGGCGACGGCGGCTTCTGGCACAACGGGCTGTTGTCGGGCGTGGCGTCGTCGATGTTCAACCGCGGCGACCGCGTGCTGGTCATCATGCAGAACGGCTACACCTCGGCGACCGGTGCGCAGTTCATTCCCAACACCTCGGGCAACCGCAGGGATGGCGAGACGACGTCGGATATCGCCGCCACGCTCAAGGCAATGGGCGTGAAATGGCTGCGCACCATTCGCACCTACAACGTCGCCACCATGCTGGGCTCGCTCCGCGAGGCGATGAACACCAAGGAGCCGGGTCTCAAGGTGATCGTTGCCGACGGCGAATGCCAGCTCGCGCGCCAGCGCCGCATCCGCCCGCAGATCGCCGCGCAATTGAAGAGCGGCAAGCGGGTCGTGCGCACGCGCTACGGCGTCGACGACGAGGTCTGCACCGGCGATCACTCCTGCATACGTCTCTCGGGCTGCCCGTCGCTGGTGGTGAAGCCCAGCCCCGATCCGCTGCGCACCGATCCGGTGGCGTCGGTGAACAACGGCTGCGTCGGCTGCGGCCTGTGCGGCGAGGTGGCCGACGCGGCCGTGCTCTGCCCATCATTCTACAAGGCCGATATCGTGCAGAACGCCAACTGGTGGGACCGCCTGTTGTGGCGTGTGCGCACGGCGGTGATCGGAGCGATGGCGGGTGCCTAAGTCGATCAACATCCTGGTCGGCGCGCTGGGCGGGGACGGCGGCGGCGTGCTGTGCGACTGGATCATCGCGGCCGCGCACGCCCAGGGGCTTGGCGTGCAGGCGACGCAAATCCCGGGCGTCGCGCAGCGCACCGGCGCCACGACCTATTATCTAGAGGTGACGCCGGCGGCCGGGCCGCGTCCGGTCGTGCTGGCGCTCAATCCCGCGATCGGCGAGGTCGACGTGGCGCTGGCGACGGAGCTGCTCGAAGCCGGCCGCATGATCTTCAACGGCTTCGTCACGCCGGACCGCACGACGCTCATCGCCTCGACGCATCGCGTGCTGGCGATCGGCGAGCGCGCGGCGATGGGCGACGGCAGCTATGACGCCGGCCGCCTGCTGCGCGCGGTGAAGGAACGCAGCAAGGCGCAGATCCTGTTCGACATGGACCAGGCGGCAGAGGAGAGCGGCGGCGTAATCAACGCCGTGCTGCTGGGCGCGCTCGCGGGCTCGGGCAAGCTGCCGATCCAGGACAGCGCCTTCGAGGGCGCGATCCGCGAGGGCGGCAAGGCGGTCGACACCAATCTCGCAGCCTTTGCTTTCGGGCGTGGTCACGCCCGTGGCGAGCTGGAGCAGGCGGTGCGCGAGCATCGCAAGCGCCAGGCCGCGGCGCAGGGCGTCGAGGACCTGACCGAACGTGCGCGGCGGGAGTTTCCGATCGCGAGCCTCGACATCGTGGAAGAGGGCATCCGCCGCCTCGCTGCCTATCAGGACCGCAGCTATGCCGCGCTCTATCTCGACCGGCTGAAGGGCATCGATGCGGCATTGGTGCGCGACGTGGCGCGCCATCTTGCCGTGCGCATGTCGTTCGAGGACGTGATCCGCGTGGCGCAGGCCAAGACCTCGCGCGACCGGCTCGAACGGGTGCGTGCTGAAGTGCGAGCCAAGCCCGGCGAGCCCTTGCAGATCACCGAGCATTTCAAGCCGGGCAACGAGGAGATCGCGGCGATCCTGCCGCCCTTCGCGGCGCGCTGGCTGATGGCGCGGCGGCCCTTCCACCTCTCCATGCACGTGCGCAGCACGACGGTGTGGGGCTTCGCGCGGCTGCGCTTCCTGGCGGGCCTGCGCTGGTGGCGGCCGCACAGCTTCCGGTACATCGAGGAGCAGGCCGAGATCGAAGGCTGGTTGGAGCAGATCCGCGCCGCCGCGCCGCTCGGTATCGAGCTCGCGCGCGAGATCGCCGAGCTGGCGCGGCTCGTCAAAGGCTATGGCGATACCTACAAGCGCGGGCTCGGCAACTATCGCCGCATCGCCGCCGAAGTGATCGCGCCGGCGCTGGCGGGCAAGATGACCCCGCATGCGGCGGCGGATGCCGTGGCCAACGCGCGGGTCGCCGCACTGGCCGATCCCGATGGCGAGCAGCTGTCGCGCACCCTGGCGGCGATCGCGGCGTGACCACCACTGCACTCATTGTTCGCCATGAGGTCACGGTCGAATGGGGCGACTGCGACCCCGCCGGCATCGTCTACTACCCCGCATATTTCCGCTGGAGCGACCAGGCGACCGCGCGCCTGTTCCTCGCCGCCGGACTGACGCGCGACAGCATGAGCAACGGGCAATGGACGGAAGGCCCGCCGCTGGTGAAGGCGGAGTGCTCCTTCAAGCGGCCCTCGCAGCCCGGCGAGAAGCTCGTCGTGGAGTGCCACGTGTCGCGCTTCGGCAACAGCTCCTTCACGATAAGCCACGTCTTCCGCGACGCCTCGGGTGAGATCGCGGCCGAGGGCGCGGAGACGCGCATCTGGGCCAGGAAGGACGGCGACGCGCGCTCGCTCCGGGCGGTGTCGATCCCCGACGAGGTGCGGCGGCGGCTTAGCGGTCAGTCCTCCTAGCTAGTCGGCGGCGCTTGCCAGGGGCCGGTCCGGCGTCGACTCCAGCTCCTGGATGCCGCGATAGATGAGACCGCCGATGTCATTCTGATAGAGCCACAGGCTGTTCGCCTGGCCGTCGAAATTGGCTTCGCAGCCCATGCTCTCGTTCGGCCGGAAGCCGGTGCCGAGGCCGACGCCGAAGATGTTCGGCAGCTCGGCGCCGTCGGCCAGCAGCAGGCGGCAGCTTGGGCTCACCGCGACGCGATTGTCGTCGGCCGCCAGGCGCAGCCGCTCGCCCGAGGGGCCGAAGATCGGCACCGTCGCGGAGCGATAGCCGAAGCATGGCACGACCAGCGCGGCCTGCTCGATCTCCGCGCGCAGTGCAGCGGGAGAGAATTCGTCCAGCTGGTGAATCGCGACCCGCGACTCGGCCGCGACGTCCGGCCGGCGCGCGATGCGGCGCCAGATGTCCCGGCCATGGCCGCGCAGTCCGCCCATGCGATTGACCCGGCCGGTGCGGGCGCAGATGTCGCCCGGCGCGATCGCGTAGTCGTCGGCCTCCGCCGCGGCGCGGTCGGGATAGAAGACGCGCGGGGCGCGCCTCTGCACGATGGCGACCTGGCCGTCGACGAGCGACTGGGCGCCTGGCAGCTCAAGCAGCGCCCAGGCAGCGGCATAGGCGCTGTGGGAGCCGCCGAGGATGACGATGCGCCGTCCGTCGGCGTTGCGCAGGAGCTCGTCGGCCTCGCCGAGGCCCGCATGGGTGAGGAGCCGGCATGACGAAATGACGTGGCGCAAGTCGCAGTCGGTCAATCTCAGGCCAGGTGCGAATTCCACTTCGCCGAACAGCTCGCGGCCGCCGACGGCAACCACCGCAGCCTTGGCCAGCAAGGTCTGGCGCCGGATGCCTGAGCGCACGCGCGCGGCCACCGTGCCGTCCCGGCGCAGGCGCAGGGCTTCGACGGTCGTGTCGAGGTGAAGGCCGCATCGGCGCTTGTGCCGCAGCATCGTCGCCAGTGCCTGGCCGATGCGTCCCATGAAACGGTTGACCAGCGGCAGCGGCGGAAAGCCCTCGCGGTGCCGGCGCATCTCCTCGATAAGCGGATCCTCCCGCAGCCGCAGGAGGGCCGGCGGCAACGAGGCGGACTCCAGACACTCGAGGTACGAGCCGCCCAGCGAATCGGAGTCGATGCCGTAGCGGCCCAGAGTGCCGCCCAGCCGTCCGCTGCGCTCGACGACCGCCACACCGCGGTCAAGCCATTCCTCGAGGCAACCCTTCTGGGCGGCCCACAGGAGCGGGCCGAGACCGCCCGGCCCGCCGCCGACGATCAGGGTCGACTGGATCGGCAACGGCCGACGGGGATCAACCGAGGACATCGCGGAACACGCTGGCGACACGCTCGACGACCTGTGAATCGACGGCGCGGGAAGTCGGCAGGTTGATGCCGGTCGCCGCGAGTTCAAGGCTGTTCGGACAGTGGCGGGCAAACTTCTCGTACGGCGGCAAGGTCGACAGGGAATGGAAGAAGGGCCGCATCTCGATCTTCGCCTCGAAGGCCGCCGTGAGCAGCGCGTCGCGCCACTCCGAGGGAACCTGCACGCAGGTCAGCCAGACGACCGGCTTGTAGACCGGCTCGAGAACCGGTGGGAAACGCACGCCAGGGATGCCCTTGAGCGCATCCTGGTACATCTCCGTGATCTGCCGGTTGCGCGCCAGCGTGTCCTCGATACGCCAGAGCTGCGAATGGCCGATCGCGGCCTGCAGGTTGGTGATACGGTAGTTGTAGCCCACCCGCTCGTGCCAGTAGGAGCGGTTGGGCGTGATGCCGTGGTCGCGCAGCAGGCGGATGGACCGGGCGAGCTCGGGCGAGTTCGTCAGGCACATGCCGCCTTCGCCGGTCGTCACGATCTTGTTGGCGTAGAAGGAGAAGCACGAGACATCGCCGAACTGCCCGACGGGGCGGTCGGCATAGCGTGCGCCCGGGGCCTCGGCACAGTCTTCCACCACCGCGATTCCGCGACGGGCCGCATAGTCGGCGATCGGGCCGATCTCCGCCGGCCGCCCGTAGAGATGAACCGGGATGATTGCCTTCGTTCGCGCCGTGCAGGCCTTTTCGACGGCGGCGAGATTCATGCACCAGGTCCGGCGATCGACGTCGACGATCACGGGCGTCGCGCCGCAATAGAGCACGGCGTTGATGGTCGCCGCGAAAGTGAGGTCGGGCACGATCACCTCGTCGCCGGGGCCGATGTTCAGTGCGAGCAATGCCAGGTGGAGGGCCACGGTGCCGTTGGACACGGCGATGCCGTGCTGGGCACCGATGAAGGCCCTGAATTCTTGCTCGAATTTTTCGACGTAGGGACCTCGGCTCGAGATCCATGAGGAGAGGAACGCATCCAGCAGCGTTCGGAATTCATTGTGGCTCATGTCTGGCCGCGCCACCTGGATCCGCTGCGTCGAGCGATCGATGGCCACGCCCACCAGGGCGCCCATGGCGTCGAGCTGCGGGCGCAGTACGTTGGCATCGACCGAGGTGTCGTTGTGCAGCCGGCGACCCAACGTCTTGAGATGCTGGCCGATCGTCGGATTGAGCAGGGCGCCTTCCAGGACAGCCTTGCCGATGTCGTCGAGCGTGACACGGCCGACAAGACGATTGTCGTCTGCGACGACCAAACAGGTGCCAAGACCGTTGTCGAGGCACTTCTCAATGACAGCAATCAAATTCTCCGACGTATTGCATACATAAGGATCTTCTCCGGTCGACTCGCCATCGTCCCCAAACGACGACGCCTCCGGCATGGATAACGACATTTCTTCCTCCGTGGAGATTTTCTCCGCCGCTGCCGTGCACCCCTACACGGTTAACGTGCAAATATTTGATCGATCAACGGATGGCTGTGCCAGTGGCCAGTTTGTGGCCGGTGTACCGCGACACTTCTTGATCACTGGGCGGCGCGGCAACCGACTCTCATCTTCTTGGTTCGTCCGATTCGACGGAAGGAGACGCTGATGCTCTGCCTGTGGCTCACACTGGCCGATCCTGAGCCGGCAACGAACGGCCAGTTGATCTATTCACGTGGGTTGATCGAGGCGACTCGAAAGGCTGGAGCCAATTTGTTTGCAGTTGGTCTGATTCGGCCCGAGAAGACCACGGCGCCGCCGGACGAGGCTGGCCTCGCGTGGAGACTCGTGCCGGAACGCAAGCAGAGCTCCTGGCAACGCCTGCTGTGCGCGCTTCCTGGAGTGGCGTTGCGCGGCCGTTCGCCGGAAATGGACCGGGCGTTGTGGCAGACACTGAAAGAACGCGAGTGGGATGCGATTGTGTTCGACAGCATCTGCTCGGGCTGGGCACTGGACGCGGTGCTGCGTCATCGCACCGAGGCACGTCGCCGCGCCAGGTTGGTCTACATCGCCCATAATCACGAGATCACCGTCGCCCGCCGGATCGCCGACGCGGCCCGCGGCGCGCGGCGTTTGCTGAAAGAGATCGACGCCTTCAAGGTCATGCGGCTGGAACGTCGCCTCGTCGCCGAGGCCGATCTCGTGACGTCCAACACGCCCGAGGATCGCCGCACGTTCATCGGCGAAGCGAGAGGCACCCCGGTGGCGCTGCTGCCTCCGGGCTACGATGGTCCTCGCGTCTTGTCCCGGGTGATCGATGCCCGCGTGCCGCGGCGGGTCGTCGTCGTCGGCAGCTTCGACTGGCCACCCAAGCGGATCAGCCTTGAGCGCTTTCTGGCTGCCGCGGTGCCGGCGCTGCTGCGCGCCAACGTCGAGCTGCAGATCGTGGGTGCCGTGGAGCCTGCCTATCTCGGCAATCTGCGCGCGCGCTATCCGTCGGTGACGTTCGTCGGTCCGGTCGACGACGTGCGTCCCTACATGGCGGCCGCCCGGATCGCGCTCGTGCCCGACCTGTTGGGCGGCTTCAAGCTCAAGGGACTGGACTATGTGTTCAACCGAATGCCGATCCTGTCGATGCGGATCGCCTTGCCCGGTATGCCGCTGCGCGACGGGCGCAGCATCGGACTGTTCGACAGCCACGAAGAACTGGCACAAGGCGTGGTCGAGCTGATCGACGATTTCGAGGAGCTGAACCGGCGGCAGACGCTGGCCTTCGAGGCCTGCGCCGCGCGGTTCGACTGGCCGCCGATCGGCCGGCACCTGGTGCGCTCCATCGCCCGGCTCGAGCCTCCCGCCCCGCCGTTCGATAGAGATCCGCTCAGGCGCTCATCCGCCAAAGCGTCAGCTCCGGTTCCTGTGGCGGCAGGAAGATGAAATTGCAGATGAACCGTCCGAAGCGCTGACGAGGTGACCACGTCCTTCTATTTGATCTTCGTTACGAAGGCCTTGATCGCGTCGGTGAGGCGCGTCTCCACGGTGTTGATCGCGTAGATCTCCGACATGTGGCTTTGCCCCTGCAATACGATGTAGGTCGGGCAACCGTTCGCTCCCGCGCACATCGCCGAATTGAGTACGTCGCCCTGCACGGTGAAGACCGGCGGATCGAGCTGGCCGCGCGCCGCCAGTATCGGCAGCTTTGCCGCAACCAGGCCCTTCAGGGACGAACGCTCGCTCCATTTCGAGACGTCCTCGCCGAAGTAGGCGCGCTCGGGCGGTCCCGCCAATTGCGGGGTGAGCTCGTAGATGCCCGACACAAGGATGGCGCCGGCCAATCCGCCGCCCTTCACCTTCTGGACTTCAGGGTGGGCGACGTAGGTCGCTGCATGCACAGCCCCCGCCGAATGGCCCATCAGGAAGATGCGCCGCGGGTTGCCGCCGAATTTGGCGGCATTCTCGAGCGTCCATTGCACCGCCATCGCCACGTCCTCGGCGGCGGCGGGATAGGGATGCTCGGGAGCAAGGCGATAGGTGATGTTGACGCCCAACATGTCGTTGGCCACCGCCCACAGCATGACGTTGTCGTAGAACACGTTGCCGGGCGGATGCTTGTCGCCGCCGGTGAAGGCGCCGCCATGCACGAAGATCAGGATCGGGCGCAGCGCCTTGTCCGCCCTTGCGGGCTGAAACACGTCAAGACGATTGCGCGGATCGGAGCTGTACCGCTCGTCGCGCGTTACCGTCACGCCGGCATAAGGTTCCTTTTTCTGCAGTGGCGCGAACAGCGCGGCGGTCTTCGGCGGATCGATGACCGGACCGATCTCCTTCACCGCCGCCGCGATCTCGGCCGGCATCTCTCCTGCGAGCGCCGGCGCACTGAAAAGAAGCATGGCGAGAAGCACCGCCGTGCGCATGTCACGCCGCCCGCAGGATATCGGCCGCCTTCTCGCCCACCATGATCGAGGGTGCGTTGGTGTTACCGGACGGCATGGTCGGGAAAATCGAGGCGTCGGCGATCCGCAGGCCTTCAATGCCGTGGACCTTGAGCTTGTCGTCGACGACGGTGGTGCGGCCTTGCGGGCCCATGCGGCAGGTGCCGATCGGGTGATAGGCGGTCTGCGAGTTGTTGCGGATGTAGTCGAGGATCTGCGCGTCGGTCTTGATGTGCGGGCCGGGCGAATATTCCTCGCCGCGATAGACGTCCATCGGTGGCGCATCGACGATGCGGCGGATCATGCGGAAGCCTTCCGACATCGCCGCCTGGTCGATCGGGTCGGACAGGAAGTTGAAGCGGATCGCGGGCTGCGCCTTGGGATCGGCCGAGCGGATATGGATCGAGCCCAGGCTCTCGGGCCGCAGCTGGTAGACCGAGACCGTCATCGACGGGAAGTCCTGCAGCTTGCGCGTCTTGGGGTCCTTGATCGAGTAGGGCACGATGTGCATCTGCACGTCGGGCGTGGCGAGCTCGGGCCGCGTGCGCAGGAAGGCGAGCAGCGGCGCCGATGGCAGGCTCATGAAGCCGCCGCCGGTGGCGAGGTACTTCATCATCTGGGTCACCGCGCCCAGGCCGCGCGCCATGTGGTTGTAGGAGACCCTGGGGTCCTTCACGCGCCACACGATGCGCGCGTTGATGTGGTCTCGGAAGTTCTCGCCGACCGCGGGCAACTCGTGCTTCACCTCGATGCCGTGCTTTTTCAGGAGCTCGGGCTGGCCGATGCCGGAGAGTTCGAGGATCTGCGGCGAGGCGACGCCGCCCGCCGACAGGACGGTCTCGCGCGCCTTGGCCTGGACGACCTTGCCGTTCTTCTCGTACTCGACGCCGACGCAACGCTTGCCCTCGAGCAGCAGGCGCAAGGTCATCGCCTCGGTGACGACGTGCAGGTTGGGCCGCTTCTTCGCCGGCTCGATGTAGCAGTGCGCGACGCTCATGCGCCGGCCCTTGTAGATCGAGGTCTGCGTCTTCACGACGCCTTCCTGGTCCTCGCTGTTGTAGTCGGGGTTGAGTTTGAATCCGGCCGCCACGGAGGCCTTGAACAGGGCGTCATAAAGCGGGTTCTGGTCGGGCACGGTCGAGACCTTGAGCGGGCCCGCCTGGCCGCGGCCGTTGCTGCCGTCGCCATCGACGAAGTTCTCGATGCGGGTGAACAGCGGCGCCACCTCGCGCCAGCTCCAGCCGCGATTGCCCATCTGGGCCCAGGTGTCGTAGTCGAGCGGCTGGCCGCGCACCCACACCAGGCCGTTGATCGAACTCGATCCGCCCAGGATCTTGCCGCGGGGCACCGGAATTTCACGGTTTGCCGTGCCCGGTTCGGGTTCGGACTGGTAGAGCCAGTTTGCCGCGGGATTGTCGATCAGCAGGCCGAAGCTGAGCGGCATGCGGGAATAGGGATGGCTGGCGGGACCGGCCTCCAGCAGCAGGACCTTGGTGGCTGAATTTTCCGTGAGGCGTGCGGCCAAAGTACCGCCGGCCGAACCGGCTCCCACGATGATGTAGTCATACTCCGCCATGTCTTCTTGTCCTCCCGTCGAGGCGAACAAAGCAGGGAATTTTTACGCTCACAAGGCCGTGACGAGCTTTGCGAGACTGCCATGCGGGACAACACCAAATATTGCCTCGACAGTGAAACAGTAGCATGTGATTCATCCGAACTGCGCCGACCCGCGGGGGGCCGGCGTTTTCATTGCCCTGTAGGTAGTCGGCCCGGATGCTGGCGCTCGTTCGGATTGCCCTGAAGCGACCCTATACCTTCGTGGTTTTGGCGTTGCTGATCCTGATCGTGGGCCCGTTGGCGGCGATTCGCACCCCGACCGACATCTTCCCCGAGATCCGCATCCCGGTGATCGCGGTCGTCTGGCAGTACACCGGCCTGCCGCCCGACGACATGTCGGGTCGCGTGATGCTGAACTTCCAGCGTTCGCTCACCACCACGGTCAACGACATCGAGCATATCGAGGGCACGTCCTACACCGGCGTCGGCATCGTGAAGGTCTTCTTCCAGCCCGGCACCAACATCAGCATCGCCAACGCACAGGTCACCGCAATCTCGCAGACCGTGCTGAAGCAGATGCCACCCAATATCACCCCGCCTCTGATCCTGAACTTCAACGCCTCGACGGTGCCGATCATCCAGCTCGCACTGTCGGCTCAAGGAATGACCGAGCAGGCAGTGTTCGACATCGCGATCAACACGGTGCGCACGCCGCTGGTCACCGTGCCGGGCGCGGCCATCCCGTTCCCCTTCGGCGGCAAGTTCCGCCAGATCCAGATAGATCTCGATCCCGGCGCCATGCAGGCGCGCGGCCTGTCGGCCAACGACGTGGCCAATGCGCTGGCCGCCCAGAACCTGCTCACCCCGGTCGGCACGCAGAAGATTGGCAGCTTCGAATACGCGATCAACCTCAACAACGCGCCGAACAACTTCGCCGAGCTCGCCGATCTGCCGGTCTTCGCCAAGGATGGGGCTGTCGTTTACCTGCGCGACGTGGCGCAGGTGCGTGATGGCAATCCGCCGCAAACCAACATCGTGCACGTCAACGGCAACCGCTCGGTCCTGCTGCAGGTGCTGAAGAACGGTGCGACCTCGACGCTCGCGATCATCGCGGGCATCAAGGACCGCGTCGAGGATCTGCGAAGGGCGCTGCCGGGCAACCTGAGCATCGCCATCCTGGGCGACCAGTCGCTGTTCGTGCAGGGCGCGATCAGCGGCGTCGCCGTCGAGGCGGTGATCGCCGCCATCCTGACCAGCCTGATGATCCTGCTGTTCCTGGGATCGTGGCGGTCGACGGTCATCATCGCGACTTCGATCCCGCTCGCGATCCTGGGCGCGATCGCGCTGCTGGCGGCGTTCGGCGAGACGCTCAACATCATGACCTTGGGCGGCCTGGCGCTCGCCGTCGGCATCCTGGTCGACGACGCCACGGTGACGATCGAGAACATCAACTACCACCTTGAGCAGGGAAAGGCCGTCGAGACGGCGATCCTGGATGGTGCGCGGCAGATCGTGACGCCGGCCTTCGTATCGTTGCTCTGCATCTGCATCGTGTTCGTGCCGATGTTCTTTCTGACAGGCGTTGCGCGCTTCCTGTTCGTGCCCATGGCCGAATCGGTGATGTTCGCGATGATCTGCTCGTTCATCCTGTCGCGCACGCTGGTGCCGACGATGGCGAATTACCTGCTGAAGCCCCATGCCGTCCATGGTGAGGGAGAGGCGCGACCGCGTTCGCGCAATCCGCTGGTGCATTTCCAGCGCGGCTTCGAGGTGCGGTTCGAACGCTTTCGCTCCGTCTATCAAGAACTTCTGGAGATGGCGCTGGCGAAGCGCGGCGTCTTCATCGCCGGCTTCATGGCCTTCGTGCTCCTGTCGTTCCTCCTGACGCCGTTCCTCGGTCGCAATTTCTTCCCGAGCGTCGATTCCGGCCAGATCCTGATGCACGCCCGCGTCCCCGTCGGCACGCGCGTCGAGGAGGCGGCCAACTATTTTGCGGACATCGAGAAGGCGATCGCCACGATCATCCCGCCGCGAGAGCTCGCCGCGCTCGTCGACAATATCGGCATGCCGGTCAGCGGCATCAACATGACCTACAACAACACGGGCGTGATTGGCAGCCAGGACGGCGACGTGCAGATCAAGCTCTCCGAGAATCACAAGCCAACCGCCGACTATGTCGCGGCGCTGCGCCGCGAGCTGCCACAGCGTTTCCCGGGCGTCACCTTCTCGTTCCTGCCCGCCGACATCATCAGCCAGATCCTGAACTTCGGCGCGCCCTCGCCGATCGAGGTGCAGGTGCGCGGCTCCGACAACAACGCCAATTTCGAGCTCGCCCAGAAGCTGCTGGCCCGCATCCGCATGGTGCCGGGCGTCGTCGACGCGCGCATCCAGCAGGCGCGCACCGCGCCTGCGTTCGACGTCAATATCGACCGCTCCCGCGCGCAGTATGTCGGCCTGACGACGCGCGACGTGACCAATTCCCTCGTGGTCAATCTCGCCGGCAGTGGCCAGGTAGCGCCGACCTACTGGCTGAATCGCGAGAACGGCGTCACCTACAACATCGTCATGCAGACGCCGCAGTATCGGCTCGACTCGCTCTCGTCGCTGTCGAACCTGCCGATCATGGCGCCTTCGGCGACCTCGCTGCAGATTCTGGGCGGCGTCACGAACATCCAGCGCAACGTGGCCAACGCGGTGGTGTCTCAATACGACCTGCAGGGCCTGGTTCAGGTCTATGCCGGCGTGCAGGGGCGTGATCTTGGCGCCGTGGCGGCGGACATCCGGCAGATCGCAAGCGAGCTGCAGAAGACGTCGCCCAAGGTGCGCGCCGTCAGATTGCAGGGCCAGGTGCGCACGATGGAGGACGCGTTCTCGGGGCTGCAGTTCGGCCTTCTGGGCGCCATCGTTCTGATCTATCTGCTGATCGTGGTGAACTTCCAGTCCTGGATGGACCCTTTCGTCATCATCACGGCGCTTCCGGCGGCGCTGGCGGGCATCGTCTGGATGCTGTTCGTGACGCACACGACGCTTTCGGTGCCGGCGCTCACGGGTGCCATCA
>FTCZ01003038.1_pt1 | contig 21508 bp, 12 predicted proteins | sample 1658871 | NCBI WGS metagenome assembly FTCZ01 (sample SAMEA3914864, study PRJEB12502) | metagenome | biome: forest; material: soil | place: USA | collected 2012-03-12 | depth 0.3 m
CCGTCCCCCCCCGATCGGCGGGTCTGCATTCCCTCTCCGCCGATCCCTCTTCAGCCCCCGCCGCATCGTCGGCGGGGGCTTTTTTCATGTCGAACTATTCGTGCGCCCTGTCGCAACAGTCTTGCGTTTGCGGGCAATCGCCTCTATCGCCGTTCCCAGCATCAAGAGTCGGGCCGACGTCCGACGCCAACCTGCTCCCCGAGCAAGGTGGTGCCTCCGAAGGGAGGGATGTGGCCGGGCCGGCAACTAAACGGGACCTTTCGCCACTGTCATACGTCGATCCGGTGCTTGCATTCGAAGCATTGAGGAACCGAGCATGACACAGCACCCCCAGCAGTTCGCGAGCGACAATTACGCCGGCATCTGTCCCGAGGCGCTTGCCGCGATGATGGAGGCGAACGCAGGCTCGGCCGTAGCCTATGGCGACGATGAGTGGACCCTGCGCGCCGCCAACAGCTTCCGCCGCCTGTTCGATGCCGATGGAGAGGTGTTCTTCGTGTTCAACGGCACTGCGGCCAACTCGCTGGCCTTGGCCTCGCTCTGCCAGTCCTACCACAGCGTGATCTGTTCCTCCTCTGCCCACGTGGAGACCGACGAGTGCGGCGCGCCGGAGTTCTTCTCGAACGGCTCCAAGCTGCTGGTCGCCCAGTCGGAAGATGGGAAGCTGACACCCCAGGCGATCCGCGCGCTCGCCGCCAGTCGGTCCGACATTCACTTCCCCAAGCCGCGCGTGGTCACCATCACCCAGCCGACCGAGACGGGGCAGGTCTATTCGATCGACGAGGTCAAGGCGATCTCCGCCGTCTGCCGCGAACTGGGGCTGAAGCTGCATATGGACGGCGCGCGTTTCGCCCATGCCTGCGCCACGCTGGGCTGCACACCGGCAGAAATCTCGTGGCAGGCGGGCGTGGACGTGCTCTGCTTCGGCGGCACCAAGAACGGCATGGCCGTGGGTGAGGCGATCATCTACTTCGACCGCGCACTGGCGGCGGACTTCGACTATCGCTGCAAGCAGGCGGGCCAGCTCGCCTCCAAGATGCGCTTCCTTTCCGCCCCGTGGATCGGCCTGATCGAGAGCGGTGCCTGGCTGCGCAATGCCGAGCACGGCAATGCCTGCGCCCGCCGCCTGGCGGACCTGGTTGGCGATCTGCCGGGGCTGTCGTTCAAGTTCCCGGTGCAGGCGAACTCGGTCTTTCTTGAGGCACCTGCCGAAGTGCTGGAGGCCCTGCGCGAACGGGGCTGGCGCTTCTACACCTTCATCGGCGGCAGCGCCCGCTTCATGTTCGCGTGGGACTGCGACTTGGTCCGCGTGGAAGAACTGGCGCGCGACATTCGCGTGACGGCCAGCGGACAGGTGCTCGCCGCCTGATACCGGACACCGGACACCGGACACCGAATACCAAAAGGCCCGCCCGGTCTTATGACCGGACGGGCCTTGAGATGAACGGCGGCTCCAGGCTGGGACGAAAAGCCGCCGTGCGGGACAGGATCAGAAGTTGGCGGTGAAGCCGACGAAGATCGTGCGGCCGAGCGAGTCGTAGACACCCGGATAGGTGTTGCCGTTGCCGAACGACTGCAACAGGCCCGAGTCGAGGATCGGCGGATCCTTGTCGAACATGTTGTTCACGCCTGCACGCAGGGTGAAGTTCTTGTCGATCGCCTGGGTCAGCGACAGGTCGAAGTAGTTGTAGGCCTTGATCTTGCGGTTGACCGTCGTCTGGTCAGCCGAGAGCAGCGGGTTGCTCGACAGGCTCGAAAGCTTCGTGCCGCCGATGTAGCGCCAGGAGAGCGAGACGGTGGTATCGCTGGGTGCCATCCAGGACAGGCGCGCGACATGGCGCCAATCGGGGGTCGGCTGGCCGCAGGTGTAACCGAACAGGCCCTTGCAGTCGTACGAGCCGCCGCCGGGGACCGGCTGCGAAACCTGTTCGATCAGGTAGGTGCCGACCAGGCCCAGATTGACGCTGCCGTGGCTGCCGAGGTTGAACGTGTAATCGGCATTCACGTCAAGACCGGAGGTCTTGAGGTAGCCCGTGTTCATCGTGGTCGAGATGATGTAGCCCGAATTCTGGCCAAACACCTGGCCCGAACGCGGATCGCGAACGAACAGGCCGCAATAGTACGGATCGCCGGTCGAAGCGCACTGGCCCATGATCAGCGAAGGCGCGATCGAACCGATGTAGTCCTTCACCTTGATGTTGTAGTAGTCGACCGAGACCGAGAGGCGGCGCACCGCCTTCGGCGTGATCACGACGCCAAGGGTGTAGGTATCGGCCGTTTCGGGCTTCAGCGCCACGTTACCGCCGCCAAGCGCGGAGCACTGGTCGGACGGGCATCCAGGGATGCTGCCGTACATGGCCTGGGTCACGCCGGTGGCCTGGCAGACTTCGAACGAGGCGGTGGGATTGGCGCCGGCGCACGGATCGGTGCCGTTCACGTTGCCCACCGACTGCGCGGCGAAGAGTTCGGCCACGTTAGGTGCGCGGATGGCGTGGTTGTAGCTGGCGCGAACGCGCAGGTCGTCGATCGGCGCCCACGACAGTTCGCCCTTGTAGGTCCACACGTTGTAGCCCGACTTCAGGCCGGTCGAGTTCTGCTTGTTGTCGTAGGACGAATAGCGCAGACCGCCGTTGATCGTCAGCGAGCGGAAGAACGGCTTGTTCTCGATCAGCGGAACTTCGATTTCGCCGAAGGCCTCGGTCACGGCGATGATACCGTCAGAGGGCAGGGTGCCGTTCTGCTGCGCGACTTCGTCAGCCGTGAAGTTCAGCGTTTCGCGGCGGCGTTCGACGCCAAGTGCGATGCCGACGCCCTTTTCGGCCCAAGGCAGGATCACGCCCATCTGGCCCAGGTCGCCGCTGAGCGAGCCGGAGATCACGCCCAGCGAGTTGCGCGAAGCGGTGTTGCTCTCACCGAAGATGTAGGCGGCCTGGTCCGCCGTCACGCCGCCGGGCGTGAAGACGTTGATCGGAATACAGTTCGGGTCGGTGCCGTCGATGACCGAGCGGCAAGTCGGCACGCCGTTGACGTTGACGGCATCGAGCGCAAGACCGGCCTTCGCCTGGTTCACGTCGTTGAGGTACGTCTCCTTGTACTTCACCAGCGAGTACATGTAGTTGACGTCGTAGCTGAAGCCGCTGCCGATATCGCCGCGCACGCCTGCCGAGTAGCGGTAATCGTTGAAGCGCAGGTTGTCACGGCGCGGCTGGCCGACCACGCGATAGCCGACGTTGGTGGGCGCCGTGGTATTGGTGCCCGCAGCCGAACCGCAGATCGCGGAAAGCTGTGCGGCGCTGGCGTAGGGGTTGTTACAGGAAACGTCGAAGGCCGTGCCGAACCAGACCGCCGAAGGCGCGACCTGCGAGAACGTCTGGTCCTTCATGTACATGACGCTGCCGTAGACTTCGGCCGCCTTGCTGAACTGGAAGTGCGCGAAGCCGCCCGCCGTGTAACGCTCGTCCGAGCGCTGCAGGTAATTGTCCGGGGACGTGTTGTACGCATAGGACGAATCGTACGGCACCAGCGTGCCGCTGCCGTCGCGATTGTTGATGAGGGTCTGGCCCTTGTAGGGGCTGAGGCTCGAGAGCGGAATGAACGAGCCGTAGGGCGTGTTGCTCGAACCGCCGCAGAACAGCTGGTCGAAGTTGCCCGAACCGGCAACGGATTCGCGATCCTGCAGGGCGCAGGCGGAAACGTCGCGGCTGGACTGGCGGACCGGGCTGATGTGGCGGTAGCCGCCATAAACGGTGATATTGCCGCGACCATCGGCGAAGTTCTTGCCCGCTGCGATGGTGATGTCCTGCTTGCCGCCGTCGGCGACCGACGATGGGGCGTTGTCGTAGCCAGACGCGCTCTGAATCGCGCGGACCGAGCTGTTGTTGTTGCTGTGCTGCGAGAAGCCGGTCTGGGCGTCGACGCGAATGCCGTCGAGGTCCTTCTTCAGCACGAAGTTGACGACGCCCGAAAGCGCGTCCGAACCATAGACCGCCGATGCGCCGCCCGACATGACGTCCACGCGCTCGATCAGGGCGCTGGGAATGAAGGCCAGGTTGACCGCCTGCGAGGGCATCATGCGCTGTCCGTCGATCAGCGTGAGAACGCGGTTCGAGCCAAGGTTGCGCAAGTTGATCTTCGAGGTGCCGTCGGAACCGTTCGAGACGTTCTCGTTGGCGTCGGCGGTGAACTGCGGCAGGCGATTCAGCACCTGCTCGACCGAGGTCGCGCCCTGGAACTTGAACTCGTCAGAACCGACGATCGTCTGCGGGCTGTTGCTGGAAAGGTCCGGGCGCTTGATGCGCGTGCCGGTAACGACGATGTCGGCCGCCGGTGCTTCCGCCCCGTCCTGCGCGAACGTGGTGGTGCTGGCAGTGCTGGCGATGATCGCCGATATTGCTGCAGCGCAATAAAGTGTCTTGTTACGACCCCTCATGGGCATGACTCCCTTGTTCAATGCGCCAAGGTTGCGACACATTTCGCCGCATGTCAAATATAGTATACGAAATATGTTATCTGTCGCAAAAATGCCGCAATCGCACGGGATTGCGCGCAATTCCGCGGCTTTCAGCGCGGGCGGGGACGTCGTTGGAGCGGGTTTGGTCTGGACAAAAGAGTCCGAATCATCGGACTAATACTTTCGGACTAGACTGCTGAAACGCGGATCGGGATGCCTGAGAAGCGGGGCATGAAATTGATCGATTCCAACCCTTCGGAAAGCGAGGTCAGCTCGCCGGGATTGGAACCGCCGTCGGCAATGGGATCGCCGGAGCCCACCAGGGGGCCGAACATGTGCGACATCGATACGACCCCGCGCCGCAGCCGATCCTCGCCGCGCGCGACCGCGCGGATCGCGCCGTGGGGGGAGGCGACTTCCACCAGCGCGCCATCGGCGAGAGCCAGATCGGCCATGTCGAACGGATTCATCCAGGCCGGATTGACCGGGTGCCGCTTGCGCGCGGTGCGGGATTCGCGGAAGGCGCCGTTCAGCGCATGGAGCACGCGGCGGCACGTGAGGCGCAGCGGATAACCATCGTCCAGCGGCTCGGCGGCATAGCCGTGAAACTCGGCGGCGACATCGGCGGGCATCAATTGCAGTTTGCCGCAGGCGTCCGGGGCGGGCTGCACGAATGCCGGTTCGCTGTCGGGGCGCAGGCCTTCGGGATAGGCGACGAGGCTGTCGAACTCGACTTTGCCTTCGCCCGCCAGAAAGCGGCAGAGCGCTTCGGGATCGGGTCTGTCGGCCGGGCTGAGCGGCAGGCCGCGCGCAATATCCTCGAAACGCTGGCCGTAGCTCCATGACTTGAAGGTCAGCGGCAGGTCCATGCGGGCGGAGACTTCCCAGAAGAACTCCCAGTCGTGCAGGCAGCCCTGCGGCTTGGCGACAATCGGCGGTGCATATTGCGCGAAGGCTTCGGGATACAGAGCGTCGGCGGCAAGGGTCAGGTCATGCCGCTCGAACGGCTGGCTGGCGGCGATCACGTAGTGGGCGCGCCTGCCGGTCTCGTTGAGACGGGAATCGAGCGAGACCAGCAGGTCCAGCTTTGCAAAGGCCGCACTGGCAAGGGCCGGATCGCCCATTGCCTTCAGCGGATCGCCGCCGAAGACGATCAGTGCGCGGATGCGGTCGGGGGAGTTCGCCGTGATCTCGCCGGGCAGCAGCGCGGAGGGAAACTCGCCGAGCAATTGCCCGGTATCCGTGCTCAGGCATTTGGGTTCGCGCTCGAAACCTCGGGAGGGCGAGACGGCCATTTCGGTGAAGCTGCGCGGACGCAAGGTGCCGGGATTGCGCACGAGGTCGCCCGCGCGCCGATATCCGCCGCAGAGAACGTTCACCAGCTCAATCATATGGTCGGCAAGATTGGAATGGGCGGAGAACGAAGGGCCGGTGCCGCTGCCGACGCCGACCTTGCGCGCCTCTCCCAGCCATTTTGCTGCCAGTTCGATCTCTGCGGCTGGTACATCGGCGCGCCTGGCGGCCCATTCGGGCGTCGCTTCGGCTACCAGCGCGCGCACGTCGTCCAGTCCGGCGCACCAGCGCTCGACGAAGGCATGGTCATAACTCCCGTCGCGCAGGAGGACATGGGCGATGGCGGCGAAGATTGCGGCGTCGTGGCCTGGCAGCGGCTGGATCAGCAGGTCGGCATGGCGGGCAGTCTCGGTGCGGCGCGGATCGATCAGGATCAGCTTCATGCCGCGCGCCCGGGCCGTCTCCAGCGCGCGGCCGGGCGCTCCGCTTTCCATCAGCGCGAAAGGCGCACCCTGATGCGTGACGACGGGATTGCCGCCCGCCAGCAGCGCCACATCCAGGTCGCGCATGGCATGGCGGCCACTGGCGAAAGTGCCCATGCGTGCCATCGTCACCCACTTGGCCGACTGGTCGATCGTCATCGTCGAGAAGAAGTTGGGTGTGCCGAGCGCGGAGACCCAGGCCCGCTCCATCAGCCCGCCCAGAGTGCTGCGATAAGCGCCGGTGCCGTGATAGACCGCCACCGAACGCGGCCCGTGCTCCGCGACCAGCGCCGCCAGCTTCGCGCCGATGACATCAAGCGCGGATTCGGGTTCGATCGGCGCAAATGCCCCATCGGCGCCGCGCGCAAGGCAGTTCAGCAGCCGGTCCTCAGCCCCGTTATGGAACTCCACGGAAGCAAGCCCCTTGGGGCAGAGATAGGCGCCATAGGGAGACACTTCGCCGTCGGGCCGTGCGCCGATCATGCGGCCCTGATCGACCTCGATCGCCATCGCGCAGGCGGCGCTGCAGTTGCGGCAGAAAGTGCGGACGGTCTCCATCGCCCAGCGATGGGACCGCCCGGTCCCGGATAAAAGGGCGGACGGCGGCTCTTGCCGACAGGGGCAAGCAGACCCGCCGTCCGTGACTTACATTACTTGGTGCCGCGCACCGCGACCATCACCACGCCGCGCGCTGGCACCTGATAACCGGCGGGCAGGGCGCCAGCCTTGGCGCCGCTCCACAGGTCTTCAACCCCGTCCACCGAGGCGAGGCCGGCATCGGCGGGCGTCAGCGCCAGCGGCGCCGCGCTATCGCCGCGATTGAACAGCGCCAGCGCCACGCGGCCGTCGGACAGCGGCTTGGCCCATACTTCCAGCGAACCCGCTTTGCGCACCGGCTTGCCCTGCACGCCCAGCGCATCCTGATCGACCGCGATGACGCGGCGGTTGGTCAGCATCGCCAGCGTTTCCGGGCTCATTTCGCGGAGGTCATGCCCCATCATCAGCGGCGCGGCGGACATGGCCCAGAGCGACATGTGGGTGCGGTACTCGTCCGCGCTCATACCGCCATTGCCGATTTCCAGCATGTCCGGATCGTTCCAGCCATGTGGCCCGGCCCAGGCGGGATTGCCGTTCTTGTCGAAGCCGATCTTGGCCATCGTCGGATAGTCGTCGGTAATGTCGCCGGTGGTGCGCCACAGCACGCCGCCCACGTCGCGGCCCCAGCTGCCCACGTCGAAGCGGCCATATTCGCAGAGAGAGAACACGATGTCGCGCCCGGTCCGCTTGCCGGCCTCCTGCAGCGCCTTGCCCATCTCGTAATAGCTGCGCTTCACGGTGTCGGCGTCGGCGTAGAACCATTCGCCCGAGCAGAGGTCGTACTTCAGATAGTCGAAGCCCCAGTCGGCATAGGTATCCGCATCCTGCTTCACATGGCCGTAGCTGCCGATGTAGCCGGCACAGGTCTTGGGCCCCTGCGAGGAATAGATGCCGATCTTCAGCCCCTTCGAATGAACATAGGCGGTCAGCGCCTTCATGTCCGGGAACTTGGCGTTGGGCTGGAGCACGCCCTTGGCATCCCGCTCACCCTGCCAGCCATCGTCGATGTTGATGTAGATGTACCCGGCATCGCGCAGGCCGGAGGAGACGAGGGCGTCGGCCATGGCGCGCACGGTCTTGTCGTCGATATGGTCGGCGAACTTGTTCCAGCTGCTCCAGCCCATCGGCGGTGTGGCGGCCAGCTTGCTGGGGATCGGCGCGCCGAGCGGCGGCAGCGCGGTGAACTTGAAAGCGCGCGCCTTGGCGTCCTTGGCCGTGCCAGGCCGGCCGGTGCTATCGACTTCGGACTCCCAGATCTGGCCCTTCAGGTGGGCGCGGCCACTTTCGATGGCGACGCTCCACTGGCGGGTCAGGTGATCGCGATCGTTGAGGTTGCGCGCCTCGAACTTCAGCACGCCGCCTTCGACATGCGGGTTCATCATCTCGATCGGGCCGTACCACTTGGTGGTGACCGAACCGGCGATCTTGCCGCCCTTGGAGGTGACTTCCATCATCGTGACGCCTGGCGTCGGCGGGGTATCGTCAAACAACCAGACGCCGTCATAGGCGGTCTTGGCGGCGGTCTTGGCAAGGACGGGGGACGTGCTGGCAAGCAGGGCGCCTGCCAGCATTGGGGCAAACGCAGCGGCTTTGATCAGGGCGTGTTTCATCGCGATCTCCTTGGACCGTGTCGCATTCGGGAAGGGGGGAGCGGAGAGGGGGCGGCTGGCGCCGTGGCTTACGCCACGACGCTCGCTTCGCGGGCGGCTTCGCTGCGCGTACGGCCGTAGAGGCTGTAGGCGACGAGGCCGATGACGTTCCAGATGCCGAAGCGCACCAGGGTCGTCGAAGGCAGGCTGAAGAGAAGGTAGGCGCAGCCCAGGATCGTCAGCGTGCCGACAATGTAGGGCTGCGGGCACTTGAACAGGCGCGGCAGTTCGGGGAAGCGGCGGCGCAGGATCATCAGGCAGGCGCCGACCGAGATGAACGCGATCAGCGTGCCGGCATTGGCCAGTTCGGCAATCTCGTCCAGGCGGAACACGCCGGCGACCAGGGCGATCGAAATGCCGGTGATCAGCGTGATGCGGGTGGGCGCGCCGGTGCGCGGGCTGATCTTGGCCAGGCTGCGCGGCAGCAGGCCGTCACGCGCCATCACGAAGAACACGCGGCTCTGGCCGTACATCATGACGAGGATGACCGAGGGCAGCGCCAGCACGGCGGCGAGCGCGATGAGGTGCGCGGCCACCGGCTGGCCCAGCTGGCGCAGCACGAGGGCGAGCGGTTCGGGCGAGTTGGCAAGCTGCTGGAACGGCAGTGCGCCGATCGCGGTAATGGCAACGGCCATGTAGATCACGGTGCAGACCACCATCGAACCGACGATGCCGATGGTCAGGTCACGGCCGGGGTTCTTGGCTTCTTCTGCCGAAGTGGCAACCGCGTCAAAGCCGTAGAAGGCGAAGAACACAATGGCCGCCGCCGCCATGACGCCGCGCTGCATGCCGCCCACTTCGGTGCTGGCAAAGCCATAGGGCATGAAGGGGTGCATGTTGTCGGCCGTGAAGGCGGGTGCGGCAAAGGCGACGAAGATCGACAGGGCAACCAGCTTGATGATGACCAGCACGATGTTCAGCGTGGCGCTTTCGCGCGTGCCGGCGATCAGCATGCCCATCACTGCCAGCGCCACCAGCACGGCGGGCAGGTTGATCACGCCGCCGCCATGCGGGCCGACCAGCAGGGCATGGGGTAAATGGATACCGGCGGACTCGATCCACCCGACCAGATAGCCCGACCAGCCGACCGCGACGGTCGAACAGGCCAGCGAATATTCCAGGATCAGGCTCCAGCCGACCACCCAGGCGACGGTTTCGCCCATTGCGGCGTAGGAGAAGGTATAGGCACTGCCCGCAGCCGGGATCAGCGTGGCCATTTCGGCATAAGCCAGCGCCGCACAGGCGCAAACCGCGCCGGCGACGGCGAAGGCCAGGATCACGGCGGGCCCGGCGCGCTCTGCGCCAACGCCCGTCAGCGTGTAGATGCCGGTGCCGACGATCGCGCCGACGCCCAGAGCGATCAGGTGCGGCCAGCTCAGCGTCTTGGCCAGGGAATGTCCGGAATCGCGTTGCGACAGTTTTTCTATGGATTTACGCGGTCCGAGCATTCGGTCCCCCAGGGTTAAGTCAGCCGGCTTGGTCAGCCGGTCTGGTCAGCTGTGAAATGGGCACGCAAGTCATCAAGCGTGCTGGCGATGTGTTGGGTAAGCAGGCCCTTCACCTTGGTCGCATCTCCAGCGAGCCAGGCGTCGAGCAGGTCACGGTGTTCGGTATGGGCGCGGTCGCCGCGCCCGGCAGGTTCAAGGTGCGCGAGCACGTAACGCTCGGCCAGCACTTCCAGGCGTTCGACCAGCTGCGTGGTCAGCAGGCGCTTTGCGGGGCGGACGAGCGCGACGTGGAATTCGCGGTTGCGCACCGCCACGTCGTTCAGATTGTCCTTGGCCGCCGTGTCGAGCACTTCGAAGGCCTTGATCGCGGCCTGCTTGTCATCTTCATTGGCCAGCGTGGAGGCATAAGCGGCGGCGGCGGGCTCCACCGAAAGGCGAAGCTGATAAATTTCCTCCGCCTGATCGGTCGACATCGGGCGGACGAACCAGCCGCGATTGGCCTGGCTGGTAAGCAGCCCCTCATGTTCCAGACGGGCCAGCGCTTCACGCAGGGGGATCTTGCTGACGCCCAGTTCGGCGGCCAGCGCATCCTGCCGCACCGGCTCCATGACGGGCAGCTTCCCCTCGACGATCCTTTCGCGGATCACGTCGAAAATGCGTTCGGAAAGCGTGCGGACGACGATTGTCACCAGAGGGTCTCCATATAAATCGCAAGGTCGCGGCGCGATGCCGCAGTCTGGCTGACGTATACGGTAGATGATGTATCACAAGCCCGCAATCTCACCGTCCACGGTGCAAAGCATTGCAGTGCAGCAAAGCGCTGCCGTGGTTGCTTGCTCGTATCGGGGAAAACGGGAACCATTCGCGATGCGCCGCCTTGCGTGGAAATCGTGATGCGTTTATATCGTATACGATCGTATTCAAGCATTGCAATGGAGTTTTTGTGGGTCGCACAGCAGTCGTCGGCGGAGGGGTGGTCGGCCTGTCGGTAGGGATCGAATTGCTCGATGCCGGCCATGCGGTGGTGCTGGTCGATAATGACGAAGCGGTGGAGGCGGCAAGCTGGGGCAATGCCGGGCACATCGCGGTGGAACAGGTGGAGCCGCTAGCCTCGCTGGAGGCGGTCCGCTCGATGCCGCAGCGCCTGTTTATGCGCGGCGGAGCGCTGGCGTTTCCGCCGGCGGCAGTGGGCGAGTGGTTGCCGTTCGGGCTGCGACTATTGGCAGCATCCTCGCCGTCGCGCTTTCGCAAGGGCTGCGCCGCGCTGCGCCCGCTGATGGAGCAGGCGATGCCGGCCTGGACCTCGCTAGTGGAGCGGATCGATGCGCCGGCCCTGTTGAAGCAGGATGGCCACTTCGTGCTGTGGAACGAACCGCGCAAGGCGATCGCGGGTAAGGCCGGGTGGGCATCGGCCGATACCGGCGTAGCGCAAGTCAAGCCGGCCACGCCCATTGAGTTGGAGTCGCTGGGCAAGCTTGGCAAGTTCACGGTGGCCGCAGCGATCCGCTTTGCCGGCAGCGGCCAGATCGCCGATCTCGGAGAATTGCGCGAAGCCTTGCGCGCAGCCTTCGCGGCGCGCGGCGGCACGTTGGTTTCCGGGACTGCGACGCTTCGCCGCGTCGGGAATGGCGTGGAAGTGGAGGGCGTCGAGGCGGACCAAGTGGTCGTCTGCGCGGGCGTGCGATCGCGCGCGATCATGGAAGCGCTGGGCCACAAGGCGCCGATGATTGCGGAGCGCGGCTATCACATCCGGGCCGACGCGGCCGCATGGCCCAAGGACATGCCGCCGGTGGTGTTCGAGGAGCGATCGATGATCGTCACCCGCTATCGCGACAGCCTTCAGGCGGCCAGCTTCGTGGAACTGGGCAAAGTCGATGCCCCCGCCGACCCGCGCAAGTGGGAGCGGCTGGAGCGTCACGTTGCCGAACTGGGCCTGCCGGTCAGCGGTCCGTTCCGCCGCTGGATGGGCTGCCGCCCGACTTTGCCGGATTACCTGCCGGCGATCGGGCGTTCGGCGAAGGCGGACAATCTCTACTATGCGTTCGGACATCAGCATCTGGGGCTGACCCTGGCGCCGATCACCGGCAAGCTGGTCTCCGCGATGATGGCGGGCGAGCAGCCGGCGGTGCCGTTGGACCCGTTCGACATTCGCCGGTTCGGCTGAAAGTCGAGAAGGGTGTTGAAAAGGGCGGCGGTGCGGAACCGCCGCCCTTTTCGTTCAAGGCGCGCCGATGGTGAACGAGTAGGTCAGCGGCTTCAGCGCGATGCGATAGGGCATGTGCGCGCGGCCATCGAGGTTCCATCCGGTATCGCCGCCCACGCCCGCCTGCGCGGCATCGATCAGCAGCGTGCCGTTGCCGTGCGGACGAATGTCCGAACTGTGCGCCTGCGATGGCGGCTTCATCGCCAGATCGGCATAAGGGAAGGCGAGCGCGTTCACCGAAAGCGGCTGCGCGCCGGTGACGCGGAAGCCGGTCTTGCCGCCCGTCAATTCGATCCAGCGCACATCGGTCTTGTTGCCCGATTCCTGCGGCCTTGCGTAGTCGTGGAACTGGTCCGCCACCGCGCCTTGCCACTGGGCGATCAGGCCGCCGGTCTTGCGATCGGCATAAGTCTCCTGCGGGCCGCGCCCGAACCAGCGAACCTGATCGAGCATCGCAGGCGTCTCGAAGGCGAGGCCAACGCGCAGCGGATCGGGCAGGGTGTCGCGCAGCGGCTCGAAATGGACGGTGACGCCCACGGAACCATCGGCGGCCATCGTCCAGCGCGTCTCGGTCTTCACCGAACCGACGCCCATGTCGTGATGGACGACGATGGCATTGCCGTCGCGTTCGATCGCCTCGACGCGGCGGTGTCCGGAGAAATACTGCCACATCGCATGGCTCTTGGGCACGCCGGAGCCGACGTCGTTGTCGGTCGGCGAGCGCCAGAAGTTCGGCGCGCCGCCAGTCAGCAGCAGCTTGCCGCCACGCTCGTAGCGGCTGACGAGGCCGCTTGCCTTGTCGATCTCCAGCACGGCATCGCCGGAGGCGAGGCGCAAGGTCGAAGCCGTCTCGCTGGGAGCAACGGCACCGGCCGCGACCGGCACCACCGCAGGGCCGGAAAGTGCGAACTGCTCCCAACCGACGACGTGGCCGGCAGGCTGAGTCGGCACCGCGCCGGCCTTGGCGCGGGCGCGCAAAACCAGGATGCGCTCGGCAGAGGTGTCCTTCGCGGCCGGAACCGGCACGATCAGCGGCGCGGAGGCACCCGGTGTCACGCTAGGTGTCGCCAATGTACCGCTAGCGACATCCTTGCCGTTTTCCATGACCGTCCAGTCCAGCGTGAAGCGTGACAGGTCGATATGGTCGTGGCGATTGACCACGCGGTAGCCGTTTGCGTCATGCGTGAAGGCGATCGGCGCCTGCACTTTGGCGAGTTCGTAGTATTCGGGATCGGGCGTGCGGTCGGACTGGATCACGCCGTCGCCCACCGGGCTGTCGTCGCCATGCACGCCGGGTGCCTTGGGGTCGGGATCGTAGTCGAGGCCCTGGCCCCAGTAGGTCCGCCCGTCCTTGTCCTTAAGCTCCATGGTCTGGTCGACCCAGTCCCAGATGAAGCCGCCTTGCAGCTTGGGATAGGCGCGCATGGTGTCCCAATAGCCTTGCAGATCGCCCAGGCTGTTGCCCATCGAATGCGCGTATTCGCACAGGATCAGCGGCTGGGTGAAAGCCGGATCCTTGGCGTAGTCGATCAGTTTCGGCACATCGTCATACATCGGCGCGAAGATATCGACGTAGCTGTTGGTCGGATGGCGCCAGTTGCTCATGCTCCAGCCGAGGAAGTTGATCAGGCGGGTGGGATCGTTTGCCCGCACCCACTTGCCCGCCGCTTCGAAGTTGGCGCCCACGCCGCTCTCGTTGCCCAGCGACCAGAAGATGATCGACGGGTGGTTGCGGTCGCGCTCCACCATGCGCTCCACGCGGTCGAGGTGCGCGGCCTGCCACTTGGGATCGTTGGCGAGCAGGTACTTGGGATCGTTGTCGTGTTCTTGCGAGAGGCTGAGGTAGCCATGGCTTTCGATATTGGCCTCGTCCATGACGTAGAGGCCATATTCGTCGGCAAGGTCGTACCAGCGCGGATCGTTGGGATAGTGCGATGTGCGCACGGCGTTGACGTTGGCCGCCTTCATCAGCTCGATATCGCGGCGCATCGTCGCTTCGGATACGACGTGGAAGGTCTTGGGATCGTGCTCGTGCCGGTTGACGCCGCGGATCATGATCCGCTTGCCGTTCACGCGCACTTCGCCGCCGGCGATCTCCACCGTGCGAAAGCCGATGCGGCGGCTTGATGCCTCCACCAGCTTGCCCTTGGCGTCGAGCAGTTCGACCAGCAGCGTGTAGAGCTGCGGGTCTTCGGCCGACCATGTGCGCACGGCGGGAACGCTGGCATTGAGCGAGACCGAGGTGCCGCTCGCAGTGCCTTCGCGCGTCAGCACCTCTCGCTTGCCGTCGAGCACGGTCGCGCGCACGCGCATGGCGGAAGGCTGGCCCGCAAGGTCGACCTTCAGCCCCAGCGTACCGTCGCGATAGTCGTTCTCAAGCCCGGCATCGACCGTGAAGTTGCGGATATGCGTTGCCGGCGCGGCGTAAAGCGTGACGCTGCGCTCGATCCCGTTGACCCGCCAGAAGTCCTGGTCTTCCAGATAGCTGCCATCGGCAAAGCGATAGAGTTCGATGGCGACGGTGTTCTTGCCGGCATGGGCGAAGCGTGTCACGTCGAACTCGGCGGGAAGCTTGGAATCCTCCGAATAGCCGACCCGTTCCCCATTCACCCAGATGTAATAGGCCGCGCCCGCCGCGCCGACGGTCAGCAGCAGCGTGCGGCCGGACCAGTCGGCCGGAACCGTGAACTCGCGGCGGTAGGAGCCGACTTCGTTGAGGTCATGCTCGATCCACGGCTGGTTGCGCGGGAAGGGATAGCCGCTGCCGACGAAGACCGGGCGGCCGTGCCCTTCGGCCTGCAGGATGCCGGGGACTTTCATCGTCTCCCATCCGCTTACGTCGAAGCCGGGCTTGAAGAAGTCCGCCGGGCGTGCCTCTGGATTGGGCGAGAGGTGGAACTTCCAATCGCCATCGAGCGAGAGGTGATAGCGCGACTTTGCGACATCACGCGAAAGCGCGCCGGCGCGCGTTTCGAACCCGTCGAACGTCGTGTGCATGGGCTCCGCACCCTGGCGGATGACCTCGGGCTGTTCCCATTCGGGCGGCGAAGTTTCGGCGTGGGCCGGTGCCAGCGAGAGGCCGAGCGCGAGGCTGCCGATCGCGCAGCCCTGAAGGAGATATCGCATGTTCACTGACCCTGAAGGCTGCGGACGAAGAAGGTCGAAAGGCGGCGCGTCACATAGTCGATCGGGCCGGTGGAGCGGCCGACGGTATGCTCGCCGCCGGGCACGACGAGGAGGTCGAAATCCTTGTTTGCGTTCACCAGCGCGTTGACCACCTGCATGGTGGAGGCGGGATCGACATTGCTGTCCTGCTCACCCACGATCAGGAACAGCTTGCCTTGAAGCTTCGCGGCATTGTCCACGCCCGAAGCATCGGCATAGCTCTTGTCGACCGGCCAGCCGAGCCACTGTTCGTTCCAGCTGATCTTGTCCATGCGGTTGTCGTAGCAGCCCGCCATGGCGACGCCGGCCTTGTAGAAATCGGGATGGAACAGCAGCGCGTTGAGCGTTGATTGCCCGCCCGCCGAAGCGCCGTAGATGCCGACATGGCTGATGTCGTAGGACGGGTCCTTCGCGGCCATCGCCTTGTGCCAGAGGATACGGTCCGGGAAGCCCGAATCCTGCAGGTTCTTCCACGCCACGTCCTGGAACGCCTTGGAACGGTTGGCGGTGCCCATGCCGTCGATCTGCACGACTATGAAGCCCAGATCGGCCAGCGCCTGCATGCCGATCACCTTGTCCCCGCCCGAATGGTAGCCAAAGGGCCAGAAGGTCTTGGGCACGAAGCTGTCGTGCGGGCCGGCGTAGATGTTCTCGATCACCGGGTACTTCTTGGCGGGATCATAGTCGTGGGGGCGCACGACAAGGCCCCAGATGTCGCTCTTGCCGTCGCGGCCCTTGGCGGTGAAAACTTCCGGCGCATGAAAACCGGCGGCTGTAAGGCGGCTGATGTCGCCCTTGGTGATCGTCGCCACCACGGCGCCGTCGCCAGCCCGGTGGAGTTCGCTGACGGTCGGCATGTCCACGCGCGAATAAGTATCGACGTAGAACTGCATGTCGGGTGAGAAGCGGGCGGTGTGGTCGGCCCGTTCCGGCGTCAGCGGGGTGAGGTTCCGTCCGTCGAAATCGATGCGGTAATAGTGGCGGAAATAGGGGTCTTCGCCCGCGTTCATGCCGCTGGCGGCGAACCAGATCTGGCGCTTCTTGTCGTCCACCTTGACCACTTCGCGCACGACCCAGGCGCCGGTGGTGATGCGGTTCTTCACCTTCCCGGTCTTGCCGTCCATCAGGTAGAGGTGGTTCCAGCCGTCGCGCTCGGAGGCCCAGACGATTTCGCCACCAAGGCCGTTCACGTCATGCGCGAAGCGGCGGTCGGCATAGAAAAAGGTCTTGGCGTCCTCGGTCACGGCGGCGTGGACCGCGCCCGTTTCGGCATCGACGGCGATGATCTGCGCCTGCCCGAAGCCGCGCTTGTCGTAATCGAACTCCACGCTCTTGCTGTCGGCTCGCCAGCGCGCTTCGGAAAGCTGGTAAGGATTGGGGAACAGCGCGGGATCGACCACGGTTTGGCGCCGTGCAGCCACGTCGAACAGCACCGGCTGCTCCTGATCGACGGCATCGCCGGGCTTGGGATAGAGTTGGCTACGCAGCGCCGGCTGAAGCTGCCCGTCCGGCGCGGCCTCGACGCGCAGCACATGGCGCGAGAAGCCGGGGCGCACGCGGTAGATCATCACATGACGGCTGTCCGGCGACCATTCGATCGTCTCGGGATCGTAGAAATTGCCCTCGGTGCCGTCGCTGCTAAGGCGGACAGTCTCCTTGGAACCAGCCCCCGCCAAACCAGAGGCACGGACGACAAGGTTGTTGTCCTCCACCACGGCTTCCCATTTGCCGTCGGGTGAGAGGCGCGGGTGGTTGTCCGCCTGGACGGCGAGATCGCGCACGACGCCAAAGCCGCGCGGGCGGCGCGGATCGCTCTGGGCCGCGCAGTGGTAGTCGGTGAGCGTGCAGGTCCAGCCGGCATAATCGATCTCGAACGCGATCGTCTGGCGATCACCGGCGTAGGAGAACTGCTCGAACGGCAGGCGCAGCGGATCGACCGGCTTGCCCATGGCATCGCCCAACGCCTTCGCCAGTCGCTGCTGGTCGAACGCGGCGGACTTGGCTTTGGTTTGCAGGTCGTAGGTTTCGAACGCGAAGCCACCTTCCACGGTCTTGCGATAGGAGAAGGCGCTGCCATCGGGCGTCCACGTCGCGGGCCAGGCAATCTCGCGCGTCAGGTACTGCCAGTCCGCCCGCAGCGAAACCGATCGGGCGATTTCGGCCTCGCTCGGCGCCGCCATGGCGGCAACCGGCAGGACTGCGGCGGTGCAGGCAAGCAACATGGCTGCGAAACGGAAGCGAGGAGCGGGGGAGTTCATCGAAGGCGATCCTTGGTCTTTATGGCCTTGCTTCTTCACGGGCCGCTCCCATGCATCGTAGCCATGCAATCGCGCTCCACCCGGGAAGTGGCGCGGTTCGCGTACGATGGTGGCGGAAGGACCCGATAGCGCGTTCGGCTTATCGTATACTATATTTCAGTTGCAGCAACCGAGATAATGTCAATCGCTTGCGCGGCTTCGCCGGTCCCGGCCGAGATCCATCTATAAGGTAACGGGGAGGGAGCGCGCTTGCGGCGTTCCCGCAATTGCGTCCCATCCGATCAGATCTCGCGCCTGCCGGATGACGGTCCATTCGATAGGTTGCCGGTGATGAGTTTCCAGAACCCTGCCAAGTTCGTCTTGTCTTCAAGCGATGACGCCGCACTCGATACCGGATCACCCTATGCGGTGCGCAGCGTCGATCACATGGTTCCCGCTGCCGGCTTCGCATTCCCCGAAGGTTTCGATCTGGGCGCCGCATTGGCCCATGCCATCGACGGGCATTTCCCGGTGCTGGAAATAGGCTGCGGCGCCGGCCGCATCGCGTCGCTGTTCGATGATGGCTACATTGGCGTGGACGATAATCCGCACTCGATCGCGCAGGCGCGAACGGCGCTGCCCGCCCAGAAATTCCGCCTGCACGACCAAGGCGATCAGTACCCGGAAGCGGCGACCGCGCTGTTCTACACCGCCTTGCTTCATGTCTCGGATGAGGCGCTGGGGTCACTGCTGGTCAACGCGGTGCGGGGGCGCAAGCGCGTCGTCATCGCCGAACTGATGGACGTGCGCTGGCGGGACGAAGGCAGTTCACCTGCCTTCAACCGCGATCCCGAATTCTACATCTTCCTGATGCAGGAACTGGGGTTCAAACTGGTCCACTATGCCAAGCCCGAAGCCGCGCAATACAACCACGCGCCTTGGAATATCGGCCGAGACAGCCGCATCACTTTCCTGGCTTTCGAAAAGGTGGCGCAGTCGGTCAGCGACGACAATGGCCGCACGGCGCTTCCTGCGATAGCTGAAAACGGAATCAGGCGCGCGGGCGACATGTGGGTCCGCGCGGAAGACCCGGCCATCGGTTGCGATTTCGAAATCGCCAGCCACCCGTTCGCGATCGATCACCTGAACGTTGCGCTGCGCCATTGCGACCGTAGGCGCGTCGCCTTGGACATCGGGGCCAACTACGGCAGCGCGTCGCGATACCTATCGCGGCAGTTCGACCGCGTGCTTGCCTTCGAACCGGTGCGTGCGACGTTTGAATGCACGCGCCGCAACCTGGCCGGCTTTAGCAATGTCGAGCTGGAAAATCAGGCCGTTGGCGATCGCGTGGGCATGGTGACGGTTGCCGATGCCGCAGGCGATATAGAAATGATCCGCATCGACGACCTTGGGCTGGAAGCGGTCGATTTTATCCGGCTCGCTACCGAAGGTTTCGAACTCCGCGTACTCAAGGGCGCGGAAGAGACGCTGCGCCGCTGCAAACCAGTCGTCATTCTCGAAGGGAGCGTGCGTGGCTCGCTGGAGCATGATGTTGCGGGAAGCGAATGTGCAGCCCTGCTGGAAGCGCTGGATGCGCAGCGGCTGGCGGTCGAGGGCAAGGACTTCATCTTCGGCTGGCCTGAGCAGGACTAATCCGTCCCCGACCGACTGCCGATTATGCGGAATTCAGGCGACGGCGGCTAGCGGCATATGCTCCAGCAGGCCCGCTCGCTGCGCCACGACCATGGCGGCAACACGGGCGGGAGGCGTCCCTTCCAGGCGGGGAGAACCGTCCGCTGCCCAGGCAATTCCCTCGATAGCATAGGCCATGCGCGCCTTCTGGCGTGGCAGATAGGTTCCGTGATCGGCAAAGGCGCGATCAATGGCGGCGATCACGTCGCATGCGGGCTCGACCACCTCGCCCAGCCGCCACATTGCGTAGTCTTCACTCTCCTGCCAGTCGGCAGCGTGGGCATCGACGAACAGGCACGGGCGCGGGCGGATCAGGAATTCATAGACCTGGCTGCTGACATCGCCGATGTAGAGATCTGCGCCGAGCGTATAAGTCATGTCGCAACTGCGTTCCGACCCGAGGTCGACGATCACGCGGCCGGGAACCGTCAGTGCTTCCCATTCGTCCCGCCGCGCCTGCTTCCAGCCTTGCGCCATGCGCATGTGCGGGGCGATCACCAGATTGTACCGGCCGTCGCGCGTAACCGCTTCGGCCAATTGGCGGCCGAACGCCTCCATCGATCCATACTTGGCCGAGAAGTGCGGGTTGTAGAGGATCGTTGGCCGGCCGTTGTCGAACAGGGGCGCCGGCGCTACACACCGGTCGATCACGGTGGCCAGCTTGATGGGGCCGGCTACCGTGCAATCCTCCTCGGCGACGACACCGCCCGCCACCAATCGGTCGCGGTCCTTTTTGCCGGCCACCAACACGTGATCGAACAGCGCGAACCGCCGCTCGAACCCTACCGCGCGGTCGCCCGCACCATGGGGAATGTGGAGGACAGGAGGGCAATCGGGGAACAGACGTGGCAGGATGGTGGAAGTGCGTTCCGCGCAGAGCAGGACTTGTGCGCGGTTGATGACTTTCGCCCAGGTCAGCAGCCGGGCAATCTTGGACAGGCTGCCGGGAACCGCCTTTTCCCCAAAGGCCGGCAACGTCATCACCACCACGGCCGGCAACGGCTGCGCGGTCGAACGGGCGAAGGCGCGCAGCGCGTCCGCATCGCGGTCGGTCGGCACGAACACGGTCGCAGCGCCGGGAAAGCGGCGTTCCAGTTCGCAGACGACGGGAACAAGATGCGCGAACTGATGGCTCCCGCCGATGGCGAGAACATGGACGCGCGATGCGGCCGCAATCGCCTTCCGGATCGTGGAAGGGCGGGCGGGCAGCATTCGGGTCAGGCTGGCAGAAGCGGCGACTCGAAGAGACATCGCATGGCCATGTCGCCCGCGAGTCTAGGTTGGATGGGGCTTTCATGTATTTTTGCCCATGTTTCGCCGCGTCGCCGCCCGGTCGCCTCGACGGCGGGGCGGATAGAGTCTAGGTCTGGCAAACCTTTTTCAGCGCGATGCCAGCGAACGCCGCATGCACATTCTGCTCGTCGAAGACGATGAGAGCCTTGCAAGGCACGTCACCAACGGGTTGGGCGCGGCCGGCCATATCGTCGAACATTGCGCGGACGGGCGCGAGGGGCTGGTGCGCGCGACGTGCGAGACGTTCGACGTCATCGTTCTCGATCGCATGCTGCCCTCTCTCGACGGACTGAAACTGCTGGCCGCGCTTCGCGCCACGGAGGATACCACGCCGGTGCTCATCCTCAGCGCGCTGGGCGACGTCAGCGAGCGGGTGCGGGGCCTGCGGGCGGGCGGCGATGACTACATGGTCAAGCCGGTTGCCATGTCCGAACTGCTGGCGCGGGTGGAGAACCTCTGCCGGCGCGGCGCCAGCGTGACGGTGCCGGCCAATCATATCCGCGTTGCCGATCTCGACATCGACCTTGCCTCGCACACGGTGACGCGCGGGGGGCGGAAGATCGCGCTGACCCTGCGCGAATTCCGCATCGTCGCCTATCTGGCGCGCAGCGCGGGGCGGGTGGTGACCCGCTCCATGCTGCTGGAAAACGTGTGGGACTACAGCTTCGATCCGCAGACAAACATCATCGACCAGCACATCAGCAAAGTGCGCCAGAAACTGTCGGAAGACGATGAACCGCAGCTGATCCACACGATCCGCGGCGTCGGATACGTGATGCGGCCCGAATGACGCGGCTGCTACGCAGTCTCTCGTTCCGATTGGCGATTGCCTATGCGGGGCTGTTCTGCCTGTCGGTCGCGCTGCTGATGGGGGCGGTTTACTGGCTTCGCGTGGCGGTTCCGCTGGAGAATGCGCGCATCGCGGTCGACGCGGATGCCCGGCAGTTTGCGCGTATGATCGAAACGAGCGGACTTGCTGCGGCCGGCATGGCTCTGGAC
>FTCZ01003903.1_pt1 | contig 21357 bp, 21 predicted proteins | sample 1658871 | NCBI WGS metagenome assembly FTCZ01 (sample SAMEA3914864, study PRJEB12502) | metagenome | biome: forest; material: soil | place: USA | collected 2012-03-12 | depth 0.3 m
CCGCTCAAATATTATCGCAACAACACCGTCGCGAGCCGCGCGCTGATCGAGAGCGCGGTGGCGTCGGGCGTGAAGCATTTCATCTTCAGCTCGACCGCCGCGACCTATGGCACGCCCGAGCGCGTGCCCGTGGCCGAGGACGATCCCAAGATCCCGATCAACCCCTATGGCATGTCCAAGCTGATGACCGAGATCATGCTGAAGGACGTCGCCGCGGCGCACCCGATCAATTATTGCGCGCTACGCTATTTCAACGTCGCCGGCGCCGATCCGCAGGGCCGGTCGGGCCAGTCGACCGCGGGCGCCACGCACCTGATCAAGGTCGCGGTCGAGGCGGCGACGGGCAAGCGCGAGTCGGTCGGCGTGTTCGGCACCGATTTCGCCACGCCCGACGGCACCGGCGTGCGCGACTATATCCATGTCAGCGACCTCGCCGCCGCGCATGTCCATGCGCTCGACCGGCTGATCGCCGAACCGGGCGAAAGCCTGACGATGAATGCCGGCTATGGTCACGGTTATTCGGTGCTCGAAGTGCTCGACGCGGTCGACCGCGTGACCAATCACGAGATCAAGCGCGTGATGCAGGGCCGCCGCGCGGGCGACCCGGCTGAACTGGTCTCCGACAATCGCCGCATCCTCGCGACCCTGCCGTGGCGGCCGCACTATGACGACCTCGATCGGATCGTCCGCGATGCGCTGGCATGGGAGCGAACGCTGGCCGAGCGCGGGCGCTGACCCGCATCCACCCGTTCGTGTCGAGCGGACGGGTTAGATCGCGACCTTCAGCGTCAGCCGGATATCGCGTCCGGCCAGTGGCGCGAAATCCTTGAGCACGCTCGCCGCGCGGCGCGCGTCGACGTCGAAGATGTTGTTCGCCGACAGGGTCAGGCTGGACTTGTTGCCGTCCCACGGGGTCAGCGAGACGCTGGCATTGACCATCGTATAGCCGTCGGTCGGCGTCTCGAACGCGGCGATGCGCTGCTGGTCGAAGACATGTTCGAGCTCGACGCGGCCGGCCAGCCGGTCGCTTTGCAGTTCGAGCCCGCCAAGCAGGCGCATCGGCGGGATGCGCGGCACCGGGCCGACATTGACGATCGTCGCATGGACATAATCGGCGACGCCGTCGAAATTGAGCTTGTACGCGCCGAACTCGGCCAACTTGAGCGAGGCATCGACCTCGAACCCGTAATAACGCGCATCGGCCTGGGCATAGACGAAGCACGGCAAATCGACCGAACGGCCCGACGGCGCGGCCGCCGCCTCGCACAGGGCCTGCGGCGCCTGGCTGTCATAGGTATAGTTGGCGAACGAATTGTAATAAGCCGAGGCGTCGATCGAATAGCCGCGGCCATGGCCGTGCAAGGTCGCCTCGATTCCCCAGCTCTTCTCCAGCTTGAAGTCGGGATTGCCCAGTTCATAGGCCTGCGTCCCGGCATGCGGGCCGTTGGCGAACAATTCCTCGTCCGACGGCGCGCGTTCGGTGCGCGAGAGGTTGAGGCCGAACTTCCAGTCGGTCGCGAATTCGTACGACGCGCCGAGCGATGCCGAGAAGGAATCGAAGCTGCGTTCGCCGCGGAAAAAGCGCAGGTCGGTCGCCACGGTCCGCGCGGTCTCGTTGGTCCGCTCGTAGCGCACGCCGGCTTCGGCCTTCACCTTGCCGAACTCGAACTGCTGGAGCGTGAACAGCCCGATCTGGTCGGTGCCGCTCCGCGGCAGGAAAGCCTCGTCGCCGACGACGTTGAAGTCGCGGTTGAAGAATTGCACGCCCGACGCACCTTGCCAGCCGCCGCGCTGGCTCTGGACCAGTTCGAGCCGCGCCTCGATCCCCTTGTTGTAGAAAGCGGTGCCGATCGAATTGTCCGCCTCGAGCTCGAAATGGCGATATTGCGCCGCTGCCGCGCGCAAGCGGATCGCCTTCAGGAATCCGCTGGCATTGACCTCGGCGCGCAGATCGAGCCGGTTCTGGACGACATCGAGCCGCGGTGCTTCCTGTTCGTCGCCCGGCTGCAGCGCGTAGCGGATCGGCACGCCGTACAGGCTGTCATAATGGCTGTAGGAAATGCCCAGCGAGCCGCCATCGGTGATCAGCGCGAGGCCGACCCCCGCGGTCCAGGTCTCGGCCGCGGTATTGGGCAGCTTGCCCTTGAGCGCGGCGGTCGCGGCGAAATCGATCGGGTCGTTGGGTGCCGCGGCAGCCGAGGCCAGTGCCTCGGCGCGGGCATTGGGCGAGAGCACGTAGCCGCCGATCCTGAGGTCGTCGGTCTTGAGGTACGAGCCATCGACATGGAGCACGAGGACCTTGCCGAGCGCGACATCGCCGGCAAGACCGCCCGACCGCTCGTTCGACGCCGAGCCATAGGTCGCGATACCGGTCAACCGGTAGCCGTTCTTCGGCACCGTGCGCGGGATGCGCGTGTCGATGACATTGACCACGCCACCCACCGCGCTCGACCCGTAGAGCAGTGCCGCGGGACCGCGCAGCACCTCGATGCGCTCGGCGAGCAGGGGATCGATGATCACCGCGTGGTCGGCAGAGGTGTTCGAAACGTCGACCGAGCCGATCCCGTCGGACAGGACGCGGATGCGGTCGCCCTGGAAGCCGCGCAGGATCGGCTTGGACGCATTGGGGCCGAACGAGCTGGCCGACACGCCGGGCAGCTTCTGCAGCGTCTCGCCGATCGTCGGCTTGAGGTCGCGCGTGAGTTCCTCGCCGCTGACGATCGAGGTGCCCGACAGCACGTCCTTCTCGCCGCGCGCGATCACCCCGGTAACGACGATGTCGTTGCCGCTGGCCGGCGGAATCTGGGGGTTGGCCGCTGCCGATGAGGCCGGGCCCGGCGGCATGTCCTGCGCCAGGGCGGGACCAGCGACGACGCAGGCGGCGCTCGCAAGCAAGGCAAAACGGATCATGACGACTCCAACGCAACGATGCTGCGGCGCAGTACGAGCAACGTTATAAAGTCACAACCGCCGTTCGTCGCATCGCAGCAACGGCTGGTCAGCGGCAAAGGAGCGAAAGGCTGGTGGGTCCGCCGGGATTCGAACCCGGGACCTCTCGATTAAAAGTCGCTTGCTCTACCGACTGAGCTACGGACCCACGCGCGGCGGGGCCTAGGCGGGGCGAGGCGTCCAAGTCAACCATGCGCGCTTGGTTTTCGTGGCCCGGGCGGTTAGCCAAGGGGTCGAACGCCATTGAAACAGGGGGCAAGGTGGCCAGCAATCCCGACCCGCATTCGCATTTCGACCGTCCGTTGCCGTATCAAGCGGGGGCGCCGACGACTGGCAACAGCGCCGGCACCGCGGCGCTGGTGATGGGCATCATCGCCCTGGTCTGCTCGTTCATCCCGGTCATCGGCTTGCTGTCGTGGCTGCTTGCTCCGGCCGCGATCGTCACCGGGGCGATCGGCATGGGCAAGGAGCCGAGGGGATCGGCGATCGCCGGACTGGTTACCGGGAGCATGGCGCTGGTGATCTGCATCCTGTGGGTGGTGGTGCTGGGCGCGATGATGGCGAGCATCGGCAACGCGAGGAATTTCTAGGGCGCGCCCCGGATACCCTTCCCTGCAAGGGAGGGGCGTTCGAGGCCTAACGCAATCGTGCCGCGAGCTGGCGCATGGTCAGCCCGGACAGCGGATCGCGCCAGTCGGGCACCACCTGCATCACCGGACGCAGCACGAAATCGCGTTGCCGGAACTCGGGATGGGGAATGGTGAGCCCCTCGCCTGCCCATGCCCCACCCGACCACAGGACGATGTCGAGGTCGATCACCCGGTCGGTCCAGCGCTGCCCGCGCCGCCGCCCGAAATCCGCCTCGATCGCTTTCAGCCGTGCCAGCATCGCCGGCGGGTCGTCGTCGCTGTCGACCAAGGCCGCCGCGTTGACGAAGCGCCGCCGCGCCGGCCCCAAGGGCGGCGTGCCGATCAGATCCGACGTCATGACGACTCCTCCGATCGCCTCCAGCGCGGCCCGCACCTCGTCGGCGGGTCCGCCGTGGCGGCCGCGGCGGTTCGAGCCAAGGGCGATGACATAGCTGGACGTCATGACGTCGACGCGCGTACCGCAGGCGGATGAATTTTGCACCCGGCCCGATCCCGACGACCGAACCCCCGCACGATTGCCCGCTTTGCCCGCGGCTGGTCGCGTTGCGCGAGGAACTGAAGGGCGAGCATCCCGATTGGTGGAACGCGCCGGTCCCGGTGTTCGGCGATCCCGACGGCTGGCTGTGCATCGTCGGGCTCGCGCCGGGCAAGAACGGCGCCAATCGCACCGGCCGGCCGTTCACCGGCGATTATGCCGGCGACCTGCTGTTCGCGACGCTGGCGAAATTCGGCTTCACCCTGGGCACTTACCAGTCGCGGCCCGATGACGGCCTGTCGCTCCATGGCGTCATCATCTGCAATTCGGTCAAATGCCTGCCGCCCGAGAACAAGCCGACGCCGCAGGAAATCCATAGCTGCCGCCCGTTCCTGCAACGACAGGTCGATGTGCTGCCCAAGGCGCGCGTGTTCGTCGCGCTCGGCCAGATTGCGCACCAATCGGCGGTCAAGGTGCTGGGCGGCAAGCTTCCCAAATGCCGCTTCGGCCATCTCGCCGAGCATCGCATGCCCGACGGCCGGATGCTGATCGATAGCTATCATTGCTCGCGCTATAATACGAACACCGGCCGGCTGACGGCGGAGATGTTCGAAGCCGTGTTCGCCCGCGCGCTCGAACTCAAGCCCCATTGACTCAGGCCCCATTGACTCAGGCCCGACTGACTCGGGCCCGTCACATCTCCGGTCTAGGGCGCCCGCGACTGAAGCCGGGGGACGCCGCATGCTGCGTCAGCGATCGGGATGGATTGCCGCGAGCGTGATGGCGCTCGTCCTCGTCACCGCCGTCCTGGCTTTTGCGCAAGGCTGGATCGGCCTCCATTCGATCGGGGCGGCCGAGGCACTGGCTGGCCCGGCAATCGCGCATCACCCGATCGCCACCGCCGCCATCGCGTTCCTGCTCTGCGTCATCGCCTTTGCCCTGAGCTTCCCGGTGGCGCCGCTGATCGGGATCGCGGCGGGCGCCTTGTTCGGTTTCTGGCCGGCGCTGCTGCTGGTCTGGCCCGCGCAGACGATCGGCTCGACGCTTGCCTTTCTCGGCACCCGGCGCTGGCTCAAGGGGTTCGTGTCGCGACGACTGGCGCGGCGGATTGCCGCGCTGGAGAATGATCGCCGCAGCACCGCCGCCTTGCTGGCGATCCGGCTCAACCCGCTGATCCCTTATTGGCCGGTCAACCTCGCGCTCGGTGCGACCGATCTGCCGACCGGGCGGTTCGTTGCGGTCACCGCGATCGGGCTGCTGCCGGCGACGCTGGTCTATGCCGAGGCTGGGACGCGGCTCGCCAGCCTGCGGTCGCTCGGTGATATCGTCTCTCCTGCGCTGATCGGCTGGATGCTGCTCGCCAGCCTCTTGCCGCTCGCGGTTGGTCGAGCCCGGCACGTCCTTCAGTCATGGCTGCGAAAGCGGGCCCCCGTTGCCCAGGCCGACGGGTGACCCAACGCTCGAGATCGACGCATCATCGAGGATGTAGCGCGCGTGGTAAAAGTCGCGCAGGCGGACGATCCGGCCATCGGCCCAGTCGATCAGGATCAGCCCGATCGGCGCCCCCACCGGATCGGCCGGGTGGCGCACGATCGCCACCGCGCGTCCTTCGATCAGGCCGACCGACAGACGCCACGACGTCATCTCCGTATAGCGAGTGAAATAGGTCTCGAACGCTGCGCGGCCGCGCTCCATCCGCGCCACCAGTTCGAACCGCACCTCGTCGGCCAGCATGCTGCGAATGGCGTCGAAATCGCGGGCGTTGAAGCGATCGACATAAGCCTGCAGCCGCCGCAGATCGTCGGGATCGGTCGGCCGCAGGGGCGCCGGTGTGTCGGCCAATATGCGAAGCCGTGCCCGGCCCCGGTGCAGCGCCGCCTTGGCCGCCGCCAGGGTGGTGTCGAGAATACCGGCCGCTTCCTCGTTCGAATAGCCCAGCACGTCCTTCAGGATGACCGTGCCGCGCTGCAACGGCGGCAATTGCAGGAACACCGACAAGGCAGCGCCGGCGGCGACGCGCCCGGCGGTCTCGTCGCCATCGGTGACCAGATCGTTCTCCTCGACCTCCTGCTCGGCGGTGCGCCGGGCCCGCGACCGCAAATGGTCGATCGCCACATTGTGCGCGATGCGGAACAGCCACGCGGTGGCATCACCATCGGGCGGCGCCCGGTCGAGCGCCGCCATCGCCCGGGCAATGGCGTCATGGACCACATCCTCGCCATCGAGCACCGATCCGACCATCCGCGCCGCATAGCGATGCAGCGCGGGCCGCAGCTCGACCACCAGCGCCTCGATCTCGTCCCGGCCGTTTCCGCTTGTCATCGCCGTCACCGCTCCATTGCTTCCCGTCGGGAAGACGGTCGGGCTCGCCGAAAGGATTCGCTCGACGCGAATCCTTTTTCATGCCGCCGCCGTCCTTGGTGCGGGAGTGGCATGGCGCCGTTCCCGCACGACGGAGAGTTACCATGCAGCTGTACGCGCTGACCAAATCGATGAATTCCCGCAAATTGCTCGCGCTGATCCACCATCTCGGCCTGCCGGTCGACATTCTCGCCATGACGGTCGAGCAGGTCCAGTCCGACGATTATGCGGCGATCAATCCCAATCGCCTCGCGCCGACCCTGGTCGATGGCGATTTCGTGCTGTGGGAATCGAACGCGATCGGGCTCTATTTGGCCGAGGGCAGTTCGATGATTCCGGCCGGCCGCCGCGAGCGGCTCGACATGCTGCGCTGGCTGCATTGGGAAGGCATCCACTATAACCGCATGCTCGGCACGATCTTCTTCGAATCGGTGGTGCGCCCGCAACTGGGCTGGGGTCCGACCAACCAGGCGCTGGTCGACGACGGCCTGGAGCAGGCGAAGCGCTTCCTGCCGGTGCTCGACCGGCATCTCGCCGGACGCGAGTTCATCCTGGGCGACCGGTTGAGCTTCGTCGATTTCGCGATGGCCTCGGCCGAACCGTATCGCGAGGCGATCCCGGTCGATTTCGACGACTATCCGCATGTCCAGCGCTTCTACGACACGATCGCCTTGCTGCCGGCATGGCAGAAAGCGCTGGGCAAGGCGCCCGTCGCGATCGCTGCGTAATCGGGGCCGGGCGTCGCGCGCGAACCGCGGCGCCCGGTTCAGATATCCTGGACCAGCCGCCCGTACAGATCGGGCCGGCGATCGCGGAAGAAGCCGAACGCGGCACGGTGGCGCTTGACCAGATCGAGGTCGAGCGTCGCGGTGATCACCCCTTCCTCCTCGCGGTCGAGTTCGGCGAGGATGTCGCCGCGCTCGTCGGTGATGAAGCTGGTGCCGTAGAAGGTCTGGCCATGCTCGGTGCCGACGCGGTTGGCGGCGACCACCGGCACGACGTTGGACACCGCATGCCCGACCATCGCACGACGCCACAGGCGCGCGGTGTCGAGCCCTTCGTCATGCGGCTCGCTGCCGATCGCGGTCGGGTAGAACAATATGTCGGCACCCATCAGCATCATCGCGCGCGCCGTCTCGGGATACCATTGGTCCCAGCACACGCCGACGCCGAGCGTGGTGCGATCGGGGCCGTTCCATACCTTGAAGCCGGTATTGCCGGGGCGGAAATAGAATTTCTCCTCGTAACCGGGCCCGTCGGGAATGTGGCTCTTGCGATAGACGCCGGCGACCTTGCCGTCGGGGTTCACCATCGCGAGGCTGTTGTAATGATGCGGCCCGTCGGCCTCGAAGAAGCTGGTCGGGATCCACACCTTGAGCTCGGCGGCGAGCGCCTGCATCGCCTGCACCGCGCGATGCTCGGCGGTCGGCCGGGCATTGGCGAACAGCCCTTCGTCCTCGACGCGGCAGAAATATTCGCCCTCGAACAATTCGGGCGGCAGGATCACTTGCGCACCCTTGGCCGCCGCCTCGCGGACGAGCCGCGACACGTTGGCGATGTTCGCCTCGATATCATTGGAGAAAGCGAGCTGGAGCGCGCCGACGCTGATCTGGGTCATGGTTCTCGCCATAGCGGGGAAGGCCGGAAAGTGGCAGTCCCCGTCGCAGGTTCAAGAGGAGACGGACGGTGGAGCGCATTTTCGAGATGGTGGCGGCCAAGGTCGCGAGCTGGACCGGCCGCCCGCCGGCCTTCATCCTCGCGCTGACCGTGATCGTCGTCTGGGGCGTCACGGGTCCGATCTTCCATTATTCGGATACCTGGCAGCTGATCATCAATACCGGCACGACGATCGTCACCTTCCTGATGGTGTTCCTGATCCAGAATGCGCAGAATCGCGACGGGTCGGCGATCCAGGCCAAGCTCGACGAGCTGATCCGCGCGCTGGAGGGACCGCGCAACGAGTTCGTCGGGATCGAGAACCTGACCCAGGACCAGCTCGAGCAGATCAAGAAGAAGCTCGAACAGGAATGCGGCGGCGACGAGGGCAGCAGCCACGCCTCGTTCAAGGCGTTCATCGACCGGTTGTAGGCTAGACCGTCAGCCCCGCCAGCAGCTTCGGCAGCGCGCCCGATTCGCCGCGCGCTTCGGCGATGAAGCGATCCTTCAGAACCGGGGTGCGCTGAACGGCGGAGAGGCCGAAGCGGCGGACCGCCCCGGCGGTCTTCCCCGGAATCCCGAACAGGCGCGTGAGCCCGTCGGTCGCCGCCGCCACCATGAAGGTGTCGAGGCTGCGCCAGCGCTCGTAGCGCTTGTGCAAGGCCGGGTCGCCCGGATCGAGCCCGATCCGCTTGCCGTCGACCAGCACCTCGACCAGGGCGGCGACGTCGCGGAAGCCGACATTGACTCCCTGGCCGGCGATCGGATGGATGCCGTGCGCGGCGTCCCCGACCAGCGCCAGTCGCTCGGCGGTGATCGTCGCGGCATGATGGAAGCCGAGCGGATGCGCGAAGCGTGGGCCGAGCCAGGTGATCCTGCCGAGGAACCCGCCCATCTTGCGCTCGAGCTCTGCCATGTAGCCGCGCTCGCCGAGCTTCTGCATGCCGGGGCCCTGATTCCCCCGGACCGACCAGACGATCGCCGAGCGGTGCCCGCGCTCGTCGTCGTTGAGCGGGAGGATCGCGAACGGCCCCTCGGGATAGAAAATTTCGTAGGCGACGTTCTCGTGGCTGTGCTCGTGGCCGATCGAGGTGACCAGCGCGACGTGATCATAGGTCCAGCGCGCGACGTTGAGCCCCGCGGTCTCGCGCGTCGGCGAATTGCGGCCCTCGGCGCCGATCAGCAGCGAGGCGCCGACCTCGCTGCCGTCGCTCAGCGTCGCGCGGACCCCGGCGGCATCGCGAATCACCGAGTCGGCGCGCGTCCGCATCCGCAAGTCGATGCCGGGTGCCGCGCCCGCCGCGTCGAGCAACGCGGTGCGCAGGTCGCGATTCTCGAACATCGTGCCGAGCGCTTCTTCGCCATCCTGCGGCACGAAATCGAGCGCGCCGGGTTCGAGACCATCCGACACGCGGATTCCCTCGATCGGGCAGCCCTTGCCCGCCAGCCTTTCGGCGACTCCGATTGCCTGGAGCATCCGCATCGGCGCGCTGGCGATCGCCGACGCGCGGCCGTCGAATCCGGCCGCCGTGACCACCGCCGGATCGGCCGGATCGACCACGATGCTGGTAAGACCATGGGCATCGGCCGCGACCGCGAGCGCGCTGCCGACCAGCCCGCCGCCCAGGATAAGGAGATCAACCTGACTCATATGATGGGCGTCCTAGCGTGCCACTGCGCGGGTGCCAATCGCGCTGCCTTGACGTCGGACTCCGCTGGAGCGAGAATCCATCGTGAACGAAGTGCGTACATTTTCGGGGGATTGAACCATGGCCAGCCGCGCGCAGCCGCCGCTCTGGCGCGAGACCGTCAAGGCGGGTGCCGCCCGTTCGGGGGCGATGATCACGGCGATCGCGATCCTGATCGCGACGTTGCTGCTCGCGCTGGCGCTCGCCAGCTACAATTCGGGCGATCCCTCGCTCAGCACTGCCGCGGGCGGTCCCGCGCACAACCTGCTCGGCTGGCCCGGCGCGCTGGTCGCCGACTTCGCCTACACCCTGCTCGGCTGGCCGGTCTGGGGCATGCTCGCGATCGGACCGGTGGTGGCGTGGCGGCTGTGGCATGACGAGGACATCGGCGGCTGGGGCCGGATGGCGCTGACCGCCGCGTTCGGGCTCGTCCTGGTCGCGACGGCACAGGCTTTCCTGTCGAGCGCCGCCAGCCTCGACTGGCCGGCGGGCAAGAGCGGGCTGATCGGCATGCTGATCGCCGGCGCCCTCAAATGGTGCTTCGCCTTGACCGGCAGCGTGACCGCGATCGCCTGGCTCGAGCGGATCGTCGGCGCGATCGCCGGCACGGTCGGGCTCGTCACCTGGTTCATGAGCCTCGAAGTCGGCCTGCCGCGGGTCCCCGCCATACCGCGAATCGGCCGGGCGGGCGACGTGCAGCGCCTGACCGACCAGCGCCCGGGCGAGCGTGTGATCGACATGGAGCCCGAGCAGACCATCCGCCAGCCGCGCGCGGTCGCCTTGCCCGACAATCGCCCCGGCCCGGTCATCGCCGAGCGCAACAGCGCACCGCCGCCTGCCAAGCCGGCCAAGCCCAAGCAGGGCAGTTTCGACCTGCGCGACAATTACACCCTGCCGGGGCTCGACCTGCTCAGCGCGCCGGCCGCCTCGACCAGCGCGCCGATCGACAAGGCCGCGCTCGAGCGCAATGCACGGCTGCTCGAGACCGTGCTCGACGATTTCCACGTCAAGGGCCAGATCACCGCGGTCCATCCTGGCCCGGTAGTGACGATCTACGAGCTCGAGCCTGCCGCGGGCACCAAGGCGAGCCGCGTCGTCCAGCTCGCCGACGATATCGCCCGCAACATGTCCGCGGTCTCGGCGCGCATCGCGCCGGTGCCGGGGCGGACGGTGATCGGCATCGAATTGCCCAATGCCAAGCGCGAGACGGTCAATCTCCACGAATTGATGGCGTCCGAGGCGTTCGAGGACCAGTCGGCCTCGCTGCCGATCGTGCTCGGCAAGAATACCGCAGGCGATCCGGTCATCGTCGACCTTGCGCCGATGCCGCACCTGCTCGTCGCGGGCACCACCGGATCGGGCAAGTCGGTCGGGCTCAACTGCATGATCCTGTCGCTGCTGTACCGGCTCACGCCCGACCAGTGCCGGCTGATCATGATCGATCCCAAGATGCTCGAACTGAGCATGTATGACGACATCCCGCACCTGCTCTCGCCAGTGGTCACCGATCCGTCAAAGGCGGTCCGTGCGCTCAAATGGGCGGTCGAGCAGATGGAGGAGCGGTACCGCCAGATGTCGTCGGTCGGCGTGCGCAGTCTCGCCAGCTTCAACGACAAGGTCCGCGCCGCGCGCGCCAAGGGCCAGCCGCTCGGGCGCAAGGTCCAGATCGGCTATGAGAGCGGCAAGCCTGTCTACGAGGAAGAGCAGCTCGATTACCAGCCGCTGCCGCAGATCGTCATCGTCGTCGACGAGCTCGCCGACCTGATGATGACCGCGGGCAAGGAAGTCGAATTCCTGATCCAGCGCCTGGCGCAGAAGGCGCGCGCCGCGGGCATCCACCTGATCATGGCGACGCAGCGTCCGTCGGTCGACGTCATCACCGGCGTGATCAAGGCGAATTTGCCGACCCGGATCAGCTTCCACGTCACCAGCAAGATCGATTCGCGCACCATCCTGGGCGAGCAGGGCGCCGAACAGCTGCTCGGCAAGGGCGACATGCTCTACATGGCCTATGGCAAGCAGATCAGCCGCGTCCACGGCCCGTTCGTCAGCGACGACGAAGTCCGCGCGATCGCCGATCACTGGCGCGCGCAGGGCCAGCCCGACTATGTCCAGTCGGTCACCGAGGAGAATGAGGACGGCTTCGCGCTCGACGGCGCGCCGACGGGCGAGGATTCGGCCGAGGACCAGCAATATCGCGGCGCCGTCCAGCTGGTTGTCGAAAGCCAGAAGGCGTCGACCAGCTGGCTGCAGCGCCAGATGCGGATCGGCTATAATTCGGCCGCGCGGCTGATCGAGCGGATGGAGAAGGACGGCATCGTCGGACGGCCGGACCATGTCGGTCGCCGCGAGGTCTTGCGCGACCGCGACGGCAACCCGCTATAAGGTTGCGCGTTCAGAGCGGGTTCAAGCCGGCCGCGCCATCGCTCGCGGTCATAGCTTCAGGAGACAATTCGTGACGTTTCGCGCTCTCGCGCTTGTGGCCGTGCCCGCTTTGATCGCTGCGGCGCCTGCCCCTGATGCGGCTTCGGCCGATCTTGCCAAGGTCCAGGAACATCTCCGTGCCGTCGAATCGATGACCGCGGGCTTCACGCAGACCGACCGCAACGGCAAGACGCTGACCGGTACCTTTTCGCTCAAGCGTCCCGGCAAGATCCGCTTCCAGTATCAGAAGGGCGTGCCGATCCTGATCGTCGGCGACGGCAAGTCCTTGTGGTTCCTAGATTACCAGGTCGGACAGAAGCAGCGCTGGCCGATCGGCGGCTCGCCTTTGGGCGTGCTGCTCGATCCGTCCAAGGACATTTCGCGCTTCGCCAAGGTCGTGCCGAGCGCCGACCCGTCGATCATCACGGTCGAGGCGAACGATACGCGGCATCCCGAATATGGCCGCATCACCATGGTGTTCGACCGCAATGCCGGCGGGCCCGCGGGGCTACGCCTGCGCGGCTGGGTGGCGCTCGATGCGCAGAACAACCGCACCCGGGTGATACTGTCGAATCCGCAGTTCAACGTGCCGATTTCCGATGGAACGTTCCGCTTCAACGACCCGGTGCGGAGCGGCGCGCGAAAATAAACAATCGTTCATCTGGCAGACAGACTTGGTCGCCTAATACAGTTCTCGCGGATGTGGGGCGGTTCGGGATTTTCCCCCTGTTGCCCGGCCAAGCCACTTCCCGCCTGCGTGACGAACGCTAGGTCGGCCCCTGTTCCATGCCCCCGGAACAGGGGCCTTTCCATGCGCAGAGCGGACGGCGGCGAGCCGCCGCCGACACGCTCAAGCACGGCCGGCGCCGCAACGCGGCGTCCGACGTCCACGACGCGGCTTTGCCGCGGCGGGCATGAGGGTGACGAATGGCTTCCAACTCCCTAAGTGCGCTCCCGTGAAGATCGTTTCCTGGAACATCAACTCGGTCCGGTTCCGCATCGAGATCGTCGAGAAATTCCTGCGCGAGGCCGCGCCCGATATCCTGTGCCTGCAGGAAACCAAGGTGATCGACCAGGATTTCCCCGAAGGCACCTTCCGCGCGCTCGGCTATGACACGATCCTGCTCCACGGCCAGCGCATGCACCACGGCGTCGCGATCATCAGCCGCGTGCCGCTGGTCGAGGACGACCGCTTCGACTGGCAGGCGAATCGCGAGGCGCGGCATGTCGGCGTGCGACTGCCGGGCGGGACGCGGCTCGAGAATGTCTATGTCCCCGCCGGCGGCGATATCCCCGATCGCGAGCTCAACCCCAAATTCGGGCAGAAGCTCGATTTCGTCGAGCGGATGACCGCCTGGTCGTCGACGCTCGACTGCCCGACCATCCTGACCGGCGATTTCAACATCGCCCCGCTCGAATCGGACGTGTGGAGCCACAAGCAGCTGCTCAAGGTCGTCAGCCACACGCCGATCGAGGTCGACGCGCTCAACCGGCTCAAGGACTCGAACTCCTGGGTCGATCTCGGCCGCCATTTCTACCCCGCCCCGGCGCGGCTCCACACATGGTGGAGCTATCGGTCCGCGGACTGGACCAGGAACGACCGCGGCCGCCGGCTCGACCATATGTGGGCGACCGCCGATGTCGCGGCCAAGGCGACGTCGCACCGCGTATTCGAGGAATGCCGGGCGTGGCTCAAGCCATCCGACCATGTCCCGATCATGACCGAGTTCGACCTGTGAGCACCGCATCATGAGCGCGCGTGACGTCGCCCGCGCGATCGACGCGCTGCGTCGCGGCTGGCCGATCGCGATCCAGGGCGCGGGCGCGCCGGTCGGACTGCTCGCGATCGAGACCGCCGATGCCGGACGGATGAAGGCGTTCGATCCGGAAGGCGATTCGCCAATCCTGCTCTCGGCGGGGCGCGCGGCAACGCTCAAGCTCGCCAACCAGCTGGAAGCGGCGGTGCCCGATTCGCCGGTGCTGGTCGAGCGCACCTTCTGGATCGATTTCGATTGCGCGGTGGCGCTTGCCGACCCGCAGCTCGACATGGCAACGCCGATGAAGGGCCCGTTCCGCGCAATTGCGGTCCATGACCGTGACGTCATGACGGCGGCGCTCGCGCTCGCGCGTACCGCCGGCGTGCTCCCCGCCTTCTTCGTCGGTACGGCGCCCGAAGACGGCGTCATCACCATCGCCGATATCGAGGATTTCGAGGACCCCATCCACCTCGCCATCGCCGCGCGCGCGAAGCTGCCGGTCGCGGGGTCGGAAAAGTCCGAGATCATCGCGTTCCGGTCACCCGATTCGCCCGGCGAACATGTCGCGCTGATCATCGGCCAGCCCGACGGCCGCCCGCCGCTCGTCCGGCTGCACAGCGAATGCCTGACCGGCGACGTGCTCGGCAGCCTCAAATGCGATTGCGGGCCGCAGCTCCATGCCGCGATCCACGCGATGGAGGATACCGGCTGGGGAATCCTGCTCTACCTCCGCCAGGAAGGGCGTGGGATCGGGCTGGTCAACAAATTGCGCGCCTATGCGCTGCAGGACCAGGGGTATGACACGGTCGACGCCAACACGCGGCTGGGGTTCGCGGTCGACGCGCGCGATTTCCGGATCGCGACGCGGATGCTCGACTTGCTCGGGCAGAACACGATCCGGCTGCTGACCAACAATCCCGAAAAGGTGCGCGTGCTTGAGGCGACCGGGATCAAGGTCGCCGAGCGCGTGCCGATCGCCCTGCCGGCCAATCCGTTCAACGCGAAATATCTCGCGACCAAGCGCGACCGGACGGGGCACCAGCTTTAGCGCAAGGGATTGCCATGGATTCGGATCACTGGCGCGCCGTCCATGTCGGGTTCGCGAATGACGGACTGACGATCGACGGCGGCGATATCTGGAAACGGAAATGGCGCCGGACGCACGATCCGGTGCTGCAACTGCCGCATCCTGCCTACCCAGATCAGCAGCACTATTTCGATATTTACGAGATGGACGGTCCGACCGGTCCGATCCGCTTCGCCGCCGGCGAGCTGTCGAACGGCGTATGGGGATTCTACGTTCCCATCTGAGCCGTCATTGCAGCAGCGCGGCAACCTCATCGAAGCTCGATGCCACCGCCGCGACGCCGATCGCGCGCAACCTATCGGCATGGTCGGGCGCGCAATGATTGCCCGCGCACAGCCCGATGACATGCCCGCCCGACGCGACCGCGCCGGTCGCCCCCACCGGCGAATCCTCGATGATCGCGCAGTCGCCGATCGCGACGCCGAGCCGGTCGGCGGCGAACAGATAGAGATCAGGCGCCGGCTTGCCGCGCGTCACATGCTCGCGGCCCGAATAGATATGGTCGCCGAAGACATCGGCGAGCCCGATATGCTCGAGGTGGCGGCGGATCCAGCGGGTCGAGCTCGACGACACCACCGCCTTGGGCAGGTTCGCGGGCAACGCGCGGACGAACGCCACCGCCCCCATCACTTCGCCGATCCCTTCGGCCATCACCCGGGCGTCCTCGGCCTCTCGCGCGGTCGCGAAATCAGCCGGCAGCGCGCGGCCGATCCACGCCTCGACGCGGTCGATGAAATCCTTCCCGGCATAGCCCATGAAGTTCGCCATCGATTGCTCGGGCGTGGTCGGGTGGCCGATCGAGGTCAGGTAATCGGCGATATGCTTGTTGCCGATATACTCGCTCTCGATCAGCACGCCGTCAAAGTCGAACAACAGGGCAGAAAACTTCACGCACGCGCTCCAAACAGGGCCGAGCCGACGCGGACATGCGTGGCGCCGAGCGTCACCGCGGTCGGATAGTCGCCCGACATGCCCATGCTGAGCCCGGCTAGGCCATGGTCGCGCGCCAGCTTGGCGAGCAAGGCGAAATAGGGCGCAGGCTCGACATGGAGCGGCGGGACCGCCATCAGCCCGATGATCGGCAAATCGGCCGCACGCGCCTCGGCGATCAGCCCGGACAGATCGGCGATCGCGCAGCCGCCTTTTTGCGGCTCGTCGCCGATATTGACCTGGATGAAGCAATCGGGACGGCGGCCGCTTTCCATCGCCCTGGCCAGGGCGGCGACCAGCGACGGACGGTCGAGCGAATGGATCTCGTCGAACAACGCCACCGCGTCGGCGGACTTGTTCGACTGGAGCTGGCCGACCAATGCCAAACGGAGGTCGGGATGAGGTTCGCGCAAGGCAGGCCATTTGCCCTGCGCTTCCTGCACGCGATTCTCGCCGAACATGCGCTGGCCCGCCGCGATCAACGGTTCGATCGCGTCGGCGCCATGGGTCTTGGAGATCGCGATCAGCTCGATCGGGTCATTGCGGCCCGCGAGTTTCGCGGCTTTGGCGATGGTGTCGCGTACGCCGGCGAGCCGCGCGGCGGGGTCGTCGGTCGTCATGCCGCGCGCTATAGGCAGCAGCGTGCCGCACCGCCACCCCTCGATTCCTGTTTTGTGGCTGATGACCGACGAACGGCTGGGCGAGGGGCTGTGGGCCGCGCTGCAGCGGCTGCCCCGGGGAAGCGGCGTGGTGTTCCGGCACTATGCAACGCCGGCGGCGGAGCGGCGGGCCGTGTTCCGGCGAGTGGTGCGCATCGCGCGGGCACGAGGGCTGATGGTGGTGCGAGCGGGAGCTCGGGCGGGGTTTGGCGAGCATGGGGTGCACAATGTGCACGGGGACGGGTTGCTGACCGCAGCGGCGCACGATCGGCGCCAGGCGGTGACGGCGTCGCGGCGACGGGCACAGGTGCTGTTCGTGTCGCCGGTGTTCGCGACGCGGTCGCATCCGGGGGCCGGAGTGCTGGGACCGCGGAAGGCGCGGAAGGTTGTCCAGGGGCTGCCGGTGGTGGCGATTGCGCTCGGCGGGATGGATGCGCGGCGGTTTCGGAAGCTTACCGGCTTCGGTGGGTGGGCGGCGATTGATGCCTGGATCGGCGGGCGTAGCGGCGCGAAGTGAATTCGCGCCGTCGGTCGCGGCTCTACGCCGCGCCGGCCGAGCCCGTTTCCGGGCGCGCTTTAACGACGTCAAATCGCTGAAACGGGCTTAGAACCGGAACGCGGTTCCGACGTACACCGCCTGGCTGTCGCGCTGGCCATCGGGCAGCGGGGCGAGACGGTCGCGATCCTGCGCCTTGTAGCGCACGCCCGCGGTCACATCGATATTCCTGGTCAGCGAATAGGAGCCGCCGACATCGATCATGTCCTTGGGACCAGTACCGGCGAGGCGCGCATCGGCTGCGCTGACCTTGTCAGCGGTCGCCTTCAGCTTGTTCGGGCTGCGGCGCACCGAGAAGCTGGTCCCGATATCGATCGGCTTGCGGCCCAGACCGGCAAGATCGACCTTGGTATCGTTCGGCAGCACCAGCCGCTTGGCCGGGGCGGTACGCGTGATGTCATAAGTGATCGGCGCGACAGCAACCGTGGTCGTGCCGAGCGTCGGCATCACCCGCAGCGACACCACGCCGGTCTTCGGCGTGCGCTGGAGCGGTTCGAGCGGACGGCGCTGGCCACGCGATTCGGACGGCGTGAAGCGGAACGGCGCGTTGTCGAGCCCATTGCGCGCGACCAAAGCGGCCAGCTTGGGATCGGCCGAGGACGGCGTGAAGAAGGTCGAACCCGACTGCGAAATCAATCGCTTGGCCGCTTCCGGAGCGCCGAGCGCGGGCACGGCAAACGCCGCGGCGACGGCGAGCGTCCCCACAACGGTTCCGATAATGACCCGCTTCACGAGCACCGAACTAGAATCCTTCCGACTCCGTACAGACTCGCCCTATCACGGAACGATCCGTTCCCGCCACCGTTGAGCCGCATTTTTCGCGCAAGTGTTGCAGATGGTCCACATGCGCGCTTGCGCTTGCGGCCCGCCGCCCGGTGTCTATAGATGCGCCACCATAGCCCGTTTTGTCTCAGGGAACGATTGATGACCCTTAAGCGCCGTGCCGCGTATCTGGCCCTTCTGCTCCCGTTGGCTGCTTGCGGCGGCCATCGTGACCGGCCGAAGGCCGACCTCGCTGCGTCGAAGGTGACGACGATCGGCGTCAACGCCTATCTGTGGCGAGCGACGCTCGACACGCTGAGCAAGATGCCGATCCTGCAGACCGATTCGAACGGCGGCGTGATCGTTACCGACTGGTTCGTGAATCCGAATTCGCCGAGCGAGCGGATGAAGCTGTCGGTCACGATCCTCGACCAGGACCTGCGCGCCGACGCGTTGAGCGTCGCGGCGCTGCGCGAAGTCAACCAGAACGGCCAGTGGGTTGCCGCTCCGGTCCAGGCAGCGACGGTGCAGAAGCTCGAGGACATCATCCTTACGCGCGCCCGCGACCTTCGTCGCGCGGCCGTCGCCAAGTAAGCTATAACCGGCGGGCGGGTGCTGCCCGCCCAGCAGGATAGAGAAAATGTCGCGCTTCAACCCGCTGAAGGCGGACGCCCATTGGCAGAAGGTGTGGGACGACGCCCGCACCTTCGCCGCGCGAGACGATTCCCCCAAGCCCAAGAGCTATGTGCTCGAGATGTTTCCGTACCCGTCGGGACGGATCCACATGGGCCATGTCCGCAACTACACGATGGGCGACGTGCTCGCGCGCTATCGGCGGATGAACGGCATGGAAGTGCTCCATCCGATGGGATGGGACGCGTTCGGCATGCCGGCCGAGAACGCGGCGATGGAGAAAGGCGTCCATCCGGGCGGCTGGACGCGCCAGAACATCGCGACAATGAAGGCGCAATTGAAGCGCCTGGGCTTCGCGCTCGACTGGACGCGCGAACTGGCGACGTGCGAGCCCGATTATTACGGGCACGAACAGGCCCTGTTCCTCGACATGGTCGCCGCCGGCCTGGTCTATCGCAAGGAATCGTCGGTCAATTGGGACCCGGTCGACATGACCGTGCTGGCCAATGAGCAGGTGATCGACGGACGCGGCTGGCGGTCGGGCGCGCTGGTCGAGAAGCGCAAGCTCAACCAGTGGTTCCTCAAGATCACGCAATTCGCCGACGAGCTGCTGAGCGGCCTGCAGACGCTCGACCATTGGCCCGACAAGGTCCGGCTGATGCAGGAGAACTGGATCGGCAAGAGCCAGGGGCTGCAATTCCACTGGTCACTGTCGGACGGCGAGAGCGTCGAGGTGTTCACCACCCGCCCCGACACGATCTTCGGCGCCAGCTTCCTGGCGATTGCGGCCGATCACCCGATCGCGCAGGAAGTCGCCGCGCGCGACCCGCAGGCGGCGGCGTTCATCGATCTGTGCAAGCAGGGCGGCACCACCGCGGCCGAGATCGAGACGCAGGAAAAGCTCGGCTACGACACCGGGCTGACCGCGATCCACCCGTTCGATCAAGAGTGGAAAGTGCCGGTCTACATCGCGAATTTCGTGCTGATGGACTATGGTACCGGCGCTCTGTTCGGCGTTCCCGCGCACGATGCGCGCGATTTCGAGTTCGCGACCAAATATGGCCTCGCGATCCGCCGCGTCGTGTCCGACGGCAGCAAGACCGACCCCGATTTCACCGAGGACGAGCCGTTCCTGGGCGCCGGCACCGCGGTGAACTCACACTTCCTCGACGGCATGGACACCGAGGATGCCAAGCGCGAAGTGATACGCCGCGCCGAGGCGGGCGGCTGGGGCTATGGCACCACGCAATATCGCCTGCGCGACTGGGGAGTCAGCCGCCAGCGTTACTGGGGCACGCCGATCCCGATCATCCATTGCGAGGGCTGCGGTGCGGTGCCGGTGCCGCGCGACCAATTGCCCGTGGTGTTGCCCGAGGACGTGTCATTCGACATTCCCGGCAACCCGCTCGACCGCCATCCGACCTGGAAGCATGTCGATTGCCCGTCGTGCGGCGGCAAGGCGGTGCGCGAGACCGACACGCTCGACACTTTCGCCGATTCGTCCTGGTATTTCATTCGCTTCGCAAGCCAGCCCAAGGACAAGGCGTTCGATCGCGCGGTGGCTGAGCAATGGTTGCCGGTTGGCCAGTATATCGGCGGGGTCGAGCATGCGATCCTGCATCTGCTCTACGCCCGTTTCTGGACGCGCGCGCTCCAGCATATGGACATGCTCGACATCGCCGAGCCATTCGCCGGGCTGTTCACGCAAGGCATGGTGACGCATGAGACGTACAAGTCGGCCGAGGGCAAATGGCTGTCCCCGGATGACGTGCGCGAGGGCAGGGAGATCGCCACGGGACAGCCGATCACGGTCGGCCGCACCGAAAAGATGTCCAAGTCGAAGAAGAACACGATCGATCCCGAACCGATCGTCGACCAGTACGGCGCCGACGCGACGCGCTGGTTCATGCTGTCGGATTCGCCGCCCGAACGCGACCTCGCCTGGTCGGAAGCCGGGATCGAGGGATCGTGGCGCTTCGTCCAGCGGCTGTGGCGGCTGGTCGATGCGATCGAGCAGGGCGAGGGCGATGATGCCGCGATCGACCGCAAGCTCGCGCAGACGATTGCCGGCGTCGCCGTCGATATCGAGGCGCTGCAATTCAACAAGTCGGTGGCCAAGCTCTACGAACTGGTCAACGCGATCGAGAAGGCGCCGCCATCGGCATCGCGCAGCAATGCGATCCGGACGCTCGTCCGCCTGGTCGCGCCGATGACGCCGCATCTCGCCGAGGAAGCCTGGGCCAGGATGGGTGAGACCGGGCTGGTGGCGGATGCCGCCTGGCCGGTCTATGATCCCGCCTTGCTGGTCGAGGACGAGGTGACGATCGCGGTGCAGGTCAACGGCAAGCTGAGGGACACGCTGGTCATGCCCAAGGGCAGCGACAAGGCCGTGATCGAGGCGGCGGCCCGCGCCAATGCCAACGTCCTGCGCGTGCTCGACGGCGCCGAACCGAAGAAGGTGATTGTCGTGCCCGATCGTCTGGTCAATCTGGTCGCATGAAACGATTCGCGCTCCTCGTCGCGCTGGCGGCACCGCTCGGAGCCTGCGGGCTCCATCCGCTCTATGAAGGCGGCGGCGCGGGACCGGTTGCGGCGAGCCTGGCGCGAGTCGAAGTCGCGCCGATTGCGGGCAAGGCCGGTTATCTGATGTCGAATGCCTTGCGCGATCGCCTGCCCGAGCGCAGCGACGAGCCCGCGCTCTACCGGCTCGAGATCAAGCTCGACGATTCGATCACCGGCCTCGGCGTGCGCCGCGACGACACGATCACGC
>FTCZ01002436.1_pt1 | contig 21352 bp, 22 predicted proteins | sample 1658871 | NCBI WGS metagenome assembly FTCZ01 (sample SAMEA3914864, study PRJEB12502) | metagenome | biome: forest; material: soil | place: USA | collected 2012-03-12 | depth 0.3 m
CTTCGTGGAAGCTCACCCGGTCGGCTCGTCGGTCGAAGGCGAAGTCAAGAACGCGACCGAATTCGGTCTGTTCATCGGCCTGGACGGCGACGTGGACGGCATGGTTCACATGTCGGACATCGCTTGGGGCATCTCGGGCGAAGACGCGCTGGCTCTGCACCGCAAGGGCGAGCAGGTTTCGGCCGTTGTTCTCGACGTCGACGTCGAGAAGGAACGCATCAGCCTCGGCATGAAGCAGCTTGAGCGTGGCGCTCCGGCCGCTGGCGGCGTTGCCGCGACCGGCGGCAGCTCGCTGCGTCGCAACGAAGTCGTCACCGTCACCGTTCTCGAAGTTCGCGACGGCGGCCTGGAAGTCCAGGCTGGCGACGATGGCGCCACCGGCTTCATCAAGCGTTCGGACCTCGGCCGCGACCGCGACGAGCAGCGCCCCGACCGCTTCCAGGTCGGCCAGAAGCTCGACGCCATGGTCACCGGTTTCGACCGTTCGAAGAAGCCGACCTTCTCGGTCAAGGCTCGCCAGCTTCACGAAGAAAAGGAAGCTGTCGAACAGTACGGTTCGTCGGACTCGGGCGCTTCGCTCGGCGACATCCTCGGCGAAGCCCTCAAGAACCGTTCGTAAGCCGAGCCCAGGAATGCAGGCGACATTTGCATCGCAAATGGCAGTCTGCATTCCGCTCGGGGCGAAGGCCGGCCAGCGGGCATAGCCCGACTGACGTCACGGGATTTACTCCCGTGACGGCCCCGCCACCCGAACTGTCGAGCTTCACCGCGAGGTGAAACAGTAAAGGCCCGTCCGGCCCATTCTCAGGAGTGGCCGGGCGGGCTTTTGCTTTGCGGGCTTCACCCGACCTTTCGCACGGCGCGATGAAGGACTACATCGCCACTCGCCAAGGAGAGTTCCGATGCTCGAAGTCCACCAGTTCCCCTGCCTCAGCGACAACTACGGCTATCTGCTGCACGATTCCGCCAGCGGCGAGACCGTGTGCATCGATACGCCCGATGCCGACGAGTATCTGAAGCAAGCCGCCGCCAAGGGCTGGCAGATCACGCAGATCTGGAACACCCACTGGCACCCGGACCACGCCGGTGGCAACGGCGCCATCAAGGCCGCCACCGGCTGCACGATCACCGCCCCCGAAGGCGATGCCGGCAAGATCGCGGGCGTCGACCGCCGCGTCGATCAAGGCGATCAGGTTAAGATCGGCGACTGGACCGCGCACGTGATCGACGTGGGCGGCCACACCCTCGGCCACTGCGCCTACTACCTGCCCGAAGCGCAGATCGCCTTCGTGGGTGATTCGGTCTTCGCGCTCGGCTGCGGGCGCATGTTCGAAGGCACTGCGCCGCAGTTCTGGGAAAGCATCCAGCGCATCAAGGCGCTGCCGGCCGAAACCATGCTCTACTGCGCGCACGAGTACACCGCCTCGAACGCCAAGTTCGCGGTCCATGCCGATCCGGACAATGCCGAACTGGCCGCCTATGCCGAGGATATCACGCGCGCCCGCGCCGCCGGCATCCCCACCGTGCCGACGAAGCTCGGCCGCGAACTGCTTACCAACCCGTTCCTGCGCGCCGACGATCCCGCCCTTCAGGCCCGCTGGGGCGGACACGGCGCGGTGGAGACTTTCGCCGCCCTTCGCGAAGCCAAGAACACGTTCTGAAAACTGATTAACCCATGACTTTTCGCACGTTCGCCCCTGTCCTCGCGCTCGCCACCATCTTTGCAAGCGCGGCTCCGGCCATGGCATCCAGCATGATCGTCACTCCGCCCCAGCCCCTGCCCGCCGCGCACGACGCGCCCCGCGTGTTCCTCGGCGGCAGCATCGACATGGGCAGCGCCACCGACTGGCAGGCCGATCTGATCAAGGCGCTGGCGGACGAAAATGTCGTGATCCTGAACCCGCGCCGGCCCGACTGGAACCCGGCGTGGAAGCCCGAGGCCAGCGAACCCGAATTCCGCCGTCAGGTCGAATGGGAACTCGGCGCACTGGAGAGCGCCGACGTGATCGTCATGTACCTCGCGCCCGGCACGCAGAGCCCGGTGAGCCTGCTGGAACTCGGCCTTCACGCCCGCGACGGCAAGCTGGTGGTGCTCTGCCCCGACGGCTTCTGGCGCAAGGGCAATGTCGACATCACCGCCGCGCGCTATGGCGTGACCCAAGTGGCGACGATGGAAGAACTGCTGGCGGCAGTGCGCCAGCGGATTCACGGCTGGAAGAAGTAAGCCGGCGATTCATAGGCCGGACCGCAGGCCAATCCCCACGAACCAACGGCCAATCTGCGGCCTAAAATGCCAACGCCCTCTCCCAAATCCCCCGTCATCCCCGCGAAGGCGGGGATCCCGCTTGTTCTTGCGAGGCAAGCACGAAGGAAGCGAGGCCCCGCCTTGCCGGGGGCGACGGAGTGATGTTGGGTTGGGTAGAGTGAGTACGCACAGCCTGAAGGGCAGGCAGTTTAACGCCTCACCTCACCCGTAAACGATGCTCACCTTGCCCGCAGCCTCAGCCGCAATCCGGCGGGCGGTGTCGGTGTCTTCCGCCAGCGCCAGCGCAACGCCCATACGGCGGTAGGGACGCGTCACGGGCTTCGCGAAGACGCGCAGGTCTACTTGGGCACCCGGCGTCGCCAAGGCGTCTGCAAGCCCCTCGTAGGCGAAGGAATCGCTATCCCGGTCGGCCAGGATCACGGCCGAGGCGCTGGCGCCGTAAAGCGTAACCTCAGGGATCGGCAGACCCAGGATCGCACGGGCATGGAGATCGAACTCGGACAGGTTCTGCGAGATCAGCGTGACCATGCCGGTATCGTGCGGACGCGGCGAAAGTTCGGAGAAGATCACTTCCTCGCCCTTCACGAAGAACTCTACGCCGAACAGGCCATAGCCACCCAGATCGTCGACCACCTTGCGCGCCATGTCTTGGGCTGCGGCGATGGCAGCGGGGGCCATCGGCGTGGGCTGCCACGATTCCTGATAGTCGCCGCGCTCCTGCCGGTGGCCGATCGCCGGGCAGAACGAGACGCCCTCACGGCTGCGCACAGTCAGCAGGGTGATCTCGTAATCGAAGGCGACGAATTCCTCGACGATCACGCGCTTGCGGTCGCCGCGCATGTTAGCGACGGCGTAGTCCCACGCCTTTTCCAGATCGGCCGCATCGCGCACCGTGCTCTGGCCCTTGCCGGACGAGGACATGACCGGCTTGATCACGCAGGGCAGCCCCGTGTGCTCGGCGCCTGCAAGCACTTCCTCCAGCGTTTCGGCGTAACGATAGCGCGAGGTGCGCAGGCCCAGTTCGACGGCGGCCACTTCGCGGATGGCATCGCGGTTCATGGTCATCTGCGTGGCGCGGGCGGAGGGAACGACGCAGAAGCCTTCCGCCTCCACTTCGGCCAATACTTCGGTGCGGATCGCCTCCACCTCAGGCACGATGAAGTCCGGCTTATGCTTCTCAATGGCGGCGCGCAGACGCTCGCCATCGAGCATCGAGAAGACCTCGAAACCGTCGGCGACCTGCATCGCCGGCGCGCCTTCATAGGCGTCGCAGGCGATGACTTCGCAGCCGAGGCGCTTGGCCGAAATGACGAATTCGCGCCCCAGCTCGCCCGAGCCGAGCAGCAGGATTTTCGCGGTATATGCCATGACGGCCGGTCCTTTCGATGGGGGTAGTCTGGAACGCTAGAGCAGCGTTCCAGACAGAATCGCAAGCGCAATGCTGAAATAGATCACCAGCCCCGTAACATCGACCAGCGTCGCCACGAAAGGTGCGGAGGCACTCGCCGGATCGAAACCGAGCCGTTGCAGCGCGAAAGGCAGCATCGATCCCGCCAGCGAACCGAAGGTGACAATGCCGACAAGCCCGGCCGAAACGGTAGTGGCGATCAGCACCCAGTGCTCGCCATAATCGTAAAAGCCCAGGTACTGCCACAGGGCGATGCGCGCGAAGCCGACCACGCCCAGGATCGCGCCCAGCACCATACCGGCGGGCAGTTCGCGCAGCGCCACGCGCCACCAGTCGCGCAGGCGCACCTGCCCGACCGCGAGCGCGCGAATGATCAGCGAGGTCGCCTGGCTGCCGCTGTTGCCGCCCGAACTCATGATGAGGGGAATGAACAGCGTGAGCACGACGGCGCGCGCCAGTTCGTCTTCGAAGTGCTGCATGGCGCTGGCCGTCAGCATTTCGGAGAGGAACAGCACGCTCAACCACCCTGCCCGCTTGCGGATCATCGCAAAGAAGCCGGTTTCGAGGTACGGCTTGTCGAAAGCCTCGACGCCGCCGAACTTCTGCACGTCCTCGGTATGCTCTTCGACCAACGCGTCGAGCACGTCGTCCACGGTGACAATGCCGATCGGGCGGCCTTCCGCGTCCACCACCGGCAGTGCCAGAAGGTCATGACGGCGGATCAGGTGAGCCACTTCCTCGCGATCGGTATCGGGCGCGACGACCACGGGCTCGCGGTCGCGTCCGAGATCGAGCGCGGGATCGTCAGGTTCCGCCGTGATCAGGCGGCGCAGGGAGATCGTCGCTTCAAGCCGTCCAGCCTTGTCGACCAGGAACACCGAATAGACGGTCTCGCGGCTGCGCTCCACGGTGCGGATCAAACGCAGCACATCGGCCACGGTGGCATCGTCCGGCGCGACGACGAACTCGGTCGTCATCATGCCGCCGGCGCTGTCCTCCGGCCAGGCGAGCAGACTGGACAGCGAGGTGCGCACATCGGGCGCTAGCGCGGCGAGGAAGCGTGCGGATACGTCCTCGTCCATCTCGGCCAGCACGTCGGCCGCGCGGTCCTCCGCCATCTGCGAGACGAGCCGTATCGCGCGCGGGAACGGCAGCAGTTCCAGCACTTCGGCCGCGCACGAGAATTCAGGCCGGTCCAGCGCGGCAACCGCGCGCACGTCCGCCATGCGGCCCAGCTTTGCAGCCGCTTCTGAAGGCGTCAGCGCCTCCAGCATCTCGACGATATCGGCAATGTAGAGCCCGCGCTTCACGGGCCGGGGGCCGGCCATCACGCCGGCGAGCAGGTCGTTCACCATCTTTCAAACCTTTCGTCCGCACGACCCGGGCGGACGATGGCCAGCGAGAACTAGCCAGCGCCCGTGGGGCGTGCGGTCCTACTGGAACTGTCGCTTGACATGTCCTCGCTTCCTGAAACTTGCACGACGCGTGAGGCCGTGCGGGCGCTCCTCTGATCCCAAACCGGATCGAGGTCAACCGACTTTACCAGCCACGGATAACAAAAAAGCCCCCGTGCCAGGCACGGAGGCTTTTTGTGTTCGATAGCCGAAGGCTGGGATCAGATCCCGGCGATCGCCTTGTCGACCAGGGCCTTATCGGCATCGGCCGAGTGGTTGGCCTTGATCAGCTCGCCGGCAGCCAGAGCGGCGGCAGCGGCGGCCTTGCGGCGCAGGTCGGTGATCGTGGCCAGTTCCAGTGCCGAGATCTTCTCTTCCACCATCTTGTGACGGCGGGCGATCAGTTCGGTGGTGTCGGCCTCAGCCTTGGCGACGATCGCTTCGGCTTCATGCTGAGCGTGCTCAAGCATGGCCGCGGCGTCCTTTTCGGCGTTCGCGATCTTGTCGGCATATTCCTTGCGCAGGGCTTCCGCCTCGGCACGCAGGGTCTTTGCCTCTTCGAGGTGCGCCTTGATCTGGGCGATGCTCGAATCGAGCCCGCCAGAGATCAGCTTGGGCACGCCCTTCCAGATCATGATCAGGATGAGCACCAGCATCGAAGTGCTGACGACGGCAACCGGCGGAGCAACGCCCAGCAGCGCGGGTTCCGCGTGCTCGACGGCGACATGCGCGGTCGGTGCGGCGCCGGCTTCGTGAGCGCCGGTTGCGGCGCCCTGTTCAGCGCCGGCTTCAGCGACAGTGTTCTCAGCCATGAGCCAGGCTCTCCTTCACGGCGCTGCGCACGGCGGTCTCGTCCAGCGAGAGGCCGGCAACGCGGCTGACGATATCACGCGTGGCGTCGGCGGCAACGCTCTCGATCTCGGCAGCAGCCGAACGGCGTGCCTCGTCGATGCGCTTTTCGGCAGCGGCCAGATCGGCGTCGATGCCGACCTGCGCGGCGTTCAGACGCTCTGCGGTGGCGGCACCGGCCTTGGCACGGGCCGAAGCGATGAGGCCCTGAGCCTCGGCGCGGTTCGCGTTTTCACGCGTGCGCCAGGCTTCCTCTTCCGCGTCGGCGCTCTCGCGCAGCTTTTCGGCGGTAGCAAGGTCCTCGGCAATCTGCTTGTCGCGCATCGCGACGGTGTCCATCACCTTGGGCACCATGCCGCGTCCAACGACGAAGAAGGTGATAGCGAAGAAGATCAGCATCCAGAAGATCTGGCTGGCGTAATATTCGCCTAGCTGTGCGATCTGAGGCATGTGTCAGCCCTGTCCCGAGGTAGCCGGTAAAAATCTTGCATCCGGTGGCCCGGCCGCGGCACCAAAGGGTTCGCGCGGCCGGATCGGATCAGTGCGCTAGTGCGATCAGGCGAAGATCAGCAGCGCGGCAACGACGAACGAGAGCAGGCCGAGAAGTTCGGCGCCCGCGAAGCCGATGAAGAGACGGCCCTGCTGGGCGTCGGCAGCACCGGGGTTGCGCAGCGCGCCTTCGAGGAACTTCGCGAAAACGCTACCCACGCCGATCGAGGCGAGGCCGCAACCGATCGCAGCGAAACCAGCACCAAGCAGCTTTGCAGCTTCTGCGTCCATATCAAAAACTCCCTTTGGAAAAGTCAATTGAGACTGAAAAATCAGTGAAGATTCTCGGCGTCGTTCAGATAGACGCAAGTGAGAAGAGCGAAAACGTAGGCCTGGATACCGGCAACCAGCAGCTCAAGCGCGCAGATGCCGACCATCAGGATGAAGCTGGGCAGACCGGCGATGGCGAACAGGCCGATGCCGGCGTTGCCAGAGCTGATCACGAAGCTCGAAAGCACTTCAAGAAGCACGTGACCGGCCATCATCGCCACGAAGAGACGAAGACCAAGGCTGAACGGACGCACGAGGAAGGAGATCAGCTCGACCACGAAGATCAGCGGGATCATCACCACCGGCGTACCGTGCGGCACGAACAGCGAGAAGAAGTGCAGCTTGTGCTTGGCAAAGCCCACGATGATAACGATCGCGAACGAAAGCACCGCCAGAACACCGGTGGCCGAGAAGTGGCTGGTGAACGTGAAGGCGTGCAGGCCCAGGACGCCGAGTGGCAGCAGGCCCAGGAAGTTCGCGAAGAGAATGAACATGAACAGCGAGAAGATGTACGGAACGTACTTCTTGCCGCCGGGGCCGACGTTCGCGGCCAGCATGCCGTCGATGAAACCGGTGAAGGTTTCCACCGCCATCTGCCAACGGCCGGGCACCAGCTGGCGCTTCATGCCGCCAGCGACGAACACGATCAGCACAACGGTTGCGATCGCCATCCACAGCGAGCTGTTGGTGAAGGCGATGTTGTATCCGCCAATGTTCCAATTCGCACCGGCCAGCGTTTCAAGCTGGAACTGGTGCATCGGATCGAGCTTAGCTTCGGCAGCCACGCGAATATCCCTGTCGCCAATGAACGACAGCGCCCTTATCCACCCCCTTTGGGTCAATTTGGGCGCTGGTTCGAATTCCGTATGATATTCCTGAAAGCGACGAAGATTCCGAGGAACAACATCACCATCAGACCCCAGGGCGATGTTCCGGCGAAGTGATCAATCACCCAGCCGATGAACAGGCCGCCGATGACCCCGCCGAGCAATTCGGCCAGAACGCGGTTACCGGCACGATATGCATCGTCGGTTTCCACGCCTGCGTTCGGCTTGTTGCGCTGCTCTTCACGATCGCGAAGGGCTTTCAGCCTTTCGTCGAGCCGTTCCAGGCGCGCATCCTCGCCAACGGGGTCCCGTGCAGGTGGCTCGTCGTTCATGTCAGGTCCTCCTCCATCAAAGGACGATTGACGCGTTCAACGGCTCCCTGCCGAGGGCGCCGCCCCCTTAGGGTGGGGCTTATCCCGAGTCAACCTTGGCAGGGCGCTGGCTGCGCCTCTTGTTCACACGCATTCCCGTGAGCCCAAGTGCCCACGGCAACACAGCATTCGCCAGGAAAAGGAAAAGCGCAAGGGCGATGCGCGTAGGGGACTTTTCCCGACCGAATGCGAATCACCGCTGTCAGAGGCTCGTCACAACCCTGTCGAACGGGTGTCGGAGTGTTTCATCGGCGAGACGGCTCAAGAGAATTTGAACCGCCCTCGCCGCGGCTCCAGCCCGCTCCCCCACTCGGCCTCCCCTACAGGTAGAATTTGGGAGGCCGGGTGGGGAGCGGGCTGGAGCCGCAAGCCTCCGACGGATGTCGGAGGCGCACCCAACAAATAAGGCCGGTATCGCTTCTCAGCGATACCGGCCCGAAAGCTTACCCAACACCGTGCATCCCTCTTACGGGCAGCGCGGATCCCGCTGGGGTGCCGCGGCGGTGCGGGTCTGCCACGAACCGTCGGGAGCCTGGTACTTCTCCCCTGGGCTGGTCTGCGAGATCAGGCGGCAAGCGGTCGCAAAGGCATATTCCTCGATCGTGCCCTTGCCGGACGCCTTCTCGGTATAGATTGCGCGACGCTTGTTGTTGAGGTCGCGCACCATCGCCTGCACGGCGGCGGGCTGGCTGCCGACGACACCGAGGTAACCGTCGCGCTGTTCACCCACCTGACCGGCGGAACGCGCGGCGGCATAGGCCGGGTCGCGGGCTTCCTGCGCACTGGCAACGCTGCCTGCACCGAGGACCAGCGCGACTGCACCCATCAGGGCGACGGAATTGCTGAAACGGATCTTGGTCATCAGAATACGCCTTCGTTGTCCTTGATCGTCTTTTCCGCGTCTGCGGAAAGCTGATAGATCACTTCCTGACGGATGTTGACATTGAGTTCGATCACGATCGGCTTGTCGGGTGCCGTAACCTGAATGCAGCCCGCCAGCATCGGGACGAAAACCGCCACCATCGCCACGGCGCGAACGGCGCGCCTGCCGGACCGGCGTGCGGAATGCTGCGAAAACGGGTGGGCGATAGACTTCATCGCCGGGCTTGTCGCAGCCGGAACGCTTCCGGTCAATTGCGGGCCGATCATGGTTTTTTCTCGCTGTCTGAAGGCTGAATGGTGTTTTGTGCGGGACCAGCCGTGGATTTCGCCGCAGCCGCTGCCGCTGCGGCGGCCTTCGCCTGCATGGCAGCCTCGACGCTTAGCAGGCGTGGGTCCTTGATGTACGTGGCATCGTAAAGCGAGCGCATGTTGCCGAACAGGCTCATGAACGGCGCCTTCACGTTGACGATAAAGTGGATCGGCAGCTTGGCCACTTGCTTGGTGATGAAGTTCTGCGAGGCCCCCTCACCCTGGCTGAGCCCGTCGAAACTGATCCGGGTGAGGATATCGCCCGAGAGCGAACCGTCGAGCCCGATCTCCATCTGCCGATAATCGACCGATTTGAGCGCCCCGAACGCGAAGTTACCCATCGCAGACAGGTCCTTGTACGTCAGCGCGCCGATGTAGCTGACGTTGCCGCCCGGCGGGCGAGAGCGGAGGTAGCCGTTATCGATCCGGCCGCCGTTCTCGTCGAACACCAGCGGCAATTCGCCGTCGAACACGCCGGTGGCGTTGATATTGCCCACTTCCAGATGCTGCACGAAAGTAGCCGCGTTCAGGCCCTTTACGGTCAGCTTGTAACGCCGCGTTTCGGACGCGCCGATGGTCATCGTCGCGGGTTCCAGAGTCAGCGTGCCGTCCATGAACGGCCACTGCGCCCCGTTGACCCGCAGCAGATAGCCCGGCTCCATCTGGAACGAGAGCACGCCGTCCGTCACTTCGATGCCGGGGTTCATCGAGGCCAGCTTCAACTTCTGGTCCGGCGCGGTGACGAAGCCCAACAGGTCCGTGAAGACGATATCGCCCGACAGGCCCTTCACCGGCCCGAACGGCGCGGCGAAGGCCAGTGCATCGGTGGAAAAGCGGCCATGGCTGGTCACCTTGTCGGCATTCCAGTCGATCCGCCCGCTACCACGCACGGTGCCTTCCAGGTTCGAAACAATGCCCAGCAGCATGGGCGAGAGGGTTTCGGCCTGCACCTTGTTATCGAACAGGATGCCATCCACGGCGAGATCGGCATGGCCCTTCGTCGCGTTCAGGTCATGGACGATATCGGTGCGGACGACCACGCGGTCGCTGGTCGGCTCACGCATGGCTGCTTGCGCCGTAATCACGCCATTCTGAAGCCGCAGGGTCGCGTCGCGCGCGATCATCGGCTGAAAACGCGGCACTTGCTGGCGGTCGACCAACGTGAAGTGTGCGCCCTCGATGCCGAGCACGCCGCCAGCATAGCGCCAGCGCCCGGCTGTCTGGTGCAAGTCCAGCGGAACGGCGGCAAGCATCACGTCGCCCTCATCGAAAGCGCCGCCGATCTCCTTGCCGATGGTCGCGTCCAAGTGGGCGATGCGAAAGCGCGAAGGCGCATCGGCCGCGCCCAGTTCCACCGCCACCGACTTCGCCGTCAGCGCGCCGGACTTCCCGCGGAACTGCGCATAGCCGAGCGGACCGCTGGAGACGCGGATGCGGGTGCCGCCCATCCGCCCCGTCACGTCCAGCGCGGGCAGACCGGCGGTGATCGAAAGCCCGCGCGCATCGTTCGCGACAATGGCCCGACCCGTGGCCGGGCAGACCGAGAGTTGCCGCTTGTCGATGGTGACATTGGCCAGCGCCAGCCGGTCGAACGCGATTGTCGTGCAATGCGGCCAGAGCAGGATCGCACCGTCCGCTGCCCAGCGCCCATCGATAGGCAGGACAAGCCCCTCCGCCCGCCCGCCCGGTAGCGCGCCGGAAAGCCGCGCCTCTCCCGCGAAAGTCATCGCGCCATCGGCCGATTGCGTCAGCGAGAGGTGCGGAAGGGCCAGCCACGAATCGCCCGCGCGGTACTCCGGCATCGTCACGCTGAGCGCGAGGCGGCCGTTCGCAGCGGTCTCCATCCGGCCGGAGACTTGCGGCAGGCCCTGCCCGCCGCTTGCGAAGTTGCCGGTGATGACCGGGCGGCCTTTCCCGAACACCGCCTGCACGCGCGACAGGGCTAGCAGCGAAGCACCGCTGGTTCCGCGCCAGTTGCCGCGCGGCACCACCAGGCTCCAGCGACCGGCATCGCGGCGCAGGATCACATTGGCATCGAGCTTCGATCCACGCGCCTCGCGAGCAAGGGCGAATCGGATGCCGTTCGCCAGCGGAGCCACCAGCGTGCCCTCCCCACTCTTCGCCAGATCGGTCAGCGCGCGGTCGGCCATGGCGCCGGGCACAATGCCGCTGCCCGTGGCGTCACCATCGATGTCGATATTCACGAAACCGGGATCGGTGCGCACTTGCCCGTCGAAGCCCAGCGAGGCTGCCGCAGCCTGCGGCGTCGCGATCCCGCGCGCGGCCAGCTTGTAGGTGGCGGTCAGAGCCCGCTTGCGGAAGGTGAAGCGCCCGGAGGCGGTGAGCCCCTCCACGCGATTCTCCGCCATCCGCGCAGCGCCGCCCTGAAGGCCCAGCCGTCCCTCTACACCGTCCAGCGTGCGATCGACCGTCAGATCCAGTTGAACCGCCGACTTGCCCGCACGCAGTGCCTGGGACGGACAATCGAGCCCGTCCATCCGCAGCGGCCCGGCGAACATCGGCTTTTCGCCCTGCACGCGCAGCTTGCCGTAAAGCGTAGCCCGTCCGGCCGTGCAGTCTTGATAGGTTAGCTTCGGCGAAAGCACCGCCAGCGCACCGTCGAACCCGCCACGCAAGCCCCCTGCACCGTCGATCTTCGCGGCGATGCGGCCATAGTCGCTCTCGATCAGCGCACGACCGTCGACCAATGCCACGTCATAGTCGGGCAGCGGGTGCTCCTTGTCGCCCCCACCCGATTCGAGCACTTTGTCCAGCGCCCCCAGGCTCAGCTTGCCGCCGTGCAGGCTGCCGTAAAGGCGCGGACGCACCAGGGTGATCCGGCCGATGCCGGGAATGCCCCAGGCCAGCCGCGTTGCAACGCGCACTTCATCGATCGTCAAGTCCGGCCGCCTGGGATCGCCGACCACGACATTGCGGATGATCTCTTCGGAAGGAGAAATCTTCACGATCTTGTAGCGAGCCGGCAGGCCCATTTTCTTCAACTGATCGGCGATCAGGTTGTCGGCAATATGCGCACGCATCAGCCATGCCGCGCCAAGCGAGGCTGCGAACAGGCCCAGCACGCCCAGCGCACTCGCCGCCGCCACGCGCCGACGGGCGCGCGAGGGGCGGTCTGGCTCCGCCGGGGCTTCGAACTGGTCCTGCACCTCAGACATTCAGATCGTTCACTTGCGCGCCCACGCCGGGAAAGGCAATTGTCCGTGACGCTTATGCCCGATCAGGACAGTCTCTTTGATGAACCGGCCGCCCGCGACGCCGGAATTTCCGCGCCGGACGACGGCGGCGCGCGGCCGGAAACGGGCAACGATCCCAGCGGGCACCGCGCGCGGCTGCGCAAACGGCTGATCGAAGGCGGGGCGGAGGCTCTGGTAGATCATGAAGTGATCGAACTCCTGCTGATGCAGGCCGTTCCCCGGCGCGACATGAAACCGCTCGCCCGCAGCCTGATCCAGCGATTCGGATCGCTGGCGGCAGTGCTGCAAACCGATCCGCGCACATTGGCCGCGCACCCCGGTATGGGCGAGGCGACCGCCGCTGCATTGAAGATCGTGACCGTCGCCGCCACCCGCCTCGCCCGCCAGCGCTTGCGCGAGATGCCGGTGATCGGTTCGTGGCAGATTCTGGTCGACTACCTGACGATAGACATGGCGCACCTGACACGCGAACGCGTGCGCGTGCTCTATCTGAATGCCAAGAATATGCTGCTGCTGGACGAGATGGTGGGCGAAGGCTCGATCGACGAGGCCGCGATCCACCCGCGCGAAGTGATCCGCCGCGCGCTGGACCTTGGCGCCACCGGGCTGATCCTGGTGCACAACCATCCCTCCGGCTCGCCCGAACCCAGCCGCGCGGATATCGAGATGACGCACCGCATCGCCGCCGCCGGGCGCATCCTTGGCGTGATGGTTCACGATCATGTGGTGATCGGGCGCGAAGGCCATGTCAGCATGCGCGCGAAGGGCCTGATATAATGTGCGTCGCCGCTGTCGCCTGGCGTACCCACCCCGACTGGCCATTGGTCGTCGCCGGAAATCGCGACGAATTCCACGCCCGCGCCTCTGCCCCGCTGGCGCACTGGCAGGACGGCTCCGGCGTGATCGCCGGGCGTGATCTGGTTGGCCACGGCACTTGGCTGGGGGTGACTGAAGCGGGCCGCTTCGTCCTCGTCACCAATTACCGTGTGCCCGAAGGCGCCCAGCCCGGTCGTCCTTCGCGCGGGGTGCTGGTCACCGATCTGTTACAAAACCGGCCCCCGGAGCCGGTCGAGACAATGAACCCGTTCAACCTCGTCGAAGTCGCAGGCGGCGAGGCGCGCTTTCTCACCAATTACCCAGGGACCGAATCGCGCGTGCTGACGCCCGGGATCCATGGCCTTTCCAACGGCGGCTTCGATCTGCCTTGGCCGAAGACCCGCGCGGTAGCGCGCGCCGTGGCCGATTGGCTGAATGCCGGCGAGGCTGGCCTGTCGCCGCTGCTCGACGCTCTGCGCGTGGAAAGGCCGGACCGGCGAACCGCCCGCCCGGAAGACGGCCCCGAACCTCGCTTCGCCCCGGTGTTCATCCGGGACTTCATTTACGGCACCCGATGCAGCACCGTGCTCGCCCTTTCCCACACCGGCCACGGCCGGATCGTGGAGCGCAGCTTTGCGCCGGATGGCAGCGTGACCGGCGAAGTCTCGATTGGTTTTGAGTGGCCGGAGACGGCGTTGCCCGGCACGAGGTGAGGCTGCGGAAGGCATGTGATGCCACGGATCAGCGATTGCCAACCGTCTCGTCTTAACCCTTCGTCGCCCCCGCGCAGGCGGGGCCCCGCTTTCTTCTGCTCCAGGGCGCAATACTTCAAGAACAAGCGGGATCCCCGCCTGCGCGGGGATGACGATTGAGGCAGATCCGTAGATCCTCCCCTGCAACGGGAGCTGGCAACCCGCAGGGCTGACGGAGGGGTGTAACCGATTCAGCCGCGCACAACCGAGAGGCTGACACCCCTCCATCACCTTCGGACGCCTCCCCTCCCCTTGTAGGGGAGCATCGCCGTCAATGGTGACCTTGGCTCCCCCCTTGGCAAACGCGATACCTCCCGCATAAGGTAATGCTCCCCCCAGAGCAGGAACACGCCCCGCCGGCATGCACGGTCTACTCAAACCTCACCATCTGACCGGCCTCGCCGCGCTGCTCATTACCGGTTGTTCCACACTTCCTCCGCCGCACGCCCAAGTGACGTGCGCACAGACGCCGCCGCCGGACATCGCGCTCTCGGCCAACGGCGCAATCGCAACGACGCGGCTGAAAGTGCTCACCTACAATATCGAGGGCCTCGGCTGGCCCGCGCGCAGTGGCCGGGCGCGCTATCTGGAGCAGATCGGGGAGCGGCTTGCCGCTATGCGTGCAGACGGCACCGGGCCAGACATCGTGCTGTTCCAGGAAATGTTCAGTGACGCCGCCAAGCGCGCGGTGAAAAGCACGGGCTATCCCGCGATCTATTCCGGACCGCGCCGCACTACCCGTGCCAACGGCGCCACGCGAGATTACTTGCCCGGCCATTCCAGCCTGACACGGGGGGAAATCGGCATCCATGTGTTCGGTAGCGGGCTTGCCATCGCGTCACGCTATTCGATCGTCGATTATGCCCGGCGTGCTTACGGCCGCCGGTCGTGCGCCGGGTTCGATTGCCTCTCGAACAAGGGCATCGCGCTGGCCCGGATCGAGATCCCCGGCGTACCATCGCTGATCGACGTCTACGACACGCACATGAACTCCCGCGGGGCGTCGGGGGCACCGGCGCCGCGCAACCTTTCCGCGCACGACCGGCAGGCGCAGGAAGCATCGCACTTCATCGACGAGACGCATGACGACGAAAACCCCCTGATCTTCGGCGGCGATTTCAACATGCGCCGGTCCGAACCGCGCTGGGAAAACTTCTCGAAGTATCAGGCGCTCGATCTGGTTCACCGGATCTGCATGACGCCCACATCCGGCTGCGTGGTGAAGATGTCGTGGGACGGGGACGAGCCCTGGATGAACACGCAAGACCTGCAATTCCTCTGGACCGGGGAAGACGTGCGCGTTCGCCCGGTGCAGGTGGAAGCCATGTTCGACGGCAGTCCCGGAAGCCCCATGCTCTCAGACCATGACGGCTTCATGGTGACTTACGAATTGCGCTGGAAAGCCGCGCTGACGCGCCTGCCGGCGTGCGGAAGGATGACAGGGCGCTACCGGCACCCGCATTTTCCTACGCCGCCCACGCCTGTCATATCTTCCAAATGACGATTTTTCGAAATGACGGCCGCTTTTCAACTTTTTCCGGCCCCCGCGGACGCCGCTCAGGACAAGGCGCGGTTTTGGTTTCAGGACCGTGTCAACTGTGTCAACCTGAGTGTCACCTTAGGTGTCATCTTGTGCCGGGATGCCGCATTTCGAAGGAGCCATACCCCCTCGCTCCCGTTCATCCCCCTTGCCATTGAGGCCCTGCCCGCCTAGCGGCACCCGCGTCAGCCATAGGAGTCGAACATGGTCCCCCGCTACGCCCGCCCCGCGATGACCGCGATCTGGGAGCCCGAAGCCCGTTACCGCATCTGGTTCGAGATCGAGGCCCACGCCGCCGTGAAGATGGGCGAGATGGGCACCGTGCCCGCCAGCGCCGGCCAAGCCCTCTGGGACTGGTGGGCCAAGGACCCGACGATCGACGTCGCCGCGATCGACGCCATCGAAGCCGTCACCAAGCACGACGTGATCGCCTTCCTCGACTGGGTTGCCCAGCAGGTTGGCCCCGAAGCGCGCTTCATGCACCAGGGCATGACCAGCTCCGACGTGCTGGACACCACGCTGAACGTCCAACTGGTGAAGGCTGCCGACATCCTGCTGGAAGACCTTGATGCCCTGCTCGCCGCGATCAAGCGCCGCGCGGAAGAGCACAAGTACACCCCCACCATCGGCCGCAGCCACGGCATCCATGCCGAGCCGGTGACCTTCGGCCTGAAGATGGCCGAAGCCTATGCCGAATTCTCGCGCTGCAAGAAGCGCCTGATCGCCGCCCGTGAAGAAGTCGCCACTTGCGCGATCTCCGGCGCTGTCGGCACCTTCGCCAACGTCGATCCCGCCGTAGAGCAGTACGTTGCCGACAAGATGGGCCTTGAGGTCGAGCCGGTCTCAACCCAGGTGATCCCGCGCGATCGCCACGCCATGTTCTTCGCGGTGCTGGGCGTGATCGCCAGCTCGATCGAGCGTCTGGCCATCGAAGTGCGCCACCTGCAGCGCACCGAAGTGCTTGAGGCCGAAGAATACTTCTCGCCCGGCCAGAAGGGCTCGTCGGCGATGCCGCACAAGCGCAACCCGGTGCTGACCGAGAACCTGACCGGCCTGGCCCGCGTCGTCCGCTCGTCGGTGACGCCGGCGATGGAGAACGTGGCGCTCTGGCATGAGCGTGACATCTCGCACTCCTCGGTCGAACGCTTCATCGGCCCCGACGCGACGATCACACTCGACTTCGCGCTCGCCCGTCTGACCAGCGTAGTCGACAAGCTGCTCGTCTACCCTGAGCGCATGCAGAAGAACCTCGACCGCATGGGCGGCCTCGTCCACTCGCAGCGCGTGCTGCTGGCGCTGACGCAGGCCGGCCTGACGCGTGACCAGTCGTACCGTCTGGTGCAGCGCAATGCGATGAAGGTGTGGGAATCGGACGGCCAGCTTTCGCTGCTGGAACTTCTCAAGGCCGATCCCGAAGTCACGGCGGCGCTGCCCGTCGAAGTGATCGAGGACAAGTTCAACCTCGATTACCACTTCAAGCAGGTCGATACGATCTTCGCGCGCGTTTTCGGTAACTAAGCCGGCCGCCGACACTTCCCATGGCCGCCAATCGCGCTTAGCATCGCGCGATTGGCGGGACCAACTTGCAGAACCACCTGCAGGAATTGCCGGAGGAAGCATGAATATCATCCGCACCGTGCTGTGGATCGCGATCACTGCGATCCTTGTCGCCTTTATCGCCATGAATTGGACCAAGGTGCCGGTGAACTTCTGGCCGTTGGACAATAACAACTACATCCACTTCGAATGGCCGATCGGCGTCGTCGCCCTGCTGTTCTTCGGCTTGGGCATGCTGCCCGTGTGGCTCTACCTGCGTGCGGTGCGCTGGCGGTTGAACCGCCGCATCGCCACGCTGGAGAATTCGCTGCGCGCCAGCTCGATGCCGTCGATGTCGGCACCGGAAGCCACCCACACCCCCGCTCCCGTAACTCTAGATCCCACCCCGGAAGTCTGATCCCATGAACAACAATCCCGTCTATCTCGCTCTCGACCTGCCCCGCCTGGACGCCGCTGAGGCGCTGGCCCGCAAGGTCGCCGGGCATATCGGCGGGATCAAGCTGGGGCTGGAGTTCTTCTGCGCACACGGCCACCACGGCGTGCATGAACTGCACAAGCTGGGCCTGCCGATCTTCCTTGACCTGAAGCTGCACGACATCCCGAACACCGTGGCCGGTGCCATGCAGGCCATCCATATGTTGCAGCCGTCAATCGTCACCATCCACGCCGCCGGCGGGCGCGCGATGATGGAAGACGCCAAGGCCGCCGCGGGCGAGAACACCAAAGTCGTGGCTGTCACCGTGCTTACCAGCCTCGACGGCGATGATCTGGCTGCCATCGGCGTCAATGACGAGCCGCACGCACAGGCCATGCGCCTGGCCGAACTGGCGCACTCCGCCGGGCTCGACGGCATCGTCTGTTCCGGCCACGAAGTCGGCGCGATCCACAACCAGTGGAAGGACGGCTTCTTCGTCGTCCCTGGCCTGCGCCCGGATAACGGGGGGAATGGCGACCAGAAGCGCATCGTCACCCCGCGCCAGGCACGCGACGACGGCGCCAGCGTGCTGGTGATCGGGCGCCCGATCAGCCGCGCCGAAGACCCGCTGGCCGCCGCCCGCGCGATCGAGGCAACGCTCTGACGCAAAGATGCGTCTGGAGCCAAGGCTGACGCCTCCTGGCTCCGTCTCTCCGTTCATCCCCCGGAAATGCACGGTTCAGCGCCGGGCAACCTCCGGGGAGGCAGATCGTTGTTCGGTCCTGATGGCCCGATGGCGATGAATGGAGAGTGCGACTATATGAAATCCCCCCGACTGCTCGCTGCTGCCGCGTTCACCGCGCTGGCGCTGGCTTCCGCCCCTGCCGCCATGGCGCAGCAAACCGTTCCCGCCATCGAGGCCGGGCACACGCTGCTGACCGTCAGCGCCGAAGGATCGACCACCCGCACGCCGGACATGGCGAGCTACTCGGCCGGCGTCACCACCAATGGCAAGACCGCCAGCGAGGCAATGGGCGCCAACTCGCAAGCGATGGCCCGCGTGATCGCCGCGCTGAAGAAGGCCGGCGTGGCGGACAAGGACGTCCAGACCACCAACCTCAGCCTTAACCCCGTCTATGCCGAGCCGAAGCGCCAGCCGGATGGCAGCTTCTCTGGCGAGCCGCGTGAGATTGTCGGCTATCAGGCCACCAACACCGTCAATGTGCGCCAGCGCAAGCTGGCCGACACCGGCAAGGTGATCGACGCGCTGGTCACCGCCGGCGCCAACCAGGTCAACGGCCCGGACTTCACCCTGTCCGAACCCGCCGCCGCTCAGGATGAAGCGCGCGTGGACGCCATCAAGACGGCCCGCGCCCGTGCGGACCTTTACGCCCGCGCCTCTGGCCTGCGCGTCGTCCGCATCGTCTCGATCAGCGAAAGTGGTGGCTATTCGCCGATGCCGGTGATGTATGCGCGCAAGGCATCGATGGACATGGCCGCCGCCGCGCCGCCAGTCGCCGCCGGTGAGCTTCAGATGTCGGTAAACGTCACCGTCCAGTTCGAACTGGCTCAGTAAGAACGAAAAAATCGAATCACGCGAAGGTGCAGTTGCTATGCGCCTTCGCGTGATTGCCCGAAGTTACCGAGCCCCTCGCTCAATCCAGCATCATGTCCTGCGACTGGATGTTGTAACCGACCAGTGCCATGTGCCCGCCGTCGCCCTTGCGATAGACGAACTGCTCCACGCCCGATCCGTGCTCGAACGCGGTCTCCATCGTCAGCGTAACGAACGTGCCGCCGGTGGTGGCATTGGCATTCCAGCCTACCTGCTTGCTTGACCGCACTTTGCCCAGCTTGCGATGAACCGCATCGATCAGCTTCGCGAACTGTGCCTGCTGGGTAGCGCTGCGCAATTGAGGATCGGCGCTGTTCCAGATTTCCTGCGTGCGGCCAGCGTCCAGAGCACGGTGGAACTTGGCCACTTCCAGCCCGGCGTCCGTGAAGGACTCCTTCATGCCGCAGCCGGCCAGCATTGCAGCGGCGGCAAATGGCATTAGATAGCGCGCCAGTCCGTTCATCATCCGTCCCCTAAGCTATTGGGGCCGCAATCTAGGCCAGAAACACGACATGCCAACAGCGGCGATCAAGATCTGCGGGATAAGCACGCAAGACGCGCTGGAAGCCGCCATTCGCGCGCGGGCCGATCATGCCGGCTTCGTGTTCTTTCCCAAGAGCCCGCGTAATGTGACGCCGGCCGAAGCCGCGTTGCTTGCCGCCCGGGCAGAGGGCCACATTGGCCGCGTCGGCCTGTTCGTTGACGCCGACGATGCGACGATCGCCGAAGCCATGGCCAGCGCCCGGCTGGATGCCTTCCAGCTTCACGGCAGCGAAAGCCCGGAGCGGGCTGCGCATTTGCGCTCCCGCTACGGCGTCGCCGTGTGGAAGGCGCTTTCGGTCGCCACTGCGGAGGATGCGGCCAAAGCCGCTGCCTATGCCGGTGCCGTCGATCTGGTGCTGTTCGATGCGAAGACGCCCAAAGGCACGCTGCCCGGCGGTATGGGCCTGAGTTTCGACTGGAACCTGGTTGCCAACTGGAAGGGTCCGGTCGCCTGGGGCCTTGCCGGTGGGCTCAACCCGGAGAATGTAGCGGAGGCCGTACGACTGACCGGAACACCGCTGGTGGACACATCATCGGGCGTGGAAAGCGCGCCCGGCGTGAAGGACCTGGACCGGATCGACGCTTTCGTTCGCGCCGTCCGCAGCAGCTAAGCCCGGAAAGACCGGTACAAACAAGAAAGGGCGGTCCCCTCATGGGCCGCCCTTTCCTGGCTTACGCTCGCAATGGAGCGATTCCGCTCAGTTGCCTCCGGCCCGACGCCTCGGTGGCGAATTCGGGCCGGAAGCAGCCAAATCAGAACTTCACGCCAACGCCAACCAGGCCGACGTCTGCGTCGGGGGTGTTGTCGCCAACGAGAAGGTGCTTGTACTCAGCCTTGGCGTAGAAGCGGTTGTCGAGAGCCTGCTCAACGCCACCGCCAACAGCAACGGCGCTGTTGCCGTACTTGCTGAACTTCGACTGCCAGGTCGAGTTGGCATAGAGCTTGGTGGTCGGGGTAACCTTGAAGCCGGCGCGGCCGCCAACGCCCCACGAAACGCGGGTGTCGCTGGTCAGGATCTTGTCCGCCGAACCTTCAACGCCCACGAAGAACTTGCTGCCCAGGTCGTAGTCGTAACCGACGGCGACGCCTGCGACTGCTTCGCTGTCGCTGCCGTCCCAGATGATGCCGGTGCGGGCTTCGACGCGCGCTTCATTGGCCAGAGCGGGGGTGGCGGCGGCCGCAGCGACTGCGGCGAGCGAAACGAGTGCGATACGCATGTTTTTTCTCCAGTATTTTCCCCGGCCCTCACCGGGGAGCCGCCCGCTGCGCCTCCTTTCCTTTCGCTCAGATGAACGAAATAATTCATTATTACCCCAAAACGTCATGAAACTGCCACTTACAGACACTATATTGCCATTAACGTTTGCATAATTGCATGATTTGCAATTGAAAACGAACAGTCAGTCCCCATGCAAACGTTTATCGGCGAAGGCGCTGGACTTGCCCGCCCCGCTCTGCCAATCGCCCCGGTCATGACCACGCACGCGCCTGTGAACAGCTTTCGCGCCATGCCCGACGAGACCGGCCACTTCGGCCAGTTCGGCGGTCGCTACGTCGCCGAAACGCTGATGCCGCTGATCCTCGATCTGGAAAAAGAATACCGCAAGGCACAGCAGGACCCCGCGTTCTGGGCGGAATTCGATGCTCTGATGAAGGACTTCGTCGGCCGCCCCAGTCCGCTCTATTACGCGCCGCGCATGACGGATTATTTCCGGGCGCAAGCGCCTGCTGGAAAAGGCCCGAAAATCTACTTCAAGCGCGAAGAGCTGAACC
>FTCZ01005625.1_pt1 | contig 21352 bp, 20 predicted proteins | sample 1658871 | NCBI WGS metagenome assembly FTCZ01 (sample SAMEA3914864, study PRJEB12502) | metagenome | biome: forest; material: soil | place: USA | collected 2012-03-12 | depth 0.3 m
GAGACGCTCAAGCTGACGCTGCCGGCCATCGTCACGACCGACCTGCGCCTGAACGAGCCGCGCTACGTCACGCTGCCCAACATCATGAAGGCGAAGAAGAAGCCGCTGGAAGTGATCAAGCCGGACGCGCTCGGCGTCGACGTCGCCCCGCGCATCAAGACGCTCAAGGTCAGCGAGCCGCCCAAGCGCGGCGCCGGCGTGAAGGTGCCCGACGTGGCCACCCTCGTCGCGAAGCTCAAGAACGAAGCCAAGGTCATCTGACCATTGCCCCGGAGACATTGATCAAATGACCACCCTCGTCATCGCCGAACACGACAACGCGACCCTCAAGGGCGCGACGCTCAACACCATCACCGCCGCGACGCAGGTCGGCGGCGATGTCCACGTCCTGGTGGCCGGCGCCAACGCCGGCGCCGTCGCCGCCGCGGCGGCCGCGGTCGCGGGCGTCACCAAGGTGCTGCATGCCGACGGCGCGTCGCTCGCCGAGCAGCTCGCCGAGAACGTCGCCGCGCAGGTGCTGGCCGTCGCCCCGGGCTACAGCCATCTCTTCTTCCCGGCCACCGCGCACGGCAAGAACGTCGCCCCGCGCGTTGCCGCCAAGCTGGACGTCGGCCAGCTGAGCGACATCAGCAAGGTCATTTCCGCCGACACCTTCGAGCGCCCGATCTACGCCGGCAACGCCATCGCGACCGTGCAGTGCACGCAGGCCGTCAAGGTCGCCACGGTGCGCACCACCGGCTTCGATCCCGCCGCCGCCACGGGCGGCTCGGCCGCCGTCGAGACGGTGGCCGCGGCCGCCGACTCGGGCAAGAGCGCGTTCGTCGGCAAGGAGATCGCCAAGCTCGATCGACCCGAGCTGACCGCCGCCAGGATCATCGTCTCGGGCGGCCGCGCGATGGGCTCCAGCGAGAAGTTCAACGAGGTGCTGACGCCGCTGGCCGACAAGCTGGGCGCCGCGCTCGGCGCCTCGCGCGCCGCCGTCGACGCGGGCTACGCCCCCAACGACTGGCAGGTCGGCCAGACCGGCAAGATCGTCGCGCCGCAGCTGTACGTCGCCTGCGGCATCTCGGGCGCGATCCAGCACCTGGCCGGCATGAAGGACTCCAAGGTCATCGTCGCGATCAACAAGGACGAGGAGGCGCCGATCTTCTCGGTGGCCGACTACGGACTCGTGGCCGACTTGCTTTCCGCCGTGCCGGACATGGTTGCAATCGTCTAGCGTCTAGCTGCGCCACCCCGCTTGCTGGCGCTGCCGCAAAGCAGATCACGGGCATTGATGGCTAACGGGCAGGTCAAAGCGACAGTTGAACCTGCTCAAGGCCTCTTCGAGGCCGAATGCACATCCGACGTCGCTGGCGTGGAAGCCGCCGCAGTTCCGCTGGGTGCCTTTCTGACAACTTTGGCGATGTAATCGGCAGAACTCGGGTCGGAGGCCATCTGCTGATTGATGCCTTCGGCAACGGCAGCGCCGCACGAGAAAAGAGCGACGACGACCGTCGCCAGCGCATTGAATTTCGTCACAGTATTTCCTTCAGTTCAAGCCAGAGAAATTTCGACATTGAACAGTCGAGTATTTGAAATCTCTGGCCAATGGATGCATTTTATTGAATAGATCGCACGCTTGCATTCAGGCATTTTGCAATTCATTGTTTTGCAAACCTGAACAATGACTTGGTCAGGGCGGGCAGCCTACCGCCCGGTAGCTGCAGGCATCGGAGCTTTGGAAAGAGGCGCCGCTCTGCGCAAGCGCAGAGCACGCAGAGAGAACGAGCGACGCCAGCAGGGCAGCCGCGACAAGGAGACGTGAGCGCATGTTGATCCTTAGATGTTTCTAGCCACTGGAGCAAACCGCCATCCGGCTATATTTACTAAACAGTAAAGTAAATATAACAGCTAGGTAAAGACCCTAGCATCACCAGCGGCCATAGCCGCAGGGCTATTGGGGCTCGGTGTAGCCGTGCCCGCGCAGGAAGACGTCGACGCAGTTCGCGAGGTAGCTCTGTCGGGCAGCCTCGCGCCGGGCGGGGGTCAGACGAAGCATCGCCCTCGCCTGCTCGAGACCCCGGATCATTCCTATGAACTGCTCCGCAGCGATGTCGGGCGCGGACAGTTGCAGCCCTGGAACGATGGACAGGTATGCAGCCAGCCGGTCGGACAGCCCCTGCGGTCCGCGTTCGACGAACCGACGAACGAGCGACGGCGCGGTCGCCGCGGCTTGGAACAACAAAAGCGCGCTCACTGCGGTGTCTTGATCCGTCACCATGACCAGATAGCGTTCAGCGACCAGTTGCAGCACCGCCCTCGGGTCATGCGGATCCGCGTCGATCGGCATGGCCTCGACGGTCTGGTCGATGACAGCCTCCAGCACGCCTTCCAGGAGTGCCTCCTTGCTTGCGAAATGGCTGTACAACGTCACTTTCGTGGTACCGGCCGCGGCGGCAATCTTGTCGAGACTCACGCCCGGCCCCTGCTCGATGAACAAGCGTCGCGCAGAATGGATCAGGCGCTCACGAAGTCCCTCGTTGCGCGGCCGCCCGGGCGTACGCAGGCTCTCCGATGTCCGTTCCATGCGCGCACTATAGCGGCGCAAGTCCTGGCCTCATCCTTCTTGCAGACACCGGAGGTCCATAGTGCAATCGGGGTTCGAAGCCGACGAAGCGTGCGACGCACTGCGAACCTCGCCCTTTTCAGTGGTTCAGCATGAATTCCACCATCATCCCCTGGACAGCATCCACCATCTGATCTCCGCCAGCGACCCGGCACCCGGTCGACAAGGCCGCCTCCAGAAACGGTGTCGTCCCATGACCGGCGACGACATCACCCACGAACATCGCCGGTTGCAGCAAGCTGGCCGCAACCGGAAGCGCATCGCCGGAGGCCATTCCGGCAGAGGTCGCGTTGCAGACCATGTCGCAGCCTGTCGGAACGGGGGGCCCCGTCCTCGCACCGCCGCTCCCCAGCGGCGCCAGCAGCCGGACCAGGTCGCGAGCACGCGCCTCGTCGGCGTCGTGGATGATCAGTTCCCGCACGCCGGCCTCCATCAATGCCAGCGCGATGGCACTGCCGGCACCTCCTGCGCCGACCAGCAGGACACGGGCATTTGCAGGCTCCGCGCCGGCGTCCCGCAAGGCTTTCAGGAAGGCCTGACCATCCAGCATGTCGCCATGCCACGTGCCGTCCGCATTGCGTCGGATCACGCTGACCGCGCCAAGCAGCCTGGTGCGATCGGAGGTCGTCGCGCAATGGGCGACGACACTGAACTTGTGCGGCATCGTGACCAGAATCCCGTCCACGTTCTGCATCAGCGACAGCGCACGCATGACGTCGGCGAGCGCCGCTTCGGGCACCAGCGCCGGAATGCAGACGGCATCGTGGCCACGGGCTGCGAAGCTGGCCGTGAGCAATTCGGGCGATCTCGCATATCGGATGGGGTCTCCGATGATGGGAAACAGTCGCGTGTCACCGTTGATCGTGTTTGTCATTGCAGATCCATCGCTGCTCAGCCTGGAAGGGACCGCATGTCGGCGGATGCGTGGCTAGGGGCTGCGACCGTCGAAGACCCCCTTGAATACCGGCACGGCCGACATGGCGCTGGGCCATCCGGTGTAGTACGCCAGATGCGAGAGGAGCTCCGACGCCTCGGAGGTGGTCAGGCCGTTGTCCAGGGCCTTGCCGAGGTGGAAGGTGATCTGGGCGAACTGGCCGCTGGCGACCAGCGCGGCGACCGTGACCAGGCTCCGGTCGCGCGCCGCGAGGTCGGGCCGCAGCCAGAGGTCACGGAACAACACGGCACCGGTGTCGTTTGCCAAGCCGGGCGAGACCGGCCCGACCATCTGCTCGACGCTGCTGGCGCGCCGGGCTTCCGCCGCTGGGTCGAGTGCAAGCAACGCGGGTGAGGCCAATGGCAGCTGATCGGCTTCGACGCCACGCCGAGCAAACACGCCGGCAATCGCCGACGCGGCCGCCGTCGCAGTGCCCCAGCCGGCATAGAAGGCCAGGTGGGTGACGATCTCGGACACCTCCCTCGGCGCGACTCCGCTGTCCAGCGCCTGTTCGGTGATGGGCTCCAGTAGGCCTGCCTGGCCACGGGTGACGATCACCGCCAGTGTCACCATGCTGCGGTCGCGACGAGACAGCCCCGGGCGGTTCCACACGTCGCCGCGCAGCAGATCGCGCTCATAGCGCACGAGTGCGGGGGAAACCGCGGAAAGATCATGTTGCACCATGCCGAGGGTCTCCTGTCAGGCAGTGACGAGAACGCCGTCCTGGTATTGCTCGTCGCTCACCGGTTCCATCCATTCGACGTTCTTGCCGTCGATCATCTCGGTGATCGCCAGGTGCGACATCGCCGTCGTGAGGGAGGCGCCGTGCCAATGGCGCTTGCGGCAGGGGCACCAGACGACGTCGCCAGCACGGATCTCCGTGCGCGGCCCGCCCTCGCACTGCGTCCAGCCGACGCCGTTGAGCACCACGAGCGTCTGGCCCGCTGGATGCGTGTGCCAGTTCGTCCGCGCGCCCGGCTCGAAGGTCACGATGGCCCCGCCGGAGCGCCCATCTTCCTCGGCCTGGAACGGACTGTCGATGCGGACTGCCCCCGTGAACCACGACGCGGGCCCCTTGGCGGAGGGCTTGGAGCCGTTGCGAATGATCTTCATGAGTTGTCTGCCTTTCGTCTGGTACCGGCGATACGGGCTACCGGCTTGGAGCGACTGTAGGAGGAGCTCGCCCGCCGCGGAACCCCTTCACGCCTGCTTGGACTTATGAACTCGGCTCATGAATGGAGGTGCGCCACTTGCTGTTGACGATAAGAGAATGGAGCCTGCCCCCGCCTTGCCTGATCAGCAGCGTGTTTCCTGCCCAACCGAGCCGTATTCCCATGCCACGTGACGCCATCAGCGACCTGCTCGCCTTCATCGCCGTCGCGCGCGAGCGCAGCTTCACTCGCGGGGCGGCGAAGCTGGGCGTTTCTCAATCGGCGCTGAGCCACACCATCACCGCCCTGGAAGCCCGGATGGGGGTGCGCCTGCTGACACGCACGACGCGCAGCGTCCTGCCCACGGAGGCCGGCGAGCGCCTGCTCGAGACGCTCGTCCCTCGTTTCGAGGAGATCGAGGCCGAGGTCGCGGCCGTCAGCGAGTTGGGCTCGAAGACGGCCGGAAACATCCGGATCACGGCCATCGACTACGCGGTCGACTCCTTGCTGTGGCCGCGCCTGGTCCCGCTCCTGGAGGCGTACCCGGACCTCCACGTCGAGATCAATTCCGACTACCGCATGGTCGATATCGTCGCCGAGCGCTACGACATCGGCGTGCGCTGGGGCGATCAGGTGGCCCAGGACATGATTGCGATCCGCCTGGCGCCAGACATGCGCCAGACCATCGTCGCATCGCCCTCCTATCTCCAGTCGCACGGCATCCCGCACACACCGCAGGACCTGGCACAGCACAGCTGCATCGCCTTGCGACTGGCCAGCAGCGGCGGGCTCTATGCCTGGGAGCTGCGCAACGGTTCGCGCCAGACGCAGGTGCGCGTGGAGGGGCAGGTCATCTTCAATGGCGCTTACCAGATGCTCAACGCCGCCCTGTCCGGCCGCGGGCTGGCGTTCCTGCCCGAAGACCTCACGCTGCCTCACCTGCAGGCCGGTCGCCTGCAAAGCGTGATGGCCGACTGGTGTCCGGTCTTCCCCGGTCTGCACGCCTACTATCCGAGTCGTCGTCAATCGTCACGCGCGTTGACACTGGTGGTGGATGCGATCCGGATGCGCTCTCCGAGCGCGCCCGGCTGATTCGCACCAGTGCTCGCACGGAACCCGCCTCTCGCCCGTCAGGCGACAAACCCGCCATCGACTGGCAGCGCGACGCCCAGCACCATGCTCGCCCCCGGGCTGCACAGCCACAGCACGGCCTGGGCGACTTCTTCGGGGCGACCCATCCGCCCGATAGGCTGGAGCTTCAGGAACTCCTTCATCGCGGCGGGATCGATCTCATCGCCCATCGGCGTGTCGATGCAGCCGGGACAGACGGCGTTGACGCGAATGCCTGCCGCCGCAACGTCGAGGGCCGCGCTCTTGGTCAGGCCGATGACGCCGTGCTTGCTGGCGTGGTAGGCCGCTCGGCCAGCGAGCCCGACCAGCCCGCCCAGAGACGAACAGTTGACGATCGCGCCGCTGCCCTGCTTCTTCATCTGCAGCAGCTCGTGCTTCATGAACGTCCAGACGCCGCGCAGATTGACGGCCTGGGTGGCTTCGTAGCCTTCGAGCGTCTCTTCCGACATTTCGCACATCGGCCCGAGGATGCCCGCGTTGTTGTAGGCCATGTCGAGACGGCCGAACTCGGCGACGGTGCGCTGCACCGCGGCCTTGGCCTGGACCTCGTCCGTGACGTCGCAGGCAATCCCGATCACACGATGACCCTCGGCTTGCAATGCGCAAGCCGCTGCGTCGATCTTCTGAGCATGGCGGTCGACAATGGCGACGGCAGCGCCGGAGCGAGCGAAAGCCTGTGCCGTGGCCAATCCCATGCCGCCAGCCGCGCCTGTGACGAGCGCAACCTGGCCCTTGAAGTCGTAAGTGGGGTTCATGGTGTTCTCCTGGAAGTGATGCGGCGCCTGGATGGTGCGCCAAAGGTGAATCGAAAGGAAACTTAAGAAGTCGATGGCCGCGAAGCGCGGCCGCTCAAGGTTGCAACAGCACCTTGACGGCCCGGCGCTCGTCCATCGCGCGGTAGCCCTCGGCAGCCTGCTCGAGTGGCAAGGTCAGGTCAAAGACCTTGCTGGGGTCGATCTTCCCGTTGCAGACAAGATCGATGAGGTGGGGCAGATAGCGCCTCACCGGCGCGGGACCGCCATGCAGGTGCACATGTTCGAAGAACAGCGCCTCGCCATCGAGTTGCACGTTGTGCGGCACGCCGACATAGCCGACGTGTCCACCCCGGCGGGCGCAATGGATCGCCTGCAGCATCGATTCCTGCGTGCCCACGCACTCGAGCACAGAGTCGGCGCCAACGCCGCGCGTCAATTCCATGATGCGGTCGACGCCCTCGTCGCCGCGCTCGACGACGATGTCGGTCGCCCCGAATTCCCGCGCAAGCCGCTGTCGCGCCGCGTGCCGGCTCATCGCGACGATCCGATCGGCGCCGAGTTGCCTGGCCGATAGCACCCCCAGCAGGCCGACCGCACCGTCGCCCACGACGACGACCGTGCTGCCCGGCTTCACCTGCGCGGCCATCGCAGCGAACCAGCCGGTTCCGAGTACATCGGACGTGGTGAGCAAGGAAGGAATCATGCCGGGATCCGGCATGCCACCCAGCGGAACCAAGGTTCCTTGGGCCAGCGGTACCCTCAGCAACGGGGCCTGTGCGCCGCCGACGAATTCACGGCTCTGACAGGACGAGGGATAGCCAAAGGTGCAGACAGGGCAGACGTTGTCCGAAGCGAAGAACGATCCGACGACGAACTGGCCCGGCCGCAGTGCCAGCACGTCGCTGCCGACTTCCTCGATGACGCCGCAGTATTCGTGCCCCATGGGCATCGGCGCTTCGATGGCTTGAATGCCGCGATATGGCCACAAGTCCGAGCCGCACACGCAGGCAGCGGCGACGCGGATGATGGCATCGGTGGTCTTGAGGATGCGGGGCGACTCGCGTTGTTCGACGCGCAGATCGCGAGGGCCGTGGAGGACGGCAGCTCTCATGGAAAGTCTCCTGGGTCGGGCCGGACATCACCCTTGGGTGACCGATGGCCCCGGCATGGAAAAGGTACGCAGCCTCTGCGCACCTGCCCCTTCAACGATGGGTCGATCAGGATCGAGCCAACTCAGGAGAGAACTCTAGGGGTGCCAATCCACCGTGACTAGCCCGCGCAAGACGAATGCAGCTATCTGCACGACTCATGAATCAACAAGCCGGGTTGTTGACGTGGAGTTGGCATTCCGCCACCACCTCATGCAAACAAACGCCAGACCCAGTTGCCCGTGACGCCAGCGATGGCTTCCCGCACAGTCTGTGGCCCGGCCGCGGACATTGCGGCTGAAGTGTCAGAAGCGATGAACCACGCCGACTTGAACGCCGTTGATGCGCTGCCCGTTCACGTCGCTCGGGCTGGTGAAGTTGGCGTGCAGCGCGGCCGAACCGGAGGGACGGAAGCCGCCGTTCGTGTCGTTGCGGAGCGTGTCGACAAGGGCCAGGAGGGTGGTGCGCTTGGACAGGTCGTAGTACGCGCCCACCGAGCCGCCGTCGGCCCCCTGGTCGCGACCGGAGGTGTCGACGATCTTTCCCCACAGCGCGCCCACGCGCAGCTGGGGCGTCACGTTGTAGTCGGCCGACACCTGCCAGATGTTGTAGAAGTGGTTCAGGTCGGGATTCGTGCCGGCGTTGTAGCCGCCGATGTTGCCCAGGATCGTGCCGGCGGTCTTGCTGACGGCACTCGACGTGATGTTGTTGCTGTGCACGAACGCCAGGTACACCGTGCCGTGGCCGTACTTCCAGTCGGCATAGACGTTGTCGTACTCCACGTCCTTCGCGATCGCCGCATGCGTGGGCGGAAGCGCGTGAAGCGTCATGGCGCCCGCGACGATGGTCTCCCCGACGTAGTCGACGCTCGCCTGGAGCACCAGCGGGTGGTTGCCCACCGGACTCTCGGGCAGGGAGGCGTGCGCCTCGAACTGCATGTGGTTCCAGCGCGTGCTGACATAGGACACGTCGTTGTCGAAGCGCGAGGGCACGCCGAAGCTGTTGACGACGGAGCCCAGCGTGCGGCGCGTGAAGTCGATGTAGTCGCCATGCGTGAAGATGGGCCCGTTCTGACGGCCGACGCGAAACTCGCCCACCGGCGACACGAGGCCCACCCACGACTGCCGATCGAACAGGCCGGTGGAAGCCAGGCCGCCAGTGTCGGAATAGAACCCTCCCTCGAGCTGGAATTTGGCGGCGTAGCCGCTTCCCAGGTCCTCGCTGCCGCGCAGGCCCCAGCGGCTGCGCAGCAAGGCGCCGTCGTCGATGGCGACGATATGCGCGCCGGAGCTGCTGGACATGTAGTTGCCGTAGAGGTCGATGTCGCCGTACAGCGTGACGCTGTTGTCGGCCTGTGCGGCGCCGGCGAGGCTGGCAAGCGCGACGGCGAGACAGGGGCGGTAGTGAACGGGCATGGGTCAGGTCTCCTCGTTGTGATGGGTCTTCTGGATTTCGAGCGCGAGCGATCCCCGCGCGACCATCGACATGGCCGCGACGAGGTTCGGAAGCGAGGGGGTTCAGCCGGCCGGCTGGCCGGTTCGTTGCGGGGCCGCGCGCTCGGTGCCGGCCACCGAATACAGCGCGCCGGGGGCGTTGCGCGTCTTCTGAAACTCTTCGAGCGACTGGCCGCGCATCGCCGCGTAGACGTGCAGGTTCGAGATGCCGGACACCGCAGCCAGCTTTTCGAGCAGGAAGAAGATGACGCCGTAGTGCAGCAGGCCGCGCCAGTCGCGGCGCCCGATCAGGTCGCGCTCGGTGTCGCTGAGTCCCGCCTCGCGCATCGCGACGGCCTCGTCCGCCCGAAAGCGTTCGCGCTGCGCGGGCTCGATGAGCGCGTGCAGGAACTTGCTGACGCGATACGACTTCACGCTGCGCTCGAGATCGAACGGATAGGTGCCGTCGAGCTTCTCGATGCCCGCCAATTGCTCGCCGATCTTCGCGCGGTGTCGCTCGATCTCGGCGGCCGCGGGAGGCACCGCCTGGTTTTCCAGGATCATCGTGGCGATGCCCGCCATCGACGGGAGGTAGTACGACTGGTGCAGCTTGTTCACCGAGGCCGACAGCGCACCGCGCATCACCAGCCACATCACCACCTCGGAACCCTCGAAGCCACCGAGCGTCGCGAGCTCGGCCAGCGTCATGTCGGCCAGGCGCGCCGGGTCGTTGGCGATCAACTCGAGGAATTGCGCATCCCACTCGGTGTTGTTGAAGCCGGAGCGCTCCCCATGCACCTGGTGTGACAGGCCGCCGGTGGCGACGATGGCGACCCGCAGGTCCTCGGGGTAGCTCTCGATCGCGCGGCGCAAGGCCTGCCCCAGCTTCCAGCAGCGCTTCGCGCTGGGGCTGGGCGACTGCAGCACGCCCACCTGCAGCGGCACGATGGGGAATGGCCAGCCGTCGCCGTGCTCGCACAGCACCGACAGCGGCGAGAAGCAGCCGTGGTCCAGCGGCTTGTCCTGGAAGAAGGACATGTCGAACTCGTCGGCCACCAGCGATCGTCCCACGTGCGCCGCGAGCGCCGGATGCCCGGCGACCGCCGGCAGCGCGCGCGGGCCGCCACCCTCGTCGGCGACCTCGAAGCGATCGCCGATGCCCAGCGAGAACGCGCTGTAGTGATCGAAGAAGAACGACGTGACGTGGTCGTTGAAGATGAACAGCGCGACGTCGGGCTTGTGCTCCGCCAGCCAGGCGCGCGGTGGTGCGAAGGCGTCGAAGATGGGCGCCCAGACGGGATCACTGCCCTTGTTCTTGTCGAACGCGAAACCGATCGTGGGCGTGTGCGAGCACGCGACGGCGCCGATGATGGTGGCCATGGTGGCGGTTCCTTCAGCTTCAGGTATGGGCGAGATTCTGCGCGTCGCCGACCGGTGCGTCGTCGACGGCGCGACGCGCCTTGAGCACGGCCAGGCCGGCCAGCGCGGCGGGAATGGCGAGCAGCGGGATGATGGTCGTGAAGCCCCAGCCCATGGCCAGCAGCAGCCCGCCGACCATCGAGCCAGTGATGCTGCCGAAGCGGCCCATGCCCAGCATCCAGCTGACGCCGGTGGCACGGGCCATGGTCGGATAGCAGCTCGGCGCGAAGGCGTTCAATCCGGTCTGCGCGCCGCTCATGAAGAAGCCGGCGGCGGCCACGAGCAAAGTGAGCGACGGCGACAGCGCGCCACCGAGGCCGAGGCCGATGATGCAGGCGGCGCCCAGCACGTAGGCGGTGGCGATCACGCGCGTGGGCGCGGTGCGGTCCATGGCGAACCCCACGAGGATCGCGCCGACGGTGCCGCCGATCTGGAACATCGCCGTGATGTTGGCCGCGGTGGAGATCGGCAGGCCGGCATCCTTGATCAGCGTGGGCAGCCAGCCCGTGAGCAGGTAAATCACCAGCAGGCCCATGAAGTAGGTCACCCACAGCGCCACCGTCATCAGGCCGTAGCCCTGGGAGAACACGACACCGATCGGCGTCTTGCTCTGCACCGGCGGCTCGGCCGAGAAGAACTCCGTTCCCGCCGGGAAGGTGGTGCGGCAGATGCGGCCCAGAACCGCGCCGATGCGGGCGGCGGCGAAGCGGCGAACCACCATGAAGCGCGCCGATTCGGGCAGCAACGCGAGCAGCACCGGCACCAGCAGCAACGGCAGGCCGCCACCGGCCATCAGGACCGAGCGCCAGCCGTAGTGCGGGATCAGCCAGGCGGCCAGGAAGCCCACCGTGCCCGAGCCGAGGTTGAAACCGGTGAACATCACGGCGATCAGCACCGAGCGCGAGCGCTGCGGCACGTACTCCGACAGCAACGTCGTGGAGTTCGGCATCGCCGCGCCCAGTCCCAACCCCGTCAGCAGGCGCATCAGCGCCATCTCGGACAGGTTGCTGGTAAAGGCGGTTGCGATCGTGAACACGCCGAACAGGAACACCGACGTGATCAGCACGGCCTTGCGGCCGAAGCGGTCGGAGGACGGCCCGGCCACCAGCGCACCGATCACCAGGCCAATGGGTGCCGCGCTCATCACCGCTCCAAAGGCGGCGCGCGACGCGTGCCACTCGCCGAGGATCGACGGCGCCAGGAAGCCCATGATGGCCACGTCCATGCCGTCGACAGCGACGACCAGGAAGCACAGCACCAGCAGCAGCCATTGGATCGAGGTCAGCCCTCGTTGATCGATGAACGCCTTCACGTCCAAGCCATTTTTCATGTTCACGTCTTGTCTCCAGTTCGACTTCGTCGGTTGCCGCGCCCCGCACAGTGCCTGCCCATCTCCCGGATGCCGCGCTCCGACCGTGGCCGAGGATGGGTTCTCGATGGTTCAAGTGTGCGTTCCCGCGCGCCTGCATGGGGTGAGTTCGCGTTGACTTGACATCACACTTTCTTATGAAAGGGGTTAACCCCAGGATGACCGGCTACGCTCGGCATAGGACAGTCAGCGATATGGCACGAGTGACACGCCGAAACAAAGTTATGGGCGACGCGGGGCATGCGGCGCTGGCCATCAACCTGCGCCACCTGCGCGCGCTGTCGGCGGTCGCGTCGGCCGGCAGCATCGCGGCGGCCGCCGACGAGCTCTACCGCGTCCCCTCGGCGGTCACGCGGTCGATTTCCGAACTCGAGGGCGCGCTGGGCAAACAGCTGTTCGACCGCCATGCCCGGGGCATGACGCTGACCGCCTTCGGCGCGCTGGTGCTCGTGCGCGCGCAGCGAATCGAACGCGAATTCGAGGCCGCCCGGGACCAGCTCGTCTCGCGTGGCGGCATCGCGCCCCGCGTGGACATCCATTCAGTGTTCGCCGCCATGCTCAACGGCCGGCGCCTGGCGATCGTCGCGAGCCTGGCCGAGAAGCGAAACATGTCGTCGGTGGCGCACGAGTTCGGCATCAGCCAGCCGGCGATCAGCGCCGCGTTGAAAGATCTCGAGGACGGCCTGGGTACGCCGCTGTTCGAGCGCACGGCGCGGGGGCTGCTGCCGTCCGGCGCCGGCGAGATCGTCGCCTTCTTCTTCAAGCGCGTGCTCGCCGAGCTGCGCCACATCGGGCCCGACCTGGCGGCCAGCGAGGGCATGCTGCAAGGCAGCGTCAACGTGGGCGCGTTGCCGCTGGGCCGCACGCAGATCCTGCCGCAGGCCATCGCCGCGCTGCTGGCCGCTCATCCGCGCCTGCACGTGGCCACCTTCGAGAGCCCCTACGAGGCGTTGGCGGCGTCGCTGCGCAGCGGCGACATCGACTTCATCCTGGGCGCGCTGAGGCCCGCCGAGGACTCGAAGGACCTGCAGCAACATGCGTTGTTCCATGATCGCATCGCGATCATCGCGCGCGCGGGTCACCCGCTGGCGCGCATCGCGCCGCTCGACTTCCGCGCGTTGCGCGAAGCGACCTGGGTGCTTTCGCGCCACGGTTCGCCATCGCGCGAGCTGCTGGAGCACTTCTTCGCGCGCGCCCGCCAGGCGCCGCCCGTACCCGCCGTGGAGACCGGGGACCTGGCCGTGGTGCGCGGCCTGCTGCTGCAGAGCGACATGCTGACCGCCCTGTCGGCCCACCAGCTGCGCCACGAGATTCGCGACGGCAGCCTCGTGGTGCTGGACTTCCCACTGGCCGCCACGCGCCGCGAGATCGGTCTCACGCAGCGCGTCGGCGCCCTGCCCTCGCCCGGCGCGCGGGCCTTGATGGCGGCCATCGTGGACGTGGTGCGGAACTCGCCCGAGTTCCGCGGCGAGCTCACGGCCGCCGGGCAGCCAGACGACTCTTGACGATGAGTGCCAGCGGCACCGTGAAGAAGATGTGCGACATGAAACCGCCGACGATCACCACCGGGTCCAGATAGTTCGGATGGTTGTCCCCCGCCAGGGCGATGGCCACGTGCATCACGATCCAGGCGATCACCGCGTAGAACAGCGCTGCCAGCGTCGCCTCGATGCCGCGACGACGCAGCGCGGGCCACACCACGGCGAACGCAATACCCCAGGCGATCGCGAACACGAAGTGGATCCCCGTCCCGATCACGTAGGCGCCGGCGCCCAGCGATTCCTGCACGGCCTTGCCGAACACCAGCCCCGTCGCGTTGCGCGGAATGCCCGCCAGCGGCATCAGGTGCTGCGCGGCCACCCACACGAGCGCCTCGTAGATCCAGATGACGACGGCGCCGACGAGGCCGCCCATCGCGCCGGCCCGCACCTTCTCCTGCAACGTGGGTTCGGCGAGGTCGGACTCGCGGGGCCGGGACAGATCGCCGTGACGACCGAGGGTTTGCGTGTTCATGGCGTCTCCTGCTGATGTGAAAAGAAACGTGCTCAGTCGATGTAGCGCAACCCGGCTTCGGCAAGCCGCCCGCGCATGTCGTAGATGTCCAGGCCCAGTTCGCCCGCCGCCAGTCGGGCGCGCTTGCCCTGTTCGTTCGCTTCGCGCGCGGCGGCCGCAGCGGCGACCTCGGCCGCGTCGGCGCGCGGGACGACGACGACGCCGTCGTCGTCGGCGACCACGACGTCGCCGGGATGCACCAGCACCCCGGCGCAGACGATCGCCACGTTGACCGAGCCGACGGTAGCCTTGACCGTGCCCTTCGCATGGGCCGCACGCGCAAAGACTGGAAAGCGCATCTCGCGCAGGTCCTTGATGTCGCGCACGCCGCCGTCGATGACGAGACCGATGCAGCCGCGAGCGCGGAACGAGGTCGCGAGCAGGTCGCCGAAGAAGCCGTCCACGTTGTCGGTCGTGCAGGCCGCGATGACGACGTCGCCGGGCTGGATCTGCTCCGCTGCAACATGCATCATCCAGTTGTCGCCCGGCTGCAGCAGCACGGTGACGGCCGGGCCGCAGACGTGGGCGCCGGGATAGATCGGCGGCAGGACGGGCCGCGCGAGGCCGACGCGGCCCATGGCCTCGTGCACGGTGGCGACCCCGAAGCGGGCGAGCCGCTCCACCGCATCGCGCGGCGGACGGTCGATGTGGCGCCTGCAGATGCCAAGCGGGTGGTTCATGCGGTGATTCCTGCGGTTGCGCCGGCGCGCGCGCGCAGCGCGGCGTCCAGGCGGGGATAGACGCGGCGGGCGTTGCCCTCGAAGATCTGTAGGCGCTCGGCGGCTGTCAGCCCCGGCGCGGCCTCGATGAAGCGGCGCGTGTCGTCGTAGGCATGGCCAGTCTCGGGATCGATGCCGCGCACCGCGCCGATCATCTCGGAAGCAAACAGCACGTTCCTGACCGGGATGACCTTGGTCAGCAGGTCGATGCCCGGCTGGTGATAGACGCAGGTGTCGAAGAAGATGTTGTTGAGCAGGTGTTCCGCCAACGGCGGCTTCTTCATCTCCTGCGCCAGGCCGCGGAAGCGCCCCCAGTGGTACGGCACCGCGCCCCCGCCGTGCGGGATCACGAAGCGCAGCGTGGGAAAGTCCTTGAACAGCTCCGACGTGAGGCACTGCATGAACGCAGTGGTGTCGGCGTTCAGGTAGTGCGCGCCGGTGGTATGGAAGCAGGCGTTGCAGCTGGTGCTGACATGGATCATCGCGGGGATGTCGTGCTCCACCATACGCTCGTACAGCGGGTACCAGTGGCGGTCGGAAAGCGGCGGAGATGTCCAGTGCCCGCCGGACGGATCGGGGTTCAGGTTGACCGCCACGAATCCGTAGTCGCGCACGCATCGGTCGAGCTCGGCCACGCAGCTGCGCGGGTCGACGCCGGGCGACTGCGGCAGCATCGCGGCGCCGATGAAGCTGTCCGGGAACAGCCCGGCCACGCGGGCACAGAGCTCGTTGCAGATCGCGGACCAGGTGGCGCTGGTCTCGAAGTTGCCCACGTGGTGCGCCATGAAGCTCGCGCGCGGCGAGAACACCGTCAGGTCGATCCCGCGCTCGCGCATCTTCGCGAGCTGGTTGGTCTCGATCGACTCGCGCAGCTCGTCGTCGCCGATGCGCAGGTCGGCGATGGCAGGCTTCTGCGCGGGGTCGGAGAGGCTGGCGACCTGGCGGTTGCGCCAGTCTTCCAGCGCCTTCGGCGCGGTGGTGTAGTGGCCGTGGATATCGATGATCACGATGCGTCTTCCTCGATCAGGACGTGGCCGCGGAACAGGGCGCGGGCGGTGCGCAGCAAGGCAGCGGACGTCACGGCGCCGCTCGCCTCGTCGCGCTCGAGCCGCACCGTGAACTCACCCGACGGGTGCTCGATCGACAGGTCTTGCACGCTCGCTGGCGACGGTGCGACGAAGCCGGCCGCCACCGAACCCTCCAGGAGGCACGCGGTCGCGACCGACACGGCCCCAAGCACCCCGATCGCCTCGTGGCAGACCTTGGGGATGAAGGTGCGCGTGTGCACCGCGCCGCCATCGATGGCGGCCGCGAGCAGGGTGACCTTGGGCACGACCTTGTTGCGCACGTCGCCCAAGCCCATCGCCGGCCCCGCAACCAGGCGGATCGCTTCGATGCGCGCCTTCAGGTCAGCGTTGGCGTCAAGCGCCGCCGGCGACTCGTAACCCGTGACGCCCAGGCTGTCGGCGCGGATCAGCAGCACCGGCATGCCGTTGTCGATGCAGGTGACGGCCACGCCGTCGATGACGTCGCGCGTGCGGCCGGTGGGAAGCAGCGCGCCGCAGCTCGAGCCGGCAATGTCGGAAAAGCGCAGGAGCACCGGCGCGGCCGTGCCGGGGACACCGCTGATGCGCGTGTCGCCCGCGTAGCGGACGCGGCCGCCGGGTGTGCTCACGATGGCCGTGCAGCAGGAGTCCGTGTTGACCATGCGGATGCGCACCGCGGTCTCCGGCGACGTCGCCGGGACCAGGCCCTGCTCGATGGCGAACGGGCCGACGCCCGCCAGGATGTTGCCGCAGGTCGGAGCGGTGTCGATGCGCGATTCCGTCGCGACGACCTGGGCGAACAGGTAGTCGACATCGGCACGGGGATCGGCGCTCGCGCTGACGATCGCGACCTTGGTCGTCAGCGGGTTGCCGCCCCCGAGCCCGTCGATCTGGCGTTCGTCGCCATGGCCCATTGCGGCAAGCAGCCAGCGATCGCGCGCGAGGGGGTCAGCCGGCAGATCCTCGGCGCGAAAGTACGCGGCCTTGGAGGTTCCGCCCCGCATCAGTACGCAGGGAATGGCCCGCTCGTGCGACGCGGGAGGGGTGGGATTCGTCATGGGCCCAGTGTGTGCGCGGCCCATCGCCTGCGGGGTGAGTTCGCGTTGAACTGCCCTCAGATTTAGTGATAGCTACGTCTTAGCCCGTTAGCGCTTCGGATCAGCGTTCCTGGCAGCGAGCTCAGAAGGGGGAGGGAGGCAGGACGACATTTATTTATCCCCGTCCACCTATCGCGCACTCGCGCCTCCGAGTTGCATGCTTGGGCAAGATGAGCGCCGAATCCTTGACAAGGTCGTGCGTCCGACACTCCGCCGAGGCTGTAACACGACAGGAGTCAGTGTGCTCCGCGTGACCCATGACGGCCATCCGCGCAAACGGGCGCCTTGATGGAGGAAGCGTTTGTGGTTACCTTCCTTCTCGAGCGACTCCGGAAGTTCCGCCGTCAGCAGTGGACGCTTGGGGAGGCGGCGACGTCGGCGAGCTCGCTATCCTCGATCACCGCGTGGATGCTGTGGCAATGATCGGCCGCCTGCAGTGGATCCTCGGCCAGAACGAGCATGTCAGCGATCTTGCGGGTCTCGAGAATGCCGAGATCGGCGTCGACCTTGTAGGCCCGGGAGATGTTGCGCGCGCCCGCATGAAGGACGTCTATCGTCACCATCCCCTTTTTGCATGGCACGGCTGCATAGCTGTCGCTTGCAGGCCGGCTACGACACCTGTTTCCTGGTACCGCGGGTGTGCTGCGTGCGACGATAGTGCGTGCCTGCCCAAATTGAGAAGCCATAAGCACACGCGGCGCACCTGCTCGACGGATTGCTCGCACTGAAGCAGGGTCACGCATTTGTCGCGCCAATTCTCTTCGACGTAGATGTCCAGAAGGCACTGGGATCCACTCCCTGCTCGCGCGCCGATCCTCGGCGCTCCGCCAATGCTTGGCGGCCAGTTGCTGGCGCCCAGCCTATCCTGCCCTCAGTTCTTTTCGCTTCTCTTCACTCGCATCCAGCCCTACTAGACACCTGGGCAGATGACCAGACCGTGCAGTTTGGTGGGCAAACCTGAGCTAGATTGCACAAAGTTGAACCGGATTGATTGGAGAATGCGCTGGATCGATCAGAGGCGCATCACAGGTGACGCGAAGTGGGTGCGAATGCGGCGCAGACGCGACGCGCATCCGACCCAAGCTGGCGACAAGCCAGCTGAAAGTGGACTGGAAGGCGCCGCCGAGGCGACGCAAAGGCGGCCCGGGTGGTACCGATCAAAGGTGAATCACAGTTGACGCGAAGTGGGTGCGAATGCGGCGTAGACGCGACGCGCATGCGATCCAAGCTGGCGACAAGCCAGCCGAAAGTGGTCTGGAAGGCGCCGCCGAGGCGACGCAAAGGCGGCCCGGGGTGGGGCATCCGGGCAGGGTTGGAACCGTCCTAGCCGAACCACCGAACTCGCTCGGTCAGGGTCATGCGGAAGACGTGGTCAGCGCTCCAGTTCCGGCCCCGAACGCTCCCGCGTTCGCGCCGGCATCTGAATGACTCTCGGCGCTGGCCTGGCTTCCGCTGCGCGCTCGTGTTGACGCTTCTGGAATGCTTCCTTCACGTACGGGGAATCGTTCAGGAATCGCCGAGCGCTCTTGCCCAATTGCCGGTCACCGCGGTCATCGGAGTGCTCGAGCGCAGTGACGACATGCACCCAGGCGGTCAGCGCCTCGCGACGGCTGAGCTCGTATGCGATACCCGTCTTGACCTCGCTGCCGACCTTGCGAAGCCGCCCTTCGTCTTTCGCCTTGACGCGCCAGAGCGCGTCGGGGCTGCGGGTGGCGCCCCGCACGAACTGCCGCGTCGCCTCGGCCTGGATGCCGCGATCACGCAGCTTCTCGGCGAAGGTCTCGCGCCAGCGCTGCAGATCGGCCTTGCGAGGATTCAGCCGTGGCCCTGCAATCGATTCAGCCCGCACGCTCAGGTGCACGTGTGGGTTGGCCTGGTGGTCGTGCAGCACCATCACCCAGCGATGCCCCGCGAGCTCGACCTGGGCGAACTCGCGCGCCGCACCCTTCACCACTTGCGGATCCGTGCCATGCGGCATCGACAGCATGATGTTGAACGCCTCACGTCGAGGACTGACCTCGTCGATGAACGATCCGCCATATCGCCACTGATCGACCAGGTCGTGCAACGCCTCCTTGCCCTCGTCCTCCACGCCCCGATCGTCCTCGATGGTGCGCTGGCCGCTCTTGCTGATGTACCTGAAGTGAGCCGCGATCGCGGCCATGCCCCGCCCGCCGCCTGTGACCTTGACCATCACCTGCGGTGCCCGCAACGTGACGGCGGCATGGATTCGGCGTCGAATGCCTTGGGCGCGCTGCGTGATCGAACCGCTCAGCCTGGGCAGGGGCGTGGTCTTGACCATCCGATTGCCGGGATAGAACAGCCGCTCGCCCCATTGCACCAACACGCCGTCGACGGACGCCGCGGCGGTCATGTCGACCGCTCCGGCCGGCCGCTCCTGACGCGATCGCGCGCCGGCCGATGCCGATGGGCCTGCACCTCCGCGATGAGTTGCGATGCCAGTCGCACATGCTCAACCACGACGCTCTCGAGGCGGCTCATGCGGGCTTCGTGCTGACCGAGGTTGGTGACACCGTGACGGCGCAACAATCGCGTCACGGCGTGGAGATCGAGGCACAGCGCGGCAAGGCCGGAGGTCGACCGGTTCAGGGCCGCCACCACTTCAACATGATCCGGCATCGGCGGCGTTCGCGGCGTTCCCTCGATCAGGCCCGCGACGTAGTCGCCCTGCGATACATCGGCCTTGCGTGCGCGCCACGCCAGAGGTCGGGTGTGGAGCGCCGGAAGTCGGAGAGTGACCTTGACGAGTGGTCCGTCGTCGGCTCGATCGGCGAACATCGGCGCGTCATCGCTCGGCCCGCGTTCGCCCGCGAGCAGTGCATCAAGGGCCCGCCTCACCGTGGCAGCGATCGTCAGGCGGCGCGCGGTGGCGAAGGCCTGCAGGCGTTCCTCCATGCCGCGGAGATCGACACTCGCACGATGACGTGATGGTTTGGCCACGATGCACCTCTCCTGTTGCGTGGCGGAAGTCGATGCGGGGATGCCCCGCAGGCAGCCTCTGACCGTCAGACCCTTGGCGGATCGAGTCGAGCCGCCATGCCCACAAGGCGCCGGCGTAACGCGTCACGATCGACCTCACTCAGGTCTGTCGGTGTCAGGCCGTCCAAGAGCCGATCAAGACGGGCGCAAGCAGCGTCGGCCCGATCAAGCAATGTTGGTGTCGACCGCGTCCGGGCGGCCGCGATGCGCAACGCGCCCACGCTGGCGCGGGTGATCTCACCTTCATCGGCGACCAGCGCATGCACCGCATCGGGCGCGACATCTCGGAGCTTGGCCAGTTCATGCAAGGTGCGCGGCGACGTGCAGCGGCCCGTTTGCATCGCCTGATCGAGTTCCGGCGGCAGATCGAGCAAGGTGAGGTGATGGGCCACGCTCGTCAGGTTCATTCCGATCCGCCGCGCGATCGTCGCGTTCGTCTCGCCTGCATCGACGCGGCTCTTGATGAAGCGCGCGAGTTCGAGAGGCGACAAGGCCAGGCGCATCTGGTTTTCGGCGATTTGCGCGTAGGGATCTGCAGCCGCATCACGCACGACCACCGGCACGCTCTGCAAGCCCGCTTGCCGGGCTGCACGCCACCGGCGCGCGCCGAAATGAATCCGATGGAGGCCCCGCGCATCCGCGGGATGGACGACGATTGGCTGCAGGACGCCGCGCTCGCCGATGTCGTGAACGAGGTCGTCGAGATCAGAATCAACCGAGTCCGCGCGCGGATTGTCGGGATCCTCGTAGATCAGCGCGACGGGTACGTGAAGCGGTCGCCCATCGGGACGTGTCGAGGTGCGCGTTGACGCATGCGGGCGCGACGCAACGTCGACACCCTTCGGTTCGCTCGCGCAGGGCACGGACGCATCGGCACGAGCGCCGTCGCTGCGTACCAGCGCTTGCTCAAGCAAGTCGAGTTGACCATGCGTGGATCGAGGCTGCGGCGCTTGCATTCATGCATCGTGACGCTGGGCTCGTGCGTCGTAAAGGGAACGACTCGAACGCCTCGTGCGTCCCGCGCCGTCCCAGGCTGCACGAGACATTCCGAGGTCATCCCGCGACGTTCGCGCCTCATTCACACATCGTTTCAACTTCTTGGGATCCGCCGCACACGCTGCGGTCAGTCGCTGAAATCAACGGTTAGGAAATCGCGCGATCGCCCGGCCTTCACGCTGGACTCTGACCGTCTGGCTCATGGTGTCGCCCGATCAGGTTCGGGTCACGCACATTCCGTCCGACACGGGTTTGAGGACATCCAATCCATCGATCTGACGCTGCGGCGCGACGGCACTAGATGCGCTGGGATGCCTTGGGCAGTGCCCGAAACGGCGCCGCGCATGAGCCGAAAAACTGGCACCAGACTGGCACCAGCCAATCAATCAAAAAATAAGTCAGTGATTGCTACCGCAAAAACACCGATGAAATGGTAGGCCGTGTTGGACTTGAACCAACGACCAAAGGATTATGAGTCCTCTGCTCTAACCAAC
>FTCZ01004798.1_pt1 | contig 21345 bp, 23 predicted proteins | sample 1658871 | NCBI WGS metagenome assembly FTCZ01 (sample SAMEA3914864, study PRJEB12502) | metagenome | biome: forest; material: soil | place: USA | collected 2012-03-12 | depth 0.3 m
GCCCATCATTTCCTGCGCTACGCCGCCGACGGCAACGCCTACGCCATCGACCGCTACGCCAAAGAGGTCAGGCGGCTCTACCAGGTGCTCGACCGCCGCCTCGAAGGGCGCGAGTGGATCGCCGGGGACTATTCGATCGCGGATATGGCGTGCTGGGGCTGGGTCTGGTTCCACCGCATGCACGGCCGCGATCTTGCCGAGCATCCGCACGTCCGCGACTGGTTCTTCCGCATGTCGGCGCGCGACGCGGTGGGCCGCGCCAAAGCGCTCCGCCTCGATCTCCTCTCGAAGGATTTCCGCGTCGCACTCGAAGGGGCCTATTATGACGTCGATCCGCAATTTGGAGCTGCCGTCACGCGAGTCCAATGAAGCGGCGGGCCTTCGGCCGGTGCCCGGTCGCACTCTGCCGCGTCATGCAAGATAGCCTTCCCGGCGGCACATATTTCCGAAAGCCGTCGGGATGCCCAGATTGTAAGGGGTCCCGAGATAATTTTCGGTTTCACGCCGGTTCGCAGTTCGCTCACCACACGGCCCCGTTCTCGGCCATATGAGGTTTCAGCCATGTCCGCTTTCACGCTCTGGGGGTTTGACGGCTCCACTTATGTGCGCACCATCAGAATGCTGCTCGTCGAAAAGGACTTCGCGGATTTCGAGCAGATCCCGCTCAACGTCCTCGAGGGCGAGCCGAAGCAGCCCGACCATCTGCATCGTCATCCCTTCGGCAAGGTCCCGGTTCTCGACCATGACGAGATGAGAATCCTGGAGACGCAGGCAATCGCCCGCTACCTCGACGACGTGCTGCCCGGCCGATCGCTGATCCCGGCAACCGCGGTGGATCGCGCTCGCATGGACATGATGATCGGGATCATCGATTCCTACGGTTATGATGCGCTGGTCCTTGGCGTCACAGGCTACCATCTCTTCCCGAACTTCGTTGGCGGCAAGAGCGAGGCGAAGCGGAAGGACGGCATCGAGAACGGGCGCAAGGTGCTCGAGCTCGCTATGAAGACCAAGGGCACTTCGCCCTTCATCGCGGGAGAGCTCAGCCTCGCCGATCTCTATCTTGCGCCGATAGCCTATTATGTGTCGCTGACCCCAGACCGGGATGCTGTATTCAACGTCGATGGCTTCGCCGAGTGGTGGAACAAAGTTCAGGCGCTGCCCAGCTTCCGCGATACGCAGCCGGACCTCGGCTGAGAATGACGAACCGCGAGGCTGCGTCCGCCGCAGCCTCGCGCGTCCGTCCTATGGCCGCGGAACGAGGATTCCCAGCACACGCTCGGTAAGCGCGGCGCAGTCCAGCAAATCGAATTCGTGAAATTTCATTCCTGTCTCCGATCTCCCGCCCCCTTGGATGTCATGTGATGAAAAAGGGTTCCCAGGGAGCAGGCAACACCGAACCCCGCCGACCCCTGCAGCCCTTTCGGCTTCCCGATCGATCGCCCAACACGTCGCCGTCAGGCGAAAGGCGTCGCGAATTCGATCCGGATGCCGCCCGGCATGGCGCACATGAAATGGCGGATCTTGGAGCCTTCGCGCAGCGGCGCGGGCGCAAACTCGATGGCGACGCCGGGATGCGCGCGAACCCGGTCAAACAGCGTATGGAGCGCCGTATCGTCGGTCACGGCGATCGCGAGATGATGCAGGCCGATATTGCCACGCCGGTCGAAGGCGGTGGCGGTCGACGGATCGGCGGCGCGCCACACGGTCACCATGTCCTGGCCGTCGGATACGAAGATGGCGGGGTAAGCCGGATTGCGGCCCACGACGTCCCACCCGAGCAGATCGCAGAAGAAGCCTTCCGCTTGCTCCAGATCCGGTACGGTGATGCCGACATGATGGACGCCGCGCGTGAGTTTATCCGTCATGGTCAATTCTCCTCGGTGCTGGCCGGTCAACGTTCGGATAATCGGTCGAACGGGTGACGTGCTCCCATGCCTTGATTTCGTCCAGCCGAGCTTCGAGCGCGGGACGTGCAATCGAGAGCGCGTCTCTTCCCAGCAGCAGGTGAACGGGCGGATTCTCCATGGCGACGAGCTCCAGGAGGACCTGGGCGGCGCGATCGGGATCGCCATTCTGCCGGCCGTGCTTGTCGTGGCGCGCCTGGCGGATCGGAGCGAACATAGCGTCATAATCGGCAATGCTGCGCTCTGACCGAACCATCGAGCGGCCCGCCCAATCGGTTCGGAATGATCCGGGAGCCAGCGCAATCACCTTGACGCCGAACGCGGCCACTTCTTTGGCGAGCACGTTTGAGATGCCCTCCAGCGCAAATTTGCTGGCGGCATAATATGCGATGCCCGGAAGGCCGACATAGCCGGCCATCGACGTGATGTTGACGATGTGCCCCTGGCGACGTTCCCGCATGAAGGGGAGCACCGCCTTGATGACCGCCACCGCACCGAACAAATTGGTATCGAGCTGGCGTCGCATCTCTTCGAGCGGCGACTCCTCCAGTACGCCTTCATGGCCATAACCGGCGCTGTTGACCAGAACATCGATGGCCCCGTGCTGCTGCACGATGTTACCGATCACCGCATCGATCTGGTCAAACGCCGTGACGTCGAGGATGAACGCCTTCGCGCGATCGGAATGGAGATTCTCGATGAGCGCCCGGTCGGCTTCGCGCCGTATCGTGCCAATAACCATGTGGCCGGCATCGACGGCCGCGCGGGCGATAGCATGGCCAAACCCTGAGTTCGCGCCGGTGATGAGGAAGACCTTGCGATCCGACATTCTGGTTCTCCGGAATCTGGCGTTTGAGCGGAAAGCAAATCGTCACGCGGCATCCGGGCGGGGCAATGGACCCTCCCATGCGGGAAGGCACGGGAAGTGCTAAGCGCCCGCCCGGGGCAGCGAAGGATCAGATGGATTAGTGGCCGGCGCTCTGGCCGCCGTCGACGCGGAGGATCTCGCCGGTCACGAAGTCGGCGGTTTCCAGATAGAGAACCGCGCCGGTGATGTCCTTGATCTCGCCCATCCGGCCAACCGGGTGGAGGCCAGCGAGGAACTCATGCGTCTCGGGCGCGTGCATCGGGGTCTTGATGACGCCCGGCGCGACCGCATTCACGCGGATGCCGCGGCTGGCATATTCGATCGCCAGACCCTTGGTGGCGGCGTTGATGCCACCCTTGGTGAGCAGGGCCAGCACAGACGGCACGTTCGAAAGCGCGTGGTCGACGAAGCTGGTCGTGATGCTGACGACGTGGCCGTGGCCCTGCTTCTCCATCACTTCGACCGCAGCCTGAGTGGTGTAGAAGAAGCCGTTGAGGTTGGTGGCGAGCTTTCGCTCATACTGTTCGCGGGTGAAGCCGGTGAAGGCGCTGGCGATGAAGATGCCCGCATTGTTTACGAGAGTGTCGACGCGGCCGAAATGCTCCATCGCCGCCCTTATGACGCGTGGGCCGGTCTCGGGATCGCCGATGTCGCCGGCGATGGTGACCAGATCGGGATTGGTCGACGGCTTGATCGAGCGCGAGGTGGCGACCACGCGGTAACCGCGGTCGAGATAGGCCTCGACGAGTGCTGCACCCATGCCCTGCGACGCGCCTGTGATGACCGCGACTTTCTGTTCGTTATTCATGAAAAACCTCGATGACCTCTCGCTGACGCTGATCGCGCCGAACGGGTCATCGTTTACGCTCGATCGTGAGGCGCGCGAATTGCCGTCACATGGCAGACACTCTTCCGCCTGGCGAGGGACTGACGGCCACGGCCGCCTCGGCTGGCGCTGTCGCCGAGAAATTTGCAGAGTGGCGTCGATTTCGGGAAGCTTCGTTCGTCGTTCCGATGCCCAAGCCGATGCGGCCGGCCGAAACGAGGAGAGAGACGATGCGCGTGATGGTGTTCGTGAAAGCCACCGAAGACACCGAAACCGGCATGGCCCCCACGCCCGAGACAATCGAGGCGTTCGCGGCGATGGACCGATTCACTGAGGAACTGGTCAAGGCCGGTGTGTTCGTGGCCGCCGCCGGGCTTAAGCCTAGCGCCGAGGGCAAGCGGATCGCCTTCGATGGTGCCAGCCGCACGGTTATCGATGGGCCGTTCGCCGAGGCGCGTGAACTGGTCGCCGGCTTCTCGATCTGGGAGGTGAAGGACATGGACGAGGCGGTCGCCTGGGCGAAGCGCTGCCCCAATCCCATGTCGGGTCCGAGCGAGATCGAGATCCGGCCGTTCTTCGAAGTGGCGGACCTCGCCGACTTCGTCACGCCCGAGGAGTTCACCAACCCACGCGACGGGGAGCGCGGGAAGCTCGGCGTCGCCTGATCGCTTGTCTCTTCCGAGGTCCCGGCCGAAAAGGCGACATGGACGCGGGCGAGACACACCGGGCGATCGAAGCGACCTTTCGCATCGAGCGGGCCAGGCTCATCGCTGGCCTGGCCCGGCTGGTGCGCGACATCGACCGTGCCGAGGAACTAGCGCAGGACGCCCTGGTCGTCGCCCTTGCGGAATGGCCCAGAATTGGCATTCCGGCCAATCCCGGCGCCTGGCTGACGACCACCGCCAAACGTCGCGCCATCGACGCGATCCGTCGCGACACGATGCGGACACGCAAGCACCAGGAGATCGCGCGGGAACTGGGCGGCGTGTCCGAGGGCAAAGCCGAAGCAATCGAGGCATCGATGGACGACGATCCTGGCGACGAGCTGCTCGGTCTCATCTTCACGGCCTGCCATCCCGTGCTTTCGGCCGACGCCCGCGCCGCCCTCACACTGCGCGTCGTCGGCGGCCTGACGACGGACGAGATCGCCCGTGCCTTCCTGTCGAGCGAGGCGACGATCGCGCAGCGCATCGTGCGCGCTAAGAAGACGATCGGGAAAGCCGGCCTGAGCTTCGAGGTGCCGCGCTCCGCCGAACGGGCGGTGCGGCTTCCCTCGGTGCTGGAGGTCATCTACCTCATCTTCAACGAAGGCTATGCCGCCACGGCGGGCGACGACCTCGTTCGGCCGGGCCTGTGTATGGAGGCGCAGCGGTTGGGCCGTATCCTTGCAGGATTGATGCCTAACGACGCCGAAGTCTTTGGTCTGCTGGCGCTGATGGAGATACAAGCGTCGCGCCTGCCTGCGCGCGTTGGACCGGACGGCGTCCTACTGACCCTCACCGAGCAGAATCGCGCACGCTGGGACCAGCTGCTGATCCGCCGGGGCCTCGACGCACTGGCCCGCGCCGATGCTCTGGGCGATAATGGCCCTTATGTGCTGCAAGCCGCGCTCGCGGCCTGCCACGCACGCGCGCCGCGGGCGGAAGATACCGACTGGGTGCGCATCGCCACGCTGTATGATCGGCTGCGCGCCGTGATGCCGTCGCCGGTGGTCGATCTCAATCGGGCGGTCGCCTACAGCATGGCGTTCGGGCCCGAGGCCGGCCTGCAGCTGGTGGACGAGATCGCCGACGCCGCGGCCTTGCGCAACTATGCGCCGTTGCCGGCGGCGAGGGGCGATTTCCTGTTTCGCGCCGGCCGATTGGCGGAGGCCCGCGCCGAGTTCGAAGCCGCGGCCAAGCTCACCCGCAACGCGCAGGAAGCGGCCTTCCTGACCGCCCGCGCGGGAGCGTGCGGCACCGATCAGCCGCCCGGCAGCTAGGCGCCCCGTCGCTTTCCCTCCACGTCGGGCAGCAGGATGGTGAGGAGGCCGATCGCGGGCAAGAAGGCACAGACCTGATAGACGGTCTCGATGCTGGTCCGATCCGCGAGCCAGCCGAGGCCAGCCGCGCCCAGGCCGCCCATGCCGAACGAGAAACCGAAGAACAGGCCGGAGATCATGCCGACCTTTCCGGGTACCAGCTCCTGTGCGAACACTACGATCGCAGGGAACGCCGAGGCGAGGATCAGCCCGATCGCCACGGTCAGAGGCGTCGTCCAGAACAGATTGGCATGCGGCAGCAGGAGCGTGAACGGCAGCGCGCCCATGATCGAGAACCAGATCACATATTTGCGCCCGAAGCGGTCGCCCAGCGCACCGCCGGCAACCGTGCCCACCGCCACAGCCGCCAGGAAGGCGAACAGGTGAAGCTGCGCGACCTGCACCGACACGCCGAAACGGTGGATCAGGTAGAAAGTGAAGTAGCTCGTCAGGCTGGCGAGATAGACATATTTGGAAAAGATCAGTGCCAGCAAGATCGCAATTCCGCGCGCGGCGCGCCCCTTGGGCAGGGCATTGTCGACGGTGGCATGCCGTCCTCGCTGGAGCCGGGCCAGTCCGTGATGCCTGTACCAGCGCGAGACGTTCCACAGCACTGCGCCGGCCAGCAGCGCGAGCAGGGCGAACAGGACGAGGCTCGACTGCCCCCAGCGCACGATGACGATCGCAGCGGCGAGGGGGCCGAGCGCCTGGCCCGCGTTGCCGCCGACCTGGAACAGCGATTGGGCGAGACCATGGCGCCCGCCCGCCGCCATCCTCGCGACGCGCGAGGATTCGGGGTGGAAGACCGACGACCCCATGCCGAGAAGAGAGGCACCGGCCAGCACGAGCCCGTAGCTGTGCGCGACCGACAACACGCTGAGGCCCGCAAGTGAGAAGAGAGTACCGCCCGGCAGCGCCAGCGGCGTCGGCCGCTTGTCCGCGTAGAGCCCGACCAGCGGCTGCAGGATCGACGCCGTAACCTGATAGGCCAGCGTCACGAGCCCGATCTGTCCGAAGTTCAGCCGGAGATCGGTCTTGAGCGTCGGATAGATGGCCGGCAACAACGACTGCATCATGTCGTTGAGCAAGTGACAGAAGCTGATCGCCATGATGACGCCGAAAACGGTGTTGGTCGCCGCCGCACGCGGCTTTGAGGCAATCATCGTCTCTTCCATGGGCACGCTCCTTTGGAAGGCGCGACTAGCCCATTTCAGTCCGTCCCGCTTCGTAATATGGGTCAATCGCTTTTGCGATCGGGACAATCATGAACGCTCGATACCCCGGCGATTACGAGGATGTGCCGCGGCCGGTCGTCGGCATCGGCAACGACTATCCGCCTTCCTTCGAACTGGCCGAGCATCGCCACAGGCGTGGGCAATTCCTCTACGCGGCGAGCGGCGTAGTCGCCGTCAGCACGCCGGAGGGCGCCTGGGTGGCGCCGCCGGAGCGCGCGGTGTGGATACCGGGCGGAACACCGCATGCCGTCAGGATGGTGGGCGAGGTGCGGACCCGCAGCGTGCTCATAGAGTCAGCCGCCTATCCGATGCTCGCACCGAACTGCCGGGTCGTGGAGGTGTCCGCTCTGCTGCGCCAGCTTCTCGTCTGCGCGGCCGAACTGCCGCCGGAATATGAGGAGGAGGGGCGAGACGGGCTGGTGATGCGGCTCCTTGTCGCGGAGATCGAGCGGGCGCCAGTGATTCCGATCGCTGTCCCGTTTCCGCACCACCCGGCGATGGCAGCGCGTTGCCAGGCCTTCCTCGAGCAGCCGCGTGCCAGTTCCACCATCGATCAGTGGGCCGATGCGCTGGTGATGAACCGGCGGCGGTTCACGCGTCTGTTCCGGCGCGAAACAGGTATGAGCTTCGCCGAATGGCGGCAACAGGCTTGCCTTTCCGTCGCCTTGCCCAAGCTTGCGGCCGGCGAGCCGATCACCACGATCGCCTTCGATCTCGGCTATGACGGGCCGGCCAATTTCTCGACCATGTTCAAGCGCGCCCTCGGTGTTCCGCCAAGTCGCTATCGACGGTCGTTCGGTGGATAAAGGGTTGGCCTAGTGCGCTATGCCATCGAGGCCGGCGAGAAAATCCAGCAACAGCCGATTGACCTCGTGGGGCGCCTCCTGCTGCGTCCAATGTCCGACGCCATCGAGGATATAATGGCCCTTGAGATTCGGAACCAGGCTTTCCATCGCCGAGACATCGGCGGCTAGCATCTGCGGCACACCGTCGGCCGACCCGGCGATATAGATGGTCGGCTGCCAGATCTTCGCGCCCTGGAGAAACGGCGTGATCGCCCAGTTGCGATCGAGGTTCCGATACCAGTTGATCGGCCCCCGGAACCCCGATGCCCGGAACTGCTCCGTGAAGACATCGAGATCGGCCGCCGACAGCCATGAAGGGAGCGTGTCGGGCACGATGAGGTTGTCGACGAGGCGCTCACCCTTCGCGAAGAAGGCAAACGAGCGGGTATCGTCCGGTCGGTCGCGGAAGCGGTCGCCGCCGGCGGTGTAGAGAATGCCGAGCAGCGATCGACGGACATCCTGTTCCAACTCGGCTTCGACGCGGCCGGGTTGCTGAAAATAGGCCTGATAGAATTCGCGGTCCCGCGTGACGCCGTCGAAGCGCACGGCCGGCCTGGTCGTCCGACGCGAGACGTAGGGGACGCTCAACAGACCCAGCGCAGGAAACACGTCCGGCCGCAGAACCGCGGCGTGGGCGGCCACGACGCTTCCCCAGTCATGCCCGATGACGACCGCGCGCTCTTCCCCAAGGGCGGCCACCAGGCTCACCAGGTCGCCCGTCAATTGGGCTATGTCGTAGGCTTCGACCTCGTCCGGTGCGTCGCTTGCGCCGTAGCCACGCTGATCGGGAGCAACGGCGCGATAGCCCGCCGCCGCCAAGGCGTCGATCTGGTGGCGCCAGCTGTATGAGCATTCGGGCCATCCGTGGCAGAGCAGGACCAGGGGGCCGCGCCCCTCCTCGACATAGTGAAGGCGAACGCCATTTGCCTCGAGAAAGCCTTCGGTCATCTTCCCCCCTGAAGTCTGTCCGGGCCGGACCCTTTTTCACGTTATCACCACGACGGGAACCACGGTCAACGAAGCGGTGCGGCCGCCTAAGGCTGGAACACCGCCGGCGTTCCTCGCCCCACCATCAGCGACAGACGGCCGGCGTCCCAGTTCGTGAGGCGTATGCAGCCGTGGCTCTCGGTGCGTCCGATATTCTGTGGCTGGGGCGTACCGTGAATCCCGTAGTGGGGTTTGTTGATGCCGAGCCAGACGACCCCCACCGGCCCTTTCGGCCCCGGCTGAAGGGTCGCCGCCTTGTCATCCTTCTTCGCATCCCAGAACAGCTTGGGGTCGAAGCGGAATTCCGGATTGTAGGATGCGCCGACGATCCTCCATTCGCCGATCGGCAGGGGATCGTGCTGGCTGCCGGTCGTTACGGGGAACTGCGCGAGCAGCCTGCCGGCGGCGTCATAGACAGATACCGACCGGGCCGTCCTGGAGACGACCAGCTTTGCCGCCCGCGGCTGGTTCGATCCGACGTTGAGCCCCGCGAGCGTCCGCTTGTAGCCGTCGGGCAAGTTCGCCGGATAGTCGCGGGTCCATGTGGTGGTGTCCGGCACATGGATGACGTCGCCGGCCATGAGCTTCACAGCGGACGGGTTGAGCGCCGTCAGCGTGGCAGGCGTCGTGTGATAGCGCTCCGCCAGCATGTCCAGCGGATCGGCATAGCCAAGCGAGGGGAGCTTCGCTTGATCTTCCGCGCGCTTGGGTATCGGGCCCGAAAATGGCCCGGCGAGATCCGCGGACGTGAGCGTCACGGTGCGGACGGCGCCGACCGCGCGATACTGGCCGAACATCCGCATCGTCGCCGGATCGAGGGCCCCCGTGACCGGCAAGCCCTTCGCCCTCTGGAACCCGGACAGGGCGAGCTTCAGCGTGCTGCCCGCCCTGCCGTCGACCACCCCCGGCGAGAAGCCGAGATGATCGAGGATCGCCTGGACCTGCATGAGCTTGAGGTCCGGCTTCGCACCGGCGGAAGCCTCGGCCGCCGTGGGTTTTACCGAAACGGCAGGACTGGCCATTCCCAAAAGACCGACCGATAGCAGCAGAAGCCCGTTACGCCGGCTGAACATGCATTCCCTTTTCGCCACGATCCGGCGCTTTGCTTGGAAGATCTGACTGTCACGGGTGGAGCGGTCCAGCCGGCGGCCCGCTTGCTAGGGCCGCCCGTATCGGCTGTTTTCATAGGAAACGATCGCGCCGGCGTGGTCGCCGAGCGGAATTGCGGCGGTGCCAAAGACGCCGCGTGTTCCATGCGTCCCGATCATGGCGCCGAACTCGCCGTGGATCTGCCTGCCAGGCGTGCCGTCACCGAGGCCCGCGCGCGCCGCATCGACGCTCGTTTCGGTGTTGTGGCTCAGGAGATCGGCCTTTTCCGCGTCCGTTAGGCTCAGGGTATCCGATCGGCCGGGACTGGCCGTCTGCGCGGGTGCGCCGATCGACCAAGATATCGCGCCAGCGACGATCGCGAGCGCGGACAGGATGCGCGCCGGCTTCCGATGAAGTGACCAACTCATGCCCGCCATTGAGGCCAGTTCCTCTGAAGCTAGGGTGAATGCCTTCTCGCCGGCGCGACCTTTCAGGCCGCGTCGGCGCGACGCGGCAGTTTCCAGTTCGGGCGGATGAAGTGGCAGGTGTAGCCGTGCGGGATACGCTCCAGATAATCCTGATGCTCCGGCTCGGCTTCCCAGAAATCGCCCAGCGGGGACAATTCGGTCGCCACCTTGCCAGGCCACAGGCCCGACGCCTCGACGTCTGCGATCGTGTCTTCGGCAACGCCCTTCTGGCTCGCGTCGGCGTAGAAGATGGCGGAGCGGTAGCTCAGGCCAATGTCGCCGCCCTGTCGGTTCAGCGTGGTCGGGTCGTGGATCTGGAAGAAGAATTCCAGGATCGCGCGATAGCTGGTGCGATCGGGGTCGAAAATGATCTCGATCGCCTCGGCATGGGTGCCGTGATTGCGATAGGTCGCGTTGGGCACGTCGCCGCCCGAATAGCCGACGCGAGTCGAGACGATCCCGGGCTGCTTGCGGATCAGATCCTGCATGCCCCAAAAACAGCCGCCGGCGAGAACTGCGCGTTGGGTGCTCATGCCGCTTCCTCCACCTGATCGATATAGGCACCATAGCCCTGGGCTTCCATCTCCTCGCGCGCGACGAAGCGGAGCGAGGCGGAGTTGATGCAGTAGCGCAGCCCCCCGCGATCGGTCGGCCCATCCTCGAACACATGGCCGAGATGGCTGTCGCCATGCTTCGAGCGCACCTCCGTGCGGATCATCCCGTGGGTCGTATCCCGCAGTTCGGCGACGTTGGCCGGCTCGATCGGCTTGGTGAAACTCGGCCAGCCGCATCCGGATTCATATTTGTCGGAACTCGCGAACAAGGGCTCGCCCGAGACGAGGTCGACATAGATGCCCGGCGCCTTGTTGTTGAGATAGGCGCCGGTGCCGGGGCGTTCGGTGCCATTCTGCTGGGTCACGCGATACTGTTCCGCGGTGAGCGCAGCAACGGCTTCGTCGGTCTTGCGATAGTCGGCCATGAAATGCCTCCTGGAAAATCCGAAAAATGTGGATCGCGCGCGCCAAAATGTCGAAGGGGCCCGCGCCGGTCGAGTGCTTATTCGCCGAGCCGGGCGAGGCGGTTACACGCATCGCCGGGCTGAGCAGGCTCAGCGATCGAAGATCGTCGACACTTCGCCCCGGCCCAGCAGGGCCATTGGCTGCCTGCCTCGCCGACGGACGCGAGATTCCCTGCTTCGGGCTCACCTCGCCCGAGGCCGGATCGGACGCCGCCTCGATGACCGACACGGGCCTTGTTATCCATGGCGAGTGGCAGGGCGAGGCGGTGGTCGGCATCCGCCTCGACTGGCGCAAGCGCTACATCACGCTGCGGCCGGTGGCGACGGTGCTCGGTCTGGCGTTCAGACTCACCAACCCGGAGGGCTGCTGGGAGGCAAAGAGGATCTCAGCATCACCGTCACGCTCGTGCCCACCAACCTACCCGACATCATCGAAGTGAGCGGCTGAGAAGACGCTATTTCTGCTGCGGCCAGGGCAGGTGGAGGCGGAAGGACTGACCTTCCGCGGGCAGGGGCGTAGCCCTCACCCCCAACTGTGCGAGCAGAGACGCCACTGTCTCCGCCCGCCGTCGAGGCAGCAGGGGGTGTAGCGGCCGGGGGTCGGTGTAGCCCGGTACGCCGATCGTAGCGAAGCCCCAGCGCCGCGCCGCCCAGGCGGATGCTTCGACGGCCCGCTTCCCGCCCGCGCTCAGATCGTCCTCGCCGTCGGCAAAGCGGATCGCGGGGACGGGCTGGAGTGGCGGCGTAATCATCACTGTCCAACCCGGCGCCTGCGCCTGCACCCGCTGCTCCAGCGCCTGGTAGGTCGAAAGCTCGGCGCCGGGAATGCGGACCGCGCGGGCTTGCAGACGCTGACGGCTGGCATCCACCGCGACGCTCGCCGGATCGACCCCCGCCGCCACGCCGGCGAGCCTGGCGAGCACGACATCCTCTCCATGCGTCGAGCGGGCGCGGGACGCATGGATGCCCACGCCCAGCGCGATCACGGCCAGCAGAAGGCTCATCGCGGACATGCCGGCCACGAAGGCGCCCAGCGGGAAGGCCCTTCCCGCCGGGGCGGCGGGGATTTTCCGCGGCAGGGGATATTCCACGACCATCGGCAGCGATCCGAGGCGGGCGGTCGGTTCGGGTTCCGGGACTTCGTCGTTCATCACCAGCTCGATGTCCGGCGCCTCGTCGGCATCGGGTACGTCGGGCGGTGTCACCGGCTCCGTCTTGCGTTCCCTCGGTAGCTGGGGAGGGGACGCGGCCGGCTCCGGACGGTCGAGAGGGAAAAGCTCATGCTGCACGTAGAAAGGGGCCTCGTCGATCAACAGTACCCCTTATCCGTGAAGCGCCGGTGCCCGCAACTCGGGCCATGCCAACGCGGACGGTCGCCAAGGATATCCACAGCTATTGACAACGGTGTCCCAAATTCACGGGATCGTAACTGGCCGCTCCGGCACGACTATCGCAGCACGTTCATCGAGCAGGGGCCGGGCGTCTCTCCCGGTCATTCCCCGCAGATCGAGATGGTGTCGCTCCGGGACCGGCTTGCGAAGCTCCTCGGGATTGGCTGCCCCCGCCCCGAGTGAGTCCGGGGCGGATCGCGGGTCACGCCGCCGGTGCTGCAGAGGCTCACATGTCCGCCACCGTCACGACGACCTTTCCGATCACGTCCCGCGCGGCGAGGCGGGCGATCGCGTCTCCACCTTCCGCGAGAGGATAGGTGCGGTCGATGCGCGGGTTGATCTTGCCCTCGGCCCACCACGCCATCAGGCGTTCGATATTGGCGCGATCGCGGACGGGCTCGCGCATGGCGAACGCACCCCAGAAGACACCCCGCACGTCGCAGGACTTAAGCAGCGTGAGATTGAGCGGCAGCTTGGGGATCCCTGCCGGGAAGCCCACCACCAAATAGCGTCCCTCCCAGGCAATCGATCGCAGCGCTGGCTCGGTATAATCGCCGCCGACCGGATCGTAGATGACGTGCGCGCCGTCCTTGCCGACCGCCGCCTTGAAGGCTTCGGCAAGCCGCTTGGAGGCGTCCTTGTCGAAGGGCGCGCGGCCGTAGACGAGCGTGCGGTCGGCGCCGGCGGCCTTGGCGGCCTCGGCCTTCTCTTCGCTCGACACGGCCGCCACGACGGTCGCGCCCAATGCCTTGCCGATCTCGATCGCCGCGAGCCCGACGCCGCCCGCCGCACCCAGCACCAACAGCGTCTCGCCGGCCTGGAGGTTTCCACGATCCACCAGCGCGTGGATCGTGGTGTCGTAGGTCATCAGTAGTGCCGCACCGGCGACCGGATCGCGGCCGGCCGGCAGGGGCACCGCGCGCTGGGCGGGGACATGGACGCTCTCGGCGAGGCCGCCATGGCCGATCACCGCGAGCATCCGGTCGCCCGGCGCCCAGCCCTGCACGCCTTCACCGACCGCCTCGACGATGCCGGCGATCTCGCTGCCCGGCGCGAAGGGGCGGGAGGGCTTGAACTGATATTTGTCCTCGATGATCAGCACGTCGGGATAGTTGATCCCACAGGCCAGCACGCGGACGCATAGTTCGCCAGGCGCGGGTGCGCGATCGGGCAGCTCGCCCAGTTCCAGCGTGTCGGGGCCACCCGGCGCGCGTGACAGCAATGCCTTCATCCTCGCTTCTCCCCTGGTCGCCTGCCGACCGTCACAGCACCTCGAACAGCCCGGCCGCGCCCATGCCGCCGCCGATGCACATCGTGACGACGACATGCTTCGCGCCGCGCCGTTTGCCCTCGATCAACGCATGGCCGACCATGCGGGCGCCCGACATGCCATAAGGATGGCCTATCGAGATGGCGCCGCCGTTGACGTTCAGCCGGTCGTCGGGGATGCCGAGCCGGTCCTGACAATAAAGCACTTGGACGGCGAACGCCTCGTTCAGTTCCCAGAGGCCAACATCGTCCATGCCGAGGCCGAAGCGCTTCAGAAGCTTGGGCACGGCGAACACGGGGCCGATGCCCATCTCGTCGGGCTCGGTCCCGGCCACCGCCATGCCGACATAACGGCCGAGCGGCGCGAGGCCGCGTCGCGCCGCCATCTTCGCCTCCATCACGACGCAGGCCGAGGCGCCGTCGGAAAGCTGGCTGGCGTTGCCCGCGGTGATCATGCCGTCCGGCACCACCGCCCCAAGCCCAGCGAGGCCCTCGGCGGTGGTGTCCGGTCGATTTCCCTCGTCCTTGGCGAGCGTGACCTCCTTCTTGGACGTGGTGCCGGTCTCTTTGTCGGTGACGTTCATAGTCGCCGCGACGGGGATGATCTCGTCGTCGAAAGCGCCCGCCGCCTGTCCGGCCGCGGTGCGTTGCTGCGAGCGCAGTCCGTAGGCGTCCTGCCGCTCGCGCGAGATGCCGTAGCGCTTGGACACGATCTCGGCGGTCTGGAGCATCGGCATGTAGATGTCCGGCACCATGGCGAGCAATTCGGGATCGGGGCCGATGCGCATCGCGGGCGTCTGCACCATCGAGATCGACTCGACGCCGCCCGCGACGACCACGTCCATGCGGTCGACGATCACCTGCTTGGCGGCGGTGGCAATCGCCATCAGGCCCGACGAGCATTGCCGGTCGATCGTCATGCCCGCGACGCTGGTGGGGAGGCCGGCCCTGAGTGCGGCCGTGCGCCCGATCGTGTGCTGCACGCCCTGCGGCAAGGCCGCGCCGACGATCGCGTCGTCGACCTCGGCGGGGTCGATGCCCGAACGCTCGACCGCCGCGCGGATGGCGTGCGCGGCGAGCGTCGGCGAGGGCGTGGCGTTGAACGCGCCGCGATAGGCGCGGCCAATGGGGGTGCGGGCGGTGGAAACGATGACGGCGTCGCGCATCAGCGGGCTCCTTGAAGGAAGGTCAGACGAAGAACTGGCCGAGCCAGCGGGCGACGAGCGCGGGCTTGTCCGAGCCCTCGATCTCGATCGCGCAGCCGAGTGTCTGCTGGAACTGCCCGGGGCGCTTCTCCCCGATCGCCTCCAGCGTGAAGACGCCGCGCACGCGGCTGCCCGCTCGGACCGGCGCCACGAAGCGTACATGCTCGAGCCCGTAATTGACCCCCATCCGGATGCCGGGGATGTTCGGGCGATCGGTGCCCGCGTTCAACCGCGTCAGCAGCGACAGCGTGAGGAAGCCGTGCGCGACCGTGCCGCCGAACGGCGTGGCGGCGGCGCGCTCCGGATCGACATGGATGAACTGGTGGTCGTCGGTCGCGTCCGCGAAGGCATCGATCATCGCCTGATCGACCGTCAACCAATCCGAATGCCAGGTCTGCCCAACCTGCGCCGCGAAATCCTTCAGAAGTGACGGTTCCATGCCTGTTCTACCCTCTCTTCCTGGTCTGTGTAGAGGGGGGCATCGGCATCGGGCAAGTCGTAAATCGAACTATGAGTATGGCGGCCGTCTAGGTGAACAGGCCGTGCGACAGGGTCGAGGCATAGAGGATGGTCGCCTGCTCGCGCGGGCGTCGCTCCGCCCAGTGACGCAGGTCGTAGGCGGCGTTCAGCGTGGCCATGATGACCTGGCTCGCAATCATCGGGTCGATCGGACGGACGGACCCCTCGCTGATCCCGTCGACGAGCGTGCCGGCGAAGCGTAGCGCCATCCGGTTCGACCGTTCCACGACATGGGCGCGCACGTCGCGCGGCAGGGCGTGGAGCGCCGTGGTACGCAGCAGTGGCCAGTTGCCCGCGAACTGCACGTCGAGCAGCGTCGCGATCGCGCTAGCGAGCCGCCGCCAGTGACTTCCCCCTGCCTGGTTGGCGAGCTGCTGCGCGCGCGACACCCGCCGGTAGGAGCTGCGGAAGCATTCGAGCACCAGGTCATCCTTGGCGTCGAGATGATGGTAGAAGCTGCCCTTGGTAACGTTGAGCTCGGCGACGATTCGGTCCACCGAGGCACCGCGATAGCCGAGATCGTTGATGAGCCGCGTCGCGGCCCGCAGGAAGGCGCCGCGCCCGGTTTCCGCGAGTTCGCCCTCTCCCTCGTCGAGAGGGGCGGGGGCGTAGTGCTCCCACTGTGCGCCGGCCGGCGCGATGCCATGAGCGAGCACCTCGAACAGCCGGGCGCGGACGCGCGGGAAATCGCCGATCGAATAATGGTTGATCCACGCTGGCAGCCAGAAGGTCACCTCGGTGAGCATGTGCGCGCGCGCGGTCAGCAGGGCCTTGCGCTCGCCCTCGCCGGTTTCGCCGAAGAAGGCGCGGATTCGCCGGAAGATCGCCTGATAATGCTTCTCGAGAGGGCTGCGGACGCTGTCTTCGAGCGCGCGGATGTCCGACAATGTAGCCAGCGCCCGCTCCTCGCCGCGTAGGACGCGGGCGTGGAGATCGAAATAGAGTTCCAGATAGCGGCCGACGCGCGCGTGCGAATCGGGTTCGGCGCCGGCCTCGATCGCCATCGCCTCGATCCGTTCGAGCGTGTGCTCGAACACGGCCGCAGCTAGATGCTCCTTGAGGCGGAAATAATAGGTGATGCTCGTGGTGTTGAGCTCGACCATCTGCGCCACCTCGGCGAAGGTCATGCCCTTGACGCCGCGTTCGTTGATCAGGTCAGTGGCGGCATCGAGGATCCGCTCGCGTTTGCGCTCGAAGCGGCTGGGCTTTCGAGGGGCGGGCTTGGCGGGAACGTCCGGAAGAAGGGCGGGTTTGGTCGACATGGCCATGATTATGCCGCAGCGTTTCCTGCTGCGCCACCGGCCGGCGTGGATGCTCTTTCAGAAGTCATGGTATGTACATAGCATCATATGGCGCGCTGAAAAACAGATCATGTTTGTTATTTACCGAAAGATGGGTATCGGATAGTCGAATGGCTTCAATCGGGTAGCGGACCCGAAGGAGAAGGCATGGCGGACACGACGCCCGACGCGCGGCGCACCGATGACGGGATTGATCTTAGCCGGCTGGGTGGTTGGCTGGAGGCTCATGTCTGCGGCTTTCGCGGGCCGTTCGAGATCGCCAAATTTCCCGGCGGCCAATCCAACCCGACTTACCGGATCGACGCAGAACGCGGGCGCTATGTGATGCGTCGCAAGCCGTTCGGACCGATCCTGCCCTCGGCGCATGCCGTCGACCGCGAGTATCGGATGATTTCGGCGCTCCATCCCACCGGCTTTCCGGTCGCGACGCCTCATGCCATGTGCGCGGATGCCGAGGTGATCGGCGCGCCCTTCTATATCATGGAGATGGTCGAGGGCCGGACCTTCTGGGAAGGACGCCTGCCGGACCAGTCGCCCGCCGAGCGACGCTCCATCTACCTGGCGATGGTCGACACACTGGCGCGGCTCCACGAAATCGATCCGGTGGCCGTTGGTCTGGGCGACTATGGCGCGCCGGGCAATTATTTCGAGCGACAGGTGGCGCGCTGGACCAAACAGTATCGCGCCTCGCAGACCGACGACGTGCCGGAAATGGAACGCCTCATCGAATGGCTCCCGGCGACGCTCCCGCGGCAAGAACGCGTCTCGATCATCCACGGCGATTACCGGATCGACAACATCCTGTTCGCACCGGATCGGGGCGAGGTGCTGGCCGTGCTCGACTGGGAGCTGTCGACGCTGGGCGATCCGCTCGCCGATTTCGCTTATTTCGCGATGAACTGGGCAATGCCGGCGGGCGAGCATCCGGCGACGATCGGTGGACTTGATTGGGAAGCGCTCGGCATTCCCACGCTCGACGAGGTGGTGGCGCGCTATTGCGCGGCGACCGGGCGCGACGGCGTGCCCGACCTTCACTGGCATTTCGCGTTCAACCTGTTCCGGCTGGCGGGCATCGTCCAGGGCATCAAGAAGCGCTTCCTCGAAGGATCAGCGTCGAGCGCGCAGGCCGAGCAGGCGGGCTCGCGGGTGCCGATGCTGGCGACAAACGCCTGGGCATTCGCGCGCCGCGCCGGCGCCACGGTTTCATAAAGAAGGAGGCAGGATGTCGCTGTTCGATCTGACCGGGAAGGTCGCCATCATCACCGGCTCGTCGCGCGGGATCGGTCGCGCGATCGCCGAGGAGTTCGCCGAGCAGGGCGCGCGTGTCGTCATCTCCAGCCGCAAGCTGGACGCCTGCTGTGAAGTCGCCGATGCGATCAACGCCAAGCATGGCGAGGGCCGCGCCATCGCGATCGCGGCGAGCATCTCGCGCAAGGAGGAGCTGGAGGCGCTCGTCGCCGAGACGCGCAATGCATTCGGTCGCATCGACGTGCTGGTCTGCAACGCGGCGAGCAATCCCTATTATGGCTCGATGAACGGCATCTCGGACGACCAATTCCGTAAGATCCTCGATAATAATGTGCTGTCCAACCACTGGCTAATCCAGCTCGTGCTGCCCGAGATGGTCGAGCGGCGGGCGGGTTCGATCGTCGTGGTTTCCTCGATCGGCGGGCTTCAGGGGTCGCGCGTGATCGGCGGCTACAATGTCTCCAAGGCAGCCGACTTCCAGCTGGTCCGCAACTATGCGGTCGAGATCGGCGATCATAACGTCCGCATCAACGCGATCGCGCCGGGCCTCATTCGCACCGACTTTGCCCGCGCACTGTGGGAAAATCCGGAGGCCGAGAAGCGCGTCAATCAGGCGACGCCGCTCCGCCGGCTGGGCGAGCCGCGCGACATCGCGGGGGCGGCGGTGTTCCTCGCGTCGGAGGCCGGGGCCTATGTCACAGGTCAGGCGATCATCGTCGACGGCGGTGTGACCATCGGAGGGATGACGATATGAGCGGCGTGCTGGAGGGCAAGGTCGCGATCGTCACGGGCGCGGCCTCGGGTATCGGCCGCGCTTCCGCGCTGCTGTTTGCTGAGGAAGGGGCGGCTGTGGTCGCGTCGGATCTCGCGTCTGCGGTCGCTGAGACGGCCGATCTGATCGCGCGGGCGGGCGGCCGTGGGATCGCGGTGCAGGCCGATGCCGGTCGCGAGGCGGACGTGATCGCGCTGGTCGACCGGGCGCGGGACGAATTCGGCGGGCTCGACATCTTCTTCGCCAATGCGGGCATCACCGGTGGCGTGTTCGGCGGCTATTTCGACGCGACGCCCGAGGTGTGGATGGAGACACTGCGCGTGAACCTCGTCGGCCCGTTCCTCGCGGTGAAGCACGCATCGCCGGCGATCTGCGAGCGCGGCGGCGGGGCGATCATCTGCACGGCCTCAGTCGCGGGCTTGCGCGCGGGGGCGGGGCCGGCGCCCTATTCGGCCTCCAAGGCGGGGGTCATCAACCTCGTCCAGACGGCGGCGCAGGAGCTGGCGGGCTCGGGCGTACGCGTTAATGCGATCTGCCCCGGGCTGATCGAGACGGGGATGACGCGCTTCGCCTATGACCAGGCGCGCGCCGTTGGCCGGGAGGACCGGATCGGCCGCCTCAATCCGATGCTCCGCGGCGGCGAGCCGGAGGAGATCGCCTCGGCGGCGCTCTTCCTCGCCTCTCCGGCGGCGAGCTACGTCAACGGCCACGCGATGGTCGTCGATGGCGGCCTGTCGAGCTCGCATCCGATGACCAAGGCCCCGGGCGACCGCAAGCCGGGCACGCCGACATGGTAGGTGTCGGCAGGATCCTGCGCGATGCGCGGCGCGAGTTGGGCGGCCTCACCGCCACCGTGCCCGAGCCTTGGATGCAGGGGCGCACCTCCTATGGCGGGCTTAGCACGACGCTCGCCTATGCCGCTGCGCGAAGCCTAGCCCACGATCTTCCCCCGCTGCGCAGCGCCAGCGTCTCCTTCGTCAGCCCGCTCGCCGGCGAGGTGCACGCACGGGCGGAACTCGTGCGGCGCGGACGCTCGACCGCCTTCGTCGACGCGGAGGTATGCGGGGAAGGCGGCGTCGGGCTCAAGGCGGGTTTCGTCTTCATGGCCGATCGCGATTCGCCGGTGCGTTACGACGGTTCGCCCGCGCCCGAGGCGGTCGATCCCGAGGCGGCTGCGCCCGCCTTCGTCACGGAAGGTCCGGGCTTCGCCGGCAATCTCGAATGGCGCCACGCGTGGCCCGAGCCACCCCCCGGCTTGCCCGACCTGCTGCTGTGGGTGCGCCTGCGCGAGCGCGAGGATCTCGATCCTACGGCCGAACTGCTCGCCGTCGCCGACGCGCTTCCGCCCGGCGCGAAGCCGCTGATGCCCGAGCGGCGTCCGATCAGCTCGATCAGCTGGATGGTCAATCTGCTGACCCCGCAGCCCGCAACCACCGACGGCTGGTGGCTGCTGCGCTCGCGGGCGCATCATGTGGCCGGAGGCTTTTCCAGCCAGCACATGACGATGTGGAACCGTGACCGCGTCTGCGTCGCGCAAGGGATGCAGAGCGTCGCGATCTTCTGAAGGCGGCGGCTATCCCGCGGCCGCCTCGTCCGCGAACAGGTCCGCCAGGGTCTTCTTCATGATCTTTCCGTTGGCGTTCCTCACGAGCATCTGATCGCAGAACCGGACGCGGACCGGCACCTTGAAGGCGGCCAGCCGGGTGCGGACCCAATCCTGCAACTCGGCTTCGGTCGTCTGCGCACCGGGGGCGAGGTGGACGACGGCGGCGGGCTCCTCGCCGAGCGTGCGGTGGGGGATGCCGACCACCGCCGCATCGACGACAGCGGGGTGGGCGTAGAGGACATTCTCCACCTCGGTGGAATAGATGTTCTCGCCACCCCGGATCACGACCTCCTTGGCGCGATCCACGATGAAGCAGAAACCCTCCTCGTCCATACGCGCCATGTCGCCGGTGCGGACCCAGCCGTCGACGAATGTGCGGGCGGTGGCCTCCGGATCCTTCCAGTAGCCCTTCACGATCTGCGGGCCGGCCGCCCAGAGCTCGCCCACCTCACCTGCGGGCAATTCGTGCGTCCCGTCCTCGTTCATGATCTTGAGGCGGGCGACGGGCTGCGGGGGGCCGCAGCTGTCGGGGCGGTGGAGATAATCCTCGGCGCCATGGCTGGTGACTGTGGCGGAGGTCTCGGTCATCCCCCAGCCGTTGTTGGGCACGGCACCGAGATCCTGGTCGATGCGCCGCACCAGCTCGGGCGCGGAGGGCGCGCCGCCATAAGCGATGGTCTCGAGCGAAGAAAGATCGTAGCGGGTGCGATCGGGATGCTCGAGGATCTGCCAGGCGATGGTCGGCACGCCGCCGGTGATGTTGACCCGCTCC
>FTCZ01002460.1_pt1 | contig 21285 bp, 16 predicted proteins | sample 1658871 | NCBI WGS metagenome assembly FTCZ01 (sample SAMEA3914864, study PRJEB12502) | metagenome | biome: forest; material: soil | place: USA | collected 2012-03-12 | depth 0.3 m
CGCATACATCAGCCCCTGCGGCGTCAGCTCAAGCAGCCCCCTCCCCCCGATGCCGATCGTGTAGCCGCCATCGAGCCGGCGACGGAAAGCGATATCGGGAGTGGAGAGGCCACCCGTCGTCACTTCCGGAGCTGGGGCGGTGAAGAAAGAAGTAGAGCGTACACCAGCTAGCGGCATGTCGATGCCGTGATGGCGGCAGAACATCGAAGTCCAGACGCCGCCGGCAACCAGCACGGCGCTGGTGCGGATCGCTCCCTTTTCCGTGACGACGCCCGAGACGCGCCCGCCAGACGTTTCCAGACCGCGTGCGGCGCAATCCTGGTGGATAGTCGCGCCAAGCTTCCGGGCGCCCTCGGCAAGTGCTGGCACCGCGAGCGACGGCTCTGCCTTGCCATCGGTCGGCGAATGAACGCCGCCGATCCAGGCATCCGTCGAGCCGGGCGACATTTCCTTGGCCTCGGCGGCCGACAGCATACGGCTGTGCATCTGGTGCTCGCGCGCGCCTTCCATCCAGCGCTCCCAGAGATCGAGATCGGACTTGCGCGTGGTTACGTAGACAAGGCCAGTGCGCCGAAATCCTGTGTCGATGCCGAGCTCCTCGTTCAGCCCCGCCCACATCTCCACCGAGCGCTGAGCGAGCGGTAATTCGCGAAGATCACGGTTCTGCTGACGGCACCAGCCCCAGTTGCGGCTCGATTGCTCGCCCGCGATATATCCCTTCTCGACGATGGCGACCGAGTGGCCTTTCTTCGCGAGATAATAGCCTGCGGAAACGCCGGCGATGCCGCCGCCAATGATCACGACATCGGCGGATTGCGGCAGCACCGCATCGCTGTGAACAGGCATAACAGGGGGCGACATCGCGATAGTCCTAGTCCGGCAGGGCCGTGGTTGCAGGCAGGGTTCGATTCGACCTGCTCAGCCGACAGGACGCTGTGATTTATTAGCGAAGAAGCGAGCCGGTCGAAAGTCGGCTAATTCATTTCGCTTGTTTCCATTCATGATCTCGTCGCTGACGAGGTGCGCCAGCGCGGGAGAGAGCGTGGCGCCGCTATGTGTGACGACGAGGTAATAGCCGTCGACATCCGGTATACCGCCCACGGCCGAGAGACCATCGCCCGGGATCGGCCGGATCGTTGCGCGCACCGCTTCTGGCTCGACAGGCCCGATGCCGGGCAGGATTTCAACGAGTTTTTTCACGATGGCCCGGGCCTCTTCCATGCCGGGATGCGCTGATAAATCCGGATTGATAGTAGCGTCAGCCGGACCCCAGTGAATCATCAGGCGACCGGCTCCGTCAGGTCGAAAATCACAGACCGGTGTCGCCACGACGCGGCTGATCGAGGCGGGAACAGGAGGCGTGAACACGAGGAAGCCGACCGTTGGGGCCAGCGGAATTGCCAATTCCGGCTTGCCGAGCGGTTCGTTTGACCAGCGCCCGGTACAGTTGACGACCATATCCGCCGAATATGTTTCGCCGGCCGTGGTCTTCACGCCGGTGACCTTATTGCCGGAAAGGGCAAGCTGGCTGACTCTAACGCCGCAGTGGAGCGTCGCGCCATGTTTCCTGGCTGCCGACATCATCGCGTGAGCATAAACGATGGTGTCTAGCCAGCCGTCCTCCGGGTAGTAAGCGATCGGCTCGTCACCGACCGTCCGAAGATCGATATCGGGCTCAAGCTCATGCAAGTCGGATGGCGCGATCCATTGCGCGTTGTAATCCCAGGCCTGCAGGCGCGAGACCTTATCCTTCAAGGCAGCCTGGTTCTCCTCTCCCCGCCATTCGACGCGTCCACCGCCATGCCACCAGGGTATCGAGCCAAACTCGTCCTTGAGCGCCGCATGAGCACGCATGCCAGCAACATTTAGATCGTGATAGGGGCGCGGCGTTTTGCCGTTCGAATTGGTCCAGGCAAAGCTCGCGCCCGACGTCCCGCCGCCGACCCGCGTCGCTTCGAGAACAGTGACCTTGGCGCCGGCTTTGGCCAGCCGGTAGGCAACCGAGGTCCCGATAACGCCGGCACCGATAACGATTATCGCGGGCATGATGCTTCCTTCCGGATGTGCTGTTCTTGATTGGGGGATTAGCGGGCCTGACGCAGCGGCCAACCGTCCTGAACCAACGCCTTCAGTTGGGGCAATGACATGGTCTCGAACCCGATTTCGCCGAGCAGGTTGTTTTCCGCTGCGAAATCGCGACCGTAGAGCGCAGAGAACGTGTCGATGCCGGCTTGATGCAGCGTCGCCGGCCGGCCGGTGAGCCTGCCAAGCAAAACTGTGGGATAAAGACCGAAGGGCACATCCTCCAGAACGTAGCGTGTGTCGATCGTGCTCGGTCCCTGGCCGCTATTGCCGCGAGCGGCCAGCATGCGCGCCATTTCGCCGACAGGACCTGGCTCGACATGGAACGATAGGCTGAAATGCTCGCGAATGGTGCGGACCTGATAGCCGGCCGTCTCCGCTATGGCGAGGCGCTCACGGTCTAGCGCCTCAAGCAGACGTCCGACCGAATCCGTGATGTTGTCGTTCTGCCCCCAGGCTTCGCCATGCTCCATGCGCGTGAAGTTGCATAAGGCGATGCCGAGATGGTTCTGGGGGTTCAGGTTGGACAGAGAAATCGCCAGTGCGTCCGGCCGTTCGACGAAGCGGTCACCAAACAACGCTTGGCAGAGTTTCAATCCTTGCTCGGACTTCGAAGCGGGAATGGTGGCAATGTCGACCTTGGCGCGGATGCTTGAAATATTGACGCCGGTCTCTCCGGAGCGACGCCCCGTCGTCACCGTCGTGCCCCAGACCACAACCGGAATGTCGAGTCCGCGCTCCGCCAGCTTTTTAGCCATGTAGAGGCCACTGAACGACGTGTGAGAACTGATGACCACGGATTGGGTGGCTGACAGATAAGGCGCGGCGGCGTCCATCGCCAGGCGATGGCCATTGGCGGGCAATGCGACGAGAACCGTATCCGCCTCGGCGACCGCATCGCGGATAGATTTCGCGACATCGACTGGGAACTCGCCTGTCAATGCGCCCGAGGCTTGAAGCGGCTCGCCGCGCGCCAGGCTTTTCCCGCTTTCGCCGGAGGGAGACCAAAGCACGGGTTCATGCCCGAGAGAGGCCAGCAGGGCGGCATTTCCCAAGGCGATCGAGCCCGCACCCAGTATCGCGACGCGCATCGTCAACCCTCTCCCGTTCCGTCACATCCGTTTATCCGGCGACGTTAGGAAGAGCGGGACGGGTGCGTCAAAGAGCAAAAATTCGATGCCCTATCTGCAGAAGTTATAGGCCTTTAATCCACACCTGTCCGTCCGGCGGCAGGCTTGTTGCATGGCCAAGCAAGTTGCTTTTCAGCATGCTGATAGCGTTTTGAAACAGGTCTATCGCCGCAATGATGAATCTTCGACAGGTCGAAGCCTTCCGCGCCGTCATGGAGACCGGCTCGATCAGCCGGGCAGCCGAGCGCCTCTCGATCTCGCAACCGGCAGTCAGCAAGCTGATCCAGAATCTGGAGTTCAGTGCCAGGCTTTCGCTGTTCGAGCGTCGCCCCGGCCGGGTGCTGCCCACGCCCGAGGCATTCCTGTTGTTCGAAGAGATCGAGCGCATCATGTCGGGGCTCAACAGCCTGACAGGCTTCGTAGCCGATATCCGCGCCATGCATCATGCCAGGCTGCGCGTTGGGGTGATGCCCGCGCTCTCCGTCGGCTTCATCCAGAACATCCTGATCGGCTATACGCAGGCGCACCCTTCAATGCGTGTGGTGGTTCAGGCGCGAAGCACGACGAAGATCATCGAATGGCTGCTTGCCGGAAATATCGATGTCGGCGTTTCCTCCTACCAGTTCGATCACCCCGAGATCATTCAGATGCCGCTGTGCCGGCACCCCTATGTCTGCATCATGCCGGTCGGACATCGCTTGAGCGAGAAAGCTTCGCTCGTTCCCTTCGATCTCGCCGATGAGCAATTCATCTCGTTCGGCCCGGACCAAACAGTCGTCATCGACAAGATTTTCGCTGATGCCGGCGTCTCCCGGAAATTGCAGATAGAATCGTCGATGGCGCCGACCGTCTGCGCGTTTGTCGCCAATGGGCTGGGCGTGGCGCTGGTAAGCCCGCTCTATATCGGCAGCTTTGCGGGCATGGTCGTCACCCGCCCATTTTCACCGACGGTTGAATCCGAAATCCGTATCCTGCTTCCCCGCCACCGGCCGCAATCCCAAGCGACGCGAGCCTTCATCGACAGCGCACGATCGTTCGTGGCCGGCTTGGACGCCACCCCATAACCTGCGGAAGGTAGGCGGCAAAAATTATGAATTTGACCCTCTTCAAGCGCTCCATACTCTGATCGGCACGGTGGAAATGACCGGGATCATGGGGGATCGGCTTGGAAAGCGTGTGCATCTTTGTTCGTGGGTTGCCGCTCTCGATTGAGGCTTTGGGCTGGCAGGAAACCGGCTGGAACGGCAAGTGATCGACGCCCTGCATCAGCGGCTACTTGCCGAGACGACCAAATTCCGCGGGATGCCCTAGATGGGAGCGCTACGCTTTATCCTGCGCCGGCTGGCTTTCTCCGCCGCGCTGATCCTCGGCGTCAGTTTCATCCTGTTCGCACTGATCAACGCGATCGGAAACCCGATCGAAATCCTGCTGGCGGAAACGCCGGGCATGTCCGATGAAATGGTCGCCGCGCTCAGCAAGTATTATGGGCTGGATGGCGGCTTCCTCGAACGCTACGCCGCTTGGCTCTGGGCGATCCTGCATTTCGATTTCGGCACCAGCATCATCTATAACCAACCGGTCAGCGACTTGCTGGAAGTGTGGGGGCTGGAGACGCTAAAGATCCAGCTCCCAGCCATTATCCTCTCGACCATGATCGCCACTGCCGCAGGGGTCGTGGCGGCCATGAGACAGCATGGCTGGGCGGACTTCAGCGTCGTCTTCTCTTCCATGCTCGGCCATTCGCTGCCGGGTTTTCTGGTCGGCATCCTGCTGATCCTGATCTTCTCCTATTGGCTCGGCATTCTGCCCTCCTACGGCGCCTATTCCACCCGAAACCTGCTCATGGGCAGCATCGTCATCGATGGGCTCTGGCACATGGTGCTGCCCGTCGCGATGCTGACCGTGTTCAACACCGCGACGCTGACGCTGCTGATGCGCTCATCATTGGTGGACGTGTTGCGGCAAGATTATATCACCGCCGCCTGGGCTTCCGGCCTTCCAGCACGGCGCGTTGTTCTGCATCACGCCCTGCGCAACGCCTTCATTCCGCAGCTTACCTATCTTGGCACGCTGTTTGGCCTGATGCTTGGCACTGCGCCGGTCACGGAAACGGTATTCACCTGGCCGGGCCTTGGCGCGCTCTACATCCTGGCCATCCAGCAACTCGACTATCCCGTGATCATGGGCGAGACGATGATCATCACGGTCATGCTCGTCTGCGCCACTTTGCTGACCGACATCGCCTATGTGATGATCGATCCGCGGATCAGGTTGGCCTGAGATGAGCTCCGGTCTCGCTCAAGCACCGGCCGTAGCGCCAAGCGCCCCGCAAAAGGTGCCCTCGGGCATCTGGGCTCAATCCTGGCATCGCTTCAGGCGCAATCGCGCCGGTATGGCCGGCCTAGTTCTGCTGGTCTTCGTGGTCGCGCTAGCGATCATCGGGCCATGGCTCGCGCCCTATGATCCAAACGACCAGACAGCCATGATGCGTGGCGCGGCGCGTGCTGCGCCCAGCGCCCGCAACTGGTTCGGCACCGATCAGAACGGCTACGACGTCCTCAGCCGCAGCATTTATGGCGCCCGGACAGCTCTCGCCGTTGGCCTGGGAGCCATGGTGATCGCCGCGATCATCGGCGTGATCGTCGGTGGTGTCGCGGGATATTTCGGCGGCCTGGTGGACGAGACCCTGATGCGGGTCACCGAATTCTTCATGATCGTCCCGGTCTTCGTAGTGATCCTCGCGGTGGTTCGGCTGTTCGGGATCATGGTCGTCGGCACGGCGCTGGAACGCATTCCAAATCTCAACCTGATGACCATCATTCTGCTACTTGGCCTGTTCTCCTGGCCGCCGATCGCCCGGATGACGCGCGCCGAATTCCTGCGTCTGCGCCATGCGGAATTCGTCGAGGCGGCGCGTTGCATCGGCGCGACGCGCGGCTCAATCCTGTTTCGCCATATCCTGCCGAACGCCCTTCCACCGCTGATCGTGCTGGTGGCGCTGGGCATTGGCGGCGCGATCCTCGCCGAAGCCATGGTCAGCTTTCTCGGCTTCGGCGACCCTAAATCGATCTCCTGGGGGCAGATGCTGTTCTTCAACTATCAGGCACTGAAGATCGCGCCCTGGGCCTGCCTGGTGCCGGGCGCCGCAATCTTCATCACCGTGCTTGGCTTCAATCTTCTCGCGGATGGCTTGACCGATGCATTCAACCCTCGTGTCCGCTCCTGAGCGTCCGCCCGCTGCGGCGGGGGAGCCGACGCCGCTTCTGGCCGTCGAAGGGCTCAAGGTGCATTTCTTCACACGCGATGGCGTGGTGCCGGCGGTCGATGGCGTCGATTTCAAGGTCGGCGGCGGACAGACACTATGCATCGTCGGCGAATCCGGCAGCGGCAAGACCATCGCCAGCCTGACACTGTTGCGCCTTGCGCCTCCACCGGCCCGCATCGTCGCCGGCCGCGTGCTTTTCGAAGGCGAGGATCTGCTCAAGCACACCGATCAGAAGCTGGCGCAAATCCGTGGGCGACGGATGGCAATGATCTTCCAGAATCCTGCCACTTCGCTGAACCCGATTTTCAGCATCGGCCAACAACTTTCTGAAATCCTGCGTTGGCATACCGGCGTCTCCCAGAAACGAGCGCTTGAGCGGGCGACCGAACTGCTGACGTTGGTCGGCATCAGCGATCCGGCGGCACGCTTGCGGCAATACCCACACGAATTGAGTGGCGGGATGAAGCAGCGCGTCGGCATCGCCCGCGCCTTGCTTTGCGAACCAGCACTGCTGTTGGCCGATGAGCCGACGACCGCACTCGACGTGACAATCCAGGCCCAGATTCTCGACCTGCTGGCGGACCTGCGCCAACGGCTCGCGATGTCGATGGTGCTGGTGACGCATGACATGGGCGTCGTCGCTCGCATGGCCGATCGGATCACAGTCATGTATGCCGGCCGCGTTTGCGAGACGGCCGATGCGAAAACCATCTTCGACGCGCCGCAGCACCCTTATACGCGGGCGCTACTCGAAAGCGTGCCCCGGATCGATCACAGCTACACCGGCGCGCGCCGCGTGTTGCCGAGCATCGCCGGGCGGCCGCCTGATCTGCTGAACGCGCCTTCTGGCTGTCGCTTCCATGACCGCTGTCCGGAAGCGATGCCCGAATGCCGCCGGAACATGCCGCGCGAGTTCGAGATCGCGCCTGGCCACACCGTCAGTTGCCTGCGCCGTGGTTCACCAGCCGAGGTGACGGCATGACAGCGCTGCTCGAAGTCCGGGGCCTCCGGAAGCACTACCCGATCACGAAGCGCGGGTTGTTTGGACGCCGCCAGGCGCGTGTCATGCGCGCGGTTGATGATGTCTCCTTTGTGCTGAAATCAGGCACAACCCTCGGACTGGTCGGCGAGAGCGGCTGCGGCAAGACCACGACCGCCCGTAGCATCCTCGACCTCGTACCGGCAGATGCCGGCGAAATTCGGCTCGACGGCAAGGACGTTCGCCCGATCCTGCAAGGGAATGACCGCGCCGCCATGTTGGCGGTACGCCGGCGGATGCAATATGTCTTCCAGGACCCTTATCTGTCGTTGAATCCAAGATGGACCATCAACGATGTCCTGCGCGAGCCTTTCGGGGTCCATGCGCCGCAATCGCAACCCGAATGGGACAGTCGCGTCGCAACCTTGCTGGAAACGGTCGGGCTGGAGCCACGCAATGGCGTGCGCTACCCGCATGAGTTCAGCGGCGGTCAGCGTCAGCGCGTGGGCATCGCCCGGGCGCTTGCAGTCCAACCCGACGTCATTCTGCTGGATGAGCCGGTCGCCTCACTCGATATTTCGGTCAGGGCGCAGGTGCTGAACCTGCTGGCCTCGCTCCAGGACAATCTCGGCCTCGCCTATCTCTATATCTCGCACGACCTCAGTTCGGTGCGGTTCATCTCCACCCATGTCGCGGTGATGTATCTCGGCCGGATCGTCGAAATCGGCGATGTCGACGAGATATTCGCCCATCCCCGTCACCATTATACAGCAGCCCTGATCAGCGCGATTCCGGTGCCGAGTCCCGGCGCCGTCGATAAGCGCGTCCATCTGCGCGGTGAAGTGCCGAGCGCAATGAACCGTCCGTCCGGCTGCCCCTTCCATCCGCGCTGCGCGGCGGCCCTGCCGATCTGCCGCGAGCAGGAGCCGGAACTGAAACCGATGGGCACGACAACCAAGGCAGCCTGCCACAACCCAGCATGATCGAGAGGATGTTGAACGATGAGCGCTGACTCTTCCCTGAAACTCTTGGCCAACCGACGCACCGTGCTGCAGGCATCGCTTGCGACGGCACTGACGACGATTGCGGGGCCGAGCAAGGCGGCCACGCCTTTCTTCAAGCTTTATATGATGATCCCTAACAATCAGCCCGCCCGCATGATCTGGGGCACGTTGGCTGCGGCGCAGATGTCGCGCATCGGCATCGATGTTGTCTCGAGCTTCGTGCCGTTCACGGTGATCGCGCCCAGGCGATCGAAAGGTGACGGCAAGCCCCATGTCGATGGCGGCTGGGACTGCTATCTCGAACGCTACTACTACCCTTCCATCGTTCCCTCGCCGTACACGCTCTTCGGCAGCACCGAGATGCCGCCAAGCGGGCAGAACTTCTACTATGTCGGCGACAAGGAGATCGACCGTTCGCTGCTGGCGGTCGCCAGCAGCCTGAGCGACGCCGATCGTCTCAAGGCGTATCACGACTTCGAGAAGCGCTGGTACGATATCCAGCCGATGACGATCCTGTTCTATCCGCAGGATGTGATCGCGGTGAACCCGAAGCTTTCGGGCTTCGAAGGCACGACCTACCAGCCGACCTTCTATCCCCAGCCCGAGAACTGGAAGATCGACGGCGCGGGTGCGGACGCCACCGCAGCTTTCGCCTCCTGGCCGCCGCCGAGTTCACTGATCCCGATGTACACGATCGGCTACCAGGAATCGAATATCTTCGGCCCTGCCTATAACCGCCTCTACGAGTATAAGAGCTGGCAGGATAAGACGCTCGTCCCCGCGCTCGCCACCGGCCACACCATGTCCGAAGACGGCAAGCACTGGGTCATCACCCTGCGCCAGGGCGTGAAATGGCATTCGGGCGAAGAGTTCACCGCCGCCGACGTGAAATTCACCTGGGATACGATGTTGAACAAGGCGTATGGCTCGCCGCTGCAAGCCACCTGTGCGCGCGTCTTCGGCGATGCCTCGGCCTATAAGGTTACCGGCAAATACGAGATTACTGTCGACCTGCCGGCCTACAGCCTCGATTTCCTCAACAGCCTGATGGGCGCCTACGCTATCATGCCGGAGCATGCCTATAAGGACATCAAGCCGGAGGCCCTGCGCAGCCATCCAGCCAGCACCTGGCTCGGCAGCTATACCGTCAAAACCTCCGACGGAAAGAGCTATACGGCGCGTGGCGCGATCGGCACAGGACCATGGGTCCCGACTGGCTTCGACCCTTCACGCAAGGCCTATGGCTACAAGCGCAACGAAGCCTACTGGAAGCCGCATCCGGGTAACGTGAAGACGTTCTTCATCGTCAACATCAACGGCACGGACGCGGCGTTGAGCGCGCTGAAAGCCGGCGAGATTGATGCGCATGATCCGATGTACGATATCGGTCCGGTGGTCAGCACGATCGACACGAGTTGGGGCAAGGTGCAAACCTTTGATTCCTACAAGTGGCAGCATATCTGCTACAATCTCAAGCATCCGGTGTTCGGCGTTGGCACCGAAACTCCCCTTGGAAAAAGCGATCCCTCACGCGCGGCGGAGGCTGCCGCCTATATTCGGCAGGCGATCAGCCATGCCATGCCGCGCGAGCAGATCGTCAAGGAAATCGCCGGGGGCTATGGCTCTCCCGGCACCGTGCCGATGGCCTGGTCGGCTCCTGAATACGATCATGATCTCCTGAAGCCGATCGCCTACGACCTCGATCTGGCGCGTCAGTACATGGAAAAAGCTGGTTATACCTATTGAAGGAGGTCGCGCGATGCGCAGACGCCAAATGAAGCTTGGCCTATCCATGCGGTATCTCGGTTATCATGACGCCGCCTGGCGTCATCCCGAGATCCCGCCGGGAGGCGCAACGGATTTCAACTATTTCCTGAACAGCGCGCTTACCGCCCAACGCGGCAAGTTCGACATGGTGTTCTTTGCCGATGGCATCGGCATCCGCGCCGACGACAATCCGCCCGGTTCGCTTGCCCGCACAAATCGCAACGTGGAACTGGAGCCGCTGACGCTCCTGGCTGCGCTCGCACCGATGACCAAGAATATCGGCCTCGTTTCGACCGCCTCGACCACCTATAACGAGCCCTATCACATTGCGCGGAAATTTGCGTCGCTGGACAATATCAGCGGAGGGCGCGCCGGCTGGAACATCGTCACCTCCTGGTCCGAGCAGGAAGCCTGGAATTTCGGCCGCGACACGCATCTCGACTACGACACCCGCTACGACCGGGCGAAGGAGTTCGTCGATGTCGTCACCGGTCTGTGGGACAGCTGGGAGGATGACGCCTTCGTTCACGACAAGGCTTCCGGCCAGTTCTACGACCCGGTGAAACTGCATGTGCTCAATCATCGCGGAAAGCATTTCGGCGTCCGTGGTCCGCTAAGCGCGCCACGCACGCCACAAGGGCGGCCGATCCTGGTGCAGGCCGGCGCTGCCGAGCAGGGCCAGGAAATCGCGGCCGCCAACGCGGACGTCGTCTATGCCGCGCAGGTCGATCTCGCCGGTGCGAAATCCTATTACGCCGGCCTAAAGGCCCGCATGGCCAAATATGGGCGCGCGCCGGATTTACTGAAGGTGATGCCCGCCTTGACGACCATTGTCGGACGCACACGAGCAGAAGCGCAGGCAAAGTTTGATCAGTTGCAGGAACTGATCGACCCGCTGGTTGGCCTCGCAACGCTTTACACCTCGTTCGGCGATCTGTCGGGTTATCCGGTCGATGGCCCCGTGCCCGAGCCCGTCAATGCGCGCGTCCGCAGCATCGCCTACAACATGTGGAACCTCGCCCAGCGCGAGAACATGACCATTCGCCAGCTCTACCAGAAGAAAGCCGCCGGCAGCGGCGGGTTGCTGCTGATGGGTTCGCCCCAGGATATCGCCGATTCCATGGAGGAATGGATCGCCGAGGAGGCTGCGGACGGCTTCAATCTGACGCCGACGCACCTGCCGCATGGCATCAACGATTTCGTCGAATTGGTGGTGCCGGAGCTGCAGCGGCGCGGTGTCTTCCGGACCGAATACGAAGGCACGACATTGCGGGAAAACCTCGGCTTGCCGCCGAACGTCAACCGCCATGCCGCTCCGGCGGAAAGTAACGAGGCCCGTTCGGCATGAGTGCGAAACTTCAGCAGCGCGATGCCGCCGAATGCTCAGGTGCGGCACCTGCCAATGACATCGAAACTCTGCCCGACGCTCTTAAGCAGGCGATGCGAGGCTGGGGAGCGGCCGTCACCATCATTACGACCAATGATGGCGGCATTCCGCACGGTATGACGGCCACGGCGGCAACGTCGCTGACGATGGATCCGCCTTCGCTGGTGGTCTGTATCAACAAAAGCGCCAGCATTCATGACCCGATGCTGCGAACCGGCGAGTTTTGCGTCAACCTTCTGGCACTCGATCACCAGCCGCTATCTGGCGCCTTCAGTGGAAAACTGGTGGGCCAGGAGCGCTTTAACCTCGGAAGCTGGTCTCTGTCGCAAACAGCGCCGCCACGCCTGCTCGGCGCGCAGGCCAATATTTTCTGCAAGGTGGCTGAAACGCTAGGCTATGGCTCACATACGCTGGTCGTCGGGCGTGTCACGAGGGTCCACACTGCCGAAGACGTAAAACCTCTGCTCTATCAAAACGGAGCCTACGGTCAGTTTTCACCAATTTCAGCGATCGGTTGAGAAGGGCCGCATTCGCGGCCCATTCGCCTTCTGTCAGGCGGTTGCTCGGCCCCGGCTGCGGAATGCCGGGCGATCGAGGCCCAGGCTGCTCCGCAAGGTGCCGTCGCCCTCATATTCCGTGTGGAACAGCCCGCGACGCTGCAATTCCGGAATCAGCCAGTCGAAAATCTCGATGGCGGGTTCGGGCAGGTAGGGTGGCATGATGTTCCAGCCGTCGCAGCCCTTGGCCTCGAACCAGTCCTGCATCACATCTGCCACGTCGGAAACCGTGCCGACCACGACGTTATGCCCCTGCGCACCGGCCATGATCTTGTAGAGCTTGCTGATCGTCATGCCCGGCTGTTTGCCGAGCCGGACGAGTGCTTCATGGGCGCTCTTCACGGCATTGCTGCGCCCAAGCGGTTCCGGCAAAGGACTGTCCGGCGATAGATGCGAGAGATCGCCATAGACATCCGCCAGCATCGGCAGGCCGACACGCGGATGCACGAGATCCTGCAACTGATCGAACCGGTCCTGCGCCTCCTGCCGCGTCTTGCCGATGATCGGCAGGACACCGGGCATCACCAGCATCGTATCGGTATCGCGACCGGCCGCTGCCGCGTGCTCTTTCACGCTGTTGTAGAAGGCCACCGCGCTCTCGCGCGTCTTCTGCGCGGTATAGATGAGATCTGCGATCCGCGAACCGAGATCCTGTCCGGGGCCAGATGAACCCGCCTGCGCGATGACGGGATAACCCTGGATCGGGCGCGCGACATTCAGCGGCCCCTTCACGGCAAAGCTTTCGCCGCGATGATGCAGCGTGTGGAGCTTCGCCGCATCGAAATAACGGCCGCTTTGCTTGTCGCGGATGAAGGCGTCGTCCTCCCAACTGTCCCAGAGGCCGAAGACGACATCGACGAACTCTTCCGCCCGGCGATAACGCAGCCCGTGCTCCATATGGGCGTCGCGGCCGAAATTGAAGGCTTCCTGCTCGCTCCAGGAGGTTACGACGTTCCAACCGACCCGACCTTCGCTGACATAGTCCAGCGAGGCGAATTTTCGAGCGATGTGATAGGGCTCGTTATAGGTCGTGGAGGCGCTGGCGACGAAGCCGAGCCGCTCGGTCATCGCCGCAAGCGCGCCGATCACCGTCAGCGGCTCGAACACGTCGATGCGCGCGTTATAGGCCAGATCCTCGTCATCCTTCGCCGAGTGGCGGACGGCGATGCCGTCGGCCCAGAACATGAAATGGAAACGGGCGCGCTCGGCATCCCGCGCCAGTTGCTTCCAGAAGCGGATATCCATGGCAGCATCGACGCGCGAGCCGGGCATGCGCCAGCCAGCGGAATGGGCGCCATTGGCGACGATGTTCAGGCCAATCTTCATCTGGCGGGAGCGGCTAGGCATGGTCTTCGGGTCCTTTGGCGACTAAATAATTATTTCGGCGTACCGATATTGCCGATGAGCTGGCCTGGCTTGACGAAGACATGCTCCGTCTGGCGCAGCACATAACCCGGCATCGGGCTTCTGATCGTGGTTGGTGTCGGATCGGCGCTGCCGGTTGGATGGACGAGCGCGACCACCGTATCCCGTGTCACTTCATCGCCCAGCGAAACCTTGTGCTCGACCAGCCCCGGCGCCTTGGCGATGTATTGCCCTTCCGGTTCCGCCAAGACATGGACGCCATCGAAGGGCAAGGGATTCAGAACGGGTTTGATCACGCCATAGGCCGCCAGCGCGCGCAAAAGGCCGTCTTCCATGATCTGCAGTTCTTCCGACAACATCCGACCGCCGCCGCCTTCGACCTCGATCGAGGCAAGGTCGACCTCGCGTGCCCAGCCGCAGGCCGTCTCCCTTATACCCTCGACATGCTGCACGAAGCGATAGCCCCAGGCTTCCATCAGCCGGTTAAGCGACAGCTCACCGACCTTGCTCGTCGGCGTCGTGAATCCAAAAACCATTGGCACGACCGAGACGTCGCGCCCGCCGGCATGCATATCGATCAGCAGATCGACCGCCGGAAACAGCGCGCTCGTCATGAAATAGGCGAGCTTTTCGGTCGGCGTGCCGTCAGGCTTGCCCGGAAAGACACGGTTCATGTTCTGGCTATCGAAGGGCGAAAGCCGTTGGCCTTTCTGCGACGCCGGATGATTGATCGAGGGCGCGATGATCACACGCCCCGTCACCATCTCTGGAGTCAACCTGGCAACGAGCCGACGCAATACAACCTGCGCCTCGTATTCATCACCGTGGATGCCGCCGCAAAGCAGCACGGACGGGCCGTTACCGTTGTTGATGCAGCAGAGAATGTCGCCTGCCACGCCATCCAGCGGTCCGACGACCTGATTGAGTTCATAGATGGTCTTGCCCGGGTGGGCCGGATCGAAATTCTGGATCATGTCAGTGCTTTCGAAAAATCACCCGGAAGACGGTGCAGCGATGCCGCACCGATCGGGTCGCGAGGATTGGGCGCCAAGTCAGGCGGCGCGGCTCATGGACGCCTGAAGAAATGCAGCCGGCCGGTAGAAGCGCGCCGGCGAGAAGGGCTCCAGCGCCTCCGGTTTGACGCCCGAAAGAATCCAGTCGGTAAAGAGCTTGGTGAAGCCGAGCGAAATCGCGAAACCGTGGCCGGACCAGGCATAGCCGTAAAGCAGGTTCGAGACAGCTTCCGGCTGGTCGATCAACGGGATCACGTCGGCGGCGACAGTTTCAACGCGCGAGGCATCCGTCTTGATGAAGCTCGAACTGTCGATGAAGGGCAATGTCTGGATGGCGTCGCTGACATTCTGGGTCATCGCGCTGAGCGAGCCCTTCCACAGGCCCTCCGACGTATGCGCGACATGCGCGCCGCCCGACAGCATCAGCACACCGTCCGGCAACTGCTTCACCGCGAGTTTGCGATGGGCATGCGAGAGCAGGAAATTGACCTTTTTGTTCAGGGGGTTGGTCACGAAATGCATCTGGGGCATCAGGTTCCAGACCGGGCTGGATTCATGCGCCTTGAGGATCGGCTTCAGCAGGGCGGGCGCGCCGGCGTTGGAGACGATCGCCAGATGCCCGCCGACAGGCACGACTTCGCCGTTCTGGAGCTTCACGCCAGTCGCGACACCCTTGCTGGTCAGGATTTCGACGACCTTCGCGCCAGTGCGGATGGTCGCGCCGGCCTTCGCGGCCTCCTTTGCGAATTGCTTGGTCGCGAAGGTGTGGTCGCCGACGCCGTCATTCGGGCAATGGATCGCGCCGATGATGCCGCCTGCGAGTTCGGGCTCGCGTGACAGCACTTCTTCCTTCGACCAGATTTCGGAGGGCGCCCCTAGGCTCGTCTGGGCGGTCGCCATCACTTCCATACGGCCGCGAACCTCATGCTCGCGATGGCCGTAGGGAATATCGAAAACCTTGATGCCACCGGCGCGGCGATAGCCAACGCCGCCCTCGAACACGCTTTGATAGTGCTTCCACAGGTCGAGCGACAAGGCGCAGACCGGTATCTCGCGGTAATCGCGGCCATTGGCCCGCACACCACGCTCGCCCGGACCACCGGATGCGCCACCGGCGATCTCGCCGGCCTCGAGCAGCGTGACCGACTTGCCGGCCTTCGCGAGCTGATAGGCGAGGCTGGTGCCATAGATGCCTCCGCCGACGATGACAACGTCGGATGCTGACGTGGTGCTGGACATGTCCTTGGACCTTTCAGGCTAGTTGCAGGGTTGCGCGAGCTTCTGTCGACTCGTCCTGGAAATGGCAGGCGGCGGTGCTGGTCCGACCGTGCAGGGCAACAGGCTGCGGCGCTTCCCGGACGCACCGAGCCGGCACGCGGCCGTCCGGCGTATCCACCGTGTCTGTCGCTCCGCCTTGCGCGAGCGAACGCGCCAATGGGCAGCGCGTGTGGAAGGCGCAGCCCGAGGGAACGGCGAGCGGGCTTGGGATTGATCCTTCGAGCGGGCGGTGTCTGGGGCCGCTCGCGTCGGACTCAGGCAGATGCGAAGAGGCCGCCATCAGGCTTTGCGTGTAGGGATGCATCGGCGCATCGCAGACTTCCGCAATCGGCCCCTGCTCGACGAAGCGGCCGAGATACATGACGCCGACCGCATCGGCCATGTGCTCGACCAGGGCGAGATCGTGCGTGATGATCACGAAGGTCAACGCGAATTTTGCCTTCAGCTCCATCAGCAAGTTGATGATCTGAGCCTGCACGGAAACGTCAAGCGCGCTTACTGGCTCATCCAGCACCAGGATTTCGGGCTCACAGATGATGGCGCGTGCGATCGCAGCGCGTTGGCGCTGCCCGCCGGATAACTCGCTCGGATAGCGATCAAGATGTGCCCGGTTCAGGCCGACAAACGCGATAGTCGATAGAATCCGTTCGATCCGGCTCTGGCGGCTGGGATGGAGATCGTGGACGACCAGCGCTTCGTGCAGCGTATCGAAGATCGTCATGCGCGGATCGAGCGAAGCACGCGGATCCTGCAGGACAAGTTGGATCTTGCGGCGAAGCCGCCGAAGCTCTTCCTCGTCAAGCTCGGACAGAGGCTGCCCATCGATGGAGACCGTGCCGGAACTGGCGCGCAGCAGCCCGACGAGCAGTCGAGCGATCGAGCTCTTGCCTGAGCCGGATTCGCCGACGATGGCGAAACAGCTTCCTTTCGGCACATTAAAGGAAACGCCATCGACCGCCCGCACCACCGGCGGCGCTTTTCGCGAAAACAGCGGCGCGTTACCCGCGAAGTGGCGCTTCAGATCGGTGACGACGATGACGTTTGCAGCGGACATCACAATGCCTCCTCGGCAAAGTGACAGGCGGCCCGCCTGCCCTCGATCGGGCGGAGTTCCGGGTCTTTGGCGCTGCATACCGGGCGGCCCTGCGAACGCTGGCAACGCGGCAGGAATGCGCAACCGTCAGGCGCTGCGCCAACCATCGGAGGCTCGCCGCGAATGGCGGCCAGCGGTTTGCCGCGTCCCTCACTTGCGCCGGGAACAGCGGCCCGCAGCGCTTGCGTGTAAGGATGCAGCGGCTCCTGCAGAACCTTTTTCGCCTCGCCACGCTCGACGATTTCGCCTGCATACATGACGGCGATCTCGTCGGCATACCGCACCGCCAGATTGAGATCGTGTGTCACGATCAGCACGGCCATATGGCGCTTGCGCTGGATATCCTGCAGCAATGTCAGTATCTGCTGCTGGATCGTCACGTCGAGGGCGCTGGTTGGCTCGTCCGCCAGCAGCAATTGCGGGTTCTGCGCCAGCGCGATCGCGATGACGATGCGCTGTTTCATTCCACCCGAGAACTGGTGCGGATACATCGACAAGCGTCGCTCGGGATCGGAAATGCCGACATCGGTGAGCAGGTCGATGCAGCGCTGGTGGATCGATCCTTCGCTTTCCGAATTTCCCGTACGAACGGCCTCGGCGAGCTGCGTGCCGATGCTGAGCACAGGGTTGAGCGCGCTGGCAGCATCCTGAAAGACGACACCGATCCTGCTACGCCGCAACTCCCGCAACTCGCGGCCGGACAGCCCGATCGTCTGCTGACCTGCTATCTCGATGGAGCCGCCGGTCACTGCGACTTGTTCCGGATTGTTCAAGGTGGCGATGGCGCGCAACAGGGTTGTCTTGCCCGAACCAGACTCGCCGACGACCGCCAGAGTTCGGCCAGGCGCGAGGTAGATATCGACCGATCGGACTACATCCAGATTCCGCGCGCCCGCCCGAAACGCCAGTTTCAGGCCGCGCACCACGACGACGACGGCGCCCCTGACACCGGATTCAGTGGGCCCGGCCGGCGCGGGAAGCGTTTTCGTCCGGCGGAACATGGCAAGCAGCGGACGACGGCGAACGACGCTGCGGCTACTGGGATCGTAGACATTGCGAAGAGCATCACCCAGCAGATTGAAGGCGAGTGCGGCCGTGGCGAGGAACAGGCCTGGGAAGCTCGCGAGATGCGGATGGCTGCGAATGTAAGAACGGCTCTCACCGAGCATCGTGCCCCATTCCGGATTCGGCGGCTGGGTTCCAAGTCCCAGAAATCCGAGCCCGGATGCCGAAAGCAGCGTGGTCGCAAACAGGAGGGTCGATAGCGTGATCAGCGTGCCGGAAATGTTCGGCAGAACGTGACGGATGATGATCCTCGCTGGACTGGCGCCAAGCGAAGCGGAGCCTTCGATATACGGCTCTGCCAGAATGCTCATCGTCACTGCTCGCGCAGTGCGCGCGAAGATCGGCACGGACACCACGCCGACGGCAACGACGACATTCTGCGTGTTGGCGCCGAGGATCGCGACGATGGCGAGCGCCAGGACGATGTCCGGAAAGCTGAGCATCACATCGACCGCGCGCATGACCAGCGTGTCCGTCCATCCGCGCCGCCAGGCAGCCAGGATGCCAAGCGGAACACCGATGCAGAAGGCGAAGGCGACACCGCCGATTCCAACGCCCAGCGTCGCGCGCGCGCCGAACAGGATGCGGCTGAACACATCCCGGCCGAGCTGATCGGTCCCGAACCAGTGAGACGCAGACGGAGGACGCAAGGTCGCCGCGAAATCTTGCCGGAATGGGTCCAACGGCGCAATCAGAGGGCCAAAGACCGCCAGCGTTAAAAATCCGAATACCAGCGTCATGCCGACCGCGCCCTTGGGCTGGCTTACGATCCGCCGCAAGCCCGTCCAACGGGACTTCGGCACATATGCCGCTGCCGATGCGTCCTCCGCTTCGCGGCTGATATGCTCTGTGGCCACCGCGCTCACGCCAATTTTCCTTCGCCGCGCGTTCGCGGATCGAGCCATTGCGTCAGCAAATCGGTGGTGAGATTGATGACCACGAAAAAGAACGCGAACATCAGGATCGTGTATTGGATGACCGGATAATCGGAGCGCGTGACGGCGTCCACCAGAAGGCGGCCAACGCCCGGGATACCAAAAACCGTTTCGGTGACGACGGAACCGCCAAGCATGCCGCCGAACTGGACGCCGGCGACGCTGACCGCGGCGACAAGCGAGTTCCGGAGCGCGTGGAAGAAAATGACGCGCGTTTCGCTAAGGCCCTTTGCCCTGGCCGTATCGATATAATCCTTCGATAACGCCTCCAGGAGATTGACCGTTATCAGCCGGCTGAACATCGCCGTCGGACGCGTCGCGATCACTAGGATCGGCAGGATGAAATGGGCGGGCGTCGCCGCCCCCGCCGCCGGCACCCATCGCAAATAGACGGCGAAAAGCCAGATGCCGAGCAGGCCAAGCCAATAGATCGGCATCGAAATCCCGGCCAGCGTCAGCGTGGTCAGGATCGCCTCGGTCACACCGCCCTGCCTGAGAGCGCAGATCACGCCCGAGATCGTGCCAAGGATTAGGCCCAGCACGAGCCCTCCCAAAGCCACGAACAGCGTATTCGGGAGCCGCTCCGCCAGCTCCAAAGCAACCGGCCGATGCGTCAAGAACGAGGTGGCAGCGCTTGGGTCCCATAAACCTCTGAGAAAGTGCCCATAACGGACCAGCACGGGTTCGTTCAGCCCGAGGAACTGCCGGATGCTTTCGACCTCTTCATTCGTCGCCGCCGGACCGGCCAACATCTGCGCAGGGTCTCCCGGGATCATGTCCATGAAAAAGAACACGAGAAGGGAGACGATCAGCAGCGTCGGCAGGGCCAGGGCGAGACGTCGGGCGACAAACATCGTCGAATATCCGTGATGAGGCCTAGTCGATGCTGATCTTGGAGAAGAGCATCGTTTCGTCCGGCTTCACCTCAAAGCCCTTGACCTTGTTTGCGACACCGAGCGCCTGGGTCTGGTACCAGAGGAAAACGAAGGGCGCTTCGTCCCAGATGACTTTCTGGATCTCACCGTAGACTTCCTTTTGTTTCGCGACATCCGTGGTGCCACGGCCCTGGGCAAGAAGATCATCCACCTTGGGATTGCTGTAGCCGGTGCGATTGGCGCCGACGCCGGTCTTGAACAGGCGATAGAGCGTGTAATCCATGCCGGCGGTCGCCCGGCCTACCATGCCCATATTGTCGGTGCGCGCCGATGGATCGAGGCCGACGATCTTGCTCCAAGTGCCGCGATCGACAACGTTCGCCGTCGCCTGGATGCCGACATTCTGGAACGAGCCGGCAACAGCCTGGCAGACCTGGGCGTCCTTTATGTAGCGCCCGGTCGGGCAGGTCATTGTCAGCTTCAACGCACCCGGCTTGTAGCCGGCTTCCGCTAGGAGTTTCTTGGCGCCTTCCGGGTCAAAAGGAAGCGGCTGGAATGTGCGGCGCAATTCGTCCTGCGTGCCCGGCCCGACCATCCCGACGGACGGCGTGCCGAGGCCGCCGAGAATGCCCTTGGTCATGCCGTCGCGATCGAGAGCAAGATTGAGCGCCTTGCGGACACGGACGTCCTTCAGCGGCCCGGTCAGCACCAGTTCCATGTTGATAGAGAACATGCTTGGTGGATTGATGACCTTGGCATGTTTGAGCGCATTGATCGCCGGCATGGATTCGGGAGGAACACGTTCGACGATATCGGCTTCGGCCGTCTCCATCAGCGCCATGCGGGCGCCGTCCTCAGGAACGACGATGAACTCGATTGACTGCAACTTGGCGGGCTGGTCGCCCTGATACTGCGGGTTAGGCATAAGACGTATGCTCTCACCGCCCACGAATTTATCGACTATGTAGGGCCCGCTGCCGATCGGTTTACGGCCATATTCGGCGCCCATTGACTGAACCGCCTTCACGTTCACAATGCTGGCGGTGGTATTGGCCAGCAGCATCAGCACATGGCCGTTCGGCTCCGCTAGATGAAACTCGACCGTGTCTTCGCCTGAGGCCTTGACGGTTTTGATTGTCGAATAGAGGCCGCGATAGATTGAGCCGACCTTCTCATCTAGCAAGCGGTTAAAGCTTGCAGCCACAGCCTCCGCGTTCAATGGGTCGCCGTTGCTGAACTTACGCCCTGTGACCATCTTGACGGTCAGGAGTTGGCCGTCGGAGGAGAAGCTGTAATCCGTCGCTAGATTCTTCTCGATGTTGTTTTTGGCGTCTAGGCGAAAGAGCCCGTCAAGGACGGCAAGGTCGACCGCATTGCCGATGGGGAGATCGTTGAAGGCGGGATCGAATGTCGCCGGGTCGGCGCCGATCGCGATCTTGAGTTTGCCGGACGGGGCAGCTTGAGATGCGCCGGCAAGGACTAGGCCAGCA
>FTCZ01004317.1_pt1 | contig 21208 bp, 18 predicted proteins | sample 1658871 | NCBI WGS metagenome assembly FTCZ01 (sample SAMEA3914864, study PRJEB12502) | metagenome | biome: forest; material: soil | place: USA | collected 2012-03-12 | depth 0.3 m
ACCACCCGGGACACGACCGCTTCCGGTCATTTTGCGCCGAAGAGCCGCCCAGCAGAAAGGCGCCAATCCCAGTCGTTCAGCATATAGATTGCAAATCCCGGAATCGGTCATAGGTCCAGGTTCGGTGGCCCTACTCGGCCTTCCATGAATCTGTCGTCCAGTTGCGTAACGTCATTTTCATCGCCGATGGTGGTGTCGGACCGACGGGCTCGCTTCAGGAAGCATGCGACACGCCGGTCGCGATATCAGCGCTCGCCGACGAAACTCACCGCTTGGCAGCGGCGTGATGGTCGCGCGCGGCATATACTGATCGCGCCGCATTGAGGCCGGCCGCGAGCAGCTACGCCGTGAATACGAGAAAGGCACAAAGTGGCGACGGTGGCAAAGAAGCACCGCGTCTAAATCGAAAATCCTCCGTCCACGAGCATTGCGGCGCCGGTCGAAAAGCTCGACAGGTCGGATAGCAACCACATCATGGCGTTGGCGATCTCGTCCGTCTCGCCGAAACGGCCGATGATATGGCGCTGCCGGATGCCTTCGAGCGCGACGGTGAAGCCCGGATCACTCATTAGGCGATCGCGCGTCATGCTGGTGAGCGTGAGACCGGGGCAGACGGCATTGACCCGGATGCCGAGGGGGCCGCAGTCGATCGCGGCCGCCTTGGTGAGGCCGATAACTCCGTGTTTGGCGGAGGTGTAGTCGGCCGAGTTCATCGTCGCGCGGACACCCGATGACGACGCTGTGTTGACGATTGAGCCTCCTCCCGTTTCGCGCATCGCGAGAATTTCGTGCTTGAGACAGTAGAATACGCCGGTGAGGTCCACATCGATCACCGAGCGCCAATCCTGGCCGGTGAGCTCAAAGACGGGCTTGCCGCGCATTTCGATGCCGGCGTTGTTCACCGCTCCGTCGAGCCGGCCGAAACGATCGACGGCATAGGCGACCAGATCGGAGACGCTTCCCTCGTCGGACACGTCGCATCGGCGTGCCTCTGCGGTTCCGCCCGCCGACCGGATCATCGCGACGCTGGCCTCCGCCGCAGGCTCATCGATGTCCGCGACGAGCACCGACGCGCCGTTCTTCGCGAACATCACGCAGGCGGCCCGGCCGATGCCGGAGCCCGCGCCAGTCACCAAAACGACTTTCCCTTGCAGCATGGTCACGGTCCTTTTCGCGCGTCAGATGATGACGACGTTCTTCAGAATGCCTTCCATCGGGAACAGCGTGGCGCCGGCGTCATTGCGGGCGTAGCCTGTGTTGAGCGCAAAGGCGCGGCGATAGGCCGCGGAGACGGCTGGACGTGCCCCGATCGTCTCGCGCCAGCGGCAGACGTGCGGATAGGCCTGCGGCCCCTCCTGCGGATCGATGTAGAGGATCCACGGATAGCAGGCGATGTCCGCGATCGAATAGGCATCGCCGCCCAGGAAGCCGGTCTCGGCAAGGCGCTGGTCCATCGTGCGCCACAGAGCGCTCCACATGTTACGATAGCGGCTGAGCGCGTAGCTGTTGTCGAAATCCGGGGCGATTTCCGGCGCGAACGCCATGAAGTGCCAGAGCTGTCCGCCGATCGGCCCCAGTCCGGCCATCTGCCAGAACAGCCACTGCATCTCCTGCTGGCGCGTCCGCAGGTCTCGCGACAGGAGGGTCCCGGACTTGTCGGCTAGATATTGCAGGATCGCGCCGGATTCGAAGATGGTGAGCGGCGCGCCGCCATCTTCGGGGGCATCGTCGCGGATCACCGGCAGCTTGCCGCTCGTCGCGCCGGCCAACCGGGCGGGATCATGATGTTCGCCCTTGCTCACATCGACCGGGGTCAGCCGGTAGTCGAGCGCCATCTCTTCGAGCGCCACGCAGATCTTGTGGACGTTCGGGCTTGCGACATAGAAAAGCTCGATCACGCGCCTCTCCAACTTTTCTTTGCCATAGCCTTATATTGCCCATAAGGTCAGTTCAATTGGCAAAATGCCGGACACCGGCGGTATAAGCCAACCGGCTGGTCAGCCGGAGACGGCCCTAGCCGAGGACCATGATCTGCCGCAAAGGAGGCTCAGGATGTCGAACGAGGTGGTGGCCGTGCCGCAGGGTCTGGAAGATATCGATTTCTTTTCGACCGTGACGCTCGCCGATCCGCATCCGGTGCTCCGGCGGCTTCGGCGAGAGGCTCCGGTCTTTCCGGCTTACCAGGCGTCGCATGGGCGCGTTCAGTATCTCGTTACCACCTATGATCTGGTACAGCAGGTGCTGACCAGCCCGCAGCTCTATTCCAGCCGCTATGTCGCAATCCTGGCTGGCGAGGGGCGGAGCCATCCCGAAGTCGACGCGATCCGCGCACAAGGCTTCCAGGAGATCAACAGCATCCTCACCTCCGACGACGGCGAGCACAAACGGCTGCGCAGCCTCGTCGGCGCGGCATTTGTGCCGCAGCGGGTGAAGAAGATGGGCGACGATCTCGTGGAGGTGATCGAAGCGCTCATCGACGGCTTCGCGAGCCGCGGCGAATGCGATTTCAACGCCGACTTCGCGGCGTTGCTGCCGGCGCATTCGCTGGCGCGCGTCATGGGCTTCGATCACGATCGCTACGCCGACATCCATCGCTGGTCCAATGCGATCGCGAGCCGCTTCGGCCAGATGGCGGACGTCGACCAGCAGATCGCCGACGAGCGTGCCATTCTCGAGGCCAAGCGCTATATGGTCGAGATCGTCGCGCAACGGCGTGCCGTGCCGGGCGATGACCTGATTTCCGACCTGATCGCCGCGCGCGCCGAAGACGAGACACCGCTCACCGATCTCGAAATCCTCAGCACCATCTTCATCCTGCTGATTGGAGGGATCGAGACGACGCTCGGCCTGCTCGGTTTCGTAATGGTGCGACTGCTGCGCGACCCAACGCTGATGGCCTCCGTTCGCGCGGATAAGGCGCTGGTGCCGCCGCTCGTGGAGGAGGTGCTGCGCATGGAGACGCCGATCGCGGCGATGTGGCGGATCGCGCGCGCCGATGTCGAATTGGGTGGGGTGGCGATCCCGCAGGGCTCGATCCTGATGACGCGGCTCGATTCGGCCAATCGCGATGAGAAACGCTTCGCGAATCCCGATAGGTTCGACATGGGGCGGGCGGGCAATATGCGGCATGTCAGCTTCGGTGGAGGCGTCCACGCCTGCCTTGGCTTTCGGTTGGCACGACTGGAACTTGCGATCGCCATTCCCGCGCTGCTGCGGCGGTTGAAGAATATCCGCATCGTTGAGGAGAAGAGCGACCTCAACATCGTACCGAGCACGCACGCCCGCAATCTGCGCGCGCTCCACATCGCCTTCGACCCAAGTTAGGAGGTGTGGGCAGCGCCTAGCGGTAGCGTGGCCCCGCGGCGATATGATCGAGATAAGACTGGGGCCAGCCCATCTCCATCCAGCCCGACCCCGGAACGTCGTCGATCACGATCCGCGCCGCGCCTTCGTTGAGCGTGAAATCCGGATCAGGGCGGAGCGGATAGATGCCGAACACCTCCGCCTCGACACGGGTCTCCCGCCCGGCCTCATCGCGGATGCGGCACTGGAAGGCACGGTGGTTGAGGCGCTCGTCGCCCTGCCAGTCGACGACGAGATCGGTGATCTCCGCCATCAGTCCGGCCTTGCATACATAGCCGCGCACCTGCCGCTCGCCGAGCGCATAGAATTCCCAGAAATGCACGGACATGTCGCTGCCGGCCTGGGACTGGAGCCAGCGGTAGAAGTGCAGCGCGTGCCAGTCGCGCGTACCCCAGCTGTGATCACGATGGCCGTTGGTGTTGATCGCGATATTACGATCGCCAATGCGCAGCGTGCCAGTAATACGGCCGCTCTGTTCGATCCGGTCGTCCGCGGCGTAGGGCGGGCAGCCGCTGGCATGGCTCGAATAGGCATAAGGCGGGTGGAAGGCCTCGAAGCGGAACTCGACAGCCGCATCGCCGGCGTCCCAGGAAACCTCGGCGGTCTCGAAGCGAAGATCCTGCTGCATTGAGAAGCCTTCAATCCGCCAGTCGTCGAAATTCATGTCCGGTGAAACCTGGCGATTGTGGAGATAGGCTTCGATCGGGCGATCGCCTACGCCCGGGCCCCACAGCCCGAAGGCGGCGCCAGCGATGCTATCCTTGTCGACCCAAGTATAGGTGAAGAGCGCGATCCGCTCTTCGGGCATGACGACGCAATAGGGAATGGATTCGCGCATCAACGGCCGATCGGCAAGTCGATGACGACCGTCATGCCTTGCCTCGATGGTCATGCCAGGCCGGAACTGCTTCGCCCACATCACTCCCTCCTTCGCTTTTCGCAATTCCTAGCAGGCTGCGCGGCATCCGCAAACATCGATTGACCAGACGGTCAGTATGAGAATAGCATCCCCAAAAGAAGGAGAGGTGCGTGGATCGGATCGGGCGGGGCATCTCGCGATCGCTGGCAGCGTTGCTGTTTGTGATCGGGCTGGTGGTCGTTGGCGGGGGCTGCTGGCTCGTCGCGCTCGGCGGATCACCCTATTATCTGCTCGGCGGCATAGCGGTTATCGTTTCCGCAGGCGGGCTATGGCGCGGACGGAAATTCACTGGCTGGGTCTATGCAGCCTTTCTCGTTGCGACCCTCCTCTGGGCGCTCGGCGAGGCGGGAGCGAATGGCTGGGCTTTGGCACCGCGCCTGATCGCGCCGTCGGTGCTTGGTTTGCTCTTCGCGCTGCCGCCGGTTCGACGCGGGATTGGCGCATCCGGTTGGGCGGCGGCCGGCAGCGGTCTCCTGCTCCTGCTCGTTCAGGCCGGCATCGGGCTCTGGGCCAATCCCGACCTGCTGGAAGGCCGCTATGCCGGCATGCCGGGTCCGACCGCCGTCGTAGCCGCGGGCCCGCAATGGCCGAGTTGGGGCGGCACCGATGCCGGCCAACGCTTCTCCACGCTTGGTCAGATCACCCCTGCCAATGTCGGCGACTTGCGACAGGCGTGGACTTATCACACCGGCGTTGTCCAGAACGGGACCAAAAGCCCGCTCGAAACAACGCCGCTGATGGTCGGTGATACGCTCTATCTGTGCACCCAGACCAACATAGTCATCGCGCTCGATCCCGATACGGGGCACGAGAAGTGGCGGTTTGATCCCCATGTCGACCCCACCGGGGCGTCAGCCGTCACCACTTGCCGGGGCGTCGCGTTCGCGCGTGTGCCCGGCGCCACCGATTGCCCGGAGCGGATCATCACCGCGACCTTCGACGCGAGGCTGATCGCCCTCGATGCGAAGAGCGGCAAGCCCTGCCAGTCGTTCGGTGACAAAGGCATGGTCGACCTCACCCACGGTCTCGGTGTCGTCAACAAGGGCTTCTATTATGTGAGCTCAGCACCTGTGGTAGTGCGTGGTCGGATCGTGCTCGGTGGCTGGGTCGCGGACGACCAGAGCACCGACGAGCCTTCGGGCGTGATCCGCGGCTACGACGTCGGCACCGGCCGCTTCGCCTGGGCCTGGGACATGGGACGGCCAGGCGATCATTCCGAGCCCGGGCCCGGTCAATCCTACAGCCGTTCGACACCCAACAGCTGGGCGCCGATGAGCGGCGACGAGGCGCTCGGCCTCGTCTATGTACCGCTCGGAAACCCGACCCCCGATCATTGGGGCGGCAGTCGCTCGGCTGTCGCGGACAGGCTCGGTAGCGCGGTCGTCGCGCTCGATGCGACCAGCGGTGCACTGCGCTGGGCGTTTCAGACCGCGCACCATGATCTGTGGGATTATGACGTCGGATCGCAGCCGACCCTGCTCGACGTGACGATCGCAGGGCGAACCATACCCTCGCTGGTCCAGCCGACCAAGCGCGGCGAGCTGTTCCTGCTCGATCGACGCACCGGTCGCCCGATCGCGCCCGTCGTCGAGCGGCCGGCGCCGCAGCGCCATGGCGTGATCGGCGATTGGACTGCACCGACCCAGCCCTATGCGGTGGGCATGCCGGAATTCGTCGGGCCGCCCCTCGACGAGAGGCGGATGTGGGGGCTGACCCCGATCGACCAGCTCTGGTGCCGCATCCGGTTGCGCCAGCTGCGCTACGACGGCACCGCGACCCCGCCGGGCACCGACGAGGCGCTGATCTATCCGGGCATCGGAGGCGGGATGAACTGGGGTGGCATCTCCTACGATCCCGAACGCCAGCTGATGATTGTGAACAGCATCTATTACGGCACGATCATCAAGCTCGTGCCGCGCGTTGAGGCCGATCGGCAGATCGCCGCCGCGGCCGGGCAAATGCACAACTACTCGCTGCCCCAGCCGCAGACGGGTGCGCCCTACGGCGTCCTGCTGAGCGGGCTCGTCTCGCCGCTCAACGTGCCGTGCAACCAGCCGCCCTACGGCAAGATCGCCGCGATCGACATGCGGACGCGCCAACTGGTCTGGTCGCGCCCCATCGGCTCGGCGCGCGATAGCGGACCGTTTGGCCTGCATTCTCATCTGCCGCTGTCGATGGGGATGCCGATGTTCGGCGGCTCGCTTGTAACGCGCAGCGGCCTGATTTTCATCGGGGCTACTCAGGAGCGCGCCTTCCGCGCCTTTGACGTGCGCGACGGCCGTGAGCTTTGGCGCATGGCGCTACCGGCCGGCGGCCAGTCCAACCCGATGAGCTATGTCTCGCCCAAAACGGGGCGGCAATATGTGCTGATCGCAGCGGGCGGTCACGTCATGCTGCAATCATCGCTCGGTGATGAGATCATTGCCTTCGCGCTTCCCACAACCCACCGAAACAACTGAGAGAGAGACATGGCAGGACGTCTGGCAGGCAAGGTCGCAGTCATCACCGGCGGCGCTTCAGGGATCGGCGGGGCGGCATCGCGCCTCTTTGTCGCGGAGGGCGCGAAGGTGATCGTGGCGGACAGGCAGGAACCGCTCGATGCGAAGCTTATCGAACTGCTCCGTTCGCAGCCCGATCACATCCGCTTTGCGCGCACCGACGTCACTGAGGAGGCCGATGTAAAGGCTGCGATCGACGCGGCGCTGACGGCCTGGGGACGGCTCGACGCGGCGATCGCCTGTGCCGGCGTGCCGGGCCAGGGCTCCGACGTCGATCTCACGGTCGACGAATGGGACCGGATCATGGCCGTGAACGCGCGCGGCGTGTTCCTAACGACCAAGCATGCCGTGCCGGCGATGCTGCGCGGCGGCGGCGGCTCGATCGTGAACATCTCATCGGCCTACGGCGTGGTCGGTGCGCCGGGTTATGCCGCTTATTGTGCGTCCAAAGGCGCAGTGCGCACCCTTACCAAAGCGACTGCGATCGAGCATGCAACACAGGGTATCCGCGCCAACTCGATCCATCCTGGCGTGATCGAGACCCCGATGGTGCATGCCATATTCGATCGCTCCGAAGATCCGGTCGCGACGCGCGCTGCCTACACTGCGCAGCAGCCCTGCGGCTTTAACGGCGCGCCTGAGGACGTCGCGTGGGGCTGCGTCTACCTTGCTTCCGACGAAGCGCGCTTCGTCACTGGTGTCGAGTTGCCGATCGATGGCGGCCTGCTCGCGCGCTGAGGAGACCGGATCATGACGGCAACGCAGAACAAGGCGCTGGTGATGGACGCCATGCGCCACTTAAACGACCGAGATCTGCCGGCGCTGTTCGATCTCATTCACGAAGAAGGCTCTTGGTCGGTGCCCTTCCGCTCGGATCGTTTCGCCTTCGGCGGTTTCCGCGACAAGGCCGGCATCATGGAGCTGTTGACCAGCTTTCTCGGCAGCTTTGAAAGCTTTTCGTTCACGGTCGACAACGCCACCGCAGAAGCGGATCGCGTCGTGGTCGAGGCACGCTCGGAAGGTGTCGGACCGTGCTCGGCGCGCTATCGGAATAACTATCTGCTGATCTTCTTCGTGCGCGACGGCAAGCTCCACACAGTGCGGGAATATTTCGATCCTTTCGAAGTGAACGCGTATGTCGAGCAATGGACTTCGCGCGCTTGATATTGAATATGTGGTCAGTTTGAGAGAAGCCGCATGGTGAGGCGGCGCGAACCAAGTGACCGGGCAGAGGATGGACAAGGCATGAAACTAATCGAAACGCCGGTGCTGATCGTGGGTGGGGCAGGGTGCGGTCTCTCGTCGGCGATCTTCCTCGCCAAGCACAACATCCCCTCGTGGCTGGTCGAACGCTATCCGACAACCTCGCCGGCCCCCAAGGCGCATTATCTCAATCAGCGTACCATGGAGATCTTCCGTGAGCAGGGGATCGCCGACCGGATCTATTCGCTGAGCACGCCGGCGGAGAACATGTCTCGGGTGGGCTGGTACACCTCGCTTGGGGGAAATGGGGAGCTCGATCGCAAGACGATCTTTTTGATGGATGCATTCGGCGGACATTCGCTCAAAGACATCTATGAGCGGGATAGTCCGTGCCGATCCGCCAATTATCCGCAGCTCCGCCTTGAGCCGCTGCTGCTCGATCATGCGCGCACGCTGCCGCTCGCCAAGCTCAACTACCATCACCAGCTCGTCGAGTTCGAGCAGGACGAGGACGGTGTAACTGCTACGGTCGAAGATCGCGACAGCGGCGAGACCTACAAGGTTCGCGCCCGCTACATGATTGCGGCGGATGGCGGCCGCCTGATCGGGCCGGCGCTTGGTATCCCGATGGAGGGGATCGACCGGCTGTTCGATATGGTCACCTGCCATTTCGGGGCGGACCTGTCTGAGACGATCGATGACGACAGTCCGATGATCCGCTGGTTCATAAACCCGGAAAAGGGCGGCTCGTGGGGCAGTGGTGTGATGGTTGCTCTTGGACCCCATCATTACGACCGGTACAGCGAGGAATGGCTTCTCCATTTCGCATTCCAGCCCGACGATCCCCAGCAATTCGATGCCGAGTCGGTGGTACCACGGCTGAAGGAGCTGCTGCGCTTGCCGGACCTTGCACCACGCATCATCAAGATGAATAATTGGAAGGTGCAGGGCGTGCTCGCGCAACGCTTCCGAGACGGCCGCGTATTTCTCGCCGGCGACGCCGCGCACCGGCATCCGCCGACGACCGGCCTCGGGCTTAATTCGGCCGTGCAGGATGCGCACAATCTCGCCTGGAAGCTGGCAGCCGTTCTGAAGGGTCATGCGTCGCCGTCACTGCTCGACACCTATGAGGCGGAGCGGCGACCGGTCACCGCGAACAATGTCAGTTGGGCGATGCTGACGTTTCAGAATCATCTCGTGATCGATGGCGGCATCGGTCTGATGCCGGGCGCCCCGGTCGAGTTCCAGAAGGAGGCGTTTCGGAAGCTTTTCGCCGATACGCCTGAGGGCGAGGCGCGGCGGCAGCGGCTGAAGGAGGTCGCCGGCACACAGCGCGCCGAGTTCCAGGCGCACGACATCGAGATCGGCTTCCGGTACGAGTCCGCCGCCGTCGTCCCGGACGGCACGCCCCCGCCGCCACGCGGCGCGCTGGGCGACGTGCATATCCCAACCACGCGCCCTGGCCACAGGCTGCCGCACGTCTGGCTGGACGGCGCACAGGGCCGCGTGTCGACCCTCGATCTCGTCGGAAGGAGCCGCTTTGTGCTGCTTGTCGACGGTCCGGCGGACGGTTGGCGCGCGGCGGGCGAAGAGATCGGTGCGGCGGCCGGTGTGCCGGTCGACGTCTTCGGCATCGGCGACGGCGGCGATTTCGCGTCGGATGTCGAGCGCTGGGCACAGGTGAGCGGCATCGAACGCGGCGGCGCGATCCTCGTCCGACCCGACGGGCATGTCGGCTGGCGGGTGGCGCATGCGGTATCGGATCCGGCCGACGCGCTGGCTGCCGCACTGGGTGCGCTCCTTGGCCGCCGCATTCAGTTCGGATCCAGGCTTAATTGACAATTTGGTCAGTTTCGACCAGCGTCGATGCGACGGGCGACGGAGTCGCTCGCTCGTCTGCATAAGGAGAGGCGACATGTCTGAGCGGGTCCTGCCCGAGGGTTTCGAGGCGCTCGAGCCGTTTCAGCCATATTGGGGCGCGGCGACCACGCAGTTGCGCCGCGAGCGGCGCGAGGCAGCGAGCATGGTCGACATCACCGCCTTCTACGAGGTGATGCTAGAGCACGCGCCGGTGGCGATGCAGCACCTGGAGGCCTTGCCGCTCGACGCCATGCCGCCGGTCTCAGTGCGGCTAATGGAGATGGTGCTGATGCTTGCGCACGTGTCCATGGCGACCGAGCTCCACGGCCAGCCGCGAGCACCTCACACGCCCTATCCGCACGGGGTCCGCCTCGTGCGCGGCCCTGCCAATTTCGGCTGATCGGGGAGGCTTGGATGAACGACATGACTTCCGATTTCCGCGCGCCAACCACCAATTTCACGGCGCTGGCCGGGCTTTCAACCGATCCGGTGTCCACCGAGCCTTACCGCTCGCCGATCTATTTCGAGCTGGAACGCGAGCGCATCTTCAAACGCGCCTGGCTCTGTCTTGGCCGTGAGGAGCGCATCGCCGACCCCGGCGCCTTTTTTGTCCAGCCGATCGAGGTCGCGAAGGCCTCGGTGCTGGTGACGCGCACCAAGGGGGGAGGGGTCAAGGCCTTTCACAATGTCTGCGCGCACCGCTCTAACACGCTGGTGCTGGACGAGGAGGGCAGCGCCAGCCGCTTCGTCTGCCGCTATCACAACTGGACCTATCGCAACGACGGTGCTCTGCTAGGTGTGCCCGACGAGCGTAACTTCTTCGGCCTCGACAAGAGCTGCTACGGACTGACGCCGATCGCGGTGGAGGTCTGGGAAGGATGGATCTTCGTCAACCTGCAGCGCGAGCCAGAGGTGAGCCTTCTGGAATTCCTCGGCGAGTTCGGCGAGCGCTACACCGGCATACCCTATCAGAATGCTGGCTCCTCGATCCTCTACGTCTCGCACTTGAACGCGAACTGGAAGGTGATCGCCGATGCCTTCGCCGAGACCTACCACATTCCAGCAATCCATCCCGAGACGATTGGCTCGACCTTCGCCAGCAAGGATAACCCCTTTGCGCGGCCGATCAGCACACAGACCTGGGGGCCACACCGGTCCGTGTCGACTTATGGCAATCCCGAATACGCGCCGCCCGAGCGCGCACGGGTTGAACGGCTCGCTTACAGCAACCTTGCAACGGGCAATGTGCTTTCGGCCGCAGGGCTCGACGACATGGAGGTGTTCCTGAAGCACCCGGCGATCAATCCGACCAAGTCGAAGCATTGGGCGGTGGATGTCACCTGGTTGTTCCCGCACTTCCAGCTCGACGTCTCGCCAGGCGGCTTCTGGACGCACCATTTCTGGCCGGTGACGTACAACAGCACACGGTGGGAGGCGCGCTTCCACGTCCCGGCCGCACTCGATGTGTGGCAGCGGCTCCAGCAGGAGCATTACATTGCACGGCTCGGCGAAATCCTGCTTGAGGATGTCGGAAATACCGAGCGCACCCAAGCCGGCCTTGAGTCTGGCGCAAAGGACGTGATGCCCTTGCAGGATGGCGAGCTGATGATCCGCCATTCGCTGCACCACGTGCAGAAATGGATCGATGCGGCGACGGTTCGCGAAGCGCTGCGTTGAAAGGAGAGGAAGAGATATGGGGGACACGCGATCGGTGGCGAAGCACTTCGGGGAGCGTATCACCGCGCTCGATTTTATGGGTGCGTTCGGGATGGTAGCGGACGACGGCGTCTATACGGTGATTGGCAAGACTGTCGCATCGGGTGTCTATCACGGTGCGCAAGACATCTACGCGCGGCTGGTGCCGGTACTGGCCAGCTTCAAGGCGCCGCCCGTGCTCGCGTTCGCGGAGCCGATCGTCGATGGTGATCGCGCGGTGCTCGTCGGGAGCGGGAGCGGGGAGGGGCCGACTGGCCCATACGATCAGCCGCACTACGCATTCGTCATGCGCGTGCGGGGCGAGGAGCTCGTCGAGGTCACCGAATTTATGGACACGGGCGCGCTCGAAAGTGCCGTGTTCGGTCGAAAGCTGATGGAGGCACGCGAGGAAGCGATGGCGGACAATAGCGCCACGATCGCGCGCAGCAATGCCGAGCTCGCCACCGATCTGATGCGCCGTTTTGGCCGCGACATGGATGGTTGGTACGATCATCTTCATGAAGACATCGTCATGGAGTTTCCGTTCGGGCCCTCGGTGGGGATGCCAAGCCGGGTCGAGGGTAAGGCTGCGTGCAGCGCAGTGTTTGCCGCGGTCGTCGAAGGTGTACAGGTGCAGTTCGACAACATACGGGTGAGCCCGCTTGCCGACCCGAACCGGCTGGTGGTCGAATATACCGGGTACAGCGAGCCGAACGGCAAGGTCTACGACCAGACGTACATCTCGGTGCAAGAATTTCGCGACGGCAAGATGATCCTGTTCCGCGAATATTGGAACGCGCTGATCGTGAAGGAGACGTTCGGCGATCTCAGCGCGCTGGGCAGCTAAACTTCGACACCAACCGCTTCCGCGCCTCGTGGCGCTTCGGAGACCGTTATGGCGCGCAAGACAACCGCCGCACTCAATCTCATGCCCACATTGCCCGCCGATCGTGAGGTCGACCGCCTCTCGTGGCTCGACACGCGACTGCGCTGGCTGTCCGCTTGGACGATCCATAACGCCAACAACCTGCGCGAGTGCCGTGACGGCCTGAAGGTCGGCGGCCACCAGGCGTCATGCGCATCGATGACGACGATTATGGCGGCGCTCTATTTTCATGCGCTGCGGCCGACCGACAAGGTGGCGGTAAAGCCGCACGCAGGTCCACTGCTCCACGCCATCCACTATCTGCTCGGCAATCAGAGCCGCGACCAGCTGGAGCGTTTCCGCGGTTTGGGCGGCGCCCAAAGCTATCCGAGCCGGACCAAGGACAAGATCCCCGTTGACTTCTCGACCGGCTCGGTCGGTCTGGGCGTTGCGGTGACGATGTTTGCAAGCTTGGTACAGGATTATCTTATCGCTCATGGTCAGATGGCGGAGGCGGAGGCCGGCCGCATGATCGCGCTGATGGGCGATGCCGAGCTTGACGAGGGAAACATCTACGAGGCCCTCATCGAAGGCTACAAGCATGACGTCCGCAATTGCTGGTGGATCGTCGACTATAACCGCCAGTCGCTCGACCACACGACCGCGGACCGCATGTTCCGCCGCTTCGACGATATTTTCGAGACCTGCGGTTGGCGGGTCGTGACGCTGAAGCACGGCAAGCTCCAGAAGCGGGCTTTCGCCAAACCCGGTGGCCGCGCGCTCCAGGACTGGATCGACAATTGCCCGAACGCGGAATTCGCCGCGCTGACCTATCAGGGCGGCGCGGCATGGCGGGCCCGGCTTGTCGCCGACATCGGGGACATGCCGGGTGTTGCGCGCCTGCTCGAATGTAATGATGACGCCGCGCTGGGCGAGCTCATGACCAATCTTGGCGGGCACTGTCCGGCGTCACTCGTCGAGGCGTTCGACGCGGCCCAAGATGATCGGCCGACGCTCTTCATCGCCTACACCGTCAAAGGCTATGGTCTGCCGTTCGCCGGGCACAAGGACAATCATGCAGGGCTGATGAACCCCTCCCAGATCCATGCGCTGCGCGACCAGCTCGGCATCGCGGAGGGAGCGGAATGGGAGCCTTACGCCGGGCTCGGCGACAATGCCGCGGCCGAGCTCAAGGCGTTTGTCGAAACTTGTCCGCTCAAGCAGGTCGCGCGCCGGAGCGCTGAGCCGGTCGCAGTGCCGGCCATCCCGGTGCCGGACGGTGCCGAACAATCGACGCAGGCGGCGTTTGGGCGTATCCTGCTCGAGCTTGCCAAATCCGGCCATCCGCTCGCCGATCGAATTGTCACGACCTCGCCTGACGTGACTGTTTCGACCAACCTCGGCGCCTTCGTGAACCAGAGGGGCTTATTCCGCCGACAGGAACTCGCCGACGTGTTCGCCGGCGCCAAGATACCGTCGGCGCAGAAGTGGGCGGGACACGCCGCAGGCCAGCATATCGAGCTCGGCATCGCGGAACATAACCTGTTCCTGATGCTGACGGCACTCGGTCTCGCCGCACCGACGTTCGGGACGCGGCTGCTTCCGATCGGCACCGTCTATGATCCCTTCATCGCGCGCGGGCTCGATGTACTCAATTATGGCTGCTACAACGATGCGCGCTTCCTGCTCGTCGCCACCCCATCGGGCCTCACGCTCGGGCCAGAGGGAGGCGCACACCAGTCCATCAACACGCCGCTGATCGGGATGGGTCAGCCCAACCTGACCTATTTTGAGCCGGCTTTCGCCGACGAACTGGCGGCGTTCATGGAATGGGCGTTCGGCCATCTCCAGGCGGACGACGGAGGTTCGGTATATCTGCGGCTCTCCACCCGAAGCCTCGCTCAGGTTGCGCGCGCGGACGACGGCTGGCGGAACGATGCGCTCAAGGGGGGATACTGGCTTCGGCAGCCGGGCAAGGGTGCCGGCGCCGCCATCGTCGCGACCGGCGCGATCCTGACCGAGGCTCTCGCCGCCTGGGAAGCGCTCGCTGACGACATTCCGGGTCTGGGCCTCCTCAACATCACCTCGCCCGATCTGCTTCACCGCGGCTGGTCGGCCCGCCGTGCGGCCCGCTGGGCGGGCGGCGTCGGCGGCGCATCGCATATCGAGACGTTGCTCGCGCCGCTCAGCGCCGGCGCAGGGCTCGTCACTATCCTCGACGGCAGCCCCTCCGCCTTGTCCTGGCTGGGCGGCGTGCGCGGGCAGCGGGTCAGCCCGCTCGGCGTCGATCGCTTCGGTCAGACGGGCGACTTGCCCGATCTCTACCGCACCTACCGGCTGGATGCCGACGCGATCGTCGATGCCGCCGCCGAGCTTTTCCTGGAGGACTGATCGTGCCGATCGACCTGATGATGCCCGCGCTCTCGCCGACTATGGAAAAGGGCACGCTCGCCAGATGGCTGGTCGGCATCGGCGACCGGATCAAGGCGGGAGATCTGATTGCCGAGATCGAGACCGATAAGGCGACGATGGAGTTCGAAGCGGTCGAGGACGGCACGATCGCCGAACTGCTCGTATCCGAGGGAAGCGAGGACGTCGCGGTGGGGACCGTGATTGCGCGTGTCACAGGCGAGGGTGAGGCGGTGGCATTGGCCAAGGGCGAAGGGGCGCCGCCAGCCTTGGTCGTCGCGACTACGACGGCACCGATGCCCGTCGTGCCGCGCCCGGACGCCGTTGCGTCCGCGCCCAAGGTCGAGGCGCTGGTCGTTGGCGGTGACATGCGCGCCAGTCCGCTCGCTCGGCGGATCGCGGCGGCAAAGGGGATCGACCTTGCCTCCATCAAGGGCAGCGGGCCGGGCGGCCGCGTTCTGAAGCGGGATATGCTGCCTCCCGGGCCGGTCTCCGAGGCCATATCATCAACGGCACCCATGGAATTAGCGCCGCCGCCAGCTGGGGTGCCGCACGAGGCGATCAAGCTTGGGGGCATGCGAAAGACCATCGCGCGCAGGCTCGCCTTGGCTAAGCAGACTGTCCCGCATTTCTATCTGAGCGTGCACTGCAACCTTGATCCGCTGCTCCGGTTGCGCGCAACGCTCAATGCCGATCTCGCCGCCTCAGGCGCGAAGCTCTCGGTCAATGATCTGCTCATCAAGGCGCTTGCCATCGCGCTCGTTGAAGTGCCGGCAGCGAATGTTCAGTTTGGTGGCGATACTCTCTATCAGTTCGGCCGGGTCGACGTCGCGATGGCGGTCGCAGTGCCGGGCGGGCTCGTCACGCCGGTGATCGAGGACGCCGGCGGCAAGTCGGTGCGCAGGATCGCCGAGGAGGCGCGAACGCTCGCCCATTTGGCGCGGGACGGCAAATTACCACCCAAAGCCTATCAGGGCGGTACTGTCTCGATCTCGAACCTTGGCATGTTCGGCATTTCGGAGATGCTGCCGGTGATCAATTCGCCGCAGGCGATGATCCTGGGCGTCGCGGCAGGCGAGCAGCGCCCCTGGGTTGTCGATGGCGCGGTCGTTCCGACGACGGTGATGACCGCGACCGCGAGCTTCGATCATCGCGCGATCGACGGCGCCACGGGGGCCGAGATGCACGCTGCATTCCGACGTCTGGTCGAGGCGCCGATGATGATCATTGCCTGAGCACGAGGCACCGGTCGGCTTGCTGAAGGGCGCCGCCCGGTGCAGATCGTCGCCGGACATGTTCGACCACTGGTCGCCGCCGAGCCGCGCGCGGTCGCCTATTGCATCTCAGCAATGCCGCCTTTGTCCGATATCGTCGCGCGGAGCTCAGCGGGGGCGATCATGAGCCAGTCCTGCTGTCGGCCTCCGGTTCACGTCGGCACCGTCAGATCGCGGTCTCGGCTCAGATGAAGCGTTCCGCCTGAGCGAGCATCGTGACGGACGCGCCCGCCCGCTTGAGTAAAATGTCCAGCGCTTCGGGCGCGCGATCGACGCCCCGATGGAAATAAGCGCGTGTCGGCCACCACAATTCCCGCAGACCGAGGAAGCTCGGCTCGTCGCCGCCGGGCACGCGCAGCGGGTGAGCTCGGGTATGGCGGAAGGCACCGAGCGCGTGACCGAGCGTCTCGTCGTCCGGTTGCGCCCAGTCGGGATTGCCGGCCGTTTCAATGAACTGAAGCAGCTTGACGCTGAGGGGGCGCGTAGCTGCCGACCACATCTCGTCGCCGGGATGCAGACCTGTGCCCAACGCCGGTCCCGAGGTCACAACCTCTGAATGCCCCGCAAAGAATCTGAGCCCGGGCATGTCGACGAACTTTGGCTCGTCCTCGAGCAGATATTGGACGAGGATCGGTTCGTTCCGGAAGTTGAGCGCATCCGCCTCGTTGTCGAGCCAGATCTCGGCGACCGCCTCGAAGCCGCCGCTATTAGCCTTCAGCCGATCGCTGTCGATGCGGTGGTTCTGCACATAGCCGCGCATGGTCGACATGTTGCGGCCCATCGTGCCGTGTGGATGGCGATAGTAATCGTGAAAATCATCAATCGTCATGCCGGGTTTCGGCGGAATGAGGCCGTACATCTTTACCGTCATCGCATCCTCCGCGCCGTTCGGACGAAAGCAGGAAGCGCCGGCACGCCTGACGCGTCCTCAGCGTTTCAGATGCTCGTACCTGTCCAGCGGCTCGAAATTCACGTCTCCTAGGGCGACGTATATCGGCTCGAAGAATTTCGACTGATCGACATCCTGTGAGAAAGTATATTCGGGCCGCTCGGCGAAAGTTGCCTTGATCGTTTCCATAAAGGCGATGGCATCGTCGGTCTCGAAATAATATATCGAGAGATACTGAAATTGATTTTCCATCTCGAACGGAAACATGTGCGGCACGTCGACGGCCTTGAAGCGGCCGAGCGGGACGAGGCCGGGCAGTGATTTATAGGTGGGATAGGCTACCTTGTCGTACCATTCGTTATACTCGGTGTCCCGCCCCGGCAGCGGATTGGTCATTGCGAGCAATATGTGCTTGGCCACGCTCGTTTCTCCTCTCTACGAAAATCGGCAGTGGCGGGATCGGTCACACAGCTTCCTCGCCATTTCCCGCCCACGGGAAACGGAAGCCGCATTCTCCCAGGCCGTAGCCCTTGGTGCCGTCGGCGAGCGTGTATTCCATCATATGCTCGGTCAGCACGTAGGTATCGAAGGGAAAGGTCCAGCGGTAGAGTCGCTTCGCGGTGAAGGCGTAGCGCGTCCCGTCGGCTCCGGTGACGACCCAGTCCATGCCCTTCAGGGTCATATCGTCATCCTCGTAGATGTTGCGATCGACGATCTCGGCGACCGGAGTCCAGCGTCCGTCCTTGCCAATCATTCGAATATAGGCGTGCTGGCCGTCGATCGACGTGCCGTGCGTTGCGACGATCGAAACGCCGTTGTCGAAGATCGGCCAAGCCAGCCGATAATGCTTGATATAGTCCCAGTTGCGCGGGCCTACAGCGATGTCGCGGAAGCCTTTTCCATCGATCGCGATGGTCTCCTGGTTGCGCAGGCGGATTGTTCCCGTCACCCGGCAGGTGCCTTCCATATGGACATGTGCGATCTCCTTGGCGAAGCCATCGTCGGCACCGCCCTGGGTCAGATCGATCGCGTCCTGCATCGGCAGGATCGCATTCCATTCGAGATCAACGCCGAAATCAGGTAGATCGAACTCGACGCGCGCGCGCTTCAACCGCTCGAGAGACGTGACGCGGATGCCCGCGATCTCAAGGCCCTCTGCAATCCGCTTCTCGGTGTAGGGGAGGTTCATGTTGATCCGAGTAAAGAGCGGCTTGCCGTCGCGAAAGAAAGCGAACCAGCAGTTCGCTTCGCGCAGATTCTCGAGGATGCCGATGCGGATGAAACAGCCTGTTCGCTGCGCAGGATCATAGAAGTTGAAGTAGACGCTCTGGTTCCAGCGCGGGTGGTCGTTGGCCGGACAATAGCCTTCGGGATCGAGCATGGTGGTGGTGGACACGAGATCGCCTCCTCTCGGCTTCCTGAAAACGGCTCGGGTTAGTCCCGGCCGGTGACGTGCAACAGCAGCGCCTCAAGATCGTCGGGCAGGGCATCGCCGCGCCATGCAACGTGCTGATCGGGGCGGACGAGTACGAGATCGCGCTCATAAAGATCGCGCAGATCGGGGCGACGGAGCTCGAGGATGGTAAGCGGGATGCCGAGCGCGCGGGCGGTCGCGTCTATCCTGCTGCCATCAACCCGGTCCACCGCGAGCAGGGTGAGCCACAGGCCCAGCTTGTCGTGCACCGATTGGCCGTCGTCGAGATAGACCTGCGGCAGGCGCGCGCCGGGCCAGGTCGTCGGATCATAGGTCAAGGGATCGATCACGGGCGGATTGGGCTCGGCGCAGACTACCGGCGACTGGTCGTAGCGATAGCCATATTCGACGCCCCAGCTCTCGTTCTCGGCATTTCCGAGCTCGGCGATCCTGCGCCCGACTTCCGTCCGCTTGGCGTCCGCCTCCGGGCCCGCGCCGCTGAGGTTACCTGCTTCGGCATAGACTTCGCCGATCGCGAGCCGCACCCCCATGTGCCGCCGCGCGGCTTCGAGATGCCACCAAGCGGTGGGTCTGCGTTCCGCTTCATAGGCGTCGAGCAGCCGGTCGCCGCCCCAACCCTGCACGCACGCCGCCAGCACCCAGGAGAGGCCTGCGGCGTCCGCGATGCCTGAATTCATGCCGTAGCCGCCGGTGGGAATGAACTGGTGCGCCGCATCGCCGGCGAGCAGTACGCGACCCGCCCGATATCGCTGCGCGACAACGAGGTTTGCCGTCCACGGATTGGCTTGGAGGATCTCGTAGTCGAACTTGGTGCCGACCCAGTTCTCCAGTACATCCTCGGGCCGCATATTCTCGATCCCAAGGCCGGGAATCAGCCACGCCTGGAGCGTGTAGATGTCGTGATCATTCTGGGCAATAATCGTGCCGTCGCCCGTTTGGAGATGGTAGACCGGGCCCCAGCGCTGAAGCAGTTCGCGAGCGTCTGTGCGAAAATGCACCATGTGCGCGCCGGCGACCGCCATTTCGCCGTCGAGTTCGATGCCCACCCGCCGCCGGACGCGGCTCCCGCCGCCGTCACAGCCCGCGAGAAATGCGGCGCGCACGGTGCGGTAATTACCGCCACTGCCGTCACTGATCTCGCAGGTGATGCCGGTGTCGTCCTGCTCGACGACCCGCTCGAAAGCAGTGCCGAAGTGGACGTCGATCAGCGGATCCTCGTCGATTGCGCGCTTCAGAACGGGCTCGATTTGGACCTGACTCACGCGCAGCGGCGGCTCGCTGCCATGGCGGCCGTCATTCTCCGCATGGATGATGGCCCGCTTCTCATTGGCCGAGGGATAGTGGAAACGGTGGAGTTCATGGCCCACGAGCGAGCTGACCCAGGAAATGTCGAAGGCATTCTCCCGCGGGACGCCGGCATCGCGCAGTTGTTCGGCAAGGCCGAGGCGACGGAAAAGCTCCATGCTGCGGCCGTTGGTAAGATCCATCTTGGGATGGCGGGTCGTCGTCGGATTGCGCTCGACCAGGATTGAGCGAACCCCGTAACGCGCGAGGTTTAGCGCGAGAGTCATCCCCACCGGGCCGCCGCCCGCGATCAGCACGGGGGCTTCCATCATGTCAGCCATTCAGCAATCCATCTCTTTTGTGGCGTCTTGACCGGGATTTATGAACGGGCCCCCTTTGTCGCCCATCACTCCAATAATATAGACCATATGGTCAGGCAAGCGCTATCGTGCGATTGCTCCCCGGCGCGATCTGTCGCGGGAATGAACAAGTTTTGAGAACTGAGTCCGCGCAGCCCGGTTGCAATGATGTTTCCGTGCTGTCAGTAAGCAGCGTGCGATTGGGTCCGGGCCGAGGCGGAATGAGTTCAACGACAGTGCGCCAGACAAAGACCGTGGAGAGCAAGCGAACGCGGGGGGGCAGGACGGCCGTGCGGCTGGCTGAGGACGTCGCGCCGCCTGCCGCGACGAAGCCGTCTCGCACCGGTTCATCTGCCAATGTTCGCAAGCCCCGGCGTGGCGAGGAAGTTCGCGAACGTATTTTAGCGGCGGCGCTTGAATGCTTTGGGGCGTTTGGTTTCGAAGGAACGTCCACGCGAGCAATCGCCGAGCGAGCCGACGTCACGCACACCCTCGTGCTCTATCATTTTCAGTCGAAGGACCAGCTCTGGATCGCCACTATGGAGGCGGCGATCGGCAGATATACCAATGTCGTGCGGGCCAATCTGGAAGGCGAGGGCGAGCGCAGCGCCAAGGAATCGCTGATGGTTTTCATCGAGCAGTTCGTTCGCATGTCCGCACGCACGCCGGAGATCCATCGTATCCTGACGACCGAAGGGAATCAGGGTACTGCGCGACTCGAGTGGATCATCGAAAACCTGCTGCGCTGGCATTTCACCGCGATACGGGACCTCATCCGACGGGGTCAGGCTGAAGGCAGCGTCCGCGAAGGTGATCCGGCGCGGCTCTATTATTTCATCATCGGTGCGGGCGGCACGCCTTTCACTCTCGGCACCGAATATATGGCCATGACGGGGCGCGATGTATTCTCTGAAACAGAGATTCTCCGCAACATCGCGTTCATATACGAGATCGTATTCACAGCGCGTTGACGAAGGCTCGCACGTGCGTGCCCTCATTTGGTCTTGACCAAATGGTTTGAACTGCGCATTCTGTGTCGAAAGGCAAACGCGGCGGGTGTTGGGTCTTCGGCCCGCGGCCGCTGTTGAGCCTGCGATCGGAGAGGTGACATGGCAGCAATGGACACGCCGACGCGCGACAGCCGCGCCCATACGG
>FTCZ01007235.1_pt1 | contig 21202 bp, 21 predicted proteins | sample 1658871 | NCBI WGS metagenome assembly FTCZ01 (sample SAMEA3914864, study PRJEB12502) | metagenome | biome: forest; material: soil | place: USA | collected 2012-03-12 | depth 0.3 m
GAGCGCCAGCAGCAGGCGCGCCTTCTGCGGATTGAGATTGTCGCCCGACAGGATGCCGGCATCGGTAAGCCGCTTGCTGCGAAAGATGCGGCCCGAGCCTGCACGCGAGGACTGCACCACCACGACGCCCTGCTTCACCGCCTCGGCGAGTGCCGTGAGGTCGGCCGGCGCGGGCGAGCCCGGCGCGAAGCCCGCCGAAACGATGCCCTTGGCGCCCGCCGCCACAAACGCCTTTACGGCGGCACCGTCGGAACCGGGATAGGCATAGACGATGTCGGTGCGCGGCAGCTCGGCGAGATCGGCCACGTCGAACTCCGTGTCGGGATAGTGCTTGCGGTCGGCCGTGCGGTAGTAGGCGATTGCGTCGCCATCGGCGTGGCCCAGCACGCCGAAGTCGTGCGTGCGGAAGGTCTGCATGCGCCAGTTCGAGGTCTTGGTGACCTCGCGCGCCGCCTGGATCTCGTCATTCAGCAGCACCAGCACGCCGCGCCCGCGGCTCGCCGGATCGGCCGCCGTGCGCACGCCGTTCACGAGGTTGATCGCGGCGTCGGTCGAGAGGCCCGAGGCCGGCCGCTGCGAGCCGATCAGCACGACGGGGAAGGGCACCTTCAGCACGAGATTGAGAAAGTACGCCGTCTCCTCCAGCGTGGCCGTGCCGTGGCCGATCACGATGCCGGTGAGATTGCGATGTTCCGCGGCGAGCTTCGCGCAGATCGCCGCGAGCTCGCGCCACTCAGCATAGTAGATGTCGGTCGAGACCACGTTGCGGAAGTCGACCGCGATCACGTCCGCCACTTCCTTGACCTCGGGGAAGCGCGCCACGATCGCGCTCGCCTGCATGCGGTTGTTGTGGATGCCGTAATCCTGCAGCTCGAGCGGATGGATGCCGAGGGACGACATGGTGCCTCCCGTTCCGATGAAGGCGACCTTTGGCTTGCTCACAGATGAAACTCCTCGATGATGCACCGACTATGGCAGCAAGAATCGCGCCGGTCGAAACAGGAGTGGGACCTTGAGCAAAGTACTCGCAGCGGCCCTGCTGTCCGTCACAGCCTGCCTCGCCTGGTCGCTCTACGGATTGGTCGACGCAAGCGGCTCGCTGACCGCGGCGAAAGTGAGCGAGCGCCGGATGACGGATGAGGTGATCCAGCTTCGTTCTATGCTGCGTCTCGTCGCACTCGACCGCGACCGCGCCGAGTTGCGGCGACTGCTCTCGGCCGATATCCAGAGCGCGTCGATCGTGAAGTCGGAGCCGGATCGTCTTTATGTCGGCGACGTGGGTTTCGTGTTCCGCGATGGAAAATTGGCCGATGTCCGCCTACTCCACGAGCCGGCGCGCTGAGGGGAGAGTTCAGATGCTGCGGATCCTGGGACGAAAGAACTCGTTCAACGTGCGCAAGGTCCTGTGGATCTGCGGCGAGCTCGGCATTGCCTTCACGCGCGAGGACTGGGGCCGCGGTTTCACGCCGACCTCGACGCCGGAATTCCTCGCACTCAATCCGATCGGGCTCATTCCCTGCGTCATCGACGACGGCGTCGTGCTGCGCGAGTCGAACGCCATCGTGCGCTACCTTGCTACCAGGCACGGGCCGGACGAGATCTATCCGCGGGATCCGGTGAAGCGCTGCCATGTCGAGCAGTGGATGGACTGGGCCAACTACGAGACGTCGATCTCGCTGCGCGGCGCATTCTTGGGTGGCATGCTGAATGAGCCGCCGTGGAACCATCCGTGGTTCGTCGAGACGGGCCGCAAGCAGATCACCCGCGAAGTTGGCCAGCTCGAGTCGCATTTCACCCGGATCGGCCCCTACGTCTGCGGCGAGACTTTCACGGTGGGCGACATCCCGGTTGGGCTGGTGGTCAATCGCTGGTTCGCGCTGAAGTTCGACGACAAGCCCGACTATCCTGCCGTCGCCCGTTACTTCGACAAGCTCAGCGAGCGGCCGGCCTATCGCGAGCACGTGCGCAACGGGCTGCCGTGAACTAGGGCTCGACCGTCTTCTGCGCGATCTGCAGCAGCTGGTCCTGCAGGAACGGCTTGGAGATGCGCGGCACGCCGGCGATCGCGTTCGACGGCAGCTCGGCATAGCCGGTGGCGAGCACGATGGGCACGTCGAACTTTTCGGCCTTCATCGTCTCGATCAGCTGCGCGCCGGTCATGCCGGGCATGGCGTAGTCGGTGATCACCAGATCGAACCTGTCGCCGCGCCGCAGCGTCGCCAGCGCCTCGCTGCCGGAATAGGCCGCGGTGACGCGATGGCCGCCATCCTCCAGCATCGCGATGGTGTTGAGCAGGATCAGCGCGTCGTCGTCGACGGCGAGGATCGAGAGCGACCGCGGCGGCGGGACCTCGCTCGCGGGCGGCCGATGCGGTGAAGGACCAGCCTCCGCGCCGGGCTGCCCGTCCTGACGCTCGACGGGGAACCACAGGCTGGCCGTCGTGCCCTCGCCCGGCGTGCTGTCGAGGACGAGGCGTCCGCCGGATTGCTCCGCCAGGCCATGCGCCATCGACAGGCCGAGGCCGGTTCCCTTGCCGACGCCCTTGGTGGTGAAGAACGGCTCCGTCGCCCGCCGCAGGGTCTCCATGTCCATGCCGGCGCCGCGATCGGCGACCGAGAGCACGATATAGGACCCCGCCGGCAGCCCGATGACGTTGATGTCGGCCAGCGTCTCCTCGCGCGCGGCGATCGCGATCGGGCCGCCGTGGGGCATCGCATCGCGTCCGTTCATCGCGAGGTTGAGCACCACCATCTCGAGCTGGTTGGGATCGACCGTCACCGGCTTCAGGTTCGCCGCGAAGCGGGTCGTGACCGTGATGCTGTCGCCCAGCGCGCGGTTCATCAGGTCGGTCATGCCGTCGACCAGGGCCGGCACGTCGACCGAGACCGGCTTGAGGTCCTGCTGGCGCGCGAAGGCCAGCATGCGCTGCGTCAGCGTGGCGCCGCGCTGCGTGGCCTGCACGGCGTTGGCGATCAGGCCGCTCACGCGCGGGTCGGAGCCGACGCGCTTCTGGATCAGCTCGAGGCTGCCCAGCACGACCGTCAGCAGGTTGTTGAAATCGTGCGCGATGCCGCCGGTGAGCTGGCCGACCGCATCCATCTTCTGCGCCTGGAACAGCGCGTTGCGCGTCTGCTCGAGCTGCTGCTCGGCGGCGCGGCGCTCGGTGATATCGCGGGTGATCTTGGCGAAGCCCAGCAGGGTGCCGTCGGCACTGCGGATCGGATCGACCACGACGTTGGCCCAGAAGCGCGTGCCGTCCTTGCGCACGCGCAAGCCTTCCTTCTCGAAGCGGCCTTCGCGCCGCGCGATGTCCAGCGCCTGGGCGGGGGCGCCGGCGGCGCGATCCTCCTCGGTGTAGAAGCGCGAGAAATGCTGGCCTACGATCTCCTGGGGCGCGTAGCCCTTGATGCGCTCGGCGCCCGGGTTCCACGTCGTGATCCGGCCGTCGGGGTCGAGCATGTAGATGCCGTAGTCGGTGACGCCCTGCACCAACAGGCGGAACTCCTCCTGCGTGCGGCGCAGCTTCTCCTCGGTTTCGCGGCGCTCGCTCAGATCGCGCGTGATCTTGGCGAAGCCCACCAGCTCGCCCGACGTCGTGAAGATCGGATCGATCACGACATGCGCCCAGAAGCGCGTGCCGTCCTGGCGCACCCGCCAGCCTTCGGTCTCGAACTTGCCGGTCGACTCGGCGGTCCGCAGCGCCAAGGCGGGGATGCCGGCGGCCTTGTCCTCCTCGGTATAGAAGACGGAGAAGTGGCGGCCGATGATCTCGTGCGGCGCGTAGCCCTTGAAGCGCTGGGCCCCCGCGTTCCAGCTCGCGACGTGGCCGGCGGTATCGAGCATGTAGATCGCATAGTCCGTCACCGCGTTCACGAGCAGGCGGAAATGCTCGTCGCCGATGAGGTCGGTGAGCGGCCGGGAGGGCACGGATTGAACGATATTCATACGGCTTTCGGTAGGAACAGTGGCGCAACCGGGGGTGGCCGCCCCACGGTACAGGCCAGGCGACGTCTGGAGAGGGTTTTTCGGCTCACTTTCGACAACGTGCGCGAACGTACGAAGTTGCAGCAGGAGTGGATTTTGTCCCGCCGAGCCGCGGCCGATCCGTGACGGGGGAGATAGCCGGTCGGACATGGGGCGGACAATTGCCCGGACATTCTGGCGGACATTTTAGAGGACATTTCGGTCGGATCGATCTCCGGTGAACTATTTAGTTCATTGATTTATAATGAAGAGGACATACGAACTTTTTTCCTTGGCCAGACAATTCAGGCGGACATATCACCGGACATTCGAGCGGACATACACGGGCATGTCGACCCCCCGAAAGACTCCCCCGGAAAGAGACCAGGACCGGCACGAGATCGTCTCCAAGATGGAGCCGTTACGGGTCGAGCTGCGGGTCCTCGACGACCTTGCGCTGGCTCTTGCCCAGAAGGCGGCGGCCTTCCGCAGCAGCCTGCCGCCCAGCCTCGTCGACCCGCTGGCCGGTCTCGTGCGGTCGACGAACTGCTACTACAGCAATCTCATCGAAGGTCGTAACACGCTGCCTGTCGACATCGAACGGGCCCTCAGGAAGAACTACAGCGCCGACCCGGGGAAGCGCGATCTCCAGCTCGAGGCGGCGGCCCATATCGCTGTCCAGGAATGGATCGACCGCGGCGGGCTGCCGGGGCCGCCGTCCAGCGTCGAGAGCATCTGCGAGATCCATCGCCGGTTCTGCGCGGCATTGCCGGAAGAGCTGCTGTGGGTGGAGAACCCCGACACCGGCAAGCGCCTGCGCGTCGTGCCCGGCGAGCTGCGTACGCACGACGTCAGGGTCGGCCGGCACGAGGCGATCAGCCCGGGCGCCGTCCCGCGCTTCCTCGAGCGTTTCTCCACGGTCTATGGCGGTCTGGGCGACATGGATACGATCGTCGCGACCGCGGCGGCGCACCATCGGCTGGTCTGGATCCATCCCTTTACCGACGGCAACGGCCGCGTCGCCCGGCTGGTGTCGCACGCAATGCTGCAGGACAAGCTGAAGAGCGGTGCGCTGTGGTCGGTCGCGCGCGGACTGGCGCGCAGCGTCGAGGAATACAAGGCCCACCTGCAGGCCTGCGACGAGCCGCGCCGCGGCGACCGCGACGGCGGGGGCAATCTCAGCGAGGCGGCCCTGCTCGATTTCACGCGCTATTTCCTCGAGCGCTCCATCGATCAGGTCGACTACATGAAGGGCCTGATGCAGCCCGCGACCCTGCGCGAGCGGCTGGTGGCGTGGCTCGACGGCGAAGTGCGCGCCAAGCGCCTCAACCACAATGCCCGGTCGATCGTCGAAGTCGTCCTCGTCCGCCACGAGCTGCCCAAGATGGAGCTCCCCGCCGTGACCGGCCTCGTGGAACGCCAGGCGCGGCGCGTCGCCAAGGAGCTGACGGACCTCGGCGTGCTGATCGCCGACACGCCGGCCTCGCCGCTCAAGCTCGGCTTTCCGCCCGCGCTAGCGCCGAACTGGATGCCGAACCTATATCCGACCGGCCCGGCCGGCGGCTGAAACCTATCTGAACAGGAAGAAGTGCGTCGCCGAGGTCAGCACCGGCAGCATCGCCTTGGAGATCAGCGCGTGCAGGCCGAGCGGCTTGAGCAGCATCTTGGCGGCCATTTCCTGCGGCAGGTGGTCCTTCATGAGCTGCAGCACGCTGTCGCGATATTCCTCGTAGTCGCCGCGTCCGAACACGACGCCGGGCTGGCGCGCCAGGAACAGGGCCTTGTAGGCGCAGAAGGCGTCCTCGGCCTCGACGTCGACCACGCGGCTCCACAGCGCGCGCGCCACCGCGGTGCGGCTGGTCTTGTCGATGTCGCGGTAGCGCAGGAAGAATTTGTAGAAGTGCTTGTAGTGGCGGACCTCGTCGGCGCTGATCGAGGCGGCCAGGCGCGCGAGCACCGGCTCGCCGGCGCTGAGGCTCGACAGGGTGCGATAGAAGGAGGCCGTGCCGGTCTCGACCACGCAGCGCGCGGCCATCTCGAGCGTGCGTGTCTCGGCCAGACGCTCGGGCTTGCAGAGCGGCGTGTAGAGCTCGAGAAAGGTCTTGTAGGCGGCTGCCCAGTCGAAGGCGGGCCACGCGGTCTCGACGTAGCGCTTCAGCGCAGCACCATGCTGCATCTCCTCGGGCTCCCACTCGTGCTCGAGCCAGTCCGTGATCTCGTCGTCGCCGCGGAAATACTCGATCAGGTTGTGCGAATAGAGGTGCGAAGTGATCTCTATGAACGAGGCCGAGGCCACAAGATAAAAGAGACGGTCATCGCCGCCCGCCTGCTGCGGGGCGAGAATGGAATAGGGGATGTCCTCGATCGACCACGAGGCGCCGCCCGGTTTCACCGCGCTCTGGACTGACATCGCGCTTCATCGTCGCTGACTCGCCGTCAAAGTCAACCAAGCCAGTCGATATGCAGCGATTCGTCGGTCGTTTGGCGGGGATAAACGCCGTTTCGGGCGCGTACGGCAAGCCAAGGTCGAACGCTCCTCCGGCCGATCATCGACACTGCGAGGTTCCAATGATGAAGACAGCAGCCTATGTGCTTGTGATCGCACTGGCGAGCGCCTCTCCCTCGGCCTTCGCCCAGACCATGTCTACGCCCGCGCCTGCTCCCTCACCCTTGCACGGTGCGCCGGCCGCCACGCCCGCTCCCGCGACCGATCCCGGCACATCGCAGCAGAAGGTGAAACACAGCCACCGCGGCCACCGGTCGGGAACGTCGACCGGGGCACCGGGGTCCGCACCGGGATCGTCGATCAATTGAAGCGGTTCGCGCGACAGTCCGCCTGGCTGGTGGCCGACGTCATCCGGCGATGCGCCGACATCCGGGTCGCCAGCCCCGAAGGCCTGGCGATCCTGTTGCTCTCGCTGATCGCGGTGTTCGGCGGCGTCTACTCGATCGCGCCCGCCGGCGCGGCGACGACGCCTGCCTACTTCAGCTTGAGCCCGATCACGCGCACCAGCCCGTCCGGCATCGGCTTGTAGCCGTCGAGCCGGTCGGTGTGGGCGATCAGCACTTGCGGATGCCAGAGATAGACGAAGTCGCCGTCGGGCAGGACCTTGGCGGTGATCTTCTCGTAGGCCGCCTTGCGCTGGGCAAAGTCGCTGGTGCGGCGCGCCTCGGCGTGCAGCGCATCGACTTCCGGATCGCAATAGCCGCCGTAGTTCAGTGACCCCTTGCAGGCCTGGATGATGAAGGCGTTGCCGTCGGGGTCGCTGCGTCCGCTCCAGCCGAACAGGTAGAGCTGGTAGTTGCCGGACTCCGCTTCCTTGATCGAGGTCGCGAACTCGGTGACGCGGATCTTGAGGTCGAAGCCCGCCTCGGCCGCCATCGACTGCATGATCTCCGCCACCGCGCGGTTCTCCGGTCCGTTGGGCACCAGGAAGTCGAGCGAGAGCGGCGTGGTCACGCCGGCTTCCTTCAGCAGCGCCTTGGCCTTGGCGACGTCGCGCTTGGGAATCGGGAACTTCGCCTGATAATACGGGTTCTGCGGGCTGACCCACTGGTTGCCCGGCACGAACTCGCCGTTGAACACGACCTGGTTGATCGCCTCGCGGTCGAGGCTCGCCTCGAAGGCCTGGCGCACCCGCTTGTCCTTGCCGAACGGACCCTCGCCCTTGGGGCCGTTGCCGACATTCTCCATCACGCCCGAATAGCCCAGCGAGACGGCCTTGCTGAGCTTGAGCTTGGGATTGTCGCGCACCGTCTTGATGTCGGTCGCCAGCACGCGCTCGATCAGGTCAAGTCCGCCCGAGCGCAGGTTGGCCAGGCGCACCGTGCCGTCGACGACCGGCAGATAGGTGATCTTGTCGATGAAGACCTGGTCCTTGTTCCAGTAGTCGGCGAACTTCTCGACGACGATGCGATCCTGTTGCACCCGCTCGACGAACTTGTACGGCCCGGCGCAGACCGGATGGAGGCCGAACTTGTCGCCCTCCGCTTCGGCGGCCTTGGGCGAGACCATCATGCCGGCGCGGTCGGTGAGCTGGGCCAGCAGCGGCGAGAAGGGTTCCTTGAGGTTGAGCTTGATGGTGAGCGGGTCGACCACCTCGACGGTATCGATCGACGACATCTCGGCCTTGCGCACCGAGGTCTTCAAGGTGAGGTGACGGTCGAGGCTGTACTTCGCGGCCTTCGCGTCGAACGGCTCGCCGTCGTGGAACTTCACGCCGGGCCTGAGCTTGATCGTCATGGTCTTGCCGTCGGCCGAGGTCTCCTGGCTCAAGGCAAGCTGCGGCACGATGTTCAGTTTCTCGTCGATGTCGAACAGCTTGTCGCAGATCGAGGCGAAGACGATGCGGCCCACGTAGGTGCGCGCCAGCGTCGGGTCGAGCACGTCGGGATCCTCGGCAAGGCCGACACGCAGGTTGGTCTGGGCGCTTGCCGTCGCAAAGGCTGCGGTCGACAGCAGCAGGGTGAGCGCCAATTGAAGCACTGGCCGCTTGAAAGTCGCGATCATCGATCCCCCCATCCGTGAAATACCGTGGAGCGATAGCACGGCGGCGGTGCAGCGAAAACTCGCGATGGCGTGAGGGCCGCCCTGCGCTAGGCTCGGGTCATCGCGTCCAATCCGGGAGAGAAGAATGCCTGCCCCGTTGTCCGGCCTGATCGGCACCGATCGCGACCCGTCCAAGCCGACTCCGTTCGGCCGCATCTTTCCGCCCGATACCGCGTGGCTCGCCAAGGCCGCGCCCGAGCCGGTGATCGAGCCCGACCTCGCCATCGTCGACACGCACCATCATCTCTGGGACCTGCCGGGCAACCGCTACCTGCTGCCCGAGCTGCTCGAGGACCTGAACTCGGGCCACAAGGTCGTGGCGACCGTGTTCAACGAATGCCACGCGATGTACCGCGCAGCGGGGCCGGTCGAGATGCGGCCGGTCGGCGAGGTCGAGTTCGTGAACGGCATCGCCGCCATGAGCGCCAGCGGCGGCTACGGTTCCACGAAGATCGCGGCCGGCATCGTGGGCTTTGCCGACCTCACCCTGGGCGATCGCGCGGCGGCGATCCTCGAGGCCGAGGTCGCGGCCGGGGCAGGGCGCTTCAAGGGCGTGCGCTTCGGCGCGGCGTGGGACGCAGACCCGATCATCGGCAACAGCCCAGTCGTGTCGGGTCCGGGCCTCTACGGTAGCGACGCCTTCCGCGCGGGCTTCAAGCAGCTGGTGAGGCTGGGCCTGTCGTTCGACGCCTGGATCTTCTACACGCAAGTCGCGGAGGTGACGGCGCTCGCACGCGCATTCCCAGATGCCAACATCGTGCTCTGCCACATGGGCGGGTTGCTGGGATACGGGCCGCATGCCGGCCGCAAGGACGAGATCTTCGCGGTCTGGAAGGCCGCGATGATCGACCTCGCGAAGTGCCCGAACGTGTCGGTGAAGATCGGCGGCCTCACGATGCGGCTGGCGGCCTTCGACTATTTCAAGATGCCGACGCCGCCCACGTCGGAGCAGCTGGCGGGCTACTGGCGGCCGTATGCCTCGACCTGCCTCGATCTGTTTGGGCCCGCGCGCTGCATGGTCGAGAGTAACTTCCCGGTCGAGAAGATGGGCATCGGGTACGCCGCCCTCTGGAACGCGCTGAAGCGCATTGCCTCCGGTGCGTCGGCCGACGAGAAGCGCGAGATCTTCAGCGGCACCGCCGCCCGTGCCTACCGGCTCGATCTTTCCGTCTGACACAGGAGGAGTCCATGCGCTTTGCCAAGCTGATCGTCTCGACCGCGCTTGCCGCCGCTCTTGCCTTGAATGTCACGGCGTCTGCCCAGACCACCGGCGCGCCGCCCGCCGGTTCGGCCGCTGCGACGCCCGACAACGCTATCATGCTGACGGTCTTCCTGCGCCACGACCAGTCGCGGCCACTGGGCGAGCTCAACGCGCAGCTGGCCAGGCAGGGCTTTTACAAGGCATTCCCGCCCGCGGGCATGGAGGTGGTGAGCTGGACCGTCGCCATGGGCATCGGCCAGGTGATCGTGCTGCGCCTGCCCGCCACGCGCCTGCGCGAGGTCAATCGCGTGCTCGAGGATACCGCCTGGGGCGCCTATCGCACCGAGTTCTATCCGACCTACGACCTCAAGGCCGTCGCGATGGCCGAGCACGAGAAAGCCAAGTAATCTCGCGGAAGCAATGACAGCCGGTTCCGCCCCCTTCGTTCCTACCGCCACGGTTGCCGAGGTCTCGGCGACCGATGAGCTGATGCGGCGACTGCCCGGATTGCCCGATTACATCGCCGAGAAAGTGGCGCTTCAGGACCTCGCGCGCCAGATGGCCGACCACCCGGCGCGGCTGCTGCCGCATCTGGTGAAGCAGGCGATGGAGATCTGCGATGCCGAGTCCGCCGGCGTCAGCGTGCTGGACGGCGATGTCTTCCGCTGGATCGGTCTGGTCGGCAAGCTCGCGGACTTCGAAGGCGTCACCGCGCCGCGCAACTTCAGCCCGTGCGGTGTCTGCCTCGACCGCAAGGGCGTCGTGCTGATGAAGAGGCCCGAGCGCGTCTACGACTGGATCGCCTCGCGCGGCCTCGTCATTCCGGAGATGCTGCTGGTACCGCTGCTGGCCAACGGCCAGAGGCCGATCGGCACGCTCTGGATGGTGGCGCGCGAGGGCAGCCGGTTCGACAGCGGCCATGCCCGCGTCCTGAACGAACTCGCCGCCTTCACCGGCGTGGCGGTGCAGATGGTGCTGGCCGATCAGCGCCTGAAGCAGGCCCTGCAGGAGCAGGAGACGCTGACCCGGGAAATGGGCCATCGCATCTCCAACCTGTTTGCCATCACGAACTCGCTGATCGCGATGACCGCGCGCGCCAGCGGCACGAAGGAAGAGATGGCCGCGAGCCTGACCGGACGGATGCGCGCGCTGGCCGACGCGCACGGGCTCGTGCGCCAGACCTTCAATCCCGCCGTCCGCTCCAGCGGCGTCGACCTGGCCCACCTCGTCGCGATCGTGTTGCGGCCCTATCGCGCGCCGTCGACCGCCGGTCCGCCGGTGGAGCTCGGGGAGCATGCGAGCAACGCCATCGCACTCGTCCTGCATGAGCTTGCGACCAACGCCGCCAAGTACGGCGCGCTCGGCGTGCCCGAAGGCATGGTGGACGTCGCGTGGACGGTCGACGACGGCAGACTGGCGCTGAGCTGGCGGGAGCGGGGCGGCCCCTCGATCTCGCCGCCCGACCGCAAGGGCTTCGGCTCGACGCTGGTCGAGGGCACGATCGCCGGCAAGGACGGCACGCTCGACTACGACTGGTCGACGGCAGGGCTGGGTGTCCGCATCACCCTGCCGATCGACGTGCTCGTCCGCTGAGGGCGGCGCCCGGGTCGTCGATCAGGCTGGCGCCCAGCCCTTGGCCTGCGCTTCGATGGCCGAGCGGTCGAAGTCGTTGATCTGGTCGATGAACTGGTTGGTGTAGGCGTCCTTGACCTCGACGTTGGCCGGCAAGGTGCCCTGCTGCTTCATCATCGTGCCCAGCGTGTCCCACTGCGCCGCCATGTGCTCGCCGTACTTCTTGGTGCCGTGCAACTCGTAGTCCTGGAAGCGCGACATGAAGACCCGCTTCGAATCGCCGAGCAGCTTGGCCTCGTCGGTGCCCTGCGGCTTGCTCTGCGGGTAGAGCTTCCAGTGGATGCGGATGGCGGCCTCCGGGTTGGTGAGGCCGAAATGCACCGCCTTGGCGATGCCGCGGCACATGCCGATCACCAGCTTCGGGTTGTCGCGGATGACCTCCTCGCGCGTCACCACGGCGTTGCCGAACAGTCTGTCGAAGTAGCTCGGGCGGAACTCGACGAACTCCATGCCGCGGTTCTCGAGCTCGGCCACCGCGGTGTCCCACGACATCCAGGCCGCGACGTCGCCGCGCTTCAGCGCGAGCAGGGCGGGTGCGCCGGTGCCGGTTGCCACGACTTTCATCTCCTTGGGGTCCAGGCCCGCTTCCTTGTAGATGCCCTCGACGTAGGGGTCGGGATGGATGACCGGCATGCCGATGGTCTTGCCCTTGAGGTCGGAGACCTTGGTGATGCCCGAGCCCTTCATCACCACGAAGCGGCCGATCGGCATGCGCGCATGCATGTAGACCGCTTTCATGGGAATGCCCTTGGCGCGTGCCGCCAGCAGGCCCTCGCCGACCAGGCTGATGAAATCCATCTTGTTGCCCGAGATCAGCTGCACGCCTGCGGTGTCGCCCGCGACGCCGAACACGTTCACGTCGAGGCCTTCGTCCTTCCAGTAGCCGAGCGCGGTCGGCAGCGAGGAGTGGCCGGCGTGGCCGGTCGAGATATCGACGGTGGTGGGACCAAAACTCGTCTTGGTCAGGCCCTGTGCCAATGCAGGCGCGCCCAGGATCGGCAAGGCGGAGACGGCAGCGGCGGAGGCCAGGAAATCGCGACGGTTGATCATGGCGGTTAATCCTCGTTGGGAGACCAGAAGAGAAACTTGGTGCGCAGCTTCTGCATGGCGGCGAAGGCGGCGACGCCCACGACCACCAAAATCAGCAGGATCGCGAAGACCTGCGGGATATCCATGTTCGCGTTGGCCTGGACGATCAGGTAGCCCAGCCCCGCGCTGGCGCCGACGAACTCGCCGACCAGCGCGCCGGTGAGCGCAAACATCACCGCCGCGCTGAGGCCGGAGAAGATGAACGGCAGCGCGTTTGGCAATTTGACGAGACGGAAGCAGTCCAGGCGGCTGGCGCCCAGCGCGCGCAGCACGTCGAGCCGGCCGGGATCGCAGCTCTTCAGGCCGGCGATCGTGTTCACCAGGATCGGGAACAGCGAGATCACCGCCGCGACGGCGATCTTGGAGCCCAGCCCGAAGCCGAACCAGACCAGCAGGACCGGTGCCAGCGCGATCTTGGGCATGGTCTGCAGCGCGATGAGATAGGGATAGAGGATGCGCTCGACGGTGCGGAACTCCGCGATCAGCGTGCCCAGGACGAGGCCGATGGTGACGGCGATGCAGAAGCCGATCGCGGCCTCGCCCACGGTGACGGCGATGTTGTCGAGCAGCGTGCCGCCGTTCACCAATTCACCCAGCGCAGGCAGGACGCTCGACGGCAGGGGGATCACGAAGCGGCTCACGACGCCGAAGGAGACGAGGGCCTGGCACGCACCGATTACGCTCACGACCATGATCGCCGTCAGGACCAGGTCGGGAAGAGGGCGCAGCCGGAACAGCCGCGACGAGACCGAAGGAGTGTCGCTCGCCGTCAGATGTTCCTGTGTGGTCATGGTCAGTGCGCCAGAGTGACGTGTGGGTCTTTGCCGGTGCTCTGCTCGAGCAGGCGACGGATGCGCAGGACGGTGGCGGCGAACATCGGGTCGGCCACCACGTCGAGGCTGCGCGGGCGCGGCAGGTCGATATGGATGGTCTCGATGATGCGGCCGGGCCGGCTCGACATGACGAGGACGCGGTCGGACAGGAACACCGACTCGGCGATCGAATGCGTGATCAGGAACACCGTCTTGCCCGCTTCGGCCGCGATGCGCGCCAGCTCGACATTCATGTTGTCGCGCGTCATGGCGTCGAGTGCGCCGAACGGCTCGTCCATCAGCAGGATCCTGGGATCGTGCAGCAGCGCCCGCGCGATCGCCGCGCGCTGGCGCATGCCGCCGGACAGCTCGCCCGGCAGCTTGGCCTCGAAGCCGCCGAGGCCCACCAGCGCGAGCAGCTCCAGAGCACGCGCCTCGCAGGCCTTCTTGTCGAGCCGCAGCACCTGGCCCGGCAGCATCACGTTGGCCAGGATGGTGCGCCACGGCATCAGGTTGGCGTCCTGGAAGACGACGCCTATGTCGGGCGTCGGCCCATGAACGATGCGGCCGCCCACGCTCACCGAACCGGAGTAGCCGCCCACGAGTCCGGCGAGGATGCGCATCACCGTGGTCTTGCCGCAGCCCGAAGGTCCGACCAGGGAGACGAACTCGCCCTGGCCGACGTCGAAGCTCACCTGCGCCAGGGCATCGATCTTTTCGCCCGCACTCGTCGCATAGGTCTTGCCGAGACCGCGCGTGGCGATGACCGGGGCTCCGGTCATCGACAAGCTCTCGCCGAGCGTGAGGCGATCCATCTTGCCCATGGGTCTAGGGCGCGGCGTTGCCGACGACGCGATCGAGGATCCACAGATTGTAGTCGTGGACCAGCTTGTCCTGCGGCGTGAAGCAGCCGCGGCCGTTGAAGCGGCTGCTGAGGCCCTTCTGCTGGCGCTCGGCGGCGATCACGTCCTCGTCCCGCACGACGTTGCTGTTGGCCTCGTATTGCGCCCAGATCTCGTCGAAGTCCGGCAGCTCGGCCGTGCTCTTGGGCACCAGGTTGGTGGTGATCAGGGTGCACTTCTCGGGACCGTCGGGATAGACCTCGGTCGCCGACACCATGTCGATGGCAAAGCTCATCATCGTGTTGGCGTGGACCACCGGGAAGAACGTGCCGATCTTCAGCTCGGGCGGCAGGTCGAGCTCGGGCAGCTTCTTCTGGCCGTCGCGCACGCCGCGCGTGCCGTCGAAGTAGGTGTAGTGCATCAGGTAGTTGCCGAGATAGAGGCTCGGGTCGTGGAAGTCGCGCTTGGACACCTTCTTGAAGTTCAAGGTGTGCTGGTGGACGAACGGCACGTGATAGCCGTCGCTGAAGTTCTCGAGATAGAGCTTCCAGTTGGCGTTGACCGGATAGGCGCGGCGCGAGACGGCGACCATGTCGTCGGCAGCCCACGGCTTGGTGCGTTCCGGCAGGTCGCCGAGGTAGCTCTTGAGGTCCTGCGCGTCGGGATCGAAGTTGATCCACATGAAGCCGGCCCACGTCTCGAGCTTGATAGACTTGAGATGGTGCTCGTTCATCTTGAACGTGGCCGACTCCTCGAACAGGGGCGTGGCCATCAGCTTGCCGTCGAGCTCGAAGGCCCAGGCGTGATAGGGGCACTTCATGACGCGGCAGGTGCCTTCGCCTTCCATGATCTCCGAGCCGCGGTGGGGGCAGGAGTTGATGAAGGCGCGGATCTCGCGGTCCTGGCCGCGGACCACGATCAGCGGCACGCCGCAGAAGTCGAAGGTGATGTAGCTGCCGACGTCGGGAACGCGGCTGTTGTGGCCGATGCAGTTCCACATCTTGAAGAAGATGCGATCGCGCTCGCGGTCGTAGAATTTCTTGGAGGTGTAGCACCAGGCGGGCAGGGTCTCGGCGACATCGAACTTGCGGCGGACGCTGTCGAAGTTGCGCGGATTGAAGAGATCGACGGGCTCGAGCATGTCTTGCATTGGTGTTCCTCTCGGTCTTTCAGGGCCAACTGCACAGTCCGGACGTGTGAAACGACTCGGCTGCCTGAAATACACTTCGCAGTTTCTATGCCAGCGTCGTTATCCCCCGCCCCTCATCCTCCTGGGGTGGAGAAGGCTTCACCACGTGACGCGTCCCAGAACAGCAGCCGGTTGCGTGCGACGCCGATCAGCCAATGAAGCGAGAGGCCGGTCGCGGCGAGCACCAGCAGGATCGAGAACACGCGCGCGGTGTCGAGATTGCCGTTGGCGTAGATGATCAAGGTGCCGAGCCCTTCCTTGGCGCCCATGAATTCGCCCACGATCGTGCCGAGAAGCGCGAACACCACGGCCACGTTGATGCCGGCGAAGATGTGGGGAAGCGCGCCCGGCAGCGCGACCATGCGGAACAGTTGCAAGCGGCTGGCGCCCAGCGCACGCAGCACATCGAGGCGTCCTTGTTCGGCTGCACGCAGGCCCGCGACGGTGCCGAGGAACACCGGGAAGAAGGCGATGACGGTCGAGAGCACGATCTTCGAGCCCACGCCGTAGCCGAACCAGACGATGATCAGCGGTGCCAGCGCGATCTTGGGCGTGGCCTCGATGGCGATCAGGATGGGTTGCAGCGCGCGCGCGAAGCGTTCGGAGAAGGCCGAGATCGAGCCCACTGCGATACCCACGACGACGGCCAGCGCGAAGCCGGTAAGCGCCTGGAACAACGTCACTTTCAGGTGCTGGACGTAGATGCCGCTGGCAAAGCCGTCGAGGAAATTGGCGGCGATGTCGCTGGGCGCCGGCAGCATCATGGGATCGACGAGGGAAGCGCGCGCGGCGCTCTCCCAGAGGGCGATCAGGCCCACGAAGACCAGCCCGGGAAGCCAGGCGCGGGAGAGAAACCGGGAGACACGAGTGCCGTTCATCATCAAGACGCCCTCACTGCCGTGCCTGAATACGACGCAACTATCGAGCCAAGATTCTAGCGGCGAAGTGAGGGTTTTACGGCCGCGGACGCTGCCCGCTAAATCATCAGTATGCTGACGATTGATCCACGGAAGCGGCGCGAAGTTGATCTCGCATGACGCGCTGTAGTTTGACGACCGCCTTCTCGATCTCCGGCTCGGGCGTTCCGGCATAGCCCAGGATCAGCCCGTGCTCCCTGTGCCGGCCGGCGTAGCAGGCCGACAGAGGCGCGACGCTGAGCCCGGCAGCCGCCGCCGCAACGGTGACGGCCCTGTCATCGAACCAGCCTTCGGTCTTCGCCGTCGGCCGCGCGATCACATGCATGCCGCCGGCATCGGGCGCGACGGTGAGCCACTTGCCGAGATGGCGTTCGGCTGCCGCGATCAGCGCCTGCTGGCGCGCGCCATAGAGGATCCGCGTGCGCCGCAGGTGACTGGCGAGATGGCCGTCGGCGATGAAGCGGGCGAGCGCGCCCTGGCCGATCAGCGAGGCGCGGGTGGAGACGGCGGCCATGATCGTCTCGGTGGCGGGAACCAGCGCCGCGGGCAGCACGACGAAGCTGAGGCGCAGCGCGGGGAACAGGAGCTTGGAGAAGCTGCCGAGATAGGCCACGCGGCCGGTGCGATCGAGCGCGCGCAGCGGGGCCAGCGGCCGGCCGGCATAGCGATACTCGCCGTCGAAATCGTCCTCGGCGATCCAGCTCGCCGTGCGCTCGGCCCAGCTCAGCAATTCGAGACGCCGCTGCAGGCTCATCACCGTGCCGAGCGGAAACTGGTGCGAGGGCGCGACGACGGCGAGGCGCGCGTCGGCATCCTTCGCGAGCGCCCGCTCGAGCGAGAACCCGGACCCATCGATCGGCACGGGCACCGCACGCACATCTGCCATGGCGAGCGCCTCGCGCGTGCCGATGAAGCCCGGCTCCTCGATCCAGGCCGAGGCGCCCGCATCGAGGATGACCTCGGCGAACACCGACAGGCTCTGCCGCACGCCCGTGGTGATCACCACGTCGCGCGCCGTGCAGGCAAAGCCGCGTGCCATGCCGAGATAGGAGGCGATCGCCGCGCGCAATCCTTCGTGGCCGAACGGATGCGGTGCGCCCGCGACCTGCCATGCCGGGTGCCGCCATTCCTGCTCGAGCAGCTTGGCCCACAGCGGAAAGGGAAAGGCCTCACGGTCGGGCTGGCCGGTCGGGAAGGCGATCGGGGCGGCGATGGTGCTGTCGGGGCCGAGCCTGGCCAGCGTGGCAATCGTACGGCGTGACAGTGTCGGCGCGGGCGTCGGGGCAACGCGCGGCTTCTCGATGCTGGGAGACACCAGCATCTCGTCGGGCAGATTGGCCGCGACCGACAGGCCCGATCCTGCCTGCGCCACCAGGTAGCCCTCGGCCACCAGCTGGTCCATCGCCTGCAGGATCGTGCCGCGCGCGACGTTGAGCTCGGCCGCCATCAGCCGCGACGACGGCAGCTTCAGCCCGGGCGCCAGGCGGCGTTCGAGGATGGCGGCGCGGATCTGCCGGCCGATCTGCTTGTGCAGCGGGACGGCGGAGGCGGCATCGAGGGCGAGGCCCAGCGGGGCGGTTTTGCGGGACATGACTGGTACAGCCTGATTTAGGCGAACTGGCCCTTTCGTATAGACCAAATCGGCGGCATGGTCCGGCCGGATTTCAGGAGTTTGCCATGAGCACGACGAACACCGCCGAGGCCTTCGGCGTCACGCAGGTCAACAAGGTCAAGCGCGTCCACGAGCGCGGCCGCTACGACAGGAAGAGCGTCTACGCGATCCTCGACGCGGCGCTGGTCTGCCATATCGCCTATGTGATCGACGGCCGGCCCTACTGCACGCCGACCAGCTTCTGGCGCGAGGGCGACCATCTCTACTGGCACGGCTCGTCGGCCAGCCGGGCGGTCCGCACCCAGAAGTCGGGCATCGACGTCTGCCTCACCGTCACCCATCTCGATGCGCTGGTGATGGCGCGCTCGGGCTTCCATCACTCGGTCAACTATCGCGCGGTGATGGCGTTCGGCAAGGCGCACGTCATCGACGACCCCGAGCAGAAGCTGAAGCTGATGGACCGCTTCATCGACCGCATCTATCCCGAACGCTCGAAGATCATCCGCCAGCCCAACGCCCAGGAGTTCAAGGCCACGACCATGATGGGCATGGAGATCGAGCATGCCTCGGGCAAGATCCGCGACAAGCACGTGTCGGACGAGGAGGAGGACTACGAGGGCGTGCGCGCCTGGTCCTCGCTCTATCCGGTCACCCAGGTGATCGGCGCGCCGGTCGACTGCGACCGCCAGATCCCCGGCCTCGCCCGGCCCGACGGCATGGAAGATTTCGAGCCGGGCGCGCGGCTCGACGAGATCATGACCAGGACCTACCGGCGGACCTTTGGCGGCTAGCCGGGCCGCGTTATGATCCGGGCATGACTGTTATCGTCGAAGCCCTGGATCATCTGGTCGCCAACGTGCGCGACGTCGAGGTCTCGGCTGCGTGGTACGAACGCGTGCTGGGCATGGTGCGCGAGCAGGTCGAGACGCCGCACGGACCGGTCGTCGCCGTCCGCTTCGGCCGCCAGAAGATCAACCTCCGGCCGGTCACGGCCAGCAAGAAGGCGTGGTTCACCGCAGACCATGTCGAGGCCGGCAGCGAGGACCTCTGTTTCCTGACCAAGGCCACGCCGCAGCAGGTGGTCGACCACCTCAAGGCCTGCGGCGTCGCCATCGAGGAAGGCCCGGGCGAGAAGCGCGGCGCGCTCGGCACGATCGTCTCGGTCTATTGCCGCGACCCGGACGGAAGCCTGATCGAGATCTCGTCGTACAAGTAGCGGGACCGGTAGCAGAAACTGCAGAAACCGGTTTCTGCAGTTTCTGCTAGGGGGTAAGCGGGGCGCCAAAGCGCAACCCCGGGGCACGGGCCTGCGTTGCGTTGTCACTCGATTTCTCGCCGACCTTCACAAACCCGGAGCCGCCCATGAAAACGCTCGTCTGCGTCGCCGTCGTCGGCCTCGCCCTCGGTGCCTGCTCGTACAGGAGCGAGACCACCGTCCAGAAGGCCCCGCCGCCCGCCACCTCCACCACCTACGTGACGCCCGACCCATCTTCTCCGACCGGCGCGTCGACCACGACCGTCTATCGCACCAACTAACCAGAGCCGAATTTTGTCCGGCGGAGGGCTCCCGCCCGCCGGTTCGCGGCGGGTCGCGGAGTCGTCGGTTTCAAGCGGGCGTGCATTATCTGCGATATAAAGACCGTATTCCACGATTTGAAAAACCGCCCGTATAAACTGGGGGGTGAAACCCGCTCACCCCATGTCCCCGCTGCTGCGAGAGCTCCATAGAGCTTCGCTGCTGGCGCGCCGCCCCGCGTTCGCCGACGCCCTTCAGGCTTTCGGGCTCACCCCTTATGGCTGCCCCTTGTGGGGTGTGGCCAGCGTCGAAGCCGGCGAGTCGTTCTACGAGCCAAGCGAGGAAGGCGTCCTCTCGGCGATCGTGCCGGCCTACGAGGAGGTCGAAGGCCGCGCGACCATCGTCGATCTGGTCGCCTGCTGCCTTGCCACGCGCGAGATGCGCACGCGCAAGGGCGTCGCCTCCGTCCTCGGCCACGAGTGGATCGAGGATTCCTTCCTCGGCAACGAGCCGCTGAAGGTCTTCGACAACGCGCTCACCTGGCTGCGCGGCAAGTGCCGCGGCGTCGTCATCCTCGACTGGAACGACGCGCCCTTCCTGCTGCGCGAAGTCCCCGAAATCCTCTGCGAAAGCCAAGCCACCGCCCAACGCCTCGTCTGGGCGTTCGAACGGCCGCGTCCCTATCCCCCCATCCTTGTCCGCAACGGAGAGCAGCAATGACGATGACGTCCCCTTACAACGACGGCGGCTTCCGGCCGTTCACGCCCGCGTGGCCGGAACTCGACGGCACCCTGTTGGAGGATGCCCGCGGCAAGGTGCCGGCCTTCCCGCTGCACCTGCTGCCGGACGAATGGCGCCAGTGGATCGCCGACACGGCGCAATCGGCCGGCACGCCGGTCGACTATGTGGCGCAGGGCGTGCTCGCCGCTGTCGCCTCGTTGACCGGCGCCGGCGTGCGCATCCGCGTGACGCCGGCGTGGAGCGAGTCGCTGGTGCTGTGGCTGGCGCTCGTGGGCTCGCCGTCGAGCGGCAAGTCGCCCGCACTCGCGTCCGTCAGGGAACAAGTCGCCCAGATCGAGGAGATGGTGCGCGAGGACGACGGCCGCCGCCGTGGCCTGCACGCCGCCAAGCTCGCCGACGCGCGCCTGGCGCTCGACCGCTGGAACGACGACTGCGACAGCGCCGCCAACCAGGGCATGCCCGCGCCGATGCGTCCGCCCGAAGCCGACTTCGACCAGCCGTTTGTGCCGAGCCAAATCGTCGTGGCCGATGCGACCATGGAAGCACTGGCCGACGTGGTGGCGGGCAATCCGCGCGGCGTCATCCTGTGGCGTGACGAACTGACGGCGTGGCTCACCAACCTCAACCGCTACGCCAACGGCGGCAGCGATCGCGCGCATTGGCTCGAGGCGTGGGCGGCGGCCGGCATCACCGTCAACCGCCGCTCGCGCGCCACGCCGCTTCATCTGCCGAAGTTTCCGGTCAGCGTCGTGGGCTCGATCCAGCCCGATCGTCTCGCGGAGGCGTTCCAGGGCAGCGACGACGGCATGGCCGCGCGCTTTCTCTACGCGTGGCCCGAGCTGCCGAAATACACCTCGCTGATGGACCGCCGCATCCCGCGCGACGACTTGGCGCTCGCCATGCTCCAGCACATCGCCACCGTCTCGAACCCGGAGCAGCCGCTCACCATGACCTTCGACGCACAGGCACTCGGCTTCTTCGACAAGTTGCTGCAGCGCCTGCACGACGAAGCGGACGCCGAGGGCGGCGAGGGGCTGATGGCGGGCTGGCTCGGCAAGGGACGCGGCACCGTCGCGCGCCTGGCGGGCGTGCTCACGCTGCTCGAGTGGTCGGAGAACGGCGCGCAGGATGCGCCGCGC
>FTCZ01006835.1_pt1 | contig 21175 bp, 19 predicted proteins | sample 1658871 | NCBI WGS metagenome assembly FTCZ01 (sample SAMEA3914864, study PRJEB12502) | metagenome | biome: forest; material: soil | place: USA | collected 2012-03-12 | depth 0.3 m
CCTGACGACCACCGTCAACGATATCGAGCATATCGAATCGCAGTCGCTCGCCGGCTACGGCATCATCAAGGTGTTTTTCCAGCCGAAGGTCGACATCAACACCGCGAATGCGCAGATCACGGCGATCTCGCAGACGGCGCTGAAGCAAATGCCTGCTGGCATCACACCGCCGATCATCATCAATTTCAACGCATCGAGTGTGCCGATCATCCAGCTTGCGGTTTCGAGCAAGAGTCTGACCGAGCAGCAGATGGCGGATACGGCGCTGAATACCATCCGCCCGCCGCTGGTGACGGTGCCGGGCGCCGCCCTGCCCTATCCCTATGGCGGCAAGAGCCGGCAGATCCAGTTCGACCTCGATCAACGCGCGTTACGTGCCTACGGGCTTGCCGCGCAGGATGTCGTTTCGGCACTGACCGTCCAGAACCTGATCACGCCGGTCGGCACCCAGAAAATCGGCAAGTTCGAATATACCGTCAGCCTGAACGACGCCCCGAAGCGGCTGGTCGAGTTCCGCGACATGCCGATCAAGGCCGTAAACGGCACTGTCGTCTACATGCGCGATGTCGCGAACGTCCACGACGCTGCGCCGCCGCAGATGAACGTGGTGCAGCTTGACGGCCAACGTGGCGTGCTGATGTCGATCCTGAAGAACGGCTCGGCCTCGACGCTGGATATCATCGCCGGCATCAAGGCAGCACTCCCGCAGATCGGGCAATTGCTGCCGCCCGGCCTCGATCTCAAGCCCGTCGGCGACCAGTCGCAATTCGTGCAGGGCGCGGTGACTGACGTCATCCGCGAAGGCGTGATCGCCGCTGCGCTGACCGGGTTGATGATCCTGATCTTCCTCGGGAGCTGGCGCTCGACGGTAATCATCTGCGTTTCGATCCCGCTCGCGGTGCTTTCTTCCATCATCATGCTGTCGCTGCTCGGTGAGACGATCAATGTGATGACGCTTGGCGGGCTGGCGCTGGCCGTCGGCATCCTGGTCGATGACGCGACGGTGACGATCGAGAACATCAACTGGCATCTGGAACAGGGCAAATCGATCGAGCCGGCTATCATGGACGGCGCGGCGCAGATCGTCGTCCCCGCAACCGTTTCACTCTTGTGCATCTGCATCGCCTTCGTGCCGATGTTCGGCCTTGGCGGCGTCGCCGGCTTCCTGTTCCGGCCGCTGGCCGAAGCGGTGATCTTCGCGATGATCGCCTCCTACATCCTGTCGCGCACGCTGGTGCCGACAATGGCGCATTACCTGCTGCGCCATCAGGTCCACCATCACGCGGCTGCGGAAGGCGACGCGCCACAGCCGCGCAGCCGCAACCCGTTCAAGCTCTTCCAGCAGGCATTCGAACGGCAGTTCGAGAAGCTGCGCAGCGCCTATGTCGGGTTGCTGCATCTCGGGCTTCGCAAGCGCGGCTGGCTGATCGCCGGCTTCCTCGTCGTCAGCTTCGCCTCCTTCGGGCTGGTGCCGCTGCTTGGCGCCAACTTCTTCCCGGATATCGATTCTGGCGAGATCAAGCTGCATATCCGCGCGCAGACCGGTATGCGGCTTGAAACCACCACCATCCTGTCGAATCGGATCGAGGCTGCGATCCGCGAGGTCATCCCGCCGCATGAGCTGCGCTCGATCGTCGCCAATATCGGCTTGCCGATCAGCGGCATCAACCTGACCTATTCCAATTCCGGCACGATCGGCCCGGAGGATGCCGATATCCTGGTCAGCATGAACGAAGAGCACGGACCGACGCCGGAATATGTGAAACGGCTTCGCGAAGAGTTGCCGAAGCGCTTTCCCGGCACGGTCTTCTCCTTCCTGCCGGCGGATATCGTTTCGCAGATCCTGAATTTCGGCTCGCCCGCCCCGATCGATCTTCAGATCGTTGGCCCCAATCTCAACGGCAACCGAGAGGTCGCCAATGTTCTGAGCGCGAAACTGCGCCAGATCACCGGTCTTGCCGATGTGCGCATCCAGCAGGCCTTCCAGCAGCCGACGCTGAATGTCGATTTCAACCGCACGTTCGCCAGTCTCGTCGGCCTGACCGAGCAGAGCGCTGCGACCAGCATGCTGCAGACGCTCGCCGGCAGCAGCCAGACCAATCCGACCTACTGGCTGAACCCCGATAACGGCATCTCCTATCCCGTCTCGATCCAGACGCCGCAATACGACATGGATTCAATGACGCGACTGCGCACCATGCCGCTTTCGGCCAACGGCAATTCGCAATTGCTCGGCGGCTTGGCGGGCTTCCGCCCCGGCGCCAGCAACGCCATCGTCTCGCATTATAATATCCAGCCTGTCATCGACATTTACGGCACGCCGAACGGTCGCGACCTCGGGGCGATCGCGCAGGATGTGCGTAAGGTGATGGATGAGATGACCCCGCAATTGCCGCGCGGTTCGCGCCTCGTGTTGCGCGGCCAGGTGACGACGATGCTGTCGGCCTATCAGCAGCTCTTCATCGGCATCGGTTTCGCCATCGTGCTGATCTACCTGCTGATCGTCGTGAACTTCCAGTCCTGGCTCGATCCTTTCGTGATCGTGCTGGCGCTGCCGAGCGCGCTTGCCGGGATCGTCTGGATGCTGTTCGGGACCGGCACGACGCTATCGGTGCCGGCGCTCACCGGCGCGATCATGTGCATGGGCGTCGCGACGGCGAACTCGATCCTCGTCATCAGTTTTGCCCGCGAGCGCCTCGCCGCCGGCGTCGATGCCTTCAACGCCGCACTCGAAGCTGGCGCTACCCGCTTTCGCCCGGTGCTGATGACGGCGCTCGCGATGATCATCGGCATGGCGCCGATGGCGATCGAGCCCGGTCAGAACGCACCGCTCGGCCGCGCCGTCATCGGTGGCCTGATTTTTGCGACCTGCGCCACATTGCTATTCGTGCCTTCTCTCTTCAGCCTCGTGCATAAGCGCGATCATGAGAAGAAGGCAGCCGAAGACCATCAACCCCATCCAGCCGGAGCCGTCCCAGCATGAAGGACGCACAGAACGAGATTTCCTCTGGGGCCGCCAAGCCGCAAGAACATGGCGGCTTGCCGCCCGTTCGCGAACCGCGCACCACCCGTCTGGCCCTGCTTGGCCTCTTCGTGCTGGTTGGTGCCGGGGCTATCATCTTCGACGGCGTGCGCGTACGCGCTACCACCGAGCAGGACCTTGCCCGCTGGACACGCGAACAGGCAGTGCCAACGGTCGCGGTGATCGAACCACAGATGGGTGCGCCCAAGCAGGATCTCATCCTGCCCGGCGATGTCCAGGCTTACGCGACCGCGCCGATCTATGCCCGCGCCAGCGGCTATGTGACCGGATGGCACAAGGATATTGGCGAGAAGGTCAGCAAGGGTGAGGCGCTCGCCGAGATCGATACACCCGATCTCGATCAGCAATATGCGCAGGCCAAAGCCAATCTTGCCAACGCAACCGCCAATGCGACCCTCGCCGCCGCGACAGCCAAGCGCTACAAGACGCTTGTCACGCAAAACATCGTCTCGCAGCAGACGGATGAGGAAAAGACCAACGACGCGACCTCGAAAGCCGCATTGGTCGAATCCGCCCAGGCTGATCTGGCCCGCCTCGAGGCATTGGTCGCCTTCAAGAAGCTGGTCGCTCCCTTCGATGGCATCGTTACCGCGCGCAATATCGATGTCGGCGCACTGATCAACGCTGGCGGCACAACGGGCAACGCCCTGTTCCAGATCGCCGACATTCGCCGCATGCGCGTCTATGTGCGCGTGCCGCAGGCATTCGTCGCCGATTTTCGCAACGGCCTGAAGGCGACGCTGACCATGCCGCAATATCCAGGGCAGAATTTCGAGGCGACGCTGGTCGGCTCCTCGAATTCGATCACCCAAGAATCTCGCACGGCGCTCGTGCAATTCCAGGCCGACAACCCCGAGGGCAAGCTTTGGCCGGGCACTTATACGGAGGTGCATTTCCACCTCGACGCCCGCCAGGACACGCTGCATGTGCCGGCAACCGCGCTGATGTTCGGCGAGCACGGCATTCGGGTTGCGACGGTCGACGCCAACGATGCCGTGCAGTTCAAGCCTGTGCAGCTTGGCCGTGACATCGGCACGGATATCGAAATCGTCTCCGGCCTGTCGCCTTCCGATCGCCTGATCGACTCGCCACTTGAGACATTGGTGAACGGCGACAAGGTACGCATCGTCTCGGGCTCCAAGGAGCCGAAGCCGGATGCCCGTCCGAAGGTGGTTCAGGCTACCGGCACCAAAACCCAGGAGTGAATGAACAGGCGGCGTTTTCGAAGCGACTTAGTCCTCCGACACCGAGCCTTTCATAAGCGTTTTCACCGAATAAGCGGCGTTCGCCTTCGGCCGTCTCTATCGAAGCAACGTCGCTTGCGGCGGTCTCCGCTGCTATGGCCCTGGCCCGCTGGCGATAATTCGGTATCGGGTGCCTGCTCGCCTTGTCACGCGAGTTGTCGACCTTAAGCCCCTCCTCCGAAAGCATCGCCACCTCTCGGGTTTACACAATTTTGGCATTGATTTTTCATATTGACGATTGTCGACAATCGTCTATTTTGCCACCCAAAGGATGGGTGACATGAAATCTGTCGTCAAAGTCAGCGCCGAGGCCCAAGCCATCGCGATCATGCGGGAGCAGATTGTCAGCGGAGCATTGCCGCCCGGATCGCGTCTCGTCGAAATGGACCTCTCTGCCAGTCTCCAGGTCGCACGCGCCACCCTGCGGCAGGCGCTGCATCATCTCGCCCAGGAAGGATTGATCGTTCTCATTCCCTATACCGGTTGGATGGTGGTCGACCTGACCGCTGGCGACGCCTGGGAGCTCTACACACTTCGCGCCGCGCTGGAGACGCTCGCCGCCAAGCTGACCGCCGCGAAGATGTCTGATGTCGGGCGCAAGAAATTGCAGATGGCGATGGCGAAACTGGCGAAGGAAGCCAGTGCCGGCTCGCTGCCCGAGGCGGCGGAAGCCGATTTCTCGCTGCATGAAACGATTGTCGCCCTGGCGGGGCACCGTCGGCTGGTGGAGCAATACAGGATCGTTGGTCAGCAGGTCCGCATGTTCATCGCGTCGAGCGATGCTTTGCTTGTATCAGGCCAGGCGCTGATCGAGCAGCATCAGCCCATTGTCGATGCGCTTCTCGCCGGGGATGGCCCACGTGCGGCGCTTCTCTCGGAACACCACAACATCACCGAAGGCGAGAAGCTCGTCGCGCATCTGAAGTCGCGGGAGGCGACGGCCAGCAAAGCCTAACAGCTTTCCACCCTCCCCCTCATTCAAACACTCAAACAACGCAGCCACCCGAGTGGCTGTGAATGGAGGAACCATGTCCAACGAAAAGTCGCGCAGCGCCAAGCAGTTCACCGGCATCGAACGCTCACTCCAACGCGCCTGGGCCAAGGGCGCCGGATTGATCGACGAGGAATTCGAACGGCCGATGATCGCGGTCGTGAACACCTATCAGGATTTCTCGCCGGAAAACTTCCATCTGCGTCAGGTCTCGGAAGCAGTCTGCGCCGGCGTGCGCATGGCGGGCGGCACCCCCTGCATGTTCAACACCTTCCACGTCACCGATAGCGAGACCTTCGCTTCCGTCGGCATGCGTTACGTGCTGCCGAGCCGCGATGTCGTGGCCGACATGATCGAGTTGATGGTCGAGGGCCACCGTTTCGACGCCATGGTGCTGATCGGCTCCGGCGACAAGGTAATGCCCGGCATGGTCATGGCGGCGGCCAGGCTCGATGTTCCCGCGATCATGATCTATGGCGGGCCGACACCGGTCGGCCTCTACAAAGGCAAGAAGGTCTTCCTTGAAACCGTCTATGACGCCGTCGGCGAACATATCCGCGGCGAGGTTTCAGCGACGGACCTCAAAGGCCTCGAGGATAATCATTTCCCGTTTTCCGGAGCCTGCGATACCGCGACTTCGGGCAATACAGCCGGCATTTACACCGAAGCGCTGGGTCTTGCCTTGCCGGGCTCCGGTACATTACCAGCCGGCAGCAATTATCAACTGCGCGCCGCCAAATACACCGGCATGGCAATCATGGATTTGCTGGCCAAGGATATCCGTCCTTCAAAAATTCTGACGAAAAAGTCCTTCGAGAATGCCATGCGTGTCGGCATGGCCGTCGGCGGCTCGACCAATATGGTGCTGCATTTCATGGCGATGGCGAAAGAGGCCGGCGTCGATATTTCCTTTGATACATGGGATGCTCTCTCACGCAGCACGCCGACCCTGGTCAAGCTTGCGCCATCGGGCCCCTGGGGTGTGACCGAACTCAATACGGCGGGCGGCGTCCCAGCCGTGCTCAAGGCGCTTGGAAACCGTATCCATCGCGAGGAGATCACGGTTTCCGGCAAGACGGTTGGCGCGATCGTCGATGCGGCCGAGATCGAGAACAGCCAGGTCATTCACACCCACGCCGATCCGATCGAGAAGGAAGGTTCGCTCTTCATCCTCAAGGGCTCATTGGCGCCGGGCGGCGCGGTGGTGAAGGCATCCGGCGTCGCCAAGGCGATGTGGCGCTGCACGCTGACAGCCTGCGTGTTCGAGGACGAGGAAGGCGCGATCGACGCGTTGCGCGCGGGCTCGGTCCGTCCGGGCTCCTGCGTCATCATCCGAAACGAAGGCACCAAGGGCGGCCCCGGCATGCGCGAAATGCTCGGCGCGACCTCGGCGCTGATGGGAGCAGGCCTCGGCGAAACCTGCGCGCTTGTCACCGATGGCCGCTTCTCCGGCGCGACGCACGGCCCTGCCATTGGTTATGTGACACCGGAGGCCGCGCGTGGTGGCGTGATAGCAGTCGTCAGGGACGGTGACCGGATCGCGATCGATCTTGCCGAACGCCGGCTCGACCTGCAGGTTGACGCGATCGAAATCGAAAAGCGCCGCGCCGCCTATATCGCGCCGGAGCCTCGCGTGAAGCGCGGGTACCTGAAATTCTATGCCGAACATGTCGCGCCCGCTTCCGAAGGCGCGGTGATGCCGCGCTAATCCAAATATCAAAGGACAGCACAATGACCGATAATCTTGGCCGCAAGCCCGAATGGCTGACTTTCGACTGCTACGGCACGCTCATCCAATGGGATGAGGGGCTGATCGCCGCCGTGCTCTCGATCCTGAGCAAGCAGCCGGACGCGAAGATCGACCCGAAGACCTTCCTCGATGTATTCGACCGGCACGAACACGCGCTCGAGCGCCAGAGGCCACATAAATCATTCAGGACCGTCACCGCCGAAAGCCTGAAGCTGACGATGGAAGAACTCGGTCTGCATTATCGGCCAGCCGACAGTGAGCTCCTGGTTTCCAGTATCTCGAAAATGCCGCCATTCCCTGAGGTCGTCGGCGCCCTCGGCGCGCTGAAGGAGATGGGTTTCAAACTCTGCATCATCTCCAACACGGATGACGACATCATCGCCGGCAATGTCGCGCGGCTCGGTGGCCATATCGACCGCGTGATCACGGCGCAGCAGGCGCAAGCCTACAAACCGTCACGGCAAATCTTCGCTCACGCCCACAAGCAACTGGGCGTGACCAAGGAAGAAATTGTCCACATCTGCGCCAGCCCGCATCTCGACCACGCGGCAGCCCGCGATATCGGCTTCCGCTGCATCTGGATCGACCGTGGCACCGGCCGCAAGCTGCTGCCCGACTACACGCCGGACGCAACCTTTTCCACGCTCGATAAGGTGCCGGAATTTTTCCAGAGCTTGGGTTGGAAGTAAGCGCCGGATCAGACGTTGGAACTCTATCAGAGCGCGCCACCCGTCCGCGAACTTCCTATTACTGCGCCGTCCAGCCGCCATCCACGAGGAGAGATGTCCCCGTGACGAATGCTGATGCGTCGCTTGCGAGGAAAAGCACAGGGCCCATCATGTCTTCGACACGGCCGAACCGGCCGAGCGCCGTCTTGCCTTCAAGCCAGCCTCGGCGGGCCGGATCGGACAGGATAGGCGCGGTCATCTCGGTTTCAATAACAGCGGGAGCGACACTGTTCACGCGAATGCCGTGTGGCCCCAGCTCGATCGCCATCGCCTTGGTCAGGCCTTCGATCGCATGCTTGGAGGTCACGTAAGTCGTGCGGTTCGGCCCCGCGACATGCCCCATCATCGAGGATGCGTTGATGATCGAGCCCGGCCTCCCTGCCGCGACCATGCGTTTCGCAACGGTCTTGGCCACGAAAAACGCCGCCTTGATATTGATGTTCGCGACGAAGTCGAAATCGGCTTCTGAGACGTCGCCCATCGGCCCCTGCCGGTTGACACCTGCATTGTTGAACAGGATGTCGAACGGTGCCTCCCCGCCAAGCGTGTCCTCGACGGCGGCAATATCACCGACGTCGAGCGCAATCGTCTTCGCACTGCCGCCGCCAGCCCGGATCAGCGACGCCAGCTCTTCGAGTTCGGCGATGGTGCGGGCGGTCAAAACCACCTCCGCTCCCGCTGCGGAAAGAGCCGCAGCACAGGCACGGCCAATGCCACGGCTGGCTCCGGTCACCAGCGCCCGGCGACCGTCAAGCTTGAAGGAGGGCGTGACCGGCAATACCTGATGAGAAGGCGTCGCGCTCATCAGTAAGTCGCCCGGCCGCCAGACGCGTCGAAACATGCACCAGTGCAGAAGGAACAGTCGGGAGAGGCCAGGAATTCGGCGACCGCTGCGACCTCATCGGGTTGGCCGAGGCGACCCATCGGAATCTTGTCGATGACGAATTTGGTGAACTCAGGTGTGAGCTGTTTGAGGATTTCCGTCTCGATCGCAGCGGGCGCAATGCAGTTCACACGGATGCTGGTATGGGCCAACTCCTTGCCAAGCGATTTGGTTAGCGCCATCACGCCAGCTTTCGAAGCCGCGTAGCAGGAGGCATTTGGATTGCCTTCCTTGCCGGCGATCGAAGCCATGTTGACGATGCGACCGCCTTCGGTTTTCTGCATGATCGGCACGATTGCCTTGCAGCACAGGAATGTGCCCTCAAGATTGATCGCCATCACCTGCCGCCATTGTTCGAGCGTGTAATCGACCAGCGGCTGGTTTGGACCGGTAATGCCCGCCGAATTGATCAGGATATCGATGGTGCCAAATTTCTCCACGGTCTCGCGGACGGCCGCTTCGATCGATTCCTGCTTCGTCACATTCACGGCCATCGCAACCGCGCCGCCAAGCATTGCGGCTGCTTTCTGCGCACTACCCTCGTTGAGGTCCCAGAGAATGATCTGGCTGCCCTTGGCATGCAGCCGCTTCGCGATCGCAAAGCCGAGGCCGCCCGCGCCGCCGGTGACGACGGCAACCTTTCGGGTTTCTGTGCTCATGGGTCGTTCCCTTCCTGCAGATTTCAGATGACTATGGAGCGTTGCCGTAAGGCGTTTCAGAAATTCCAGCCGCGATCCTTCAGCGCCTCGCGCGCCGCGACGAGCTGTTCGATGCCTCCGGGAGCGATGATCTCCGTGACAATCGTGCCTTGGTAATCGAGCTGCTCCAGCGTTTCGCGGACGGTCCGGAAATCGATATCGCCACTGCCTATCGGATCGTGCTTCCACTGCCCCTTCGGGCTGTCTGACAGATGCACCATGGCAAGGAATGGCTGCAGCACGGGCAGCGCGGTTGCGAAATCCTCGCCAACCGCCAGCCCATTCGCGACGTCGTAAAGACAGTCGACGCAGCCGTATTTTTCCGCTGTGAGAAAACCGGCGATCGACGGCGCATCTGGCAGCAAGGTCTGCGGATGATTTTCAAGCAGCAGCCGCAGCTTGCAACGTTCCGCCTCGCGCACCAACCGCTCCAGCGAACCGCGCAGGATATCGTGCAAGCGCCGATCCGGTGGCGGCAGCAGGCCATGGCGGCGCCCCGGCAGCACCACAACCCAGCGCGAGCCAAGCTCGGCCGCGAGGCGGATCGTGCGCAGATAAGTCTCGACAGTGAAATCGACGAGATCGGGCGAGGTGCTGGCGATATTGATGTCGTTGCTTGGCAGGTCCATCGCCAGGATTTCGCTGCCGACATCGGCGACGGTCTCGCGCAGGTGCTGGACCGCGTCCGGCGAAATGCGGCGCGGGTCCAGATGCGGCGCCATCGCGATCAGTTCGAACGCGCGAAAACCGCGCTCGGCGAGCGACCGGATGGCCGCCGCCGCGTCCATGTCCCAGGCAAGGCCGAACGTGTGCGCTCCAAGCGTGCGCGGCGACATCAGCGAGCACCTGCCAGCAATGTGGCCATCGCTTCATGGATGCGGACGGCGCGCTGGAGCGGCGTATCATCGGGATAGGCGCTGACGAGCGGCACTTCCGCGTCAAGCGGCTTTTCGTTGGGCAGGATTGTCAGCATTTCAGCCAATGGCAATTCGCCAGTGCCAGGCAACACACGGCGTTCGCGGGCTTCCTGCGCAAGAAGCTCGGTCGGCGGAGGGGCAAGAGGCGCGTCGCAAAGCTGGATCGAACCGACAAGCGCGGGGTCAAGCGCGCGAAGCTCTTCCAGCGAGCCGCCCGAGCGGAAGAGGTGCAGGGCGTCCATACAGATCAGGCCATTTTCGGCTCCGGAGCCACGGATGACCTGGACGGCTTCACCAAGCGTTTTCAGTGCCCGGAACGGCATGAACTCGAGGCAGGGCGAGAGGCCCCGCTCTGCCGAGGCCTCGCAAAGCGCGCCGAAGAGATCAGTGACAACCGCAATATCCTCAACGTCTCCCGAGCAGACGATCTGCGTTGCGCCGACTTCGGCCGCAGCGTCGAGGAAGGGGCCAAGCGAGGCGATATCAATATCTCGCGTCAGGCTGACCTGCTCGACGGCCGTGACCTTCACGCCAGTCTCGGCAATACGGCGGCGCGTTTCCCGCAACAGGACCGCATCCGCATGCAGCGGAAACGCCTCGCCTCCGGGTACTGCCGGCCGAGCGCGGATGGCCACGGAGGAGAAGCCGGCTTCGGCGGCCAGCGCCACGAAGTCGGGCGGCGCAACATCGAGAAAGCCGAGCGGAGCGAGACCAAATGGCCGCGTCGTCATGGGGAGATATCCATTGTCAGGAGTAAATCGAGAAAGAAAGATCGCTCAGGTCGAAACCCAGTCGCGGGCGTCATCGCCGTAGCCGACATGGCCCGTCGCGGTGACGGCGACCGTATCTTCCAGCTTGATGAAGCCGCGTTTCGGATGTAGCAGCGTAGTCTCGACCGAGATCACCATGCCGGCTTTGAGAGGCAGATCCGCATCGTCGGCCGGATAGGGGATCGGTCCCTTCGCCGTCAGGCGCGGAGCCTCGTGGCCGATCAGCCCAACGCCGTGTGCGACGAAGCTCATCTGGTTGCCGGATGAGACGCGTTTGAGTTCTTCCTCGGCGGCTGCGAAAATATCGCCGCCGCGCAGCCCATCGCGGATCGGCTTGCGGGCGGCATCTTGCACGGCACGCACCTCGGCCAGCAGATCGCGCGCTTCGCTATCGGGCTCGCCGGCAACCGCCATGCGGCAGAGGTCGCCGAGATAGCCATCGAGATTGCCACCGGAATCAACCGACATGATATCGCCCTTGCGCCAAATCTCGCTCGAGGGTGCGCGATTGAGGCTCGTGCCAAGCGTGATTAGCGCATATTCGAAGGCAAGTCCGCGCGCGATCTCCTCTCGCTGCAGCACGCTGATGATCTCGTGCTTGCTGCAGCCATGGGCGCTGCCGCGCATCGTCGCGACCATCGCTTGGACGACGCGCTCGGACGCTTCACGGATGATCTCCAGCTCCGCAGGGGTCTTGATGGCGCGCAACTGCTCCAGCGTGCGCGTGGCATCTGTGAAGCGGCTATCCGGAAATGCTTCCCGCAGCGCGGTGCCGGCATCGAAGGGCAGGAAACCGGGCTCGATACCGATCGCGCCCGGCCGCGATGCAATCGAACGGATATGCTCGACGGCTCTGGCGGTGGCATCGAGCGTCATCGAGGTTGCGGGCACGATGGTTGCCGGCCAAAGCGGGCGCCCCTCGTTGGCGCGGACCGCGATCATGTCCTTTTCATTGCGGTTGCCGAAGTAGGCGGCCTGATCCGGCCGACCCTTGCGGTAGACGAGCAGCGGCAGGTAGCGGCTGACGCCGATCGCATCGGAATATTCGAAGAAATGGTGCCGATGGCGGTCGAGCAGATAGCTCAGGTTATGTTTCGAGTTGACGAGGAGGATGTCGATCCCCGCGGCCTCCATCTCCGCATCGAGCTTCGCGGTGTCGAACGGTATCGGCTTCGCCGATGCTTCCTGCATGCTCATCTGCTTCCTCCCGGGCGATTCAGGCCGCCCGCTTCTGATAGAATTCGACCGTGCGGCGCAGCCCCTCCTTGAGCGGGGTCAGCGGCAGGGGGCCAAGCACGGATGCGGTATCCATCGCTGCGAGTTGCGCCTTGATCGGCACCGGCTCACCCTCGGCGCTCAGCTTCGCGCCAGGACAGATTTTCCCTATTTCGCTCATCACGGTTTCGACCGGCGCAACCTCGCCCAGCAGCGTGAAGGTATGCGCGCCGCTGATAGGGCGGGTGAGCGCGGCTTCGAAGGCAGCAGCCACGTCATCCACGAAGATCAGGTCCGTCTCGCCCGTGAAGGGGATGGCGTAGGCCTCGCCAGCGACGGCGCTGCGGCAGGCAATCGTCACGCCAGCGGTTGATCCGATCTCACGGCCCGGACCATAAACCACGAGCGGCCGAAAGCCGACGCTGGCGATGCCGTAATCGGCGTCATAGGAACGGCCAATGCCCTCGCAGGCGAGCTTATAGGCGCCATAAAGCGTTGTCGGCTTCGGGTTCTCGCCATCCTCGGGACCGAATACGCCGGCGCTGCTTGCGTAGACAACCGTCCGGGCTTTGCCGCTGCGGGCCGCCTCGAACACGTTCAGCGTGCCGGTCACGTTGACGCTCAATCCCCTGAACGGATCGGCCCGGCAGGCAGGGGTCAGCAGCGCGGCAAGATGGGCGATCGAGTCACAACCTTCGCATGCCCGATTGACCTGATCCGCATTGGCAATATCGCCCTCCTGCCATTCGACTTCAGCGGCGGCTTCGCCGACGATCTCCTGGACCAGGCTGCGATTGGAACTGCGATCGAAAATCCGGACCTGATGTCCGGCCGCCAGCAGCCGTTTCGCGATCCACGCACCGAGAAAGCCGGCTCCGCCGGTGATCAGAATTTTCATCGCGTTCCTCTCCACGGTCATTTTGAAAAGCCCGTCAGCGCTCGCCGGAAGGCGGCGTCGCGGCGGGCAGGCAAAGGAAGTCGAGCACCATGTCGACGACGAGCCGGCGGTGGCGTTTTCGAACTGAAGGATCGTCGAATTCGATGTCGAACAAGGCGCCGAACGTGTAGCGATTGGTCACACGGAACAGGCAGAGCGAACTGACGAAGGCGTGCAGGTCAACGGGCTCGACATCGTAGCGGAAAATCCCCTCCCGCTGCCCGGCAGAGAGGATCGCGGCCCAGGTGGTGATCGCGGTCTGGTTATTTTCAGCGATGCGCGGCGCCTGCTTCGCATATTTCGCGAAATGAATATTCTCGATGCTGATCAGCCGGCCGACATGCGGGTTTTGCGCATGGAAATCGAAGCTTGCCTCCACCAGCGCCTTCGCACCTTCTAGCGGCGGCAGGCTGGCGATGCGCGCGCCTTCCTCGGCCGAACGGATCGAGAGATAGGCGCGTTCGAGGACGGCGATATAGAGCCCCTCCTTGCTGCCGAAATAGTAGTAGATCATGCCCTTCGTGGTGCGGGTCTTCTCGGCGATCGCATCGACGCGCGCGCCGCTGAGGCCGCGTGACGCGAATTCCTCCGTCGCGACGGCAAGAATGTCGGACTGCACCACATCCGGCTGGCCTTTGCGGCCGCGCGCCGAGCCGCGGGGCTGGGCCGGTTCCTGATCGATGCCTGCTGCCGGGTTCGTCATCAAATTGCTCCATGCCACGGATGGGGAAATAGCCGGGGCATCAGCCGCCGCACCTTGTTTTCCGTCCGTAACATTTCCTCCCTGATCTGCTCCACCCAGTGTGCGCTGTGGCTTTTAGCAGCCTCGGCGAATCCGGATTGACAGTCGATGTTCAATTTACTAACCAGTTAGATAATTAAAACGACAAGATCGCTTTTATGAGGAAACGCCAACCATGTCCAGCAATCAGAAATAAAAAATAAGGGGATCGATAGCCATTGCGATCGTCTTCTTCAAATTCTGCCGCTCGCGGCAGAATAATTGAGAGTAATTCCGCACGATATGCGGAGTATACATTTTACCGTTTGCTTGAATTCTGAATTCGAGGGCTATCAATGGCTCTGCGTGGAACAGCTTTCGTCGCTATCTGGCACGGCGTGCAGGCCGGCGCCGAGGCGGATTATCTGAACTGGCATACGCATGAGCATATGCCGGAACGGCTGGGAGTCCCGGGCTTCCTGCAGGGCCGGCGCTATGTCGATTGGTCCTTGCAGCTGCATCCAAGTTTTACCCTCTACGAAGGCGCCCATATCGAGACGTTCCGCTCGCCCGGTTACCTCGCGCGCCTCAACGATCCGACGCCGTGGTCGAACGACGTCCAACCGAAGATGACCAGCTTCCTGCGCGGCGGCTGCGAGACACTTCTGTCCTTCGGCAAGGGTGTCGGTGGCGCGATCACCACCATTCGCCTGATGGCGCCCGAAAATGGCAAAGCCTTCGAAAAGAAATTGTCGGCGCTCGCGGTTGAGTTCAGCTCGGCAACGGGCGTGACCTCCGTTCATGTCGCCCGCCATGTCTCGCAGGCGACCGGCGGCGAGACCGCGGAAACGCGCATGCGGCCCAGCGTTTCAGGCGATGCGTTCAGCCATGTCGTCCTGATCGAGGGCATTGCGCCCCGCCTGCTCGGCAAGGCCCACAAGAATATCGAACAGTCGCTCCGCAGCATTGAAGCCGGCAATGTCTTCATTGCCTCCTATCCGCTCGATTTCGCCCTTCGGGCGCCGGAGTAGAGATGGGCTATCGCTTCGATTTCAGCGTCATCCTCGAATCCTGGCCTCGGCTGCTGGAAGGCTGCTGGCTGACGCTCTGGCTTTCAGCCGTTTCGATGGCGCTGGCGCTCTGCATTGCCGTCGCGCTGGTGCTCGCCCGCAGAAGCGGAATCCGTCCGCTTCAATGGATCGCGCGCACTTTCATCGAGATCATCCGCAATACGCCGTTCCTGGTGCAAGTCTTCTTCCTGTTCTTCGGTCTGCCGTCGCTCGGCATTTCGATGACGGCAGGAACCGGCGCGATCATCGCGTTGGCGCTCAATGGCGGAGCCTTCTGCGCCGAGATCATCCGTGGCGGCGTCGACGCGATCCATCGCGGACAAGTCGAAGCAGGCGCAGCGCTTGGCCTTCATCCCCTGCAGGTCTTCCGCTACATCATCTTCCGCCCGGCGATGCGCATAATCTACCCCGCGCTATCGGGCCAGTTCATCCTGCTGCTGCTGACATCGAGCATCGTCTCTTCGATCTCCGCCGAAGAACTCACCTCCATCGCCCAGCAGCTTGAATCCACGACGTTCCGCAGCTTCGAGATCTACGTCACCGTGACGCTGCTCTACCTCGTTATGTCGACCATCTTCGCGCAGATATTCAAGGTGATCGGCCGCTATTACTTCTCCTATCCGGTCAAGTGAGGCGACGATATGATCCGCGACTTCACGATCAACGAATTCTACTTCATCCTCAACGGGGCCGGCGCGACGCTGCTGCTTTCGCTGGTCGCCTTCATCGGCGGCGGCATCGGCGGCCTGTTGATCGCGCTCGCCCGCACGGCGCCGATGGCCTGGCTGCGCAATATCGTTGCCGTCTATATCGACGTCTTCCAGGGCACACCGCTGCTGATGCAGCTCTTCGTCACCTATTTCGGCGTCGTCTTCCTCGGCTTCAAGCTGAGCCCCTGGACCGCGGTCGCAATCGGCCTGACGCTGAACGCCAGCGCCTTCCTCGGCGAGATCTGGCGCGGCGGCATCGAGGCGGTGCCGAAGGGCCAAAGCGAGGCAAGCTCGGCACTTGGCCTGCGTTACGTCAACCGCATGCGCTATGTGGTGATGCCGCAGGCCTTCAAGATCTCGCTGGCGCCAACCGTGGGTTACCTCGTCCAGCTCATCAAGGGCACCTCGCTCGCCGCCATCATCGGCTTCACCGAGCTGATGCGCTCCGGCCAGATCGTCTCCAACGCCACCTACAAGCCACTGCTCGTCTTCGCGATCGTCGGTGGCATCTACTTCATCATCTGCTGGCCGCTGTCGCTGCTCAGCGAGAATCTCGAGCGAAGGCTAACCATCGCTCGCTAAACGGGCTCGCATGCCCACCAGGGAGGAAAAAATGAGAATGTTTCTGGATCACGTGAAGACAAGCCGACGGGGGCTGGCGATCGGTCTGGCTTTCGCCGCCGCCGCTTTCGGCCTGTCGTCGACGGCCTCGGCGCAGACGGTCGCCTCGATCAAGCAGAAGGGAACCATCGTCATCGGCGTGCAGGCCGACCAGATCCCCTGGGGTTTCATCGACACGAATGGCCAGAACGCCGGCTATGACGTCGATGTCGCCAACCTCATCGCACAGGATATGGGCGTGAAGGTGCAGTTCGAGCGCGTGACCGTTCCGAACCGCATCGCCCAGCTCACCACCGGCAAGGTCGATGTGCTCGCCGCCGTGATGGGCATGTATCCCGACCGCGCCAAGGTCGTGCAGTTCACCAAGCCCTATTCGGTCGTCGACATCATCCTGATCGGCAAGAAGGGCGTTGAAATCAAGGATATGAACGATCTGAAGCAATACCGGGTCGGTGTCGCACGCGCTGCGGCACAGGATATCGCCATTACCAAGGCGGCGCCTGCCGGAACCTCGATCCAGCGCTTCGACGATGACTCGGCGGCCGTGCAGGCGATCGTTGCGGGCCAGGTCGACGTGATCGGCGGCAACAACACTTATGTCCAGAATCTTGAGAAGATCGCGCCCGGCAAATACGAGCGCAAGTTCCTGATCAACCGCCAATATAACGGTCTTTCCATCCGGCTTGGCGAGAAGGACCTGACCGACTGGCTCAACGCTTTCATTGATCGCAACCTGGCCAACGGCAAGCTGAACGACATCAGCAAGAAATGGGTCGGCATCGACCTGCCGGAATTCCCGAAGGAAATCCCCGGCATCCCGTTCACGGTGCAGTAAAGCGCGCGGCGCGGCGGGCTGTTTTGCTCGCCGCGCAAGCCCACAGGCCAGGAAATTGCGCGGCGGTTTGCGCAGGAGCAGCAAATGAGCATTCAGTCGGCTGCGACGCAGTCAGGTGGCGCGGTGCCGGCCATCGAGATGGTTGGCGTCAAGAAGAGCTTCGGCACGTTCCAGGCTTTGAAGGGCGTTGACCTCACGGTGCAACCTCGCGAACGGATCGTGCTCTGCGGCCCGTCCGGCTCAGGTAAATCGACCCTGATCCGCTGCATCAACCATCTGGAGGATATCCAGGAGGGGCGGATTTCGATCAACGGCATTCCGCTGACGGAATCACGCAAGAATATCGACGCCGTGCGCAGCGAAGTCGGCATGGTCTTCCAGCAGTTCAACCTTTTTCCGCATCTGACTGTGCTGCAAAACTGCATGCTCGCGCCGATGAAGGTGCGCGGCACATCAGCGAAGCAGGCGGCGGAAATCGCAAGGCGGTTGCTCGAACGTGTTCGCATCGGCGAGCAAGCAGATAAGCACCCGGCGCAACTTTCCGGCGGTCAGCAGCAGCGCGTCGCGATCGCACGCGCGCTCTGCATGGAGCCGAAGATCATGCTGTTCGATGAGCCGACCTCGGCGCTCGATCCCGAGATGGTCAAGGAGGTGCTCGACACCATGATCACACTCGCCAATGACGGCATGACGATGATCTGCGTCACCCACGAAATGGGCTTTGCCCGCGCGGTGGCGGATCGGGTGATTTTCATGGACGCCGGCGAGATCATTGAGACCGCCCCGCCGACAGAATTCTTTGGCGCACCCAAGCACGAGCGCACCAGGGCGTTCCTCGGCCAGATTCTCAATCATTGATTTGCCGGACGCTTCGTCCCGACCACCAGGTTTTCAGCAGGATATTTTTCGGATGCCCAAGGATTGGAGCGAGGTTCCAGAAGCCGATTTCGTCATTGTCGGCGCCGGCAGCGCCGGTTCGGTGCTGGCCGACCGGCTCTCGGAGAGCGGCGCTTATAAGGTTGCCGTGATCGAAGCTGGACCTCTCGATCGCAATCCCTTCATCCATATTCCGGCCGGCTTCCTGCAACTGATGGAAAATCCGGCCATCAACTGGCGCATGAAATCACTACCAGTGCCAAGCCTTGGCGGCCGGGTGATCAACTATCCGCAGGGCAAGGTCGCCGGCGGCACGGGCTCGATCAACGGCATGCTCTATGTCCGCAGCAATCGGCCCGAGCATGATCTGTGGACCAAGGCAGGTTGCGCCGGCTGGTCCTATGAAGAAGCCCTGCCCTTCTATCAGCGTGCCGAGGGCAGTTTCAGCAATAGCGGCGACAAACCGCCGATCGGCGTAAACCCGTTCCTCGAAAACCATGAGCTTTCGGAGCGCTTTATCGATGCGGCCGTCGAGCTCGGGCTGAAACGCCTGACAACTTTAAACGGCGGCCAGCGTGAAGGCGCCGGCGCTTTCCACCAGAACCGGCAGGGCCGTTTCCGGGGCGGCCCTGGCCAGACCTATCTGCGCCGGGCGCGCAAACGCGCCAATGTGGTGACCTACATGAACGCGCTGACGCGGCGCGTGCTGTTCGAAGGCGAGAGCGCGGTTGGCGTCGAGTTTGAGCAGGACGGCCAGACAAAGCGCATCACAGCGCGCCGCGAAGTGATCGTTTCCAATGGCACACTGCGTTCGCCGCAACTTCTGCAAGCCTCCGGCATCGGTCCGGCCGAATATCTGAAATCAATCGGCATCGATGTCATCGCGAACCGCCCCTCGGTCGGCGAAAACCTTCGCGACCACTATTCATCGCGGATTTCCTATCGCGTGCGTGGCGTCGTCACGCTGAACGAACGCACGCGCGGCATCGATCTCTTGCGCGAACTGGCACGCTATGCCTTTGGCGGTCGCGGCCTGCTGACACTCGGCGCGAGCAGCGCGGCCGTTTTCGCGCGCAGTCGACCTGATCTGACCGAGCCGGACCTGCAATTGAGCTTTGCGCCCGGCAGCTTCCAGCCCGGCACCTACAAGCTCGAAAAGGAGCCGGGCATGACGATCGCCATGTATCCGTCCTATCCGGAAAGCCGTGGCTGGGTGAAGGTACGGCCAAGCGGCACCCGTGACATGCCGGATATCCAGCCGAATTATCTGAGCGATGAAGCGGATTGCCGAGCCGTTCTCGCCGGCTTGCGCCTAATGCGGCGCATCTTCAGCGCCTCGCCCTTCGCGCCGTATGCGCCGCAGGAGGTGCATCCGGGCGCAGCGCTGCAGACGGATGACGAGTTGATCGCCTATGCCCGCGAAAAGGGCGTCTCCGGCTTTCACTTCACCGGCACCTGCCGTATGGGCGGCGATGTCTCGTCGGTCGTTACTCCTGAATTGAAAGTCCGTGGCGTCGACCGCCTGCGCGTGATCGACGCTTCCATCATGCCCTCCTGTACCTCCGGCAACAGCAATGCGCCGACCATCATGGTCGCCGAGAAGGGCGCCAGCATGGTGCTGGCTGATGCGCGCTGAGGCGAAGTCCAATTTCTTGAATGAAGGATATGCCCATGGCTGCCCATAAAATTGCTCTGCTCGGCGCCGGGTTGATCGGCCGGGAACATGCCAAACTTCTGCGCGATCACGCCGGTGTCGAATTGGTCGCGTTGGCCGATCCTGCGCCGAATGCCGAAAGCACCGCCGCCGAATTCGGCTGCCGTTTCTTCGCGGATTACCGGAAGCTGCTCGACGAGATGAAGCCGGATGGCGCAATCATCGCCATGCCAAACCAGCTTCATGCCGAAGCGGCGCTTGCTTGCATCGAACGGAAAATCCCTTGCCTCGTCGAGAAGCCTCTCGCGGACACGATCGAGAATGCCCGCCTCATCGTCAACGCCAGCGAGAAGAGCGGTGTGCCAGTTCTCGTCGGCCATCACCGCCGCCATAGCCCCGATATCCGCGAAGCGCGTCGCGTTGTGGCGGATGGCGAATTGGGCGATCTGGTCGCCGTCAACGGCATGTGCATGTTCGACAAGCCGGATAATTATTTCGTCGAGTGGCGTCGCAAGGAAGGTGGCGGCCCGCTGCTGATCAACCTGATCCATGACCTCGACAGCCTGCGCTTCATTGTCGGCGAGATCGACAGCGTCCGAGCTTTCACCTCCAACGCGACACGCGGCTTCGAGGTCGAGGATTCCGCCAGCGTCGCGCTCCGCTTCAAGAACGGGGTGCTCGGCACCTTCGTGATCAGCGATGCGGTGGCAGCGCCATGGTCATGGGAGTTTACCTCCGCGCAGGCGCTGTACTTCCCGCATCAGCCGGGCGCTTACCTTTTCCTCGGGGGTCGCAAGGGCGCGCTCTCGGTTTCCGATCTCTATCTCTGGCGGCACACCGATCCGAACGGCAACTGGCAGACGCCTTTCATGCGTGAGCACAAACCGCACGACAACTCGCGCGCCTATGTCAACCAGCTCGACCACTTCGTCGAAGTGATGACGGGCAAGGCCAAGCCGCTGATCTCGGCGCGCGACGGCATGATGACGCTGGCCGCAACGCTTGGCGTTGCGATTGCGGCGCGCGAGGACCGCACGGTGAATATCGCTGAGTTGGTAGCATAGCGGCACAAAGCGATGGCGCGCGCGTTTTCCCTGTCGTTCCTGACTTACCTCGACCAGCCACCGGTCGAGGTAATCCGGATCGCTGCGATGGCCGGCTATGATTATGTCGGGTTCCGCATGCTGCCAGCCTCCCCAGGCGGCATGGCCTTCCCGTTGATGGATGAGCCAGAAAGGCTCGCCGGAACCCGGGTAGCACTCAAGGAGTACGGCATCGGCGTGTTCGATGTGGAGATGATCCGCATTGGAACAGAGTTTCAGGCGGAGCGTTACGATCGTTTTTTCGAGACCGCCGCGGCGCTTGGCGCACGCGCCATCCTGATTGCCGGTGATGATCCCGACGAAGCGCGCCTCACGGCTTCTTACGCCAAGCTATGCGAGCGGGCAGCGCCGTATCGCCTTTCGATGGACCTCGAATTCATGCCGCAATCAGCGGTGAAGGACGCGAAGG
>FTCZ01000778.1_pt1 | contig 21168 bp, 19 predicted proteins | sample 1658871 | NCBI WGS metagenome assembly FTCZ01 (sample SAMEA3914864, study PRJEB12502) | metagenome | biome: forest; material: soil | place: USA | collected 2012-03-12 | depth 0.3 m
ATCTGGGTGAGCGCGAATGCTCGATCCAGCGCCGCCACCAGAAGGTGGTCGAGGAAGCGCCGTCGCCCTTCGTGACGCCCGAGATGCGCAAGGCGATGGGCGAGCAGGCCGTCGCTCTGGCGCGCGCGGTTGGCTATTTCTCGGCCGGCACGGTCGAACTGATCGTTTCGGGCGCCGACAAGACGGGGCAGGGTTTCTACTTCCTCGAGATGAACACCCGTCTCCAGGTGGAGCATCCCGTGACGGAAGAGATCACCGGGCTCGATCTGGTCGAGCAGATGATCCGCGTTGCCGCTGGCGAGAAGCTGACCTTCACGCAGGATGACGTGAAGCTCAACGGCTGGTCGATGGAAACCCGCGTCTATGCCGAGGATCCCTACCGCAATTTCCTGCCCTCGACCGGTCGCCTGACGCGCTACGCGCCGCCTGTCGCCAGCCGCGCATCGGATGCGGTGGTGCGGATCGACACCGGCGTCGCCGAGGGCGGCGAAGTGTCAATGTTCTACGATCCAATGATCGCGAAGCTCGTCACCTGGGCGCCGACCCGCGAGGAAGCGATCGACTTGCAGATCAGCGCGATCGACAAATATGAGATCGCCGGCGTCGGCACGAACCTCGATTTCCTCTCGGCGCTCGCGCAGCATCCGCGATTCCGCTCGGGTAACATCACCACCGGCTTCATCGCCGAGGAATATCCTGAAGGTTTCCATGGTGCCCCGGAAACCGAAGCTTCGACCCGCGCGGTCGCAGCTGTGGCGGCGGCGATCGCCCATGCCGATGCGACAAGAGCGCTCCATATCGACGGCCAGCTTGGCACGCCACTGGAAGCCGCGTCGCGCTGGATCATCCGCATCGACGGCACCGAGCATGATGTCACGCTTGAGACCGACGCGGCGGAGATCGACGGCAGCAGCGTCAGCCTGTCGCTCGGCTATCGTCCGGGCGTGACACTCGTCAACGCGGAGGTGGGCGGTGAGCCGATCACGCTGCGCATCGCGCGCAAGCGCGGCCACATGATCATCACCACCGCCGGCCGCGCCCGCAAGGTGCAGGCGATGCGTCCCGTGGTCGCACAGCTTCGCCATCACATGATCGAGAAGCCCGCGCCGGACATGTCGCGCTTCCTCGTGTCGCCGATGCCGGGCCTGCTGACCCGGCTGCTCGTCACCGAAGGGCAGAAGGTCGAAGCCGGCCAGCCGCTTGCCACCGTCGAGGCGATGAAGATGGAGAACATGCTCCGCGCCGAGAAGAGCGCCACCGTGGCGAAGGTCGCGGCGGACGTCGGCGCCAGCCTCGCCATCGATCAGGTCATCCTCGAGTTCGAATGAGGCGTCCCGTCCGCTCCGTCGTTTCGCGCGGGGCGGACAAAGCTCTGCTCGACACTCTGGTATCGTAACGAAAGCCGGGTAGGAAGGACGCCATGACCGAGCCCGCCCGTGTTCACCTCATCGCCGCCGCACGTCCCAATTTCATGAAGGTGGCGCCGCTTTGGCACGCGCTCAGCGCCGCGCCGGATTTCATGCCGACGCTGATCCACACGGGCCAGCACTATGATGCCAACATGTCGGACGCGATCTTCGCAGATCTCGGCTTGCCAGAGCCGGACCACCATCTCGGCGTCGGCTCGGGTAGTCATGCTGAGCAGACCGGCCGGGTGATGATCGCTTACGAGGCTGTGGCCCAGGCCGAGCGACCCGACTGGCTGGTGGTGGTGGGCGACGTCAACTCGACGCTTGCCTGCGCGCTGGTCGGCGCCAAGCTGCGCATTCCGGTCGTGCATCTGGAGGCGGGCCTGCGCAGCCGCGATCGCGACATGCCCGAGGAAATCAACCGCCTCGCCACCGACGCGATCGCCGATGTGCTGTGGACCCCCTCGGCCGATGGTGACGAGAATCTGCTGGCGGAGGGGATCCCGGCGACGCGCATCGCCAATGTCGGCAACATCATGATGGACAGCTTCGAACTCGTCCGGCCGCGGATCGAGGAGACGGCGGAACCGATCGCGCTGGGCCTGCCTTCGGCCTATGGCGTCGTGACGTTGCACCGGCCGTCCAATGTCGACGATCCGGCGGCGCTCGCGGCGCTGGTGGAGGCAATGTTGGACGTGCAGCAACGCCTGCCGCTCGTCTTCCCGGTCCATCCGCGCACCGCGCATCGATTGGCAGCGGCGGGCCTCGACGCGAAGCTGGAGGCCGGCGGCGTCCGGTTGGTTGGCCCCTTGCCCTATGTGCGCTTCATGAGCCTGGTGGCAGGGGCGACAGCCGCGATCACCGATTCGGGTGGCATCCAGGAGGAAACCACCTATCTCGGCATCCCCTGTCTGACGTTGCGCGAAAATACCGAGCGGCCGATCACCATCACACACGGAACCAACCGGCTGGTGCGCGCGGCCAATCTGGCGACGGCGCTCAATGAAGCGCTGGGAACGCCGCGTGCCGAACGGGCGCGGCCGAAACATTGGGATGGGCGAACCGCCGAACGCTGCGTCGCCGATCTGAGGAGACGCAGTGCATGAGTGACGAGCTTCTGACGATCATCGAGGGTGGAGCAGGGCGGATTCGGCTCAACCGGCCGCGCGCGATCCATGCGCTGACGAGGGGCATGTGCACCGCGATGATCGAAGCGCTACAGGCCTGGCGGGTTGATCCGCAGGTCGAGGTTGTGTTGATTGACCATGCCGAGGGGCGTGGTTTCTGCGCGGGCGGCGACGTTATGCAGGCCTCCACCGATCCGGTCGCGGCGCGGGCGTTCTTCCATGAGGAATATCGCCTCAACCACCTGTTCTTCACCTATGCCAAGCCGACCGTGGCCTTCATGGATGGCGTGACGATGGGTGGCGGCGTCGGCATCTCGCAGCCGGCGCGCTACCGTATCGCAACCGAGAACACACTGTTCGCGATGCCGGAGACGGGCATCGGTCTGTTCCCGGATGTCGGCGGCGGCTGGTATCTGTCGCGGCTGCCCGGCGCGATGGGGGAATATCTGGCGCTCACCGGGGCCCGGCTGGACGGGGCCGAATGCCACGCGCTGGGCCTCGCCACACACTACATACCCTCCGAGGCGCTGGGTGGGCTCAAGACCGCGATCGCCGCCGATCCTCGCGCGGTCGAACGTCTTCTGGAAGAAGCCTCGATCGAGCCGCCGGCCGCAGGCATCCTGCAGCATCGCACGCTGATCGATCGCCTGTTCGCGCACCGCAGGCTAGAAGACGTGCTTACGGCACTGGCGGCCGATCCGTCGGAATGGGCGGAAGCGACGCTGAAGGCGTTGCGGCGCAAATCGCCGCAATCGTGCAAGGTGAGCCTGAGGCTGGTGCTGGACGGCAAGGGCCGGACCGATTTCGCTGACGAGATGCGCGCCGAATACGGCGTCGCGGTCCATGTCTGCCAGCGCCCGGATTTCGCTGAGGGCGTGCGCGCCCTGCTGGTCGATCGGGACAACAAGCCTGTGTGGAATCCCGCGACACCGGAGGGCGTCACCGATCACATGATCGACACTATCTTCGCGCCGCTGGGCGAAGGCGAGGCGTGGACGCCGCTCGGCCGCTAGGCTGGAGCGGCGCCGCAGGTCAGCTTAGCGCCACGAGCAGCGGCGAACGCGGTGGTGACGGTTCCAGTAAACGCGGCAGGCCTGGCGGCGATGGCCGTGCCAGCCGTGATGGCCGTGATAGCCCTGGGCCGCGACCGGCGTGATGCCGATCCCGGTGGTGAGAATCGTGGCGGCGGCAAGGATAAGCAGGCGCATACAGTTTCTCCTCCTCAGTCGGCGGTGTGTTCACCATCCGTAACGATCGATAGGCTGTTTGGGGCTGATTGCCCATAGGTGACGGATGGCCGTGGCCCGGCTAGGGTTCGCGACGATGCGTAAACCCAGCCCCACCATCGTCCCCGGCCTGCCCAGCCGCGATCAGATCCTGCAGTTCATCGCGGGCAGCGATCAGCCGGCCGGCAAGCGCGAGATCGCACGCGCCTTCGGCCTGAAGGGCAATGAAAAGATCCGGCTCAAGGCGCTGCTGAAGGACATGGCTGACGAGGGGCTGATCGATCTCGGCCCCGGCCGCGCATTCCACAAGATGGGCGGCGTGCCCAAGGTGACCGTGTTGCGCATCGTCGACATCGACGGCGATCAGGTGATCGCGGTCCCTGAGCATTGGGTCGCGGAGGGCCATCCGCCGCCCCGCCTGCGCGTCATGGAGCGTGGCCGCCGCCAGTCCGCTCTGGGCGTGGGAGACCGCATCCTCGCGCGAACCGAGGAAGCCGGCCGCGGCTGGGTTGCGCACCCGCTCAAGAAGCTGGCGCGCGGCGAGGAACTGGTGCTCGGCGTGGTCCACAAGGAGGGTGACCGGCTGTGGTTGCGCCCGGTGGACAAGAAGGAACGCCATGACCTGCCGATCTCGGACGTCGGCGAGGCCGATGTCGGCGATCTCGTGCTGGCCGAAAAGGCGGGCCGTCCGCCGCGCATCACCGCCAAGGTGACCGAGCGGCTGGGCGATCCCTTCGCGCCGCGCAGCTTCAGCCTGATCGCGATCCACAAATATGGCATTCCGGATGTCTTCCCCGAAGCGGCGCTGGAGGATGCGAATCGCAGCGCCGGCCAGCCGCTCGGCGAGGGTCGGGAGGATCTGCGCCACCTGCCGATCGTCGCCATCGACCCGGCCGACGCGCGCGACCATGACGACGCGATCTGGGCCACACCCGACGAGGATTCGGCCAACGAGGGCGGCTGGAAGGCGATCGTCGCGATTGCGGACGTGTCCTTCTATGTTCGGCCGGGCACCACGCTCGATCGTGAGGCGCGGCGACGCGGCAACAGCGTCTATTTTCCCGATCGCGTCGTACCAATGCTGCCGGAAATCCTGTCCGCCGAAGTCTGCTCGCTGGGCGAGGGGGCGGATCGCGCCGCAATGGCGTGCCACCTGACGATCGACAAGGCGGGCGCCGTCACGGCTTTCCGCTTCAGCCGCGCGGTGGTGCGGATCGCTGCGGTGATCGCCTACGAGGATGCGCAGGCCGCGATTGACGGCACGGTGCACCATCCCTTGACCGACGACGCGCTGAAGTCGCTCTGGGGCTGCTGGCAGGCGCTGGCCAAGGCGCGCGCGAAGCGCGAGCCGCTGGAGCTCGATCTGCCCGAACAGCGCGTGATGCTCGACGAGATGGGCCGCATCGCCTCGGTGGCGCCTCGCGAGCGCCTCGACGCGCACCGGCTGGTCGAGGATTTCATGATCGCGGCCAACGTCGCTGCCGCCCGCGCGCTGGAGCAGAAGCAGGCTCCGGTGATGTACCGCATCCACGAGGCGCCGAGCCGCGAGAAGCTGGTCGCGCTCAAGGACTATCTCGCCACCTTCGATCTCGCGCTGGCACTCGGACAGGTCGTGAGGCCGAAGACCTTCAACAAGATCCTCGACGCGATTACCGATCGTCCCGAACGGCCAGAGATCATGAGCCAGGTGCTGCGGACGCAGATGCAGGCGGTCTACAGCCCCAACAATGTCGGCCATTTCGGGCTGGCGCTGGGCAGCTATGCGCACTTCACCTCGCCGATCCGCCGCTATGCCGATCTGCTCGTCCATCGCGCGCTGGTCGGTGCCTACGGCCTGAAACCGGCGGTGGAGGAGACCCGGCTCGCTAGCGACGATGCGCAGCGTATGGCCGACATCGGCGAACGCATCAGCCAGGCCGAACGGCGCGCGATGGAGGCCGAGCGCGAGACGATCGACCGCTATGTCGCGGCCTATCTGTCGACCAAGGTCGGCGAACTGGTCGAGACGCGGATCACCGGCGTGCAGCGTTTCGGCTTCTTCGCGACCGTCGAGGGGCTGGGGGGCGACGGGCTGGTGCCGGTCTCGACGCTGGGCGCCGAGCGCTTCCACCATGACGAGGGGACGCACAGTTTGGTGGGCGAGGAGAGCGGCCACCGCTTCACGCTGGGCCAACGCATGACGCTGCGGCTGGTCGAGGCGAATGTCGCGAGCGGCGCGCTGCGCTTCGAGCTTCCCGAAGGCGCCAGTCACATGCCGATCGCGCGAGGCCCGAGGGGGCTGGGGACGCGTCGTCTGGTCGGACGGCGCGGCCGACCGGGCAATATTCGGCACCAGGGCAGACGGTAGGCGCATGGCGAACAATAACGTGTCGACGCAACCTACACTGCGCCAGAAGCGGGCACGCCTGATCCTGGCGCTTGCGCTGGTGCTGCTGGGCGTCTGGATCATCCATGATTTTATCGCCTCGCTGGCCTGGGCCGCGGTGATCGCGATCGCGATCTCACCGCTCTATGCCAAGGCCGAGGAACGCTGGCCGCACCTGCGCGGCGGCATGACGCTGCCGGCGATCACGACGCTGATCATCGCTTTGCTGGTGCTCGTGCCCGTCGGGCTCGGCATCTTTCGCGCGGCGGCGGAGGCGCAGGACATTGTGCGCTGGCTGACGACGGTGCGCGAAACCGGGATTCCGGTGCCGCACTGGCTGGTCTCACTGCCGTTCGGGCGCGATGCGGCGGTCCGCTGGTGGCAGCAGCATCTGGCGACGCCTGAGGCGACGCAGGCCGAGCTCGCCCGTTTCAATAACCGGGCGCTGCTCTATCATACCCAGCTCGTGGGCAAGGGACTGATCCACCGCACCATCATCTTCCTGTTCACGCTGCTCGCGCTGTTCTTCCTGCTGCGCGACGCGGATGCGCTGGTGGCGCAGCTCAAGTCGGCCGGTCAGCGACTGTTCGGCACATCTGGCGAGCGGATGGGGCAGCAGGTGGTGCAGTCGGTGCGCGGCACGATCGATGGGCTGGTGCTGGTCGGTATTGGCGAGGGCGCGGTGATGGCGGTGGCCTATCTCGTACTCGGCGTGCCGCATCCACTGCTGCTCGGCGCTGCGACCGCCGTCGCGGCGATGATCCCGTTTGGCGCGGCGGTGATGTACGCGATCGCGGCTTTCGCACTTATCACGCGGGATGCGATGACGGCGGCGATCCTGGTGCTGGCGATCGGTTTCGCGGTGGTGGGCATTGCCGACCACTTCATCCGCCCCGCGCTCATCGGAGGTGCCACCCGACTTCCCTTCCTATGGGTGCTGGTCGGCATCCTCGGTGGCGTCGAGACGCTTGGCCTGCTTGGGCTGTTTGTCGGGCCGGCGACGATGGCGGTGCTGGTGATGCTGTGGCGTGAATATGTTGAGCGCGACTTGCCGCCCGTTCCCACTGATGTAGATTAGCGCCGGCTTCCATGGGAGGGTCCGATCGCACACCCCGGCGCGCCGACCAACGATCAGACCGTCTAATCCCGCTTCACCGGCCCGGCCCCGCACGTACGGGCGCCGGGTTGATATCGCAATTCCTTAGAGGCGCGGCAGGGTCACGCCCCGCTGGCCCATATATTTGCCGGCGCGATCGGCATAGCTGACCTCGCAGGGCTCATTGCCCTTGAGGAACAGGAACTGGCACGCGCCTTCGTTGGCATAGACCTTGGCCGGCAGCGGCGTGGTGTTGGAGAATTCCAGCGTCACATGCCCTTCCCATCCGGGTTCCAGCGGGGTCACGTTCACGATGATGCCGCAGCGCGCATAGGTGGACTTGCCGAGGCAGATCACCAGCACGTCGCGCGGCACGCGGAAATATTCCACCGTTCGGGCGAGCGCGAAGCTGTTGGGCGGGATTATGCAGCAGTCGGTCTTGCGATCGACGAAGCTGTTCTGCGCGAAATCCTTGGGATCGACCGTCGCGCTGTCGACATTGGTGAAGATCTTAAACTCGTCCGCCACGCGCGCGTCATAGCCATAGGAGGAGAGGCCATAGCTGATGCAGCCCTCGCGCCGCTGTGCCTCGACGAAGGGCTCGATCATCCCGTGCTCCATCGCCTGCTCGCGGATCCAGCGGTCGGATTGGATGGACATGGGGGCTCCTTGGAACTCACTCGTGACGAACGCCCGCTTTCGCGGGAAGCGGCCACGGGAGCAAGGGGTTTTGGCGGGAAACGGCCGCCGGGCATGCGGTGTCGGTGCGTGGCCGGTCGCAAGGGCCGCGGAAAATTAAATTTCGACCATGGTTCCGAACCGCTCTCCGATCGGATTGCGGCGCCCGGTGACGCTCTGTAGGCCCTCTGCCAATGCATTCGGCGTCCACCCAGCAGTCCGGCTATCTGAATAGCACTTCGCTCGGGAGCCGGGCGACATCCTTTGCGCTGTCGATCGCGCTGGTTCTGCTGCTCGTTTTCATGCTGGTGAAGCTGGGGGCGTTGCCCTTCGTAGCTCCGCCGAAGACAAAGCCGCTGATTGTCCTGCAACTCCCGCAGTCGATTTCGCCGACGCACGAGAAGGCGCCGGCGAAAACGCAGCAGGCGTCCCACAATGCATCATCTCATGCCGCTGTGGCGGTTTCGAAGCCGCCGCCCGCCCCGCCGAAGCCGCCGGTGCCGTGGATGGTGACGCCGCTCACCACCGAGGAACTCGCCTCGGCGGATATCGGCAACAAGCCCTCGCGGCATGATCAGGCTACGGTCGGCGACCCGGCCAGCGGCAATGGATCGGGCAAAGACAGCGTCGCCACCTACGGTCCGGGTGCGGGGCCGGGCGGTGAACAGCTGTTCGATCCCGACTGGTATACCAGGCCGACCGACGCGCAACTCGCTTATTACTTACCCAAGGGTGGTGCGCCTGAAGGTTGGGCGATGATCGCTTGCCAGACGGTCGAGAAATATCACGTCGAAAACTGTCATGAGCTGGGCGAGACGCCCGGCTCCGGGCTGGCTCGCGCCTTACGGCAGGCGGCCTGGCAGTTCCTAGTTCGCCCACCCCGGATCGGCGGCCGTCCCATTATCGGCGCGTGGGTGCGTATCCGCTTCGACTTCACCCGGGATGGGGTGCGGTGAAGCGCTCCATACGCCTCCTTATCGCTCAGTAGCGGCGCAGCAACCCTGCGAGGCGTCCCTGCACGCGCACCTGACCTGCGGCGTAGCGCTGGGGCGAGTACGCGTGGTTAGCCGGATCGAGGCGAACCATCTGGCCTTCGCGCCGGAAATATTTGAGCGTCGCCTCATTGTCGTCGATCAGCGCCACGACGATCTCGCCGTCGCGTGCGGTCTCGGCACGGCGGATGAGCGCATAGTCGCCGTCAAGGATGCCGGCCTCGATCATCGAGTCCCCCGAAACCTCGAGCGCATAATGCTCGCCCGGGCCCAGCAGGGCTGCGGGAACGGAGAGGCTGCTCTGCCCCTCCAGCGCTTCGATCGGGGCGCCGGCGGCGATGCGGCCATGAAGCGGAAGATCGATCACGCCGTCATTGGCCGCAACCGGTACCTTCGGCACGGCCATTGGTGGCGCGATAGGTGCGGTCGTGGCGGCTGGAGTCAGCGGGATCACACCCTCAGGCATGCGCACCACTTCGAGCGCACGTGCACGGTTGGGCAGGCGGCGGATGAAACTGCGCTCTTCAAGTGCACGGATCAGGCGATGCACGCCCGACTTGGACTTGAGATCGAGCGCATCCTTCATCTCCTCGAACGAAGGCGAGACACCCGTCTCAGCCAGTCGCTCATGGATAAAGCAGAGTAGCTCATGTTGCTTGCGCGTCAGCATCGGCGGTCCCCCGAGCAACCCCTTAGGAACGGATGGCGAACGTGTAGGCAACCTTGAGCGACCTGTCAACGGTTCGGCGCTCAATCCAGTGGCAGCATCTCGGCGATGTCGCCCACGGCTGCGGCGGGCGCGTGGGGCGGACGGACGATCAGCCCGTCGGCGGCGGCGAGGGCGGCAAGCGCCGCCGAGTCCTGCCCATCGGGTGCAAAGGCGCGGCCGTTCTCGATGCGGGCGCGCAGATAGTCCTGACGCGCGCCGTTCGCGGGAAGCGGGGCGCCCAGAACGACGGTGCGCACCGCCGGCAGCGCGCGGTCGGCGCCACCGAGGCGGGCGATGACGGGCAGCAGGAAGAGGCTGGCGGTGACGTAGCTCGACACCGGATTGCCCGGCAGGCCAAGCACGATCGCGCTCCCCAGCCGTCCGGCGAGCAGAGGCTTGCCGGGGCGCATCGCTACGCGCCAGAAGTCGAGCTTCGCGCCAGCCTTCTCCAGCGCGGGGCGGACGAGATCGCGGTCACCGACCGAGACGCCGCCGGTGGTGACGATGATGTCGGCCTCGTGCGCGGCAGTGCGGAAGGCGTCGGTGATCGCGTCGAGGTTGTCGGCGACGATACCCTTATCCTCGACGATCGCCGGCTGGCGCGCGAGAAGGGCGGCGAGCATCGGTGCGTTGGAGGCGGGAAGTTTGGCGCCGGGCGTCGGTTCGCCGGGATGCACCAACTCGTCGCCCGTGGATATCAGGACAATGCGCGGGCGGCTGCGGACGGGGAGCGTACCGTAGCCGCCAATCCCCGCCAGTGCCACGTGGCGGGCCGTGATCCGCTGGCCGGCGGCGATGAGCGTGCTGCCCACGGCGAAATCGGTCGCACGAGGGCGGACATTGCCCCCGACGCGGAGCGGGCCTTCGCCGGACATCAGCAGCCGGTCGCCATCGCGCGCGGCCTCCTCCTGCATCAGCACGCTGTCGGCGCCCTGAGGCATGGGGGCACCAGTGAAGATCCGCGCGGCCTCGTAAGGCCCAAGCGGCCGGTCGAACCCAGCGCCGGCCGCGCTCTCGCCGACCACGGTCCATGGGCCAGGCCGCTCGGCATGGCGGATGGCGTAGCCGTCCATCGCAGAAAGGTCGTGGCTGGGCTGGTCCCGCCGGGCGAGTACGTCCTCCCCGGCCCAGCGGCCGACGGTTTCCACTAGCGGCGCCATCTCGACGGCGAGAGGTTGGGCGAGCGCCAGCAGCCGGGCCTGTGCCTCGGCGACGGGCAGCAGGCTCATGGCGCCGGAACCTCGGGCGCCCGCCAGTCGCCCGAGCGACCGCCCGATTTGGCAAGCAGCCGCACGTTGCCGATCACCATGCCGCGATCGAGCGCTTTGGCCATGTCGTAGACGGTGAGCAGTGCCACCGAGACGGCAGTCATCGCCTCCATCTCGACACCGGTGCTGTGGGTTGTGCGGACCGTTGCCGTGGCGGTGACGCCTTCCCCCTCGACGGCGAGATCGAGGGTAACGCCCGCAATCGGCAGCGAGTGGCAGAGGGGCAAGAGATCGGCGGTGCGCTTGGCGGCCATGATGCCGGCGACACGGGCAACGGCGAGCACGTCACCCTTCTTTACTACGCCCTCGCGGATCGCCTGCGCGGCTTCGCGGGACATTGTGATGCGGCCGGTGGCCGTCGCCTCGCGGGCGGTCGAGAGCTTGGCCGAGACGTCCACCATGCGAGCGGCACCGTCTTCGTCGAGATGGGTGAGGCCGCCGGTCATGCACCGCTCAGCAGCAGGCGGGTGGCGGCTTCGACGTCGGCCTGCCGCATCAGCGTCTCGCCGACGAGGAAGCGGTGGACGCCGGCAGCGGCGAGGCGATCGAGATCGGCTTTCGTCGCGAGACCGCTCTCGGCCACGATTTGGGTGCCTTGGGGCATGCGCTTCGCCAGCCTCTCGGTGCGGTCGAGGTCGACCGTGAAGTCGCGCAGGTCGCGATTATTGACGCCGATCAGACGGGACTTGAGGCGAAGCGCGCGTTCCAGTTCGGCCTCGTCATGCACTTCGACGAGGCAATCCATACCAAGTTCGATCGCGGCGGCTTCCAACTCTGCCATTTCGACGTCGTCGAGCGCAGCGACGATGATCAGGATCGCGTCTGCGCCGATCGCGCGCGCTTCGGTCACCTGCCACGGGTCGACCATGAAATCCTTGCGGATCGCCGGCAGCGTGCAGGCCTCGCGCGCGGCGATGAGGTAGGCTTCGTCGCCTTGAAACCAAGGCTTGTCGGTAAGCACCGAAAGGCAGGCCGCGCCGCCCGCCTGATAGGCACGGGCATGGGCGGGGGGATCGAAATCGGCGCGGATCAGGCCTTTGGAGGGGCTGGCCTTCTTGATCTCGGCGATCAGCGCGTGGCCGGTCGCGGCCTTGGCTGTCAGTGCCGTCGCGAAGCCGCGCGGGGCCGAAAGCGCACGGGCGCTCGCCTCCATGGCGGCGAGGCTGGTCGCGGCCTTGCGGCGTGCGACTTCCATGCGCGTGGCATTGAGGATCTTGTCGAGGACGGTCGGCATCAGAAGGCGATCCAGCGCTGGAGCAGACGTGCGGCGGCACCATTGTCGATGGTCTCGGCGGTGAGCGCCGCGCCCTCAGCCCAGCCGTCAGCACGGTCCGCGACGATCAGCGCGGCGGCAGCGTTGAGCAGCACCGCGTCGCGATAGGCGCCGGCCTCTCCCTCCAACAGCCGGAGCAGGGCAGCGGCGTTATAGGTGGCATCACCGCCACGCACCGCGGTCAGCGGATGCTGTACGACGCCGATGTCGGTGGGAAAGATATGCTCCTCGCGATCACCGCATGCGCCGATGCGGATGACGCGACTGCCGCCCGCGATCGACAATTCGTCGAGGCCCTCGTCTCCCGCGACGATCATTGCGCTGGCCGTGCCGAGAAGCGTCATCGCCTGTGCGACGGTGGGGAGGTAATCGGTGCGGGCGACGCCGACGAGCTGGCGCGTGGTGCGCGCCGGATTGCAGAGCGGGCCGATCAGATTGAAGATCGTCCGCCGGCCGATCGCCTTGCGCACCGCCGCCAGCCGACCGAGCGCGGGATGATGCTTCTGCGCGAACAGGAAGGCGATGCCGAGCTCGGCCAGCGTCTCTTCGGCGGTGGCGGAAGCGCGGTCGAGATCGAGGCCCAGCGCCTCCAGCGTGTCGGCGGCGCCGGCCTTGGAGGAGGCCGCGCGGTTGCCATGCTTGGCGACGGGCACACCGGTGGCGGCGACCACGATCGAAACGGCGGTGGAGATGTTGAGGCTGTGTGCACCGTCGCCGCCGGTGCCGCAGACATCGATGGCACCCGCCGGCGCCTTCACCTCGATCATGCGTTCCCGCAAGGCGCGGGCGGCGGCGGCGATCTCGATCGAGGTTTCGTCGCGCAGCGTCAGCGCGGTCAGGAAGGCGGCGACCTCCGCATCGTCGACGCGACCGTCGAGCATGTCGGCGAACGCCACTTCCGCGGTCTCGAATTCCAGCGGGGTCGAGGGATCGGGGAGGAGGGCGAGCGTGGTCATGCCAGCTGTCGCTCGCGTACCGTCAGCCCGGCCTGTCGCATGAAGTTGGCCAGCATCGCGTGGCCATGCTCGGTGGCGATGCTTTCGGGGTGGAACTGCACGCCATGGATGGGAAGCGTCTTGTGACGGAAGCCCATGATCGTACCGTCCTCGCTGCGCGCGTTGACGATCAGATCGGCGGGAAGATCGCCCTCTTCGACGATCAGCGAGTGGTAACGCGTGGCAGTGAAGGGCGAGGGCAGGCCCTCGAACAGGCCGGTCCCGTCATGCGTCACCAAACTGGTCTTGCCATGCATGAGCTGGCGCGCCCGCGCGACGGTGCCTCCAAAACTCTGCCCGATCGCCTGATGGCCGAGGCACACGCCGAGCAGCGGCTTGCCCGCCTCTGCACAGGCTGCGACCAGATCAAGGCTGATGCCGGCCTCGTTGGGCGTGCAGGGCCCGGGGGAGATCAGGAAAGCCTCCGCCCCACTCGTCATCGCCTGGCCGACGCCGATGGCGTCGTTGCGAACCACTTCGATAGTGGCACCCAACTCCTGGAGGTAGTGGACGAGGTTCCAGGTGAAGCTGTCGTAATTGTCGATGACGAGGATCATGATCCCCGCGACTTAGCGCTGCGGGGGCCGAACGCAAGGGCGGTGCTTCAGCCCTGATCCTGGTAGGCGAGCTGAAGGATGCCCCAGTGCCGCCCAGCGACGTGCACCGAAGCGATCACTTGCTTCAGAAGCATGACGCCGCCGCCGGCCACTGGGCGGCGATAGGCCTTGATGAGGAAGGGTTGCGTCGTCTTGCACTGGATGCGCTGGTCTTCATAATCGAAGAACTGGAGATGGCGGCTATATTCGCTGTTCCACGCCGGGTCCGCGCGGCGCGGCTGCGAGCGTTCGGGCATCTGCACCGCACCATAGGTGTTGCGGTCGGTCATGGTCATGCCGAAGAAGCCGGTGAGCTTGCGCGCCTCTTCCTGATGCGGGCGCATTGCGTCGACCAGAAACGGCACGGCCGGATGGTCGAACTGCGCTGGATCGCTGCCGGGGATCGGCAGATAATGTTCCGAGAGAACCTGCTCGACGGTGATACGTCCAGCCGCGATCGCCGCCTCGACGTGCCGCGCCACGTCGGCAACGACGCCGGTCGCGAAGCGGATATAGGGCGTGTCGGGGATCTCGACCTCGCTCTCGGCGATATATTGCAGCAGCACGTTGGTATCGTCGCTGACGTTGCTCAACAGGCGCGAGAGCTGGTTGAGGTCGGTCGCGTTGTCGTTGGAGGTGGTGTTGAGCGCGCCGATGCCAACGCGCACGCCCGAGACCGATCCGACGATCGACTCCATGCTGCGCGCCACCGCGTCACTGTCGTCGCTGAGGCCCATCATCAGCTCGCGCAGTTCGTCGACCAGCGTCTCGATCTGGCGAGTGCCGCTGTGCGCTGCGCGCGCCTTGTCGACGCCATTCTCGATGCGGTTGAGCATGGTGCCGGCCTCGCCGGTGAGAGCGCGGACGGACTGGTCGATCTTCTGGGTGGCGGCGGCCGTCTCCAGCGCCAGCTTCTTCACTTCCTGAGCCACCACCGCGAAGCCGCGACCTGCGTCGCCGGCGCGCGCGGCTTCGATCGTCGCGTTGAGCGCGAGCAGGTTGACCTGGCCGGTGATGCGGCTGATCGCGTCGGTCACCTGCGCCACCGAGGCCAGCGCAGCGTTGAAGCTGCCGAGGCCGGCGTGGATGTGACTCACTTGCTCGATTAGCTCGACGACGTTGGCGTTGGCGGCTGAGAGCTTGCGCGTCGAATCGTCGATCACCTCATGTGCGGCGGAAGCTTTTTCCTTGGCCTCGCGCGCGGCGATCGACACCGATTGCTGATCGCGTTCCAGCCGATCAGCATCGGCGCCGATCTGCTCGACTGTCGCGGCCTGCTCAGTGACGCGTTCCGCGAGCGCGGCGATGTTCGCCTGCAGATCGAGCGTACGAATGCCCAGATCGCCGGAGAGCTTGGCTGCCTTTCTAACCGTGTTCGCGAGATTCATGTGTGCCGCACGCCTTGAGGGAATGCGCCACTCTGGCTCAAAATCGACTAATGTAGAGTTAAGCTTACCGAATGAATTTTGGATCGGCCGCTCGCGCCTCAGCCTCGCGCGCCGCGGCGAAGAGGGCGCCAGCCTTGGCCTCGCATTCGCGCTGTTCAGCGGCCGGATCGCTGTCGGCGACGATACCGGCGCCGGCCTGGACGTGCATTATGCCGTCTTTCACCACTGCAGTTCTGAGCACGATGCAGCTGTCCATCGAGCCATCGGGCGAGAAATAGCCGACACCGCCGGCATAGGCGCCGCGCGTCTCATGCTCCAACTCGGCGATGATCTCGCAGGCTCGCACCTTGGGCGCGCCCGAGACGGTGCCGGCCGGAAATCCACCCAGCAGCGCGTCGATCGCATCCTTGGCGGGATCGATCCGGCCGGTCACGTTCGAGACGATGTGCATGACGTGGCTGTAAAGTTCGACCGTATAGCTCTCCGTCACCTTCACGGTGCCGGGCGCGGCGACGCGGCCGACATCATTGCGGCCGAGATCGAGCAGCATCAGATGTTCGGCGCGTTCCTTGGGATCGGCGAGGAGCTCCTCCCGGCGTTCGGTATCCTCCGCATCGTTCTTTCCACGGGGACGGGTACCGGCGATCGGACGGATCGTCACCTCGCCGTCGCGCGCGCGGACCAGGATTTCCGGCGACGAGCCGATTAGCGCGAAGCCCGGCAGATCGAGGAAATAGAGGAAGGGCGACGGGTTGATCCGCCGCAGCGCGCGATAGAGATCGAACGGCGGCAGCCGGAAGGGGCGGGTGAAGCGCTGCGCCAGCACCACCTGGAAGATGTCGCCGGCGGCAATGTATTCCTTGGCAGCGGCAACCATCTCGCCATAGCGGCCGGCCGGAAGCACCGGCGTCGGCGTTCCGTCGGTGGCGGCGGGCGCGATCCGCTCGACGGCGGGCAGCGGAGCGGCGAGGCGGGCCTGCGCGGCCTCGATTCGTGCCATGGCCTGCTCGACCGTCGCGCCGCTGTCGGGCCACACCGGCGCCACCCAGAACAGCTCGTCGGTCAACCGATCGAACAGCAGGATCAGCGTAGGCCGCACGAACAGCATGTCCGGCAGATCGAGCGGATTGGGGGCGGGGCGGGGCAGGTCTTCGACCAACCCGACCGTCTCATAAGCGAAATAGCCGACAAGGCAGGCCAGCGCCTTGGGAAGCTCGGCCGGCACGTCCATACGGCAACGGGCGACCAACGCACGCAGCGCGGCGAGGCTGTCACCGTCGCAGGGGGAGAACGCGTCGCGATCCTCCAGCCAGCGCGGGTTGATCGCCGCCGTGTGACCCTGCGCGCGGAACACGAGGTCCGGCGCCAGGCCGATCATGCTGTGGCGTCCGCGTGTGCGCCCGCCCTCGACCGATTCGAGCAGATAGTCGCCGCGTTCCGGCTCCATCAGCTTGAGCGCGGCGGAGACGGGCGTGTCGGTGTCGGCTATCTGCCGGCGCCAGACGAGCGCCGGGCGTCCGGCGGCGAGCGCCTCGGCGGCGAGGCGGTCGGCCGCCTCGCCAGTATTAGCTGCGCTCACTGGTCAGCCGGCGCGGCGCCGAGCAGGCGCGCGCGCAGCTGGGCGATCGCGGCTTCATCACGCTTGGTGCCGATCGCGAGCTTGGCGGAGTTGGCGAGCTGCTCGAGATATTCGTCGTTCGCCGCCTGGACGAGGCCGCCACGCGAAGCGGCGACCGCAGGTGCAACCGCCTTGTCGTCGCCGGGCACGGCCTTGTCGACATGGACGACATACCAGCCGCCGCCGTTGCCAGCCGCCACCAGCTTGGTGCCGCCCACCTTCGTGGTAAACAGCGCGGCAAGCGCAGGCGGCACACGGCCCTGCATCTGGGCGAGATCGGCGCGGCGGCCGGCGGTCGGGTGAACGTCCGGCAGCTTCACCGGCGCGGCCTTGAAGGCGTCAGCGATCGGCGTACCGGCCTTGATCTTGGCTTCGATCGCGGTGGCGATCGCCTTGGCACGATCATCGGCACGCGACGCAAGGATGTCGGCGGTGATGCGCGGCTTTGCCTGCGGGAAGGCGATCGGAGTCGCAGGGACGACACGCGCGACCGCGACCAACGCATAACGCTCGCCCTGCTGTACGGTCTGGAGGGTCGGTGCATCGTCCGGGTTCGCCTTGAAGGCGGGCGCGAGAAGTGGCTGGAGGTCGGGCGTGGGCTTGTACTCGGGCTGATCAAAAGCGATGCCGGTTGCGCTCAGCGCGGGTGTCTCGACCACGGTCAGACCGTTGGCCTTGACGACATCGGCGAAGCCGTGGCCCGCATCGAGCGCGTCCTGCGTCTTGGCGACGAGCGCGGCCAGCGCCTGATCCTGCTTCTGCTTGGTGAGATCGGCCGCAATCTGCGGCCGCGCCGTCTCGAACGGGGTCGCGGCGATGTGCTGGACCGCATTCACCTTCACGACGTTCCAGCCGAAATCGGACTTGACCGGATCGCTGACACCACCCTGTGGCAGGGCAAAGGCGGCAGCGGCGACGGTTTGCGAGGTCTGCTGCGCGAACTGGGCCTGATTCTTGACGCCGATGGCGATATCCGCGGCGCTGAAGCCGGCGGCCTTGGCAGCGTCCGCGAAGCTCTTGCCCGCGGTCACCGCGGCCTTGAAGGCCTGCGCCTTGGCCTGCGAATCGAGCACCACCTGCGACAGGTCGCGGGTTTCGCGCGCGGCATATTTGTCCGGCGAGGAATCATAGACCTTGCGGACGTCGGCCTCGGTGGGGACGGCGCCGGCGGCCACCTGGTCGCGACCAATCACGGCGTAGCGCAGCGCGCGACGCTCCGGCATCGTGTAGGCCGCCAGATGCGCCTTGTAGAAGGCCTGGAGTTCGGCGTCGGTGGGGGCCGGGCCACCGCCAGTAAGAGCCGTCGGCACGAAACCGATCGCGCCCGCGCGCTGCTCGACCATCAGCCCGGCATAGGGACGGATCAGGCCCTCGGGCAGAGTCATCGCGCCAGTGGCGGGCACATAGATCATGCGACGGACGAGATCGCCGCCGAGATCGGCGCGCACCTGTGCGTCGCTCAGGTGCTGCTGGGCGAGCGCGGCGAGGTAGATCTTCTGGTCGAACTTACCGTCGATGCCGCGGAAGGCAGGAATCGCGGCGATCGACCCATCTATCTGGCGACGGCTCGCGACGAGACCCATCCGCTCGGCGAGTTGTTCCAGCGCGGTGGCGCCGATCACCTGGTCGAGGATCGCGGCGAAACCGCCCTGCGAGACGAAGGTCGCCATATCGAGGCCCGGCTGTTGCTGGGCATATTGGCTGTACTGGGTACGGATCCGCTGATCCATGTCGGGCGCAGTGATCGTCTGGCGGCCGACGGTCGCAATCGTCACGCCGTTCGACCCGCCCACCATTGAGCTGCCGGGCATCTCATGCGTGAAGACGCCGGTGACGATGAAGGCCAGCATGATCAACGCGAGCAGGCCCAGCGCCAGCTTGGAGGCGAGGGTTCGGCGGAAAAAAGCGATCATGCAAGCCCCGGATATGGATCGAATGCCCTTCCCTTAGAAGGCGCGGGCCCGCCCATCAAGCGAGCCGCTGGCGGAAGGAGGGGATGGACGCTATCGAGCGCCCCCATACAAGAATGAATGATCGTCTAAGGGGAGTAGCATGCGCAGGCCTCTGATCGCAGGCAATTGGAAGATGAATGGCGACCGTGAAAGCCTGGTCGAACTCGACGGCATTGCCGCGGCGGCCAAGGCTTGCGAGGGCGTTGACGTGGTGATTATCCCGCCCTTCACGTTGATCGAGCGGGCGGTGGCGCGCCAGCCGGCGCTGGCGATCGGCGGTCAGGATTGCCACGGCGCCCCCCGCGGCGCGCACACGGGCTGCATCTCTGCCGCGATGCTCGCGGAAGCGGGGGCGAGGCTGGTCATTGTCGGCCATAGCGAACGACGTGCCGCGCAGCACGAAACCGATGCCGAGGTGAAGGCCAAGGCCGAAGCTGCGATCGCCGCCGGGCTCGTCGCGATCGTGTGCATCGGTGAGACCGAGGCCGAGCGCGACGCGGGCGAGGCGGCGGCACGGGTCGAAGCCCAGCTGCGGGGCTCGCTGCCGGTGGCTGGACCCGAATCGCTGGTGGTCGCCTATGAGCCGGTCTGGGCGATTGGCACCGGCCGTACCCCGACGCCTGCCGATATCAGCCGAATCCACAGCCTGATCCGGACGATATTGGGCGAATTTCTGGGCGCCGAGCGTGCGGCGGCGATCCGCATCCTCTATGGCGGCTCGGTCACGGCTGTGAACGCGGACGAGATTCTCGCGGTGGCGGATGTCGATGGGGCTCTGGTCGGTGGCGCGAGCCTGACAGCGGCGAGCTTCGTGCCGATCATCATGGCGGCGGGGGCGTGAGAACCAGGTGATGCCGTCGCATCTCTCGCATCCGCTTGATCGCCCTGTCTGGAGTGCGCTCACGTCGTGGCAGTCTCATCTGGCGGAAGGCGATGATCGGGCCTGGCGGCTGCAACCCGATCATGGCCCCTTCGCCGCCGCTGCCGACGCGTCACCCGCCAGCCTGGAGGCGCTCGCGGCGCTGATCCCGGCGGGCGGTTCGGTCTGGACGGTCGAGGTGGATCCGATGCCGATTCCACCCGGCACGGTCGTGATGAACCAGGCGCTATGCCAACAGATGGTCGCCGAGGCGATCGCGCCCACGTCTCCGGACTTTACCATCGTCTCTCTCACGGAAGACGACGCGCCGGAAATGTTGGCGCTCGCCACCCTCACGGTGCCGGGGCCCTACCTGCATCACACGCATCGCATGGGCGCTTTCATCGGCGTGAAGAAGGCGGGGCAGCTGGTCGCGATGGCGGGCGAGCGCATGCGGCTCGACGGCTTCACCGAGGTCAGCGGCGTCTGCACTCACCCCGATTTCCGTGGGCGCGGCTACGCCGGCGGCCTGATGAGCGTGGTGGCGCGCGGGATCATCGCGCGCGGTAATGCAGCCTTCCTGCACGTCTACGTCACCAATGCCGGGGCGATCGCGCTTTATGAGGCGCTGGGCTTCCGTATCCGGACGACTGTAACGGCGACCGTGCTCGCCCGAGCGAGATGAAGCGCTGCGGCACGTGGCCGCATCGCATTGAACTCCCCGCCCAGCCGCGCTAGGGAGCGGGCCTTGGCCTGGGCGATCCGCCCGGGTGTGCTCGCTCATGCCGAAGAGATCGTCCGTCCGATGTTCACCTTCCTCCTCGTCGTCCATGCGCTGATCGCGGCTGCGCTTGTCACCGTGATCCTGATGCAGCGTTCCGAAGGCGGTGGCCTCGGCATGGGCGGTGGACCGGCCGGCCTGATGACGGCCCGCGGCGCGGCCGACTTCCTGACGCGCGCGACTGCTGTGCTGGCGACGCTCTTCGTGCTGATGGCCTTCCTGCTGGCGGTGCTCGCCGCGCGTCGCGACAGCGCCGGCCAGATCGACACCAGCCTGGCACATCAGGCGCCGGTTGGCCCGATCACCGCGCCGACGCCGATCGCTCCCCCGGTCGCTCCGGTCAACGGCATCCCGATGATGGGCACGCCGTCGCCTCAGGCGACCGCTCCGCAGGCTCCTGCGACCGAGCCTGCCGCGGCACCGAAGGCGAGCCGTCCGGCGCCGACGGCGTCGAGCCTCAAGACCATCGACACCGGCAAGGTCGCCAATGCCAAGATCGGCATCGGCGGCGTGACCAGCGGCAAAGCACAGCATGATTCGTCATCGACCGCGCCGATCGTGCGGCCCGGCGCGCCGGCTGCCACCAAGCCGACGCCGACTCTCGACCTCGCTCCGCCGGCGCCCGCCGCCGGTAACGGCAGCTCGCAGCCCCAATAACCGGCCGTAATTCGGCCGTCCGCCCGCCCGCGCCCCTCGGCGCGGGCGAATTCTTGTTGCGTCCATTGCGTCGCGTTCATTTGGAGTCGCTGTCTTGCCTCCGCATCCCTTCTCCCGCTAAGGCCCGACTCCCATGGCGCGGTTCATTTTCATCACCGGCGGCGTGGTCTCCTCGCTTG
>FTCZ01007393.1_pt1 | contig 21029 bp, 20 predicted proteins | sample 1658871 | NCBI WGS metagenome assembly FTCZ01 (sample SAMEA3914864, study PRJEB12502) | metagenome | biome: forest; material: soil | place: USA | collected 2012-03-12 | depth 0.3 m
GTCGAAACGCAGGGCGAAGCGTGGCTGTGTGTTGTCGGTCGAGATTTGCGCCTTGCCGAACCCAGCTTCGGCCAGCGCCTTGGCGACATGCTCCTGCGCCTTGGTGTCGACCGTGCCATCCGCGTTGGTGCGGATCACCGCGGAGCCGAACTGATCACCATAACGTCCGAGATGGAAGTACGGCGCGCGCGCCATTCCGGCCAGTGACTGGTGGATCGACGCCAGTCGATCCTCGATCGGAGACAAATGCTGCCCGGCCGCGCGCTGCTCCACGGGCGTCCCCGTCGCCACCTCACCTTTCTTGCGCGCGACGAACTCCTGAACCGCCTTCATCTGGTCGGCAAGCGCACTGGACCAGAAGTCGCGCGCGGCGGCGGGTTCCTCGACGCCGTCAGCAGTCAAGAAGCGATCCATCGGACTGACCGCCAGCTCGGGCGCGCCTGCTGACCACTCGGCGTCGCGGTCGATCAGCGCGTGCAGGTCGACCGACAACGTCGCATAATTCTGCGCCTCGTTGAGCGCGCGCATATCGTTAAACACCTTGATCCCAGCCCCGTCGCCGCGGCTGAGATCATTCTTCAGCTTCACCGCGTCGGCGTGCGCCCGCGCCCGATCCGCGACACGCGTGGGGTCCTTCAAAGGCTCATGATCCGCGAACGCCCGATCGGGATCGACCTGGTTTTCGGTGGTGATCATCATGAGCTTGGCCACGTCCTTGGCCCGCGCTTCATTGGTGCGCAACAGCGCATTCCACTGCTGGATGCCCGCGTCGGTCAGCACCGCGAACTTGCCGAAAGTGGCATCCCGCTTGCGCAGCGCATCGGAGCGCTGGACCATGCCGGGAAACACCTTGCCATAGAGTCGATCGAGTTGGTTCTGGCTCGCGAGCCCGAATGCGGCACGGCGCGCCTTCACACCCAGGTCGGCGAACGGGATGTTCTCAGCCGCTCGCGACGCCAGCTCGGCGATCTTCTGGGTCGTTTCATTGGTCCCGGTGACGTCCTTGGTGGTCGAGATCAGCGGCGCGGTCAGCGCGGCTGTTTCCCCACCACCGGCGCGGGTCGCGAACACGGGCTCGAGTTGCTCGGCCTTGGCGCTGAACAGCTGGTTCGACACCCGCACGAGCTCGTTGAGCGCATTCAGCTGTGTCGGGGTGTTCTTGAGACCGAGCAGCTTGCGCACGATGTCGAGCAACCGCCCGAACATCGTCTGCGGCTTGGCGACGTTCTGCGGGCCATAAGGGATCGAACTCAGGTATTCCTGCATCGACGGGTTCGTCAAACCCCACGCCAGCACCTCGTGGTTGTTGCGCAGCGTGTTGTTGTCGCCCTTGAAATAGGCATCCTCGAACTGATCCTGCACGCCGCGCGCCACCCGGTCGTTGAACCGGGCAACGAGATCGTTGCGCAGCGTGTTCAAATCCTCGACCGCCTGCTTCACCGTCGGGTCCGACACCTTGCCTTTCTCAGCTGCGTCAATGACCGCCATCGTCACCGCGTGGACCATCTCATGGCCTACCAGCTCGTGACTGAGCCCGCCGCCCACCTGGCTGCTCTTGAACCAAGTCGTGGCCGCCGGTGGCACTTTGTCCAGCGAGGTGAGCGCGCGGAACCGTGGCGCCGTCAGCTCGCGCGGCACGATGTCCCCCTCCTGGGCGATCTTGAAGTCGAACTTGTGCCCGGCCTTCTCGGCCTGCTTCGCCAGCGTCTGCACACCCTCCAGTACCGAGCGCATCGCCTTGCTTGGCGAGGTCGCGATGACGTGGCCGAGTACCTCGTGGAACGACTTGCCCGCCAGCTCCGCTTCGAGCTTCAGGTCCGAATTGAGAGGCCCCTTGAACTCGGCCGGACGCTTGATCGCTCCGAAATCCGTGGTGAGCTTCTCGACCTGATCGATCCTGCCGTCATCCAGCATGTCGTTAAGCTTGTCCGCGCGACTTACGTTGATCTCGCCGTTGGTCAGCGCCTCCCGGATCGCCCCACGCTGGGTGTACTCGCGCACGGCCTTCTCGGTCTCCAGACGGCTGGCCGCCTTTGTCCGCGTTGTCGTGTCGCTATTGTTCAGCTCCTTGAACCGGGGCTGCCCACGCCCGGGCAGTGGCGCCAGCTTAGTGGGCGCTCCTGCAGGCTCGTTGAACAGCACCTTGCCACCCTGCACCGCCTGCAACGCTGCACCAACCTCTTCCGGGCTGGCACCGTCACGCACCATACGGCGCAGCGCCCCCACCTCGGTATCCGGGACATTGCTCAGATCGGCGGCGTCGAGCATCGCGTGCAGTCCCCGGGCCTGAATTTGCGCCGGGGTCAGCGGGCTCGCCTTGACCTGCTCTCGTGCCGCGTTTTCGGTCGTCTCCGCTGATCCCGCCGCCGGACCGATGCCCTTGCGGTACGCGATGGCGTTGGTTTGAGCAGCGGTGACACCAGATTTCTCGACAAAATCCTGCGCGAACACCTTGCCTGCCTGGTACGCCGCCATGTTCTCGAACGAGCTGTGCCCGGATGCCTCGATGCCGTTGACGACCGACTGGACCCCGCTGGTGAATATCGCCGCCTTGGGTCCGGTGTATCCCTGCTGCACCGCCGCTTCCGCCACCGCCTGCACGCCATCCGGGGTCGCCAGATAGGTTTTGCGCCCGAGCGGGGTAATGTCCCGCGCGTCGTCGTTGGTAATCAAGCCCAGGTGCTGTGCGAGCTTCTCGGTTTGCGTCACCGCCGCCTGCGCACCGCGCTTGTTGGTGTCGTCGAGCGTATCTCCAGCCAACGCTGTGAACACCTTCTGACGCGCGTCATCCAGGCTGACCGGCGTCCCGATTGCCGCCTTGGTGTCCTCGCTGATCCGCTTGATCCCGGCCTGGCCAAGCAACTGGTTGAACTTGAACCCCGGGTCTGGTGCCGCCGGAGTGAGCGACACCGGGGCTGCCGTGGGCGCGGACGCGGTAGCGACCGGCGTCACGCCTGACGGCGCGTCCGGCTGAGCTGCTACAGCACGTTGCTGCTCCATCTCGGTCGCGAGCGGTGTCGGGCTCAGCTTGTCGTCGAGCAGTCCCACGCGCTGCGCGAACTTGGTGACGTTTGCTGCCGTGTTCTGGTTCTCGAAAATCTCGGTGTAGACCTTGTCGAGCAATTCACGCGGGTCGGCCGCGTCGAGCTTCTGTACAAACCCGCCACGGAGGCCCTTCTTGAGGTCGTCGAGCTGCGTGCTGAACGTCGGCGGCGCGGTCGAGGGTGTCGCCAGCAACGCTGTCTGCGCATCTGGTCCGGTCGCGCTGAGCCCTCGACTGTCGACCAGCACCGCGCCGGGTGCAGCTGGCAGCACCGATCCTTCTCCGGTCGGCGCCGGGAGCGCCAGCAGCGGCGCAGGGGGCACTGGCGTCCCAGGGCTCGGCGTAGCGAGAAGCGCAGCCTGCCCGTCTGGGTTGAGCGCGCTCAGTCCTCGGGTATCGGTCACGACATCCGGCTGCTGGAACTGGTCTGGAGACGGCAGCGCCAGGATGTTCCGTCCGGCCGGATTGACCCGCGCGGTGCCGCCCGCATCGACACTGACATCCGTCGGCGCGGGTAGCGCCAGCGGCTTGGCACGACCCGACCCGTCGAGGATACCGTCAATGTGCGAAATCATATCTTCGGTCGTGACAGCCTCAGCAGGCTTCGCCAGCGCCGGGGTACGCCGGAACCCACCACCCGCGCCAAGTACCCCGCCGACGGCAAACGCGGTCACAGCGGCGTTGACATACTCGGCCGCCGCGTCGGGGCCGGTGACGTCGAGCCCGGCAGCGTAGCGCTCACCAAGCTGCTGACTGGCCTCCGACACCGCTTCAGTCCCACCTGCCTTGGCGATCGACTTGGCGGTGCGCGTGAGGAAGTTACCGGTCTGGTGCGCCGCAAACCCGCCAAACACCTTCTCAGCGCCGGGCAGATACCGTTCGACCAGCACATCCGCCGTTGCCTGGAACGGTGCCGCGAACAGCGACCGCTCCGCGGCGTCGGATGACAGCCCACCTTCCTCCTGCACCGCGCGAGCAACATTCGACGCCGAGAACTGTGGAATGTTGACGCCGATGCCGCCGATCAACCCACCGATGCCTCCCGCGATCGTGCCCGGACCCGGCGCGACTGCCGTACCGATCGCGGCACCGCCGAGAGTTGCCGCGATCGTGCTGGCTGTCTGCGGCAGCGAGGCGGTCAGATTTTCCGCGACGAACCGCCCGATCCCGACTCTGCCCGCCGTCAGATCATCCACACTCGCCGGTGCGGCCTGATTTCCAACCTTCTGCGCCCAGTCGAGCCCTTGCTTATAGAATTCCTCGTTCTCCGGCGTCAGGTTGTTGGTGAGCTTGTCGTACTGGTACGGCAGTCCGTAGCGCAGCTGGCCATATGCCTGCTGACCCGCTGCCGAAAGAATTTCCCCGAGTCCGGGACGCGAGGGTGCTGGAGTGGCTGCGCGACCCAGCGCATTGACCACATCGTCGCTGACTTCGACGTTACCGATCCGAGGCATTACTGACCCTCGAGTTGGTTCGCAAACCCGAGTTTGGTCGGATCGACACCCAGCGGCGCCGACAGGTGCGCGAGGTATTTGTCCGACGCCTTGCTATACGCCTCGTCGCGATCCTTGCCCTCAGGCCGCTTCGCCGCCGCCGCAAGCTCCGCGCGGTACACCGCGTCGGCGACGTTGCTCACAGTGCCGATCAGTGCGTCCTTGGCCGGAACCGGTACCTTCGCCGCGGCCTGCACCGATGGCGTCAAGGCCGCAATCTGGTTGATCGACAACCGCCGATTGAAGGCATTGAGCAGCGTTGCCCCAAGTGCGTCCTGCGGCGTGACGTAGCTGCCCGCCGTGCGGCCCTGATCCAGCGCGTCGGCGACAGTGGCGCTCTTGGTCGCCGTGGCCGCCGCCTTCGCAGGTGTCTTGTTGACCTTCGTACTGCCGTCCGAGCCCAGCGCGCCCGCGACCACGTTCTTGCCTACGTCATAGGCTGCCCACGCGGGCTTGTTGATCAGGTCGTTGACAAGTCCGGCCGGGACCGTGATCAACTGCCCCAGGCTCGCTCCGGCCGCGCGCGCATATTGACCCTGATCGACATAACGGTTGACGTTGGCGTTCGCCGCCTCGAACGCATCTCGCGTCGAGTCGAACACCCGGTTATTGGGGTTGGCGACTGGCACCGCCACCGGAGTGCGCGCGATCGGCGCCTGCACGAGCACAGGCGACGGCGTCGGAGCGGCCACCGACCGTGCGATAGCCGCGGCGAATGCCGGATCGATACGAGTTGCCCCAGCCATTTAGTCGTTCCTCCAGGCCCATCCGCCACGGCCGAACCCCCAGCCTGTCGGTGCGAACAGTTTGCGCATAGCGGTTTTTCGCGCTTCCGTCACATGGTTCTCGAACGCCGCGGCGAACTCGGCCGCACGCTTCGGCGAGCCTGCATCATTGTCCACGATACGCAGTGCCAGGTACGCCGCCCAGTCGAGCATCTCGATGTGATGGTCTTCCGGCAGCTCCGGCTTGGCGTTCATGTTCGCCGCGGAGAGCTGCTCGATCGGCTTGCGCACCACACGCATGCGCAAGATGTCTCCGTCCTGCGCCGCACTCGGCGTTGGGTAAACCCGTAGCACGATCTGAGAAAGCGAGTCGGTATCTGCGTCGCTCAGACCCTCGTCGGTCAGATACGCCAGCGAGGTCCCCGGCTGCAGCGCGGCATAGCCGCTCGGGTCCATCCAGGTGGATGTCGGCGCTCGGTACGCGGCGAGCACCGGGTGACCCAGGCGCGTCAGATCGGTGGCGTTGATCGCCGAACGCACCGACATGACCGCCAGGATGCTCTCATGCAGAACGTACTCACTCTGCCCGGGCACCAGCGCGATCCGGGTGACTTCCGGTGTCGTCGCGTCACGCAGAATGAGGCTCCGCACCGCAAAGCGACGCTGAGCCTCATTGATGTAGGTGATCAGTGATGTGTCCGACCAGAGAAAATCCGGAGCCCCCTCGACCCGGTCAGACCTGTCGTTGAGGATCGACTCTCGCAGCAGCGTAAGCAGTTCTGCGAGAGTCATCTACCTCACCCCTTGGTTTCCACCCGGCGGTACGGATACTTGCTCCGGTTGCGATAGCCAAGGATTTTCTGGGTCGTCGAGTCGACCATTGGCGCCGACATCACCGCATCGTCGAGCACCGAGATCAGGAAATCGGGCACATCGACCTCCTCGCCGGGCTTGATCTGGTACGGACGACCGTTGTGGCTGATGAACAGGCCAGTCGGCGGGATCGAGTCATTCTCTTCGAGAACGATCGTCGAAATGCCGATGCCCATCTTCTTCAGCGCGGCCTTGGCTTTCGGGTCCATCTGGCCCGTATATTCGCGCGGCAGGGTCGCGGGGATCGCGGGCTGGCTCGGCTCGGCCGCCGTGACCGTGGTCACGATCGGCGAGGCTGCCTTCTCCAGCTCCTCGGCACGCGCTTCCGCGGCGGCCAACTTCGCTTTGAGCGCGACGATGTCGTCGGGGTCCGCGACAGGCGAAGCGATCTCGATCGGAGCATCAAGCTCGCCCTGGGGCTCCATCTGGCCTTCCGGCTTCTCGGCGGCCTTGGCGATCTCGCGGGCGCGCATTTCGGCCTTCTCCTTGCCCTGGACCCGTTCGGGGTCGGTCAGGCTGGGATGGGTCAGGTCGTAATAGCCGCCGCCGATCGTCGTGACCGTCACGCCGTCGACCTCGTAAGTGTTACTCATCGGGTGTTCCTCCTGCTTCCTTCGCGAGCTTATCGAACGCGGAGGTATATGTGTCCGGCGGCAACGCGATGTCCATAGCTTTGTCGAGGAACGCCAGGACAGCCTCCTTGGTCTCGAACGTGTACTCGACGTTGGGGTCGGTCCACGGAGCCGGGCTGCTATTGTTGTCGCTGGAACGATTGCGCTTGACGATCTCGGGGTCCATCACCGTCACACAGAAGCTCGAACGATCGCGCTCGATGCGGATGCAGTCGTATGCCATCGTCGAACAAAGCCCCCTGGTCACTTCTGCGTCACGGACGCAAAATGACAAACGTTAGCGAATATCCAGAAAGATCGACATCCTGCGACTGATACACTTCATCGTCGACCGTCACCGATCCGAAGAACAGGTTGACGAAACTCCCGATCTTGCCATCCTCGGACCCGGCGGTCGAGTTCGCGACCGCGAGAATGATGTCTCCAGCCTTGGCGCCGGAAAGCGTCAGCGCTCCGTAGGTAGTCAATCCGGCTACCGGATCAGACACCAGCATCTGCGACAATGGGTTAAGTGCCATGCGACCCTCCGATGTAGGCAGCGCACCTGAAAAAGATGCGCTGCCTTGAGAATTTTACGCGGCGTACCAGACGAAGCTCTTGGCGTTGATCCCCGCCGTGGCCGAAACCGTGAAGCCACCCGTCGATGCTGCCGCAGTGGCCGTCGCCGGGGTGTTGGCGTTGAGCACGATCGCCGACCCGGTATCGACCGTAACAGCCGGAACACCAGTAGTCTTGACGGTCTGCGTCGCAAGCATCCCGTCGATCTTCTCGAACGTTACCGCGTCAGTCAGGTTGACCAGCTTGACGTACTTCGGCTTGAAACCGAGATTGACCGTGACAGCAGTGCCGTCACCGGTGAACACCCCCACCGCGCCGCGCGCGATGCCCTGACCCTCACGGGCCGCTCCGACAGTCTGAACCATGATCTTCTACCCCTTCAAATCTGAAACCGGATCAGGGTGGAGTTGCCGCCCCACCCTGACCTGACGATTACGCGGTGGCGCCGACTTCCAGGCGAGCCATGAAGGCTTCCTGCAGGATCACCGTGGCGGTCCACAGTTTCCAGCCGACGGTGCCGCGCTGACCCAGGGGATCACCGGCGGCGGGCTTCGGGTTAACGACCATCGGGGTCATCGAGTCCTTGCCCTTGAGCGGCACGATGCCAAAGGCGTCGCGCGCGAAGTAGAGGACCGGATAGACATCGATGTTGACGCCCAGGTTCGACCGCAACGTCGGAGCCGTGGCGACGACAACACCAGTGCCCTCGAACGGCTTCGCCACCGTCGTCGCGATGTAGCGAACCTGCTCGACCGAGCCGATCTCGCCTTCCCACGGCGTGGTGTGCGGGCCGTAATCCGCGGTCGGCTTGAAGCCGGTCATGTCGCGGATGTCGGTTTCCATGTCCGGATGGACAACGGCGACGAACGCGGCTTCGACCGACTTCGTGCCGAAGTCCGCGGTCGAGGCGACCACCGAGGTGATCTTTTTCGCGTTCTGGCGTGCCAGGGCGGTGGTGACGCGACGCTGATCGGCCAGGCTGATCTTGTTCGCGACCGTCGATCGGCCGGCGACCTGAGTGCCGTAGAACACGTTCACCCCGGCCTTGAGGACGTTGTAGCGCAGCGTCTCCACGGTCTCGGCGGCATTCTCGCCAAGAACGTCGGTGGCCACGCCGAGAATGTCGTCCGGGTGGGTGTCGTTCACGACATCGGTGATCGTGATGAAGTCGCCGTACTGCGCCAGCTGGACGGTATAGTCCTGATTGGCGAGCGAGCGACCGTCGGGCGTCACGCCCTCGACCAGCGGCGTGGTGGCCAGCGGCGTGTAGAAGTTGCCCGAGCCGTTACCCGCCGAACCGGTCGCGCCGGACAGGAAGTAACGACGGAACTTCGCCGTCTGCGTCGAATTGGTGGGCAGTGGGTAGGTCTGGCCGAACTTCTCGAAGACGAGGAGCGGCAAAGCCCGCTTGAGCATCCGCACGACGGCCCAGGCCGCCACTGCAGGAGAGATGTCGCCGTACTGTACCATGAGCTGAGCCCCCTTGAATTAGTCCCTAAACGGCCATCGTCGCAGCGTACTTAGCGAAGGCAGAGTTGTAATCCTGCGGGTCATCCCCGACAGGCACCTGCGACCGCTCGCCACTGACTGGGGCCAAGGACGCTGCCGCTTGTATGGCAGCCTCGGACAGCTCAGTTTTGTGGGCTGCTGCCGGGGGCTTCGGCGCGGCGGGTGCGGCGGGAGCAGCGGGTGCTGCCGGTGCCGGTGCCGGTGCCGGAGCGACCCCGGAGGCCGCCCTGTAACGCCCGATAAGGTCAGCGACCTCGTCCGATGTCCCGCCCTGCATAACGCCCTTCATGCCTGCTTGCAAGTAGGCAGGTTGCGTGTCGATCCAGGCGCTGACGTCCGCCTCGACCAGCGGCGTATAGTCGGGCACACGCTCCTTCAGCTCGCTGGTGTGAAGGCTGTTGCCGATCGCGCGTACCTGCTCGGGCAGCGCCATCAGCGGCGACACATATTTGGATACCTCCTGAAACACGAACGCCAGCATGTCGTGATACTCGGCCCGACGCTTCAACGCCTCGGCCTTGGCCACGTCCGGCCAGTTTTCCTCGTAGGTGGCGAGGAGCGCCGTTTCCTCCGGCGAATAGGTCGGCGTCGGTTCCGGGGCCGGTGCAGGCGCGGGAGCCGGTGCAGGCGCCTTGAGCGCCTCGGCGAGACCTCGGACGATATCGTCCGCCGTCGGGACCGCGGTTGGCGCCGGTGCTGGATCGGGCGCAGGCGCAGGCGCAGGCGCCGGTGCTGGATCGGGTGCAGGTGCCGGAGCGGGCGCCGGAGCAGGAGCCTGGCCACCGGGCGGTACGACCACCGGCGCGGGCAGCTCCTCCTCCTTGGCCGCACGTGCGAACGCGTCGTCAAAGGACATATCCTCGGGCGCGGGCGGGTCACCCGCCGGAGCAGGGTCAGGCGCTGGAGCTGGTGCGGGTGCGGGTGCAGGGTCAGGCGCCGGAGCGGGCGCCGGAGCCGGGGCAGGGTCGGGAGTAGGTGCCGGGTGTCCGGCATCGTCGCGCATCAACTTGCCGTAGCGGGCCCGACTTACAGCCGCACGTTGGTGGACGAGCGACGTGCCAGCCAGAAGGAGACTACGCGAGCGGATCATCAGCTATTCTCCTGTCGCCGCGCTTGCTGCGGCGGATTGGTCGTGAGTTCCTTGTGCAGCTTGTCGAGCTGTCGCACGGCACCCTGCATTCGCAGCATATCGTTTCCATCTGCTGCGACAAGGCTTTCTTTTGCGGCGTCACTCGATAGCTTCACCAGTTCGATGACTGCCTTGGCGATCGGGTCCATGACATTGGCTGCCTCACGCAGCTGTTTTGCCAGGTCCAGTATTCGTTCCTTGCTCATGCGTATTCTCCCCACCTATCCTTCGCAGCAAGAAACCGCGCTGTGATCGCTTCGAGCTTGGTATCGAACTGGCCAAGGTGCTTGCCCGCACAATGCGCCAGCCATTTACCAGGGCGATCAGCCCGTTGATATACTCCTTTTACCCCCGAGGAGCTGTCCTTACGCAACCGCGAGTTCGCGATATTCTGAGCGTGCGTGGCAGGTCGTAGGTTTTTCCAGCGATTGTTCGCAGGTGCTCGATCCCGGTGGTCGATCTTTCCTTCCGGCCATGCGCCAGTCATGTATAACCACGCCACGCGGTGAGCGAGATACCGGACACCGTCTACCTTAACGGCGATATGGCCGTGCTTGCCGTGCACGGTTCCGGCCTCGGCCCCCTTAACCGCTCTGCCGGACGTCACTCGGTGGTAGAACTTTCCAGTCGTCGGAACATACCGGAGCCTAGCTTTTAGCCGTTCCTGCGTCAGCACTTGTAGTCCCCTCACCAGCTGCGATCATATCCGTAGCTGTCTTTACCGAAGTTGCGTCCGCAGAACTAGCGTTCTTTTGTCCTTGCCCAATGCTCTTGAACGCCTCGGCGAGAACCTTCTTGATTTCGGCCTCCAACAACCGGCTCTGCTGATCGGTCTGGGCCGCCGCGGCCTCCCCGCGCTGCTGCGCGTTGCGTGCAGCCTCGTCCGCCGAGACCAGCATGCCCTGCAGGTCGCGTGAGCTGAACTTGGCCTCGATAAACTTACGCCGGTCGACATGGTCCCACTCGTCCGGCTGTAGCGTCTGCGACAACTGATCGATCTGGGCGCCTCGGATTTCCTTGGCGATCAGGCTGGTGGCGCCGCGCGGGATCACATCGTAATCCCCCTCAGGCGCGAGGTCCGGATTGAATTTCTTGTTGAAGATGACCATCGACCAGATCACCGACTGGGTGAAGCTGTCGTAATTCCGCACGATGTCCTTGAACGGCAAGGCGGCGTCGCCGCGCGCCATGCTGGCACCCGCCGCCGTCCGCATCGGCTCGGACGGCATTTGCGTCATGTCGCCACCGGTCTGAGGCCCGATGAAGGTCTCAATCTCGGCGAACTCCATGAACATCTTCACCAGCCCTTCCAGCTCGGTGATATGGCCATCGATCTCGATACGCCGGATCGCCGGGAACTGCGACGACGGACCATCGTCGTCACGATACCAGTTCTTGTACGCCTCGATCGCGGTCAGGTCCTGATCGGCGCGCATCAGCGCGGTGTTGATCTCGAACTGCGGGCCGCAGACCACCGACGCGTTATCGAGCACCATGCGTGTCGCCGCGCAGATCGAGAGCTGACTGTCGCGTACGATGCTCGGCAGGCCCTGACTGATCGGGGAGGTATCGTCCTCGTCGAAGCTGAACACATGCGCCTGTCGGATCGTAAGTCCCATCTGGCGCCAGGCGTTCACCTCCGCCTTGATGATCCAGCTGTCGACCATCCACAGCTCGGCGTCGACATCGTCCGTCCGCATGCTCTCAGGCACCGTGCAGCCGCACTCCATCAGGGTCTGGGCCGAGACCGGGCCCTTCCAGATGATGACCTCGTATTTCTCGCGCCCGGTGGTCTGCGATGAGTTGGTTTGTGCGTTGATCGCGACCCCCATCGTCTTAAGCTCGGTCTCCCACGCTTTGGTGACGTAATTTCCGGACGGAAGCTGGCTCAGCACCGCCTTGATCTGCGAGCCGAAGAAGTCCGGTCGGTCGGCGAGTTTGCGCAGCGCGCTGCGACCGAGAATCTTACGTACGAAATAGCCCTCGCCAGGCAGGTCGCGCGCGCTCATGTCGGGATAGAAGTCCCAGACCGGCAAATGATTGTACTGCGGCTTGTAGACGTCACGCGTCACCGGCTTGAACCCGCTCGGCACCGGCTGGCCGGTCGCCGGGTCAGTCGTTGCCTCCGCTTGCAGCATCCAGCCGGATTGCTGGATTTTGCGTACGAACGGCCCTTCGAGCACACCGATGCCGTATTTGATCCCCGAGTCGACGACCTTGCGGTTGAGCGCGATCCAGTCGAGCGTCTGATCCCCACCCAGTTCGAGTAGCTGGTCCTGGATCACCGTGGAGAGCTGTCCCGCGGACTTGTCCGCCAGCCGCCGTACCGCTTCGTCGACCAGCTCCTGGTTCAACTCGACATGTCCAGGCGTCGGCTGGCCATCGGGTCCCGGAGGCCCGGGCGGCGCTGCCGCCTGCAGCTCGGTCAACAAGTCGCCGACCGCCTGCGCGACCAGCTCGGGCGACATCTCTGGCGACGGCGATGCGTTCAGCTCCCAGTTCAGCTCGTTGCCGGGGAACATCAGGTTCATCAGCCGCGACAGCATCGAAATGCACTTGACGCGGGTCAGCCGAGGATAGGCACGCGACCGGTTGAGCGGCAACACGCGCTCGATCTCAGGATCGTAGATACCGAGATACTGGCGCAGATTGCGCAGCCACTTCTGCTCGGCCGGAAGCCGTTCGCCCGCATATTTATCGAACAACGACTTGTACTTGGCGCCGAGGTTGAGCAGCTGGCCCTTGTTGAGCTGGCGCACCGGCGCGGGCGCCGCTACCGGCACGGACGGTAGCTGGGCCGACGTCAGATCACCCTCGACGATCATCTGCGACGCCGGGACCGACCCGTTAATCTGGTTACCCTTCTGCCCGGCCATGCCGTTACCCCCTAGCGATGATGATACGAGTTCCCGAACGTCCTGGGCGGCGTGAACGGCTTCGCACCCCCGACAGCGGTATATCGCTCATTCTTGACGACCTGTCGATGGAAGTAACGGCACAGGTAGCCAAAGCCATCCCCGGGGTGGCTGTAGATGTTCTTCTCCGGCTTGGCGCCGCCACCTGTCTCCCTGATCTGCTCCTTGTTGTCGAGCGCGTAACGCCAGCCGCCCTTGAGCGCTCGCGTAAGGATCGGACACGCCTGCTCGTCGATCACCAGTCGGGGCAGGCCATAGATCATGCCGTTGCAGTAATAGTCGATCGCGTCCAGCCGCAGCGGCAGCCGGTTGTTGGTCTCGATCACGGTCGGATAGGATCGCTTGATCGTCGCCAGGATGGTATTCTCGTCGTTCGCCGACCGGTTCGCCGCGGCCGGGTCAGGCGCGATGATGAAGCGTCCGGGCTGGAGGTCCGGCGCCAGTCGCGACAGGAACGGCCGAAGCCGCTCATTAAGGAAGCGTCCGGCTCCAAGCCCCGACGAGATCACCTCGCCCAGCACATGGAGTCGTCCCTCCAAATCCTCCTGGCCGACGATCATCGCCGATCCGCCGAGCCCGGGATCGTAGCCGCCGATCAAGTCGAGATTGGGATCGAACCGCAGCGGAGATTTCGACAGGTGGACGTTCTTGTTGAACGCACCGACGACCGCCTTGCCCGCGACGCTGAAACCCCACTCGGCCTCGAGAAACTGCTTGATCCATGCCTCGGATTTGCCCTTGGCCTGGTTGGTGTAATAAGCCGCGCCGCCCGGCAGGTTCTGGACATTCTCCGCCTGCGGCGAGAAGCCGGACGGCTGGATGAAGTAACGCGCGTTGCGCTCGTCGAACACCACGCGATGGTAGAGCGCGATACCCTCTCCAGGCTGAATCACCGCACCGCCATTGTGCAACGCGTCGTGCCACCAGTTATCCTCGGTCGAGGGGTTGGACGACCCCCACATACCCCAGTTGGTGGCGCCGCCCATGATCACCGACGGATAGCGACCGCAACGTGCCGACAGCGCGTCGATGATGGCCTGGGGAATCTCGACGAACTCGTCGATAATCGCGAACGTCACCTCCAACGACAGCACGCGCGCGACGTCCTGGGGCGTGTCGAGCGGGCGGAACAGCACCTCGCACTCGATGTCGCCGAAGCGCAGGATGAAGTTCTTCTCGGTCGCGCGCCATGTGCCCGCCTGACCGTCCTTGAACCATGTGAACCAGCTGTTCAGCGTGGTATCGCGCAGCTGGGTCGAGGTGTTGCGCACGATCACCGCGCGCGTCCGCCGAATGCCGTCCGGACTCTTGGCCTGAAGCCCCGCCATGTAGACAAGCTTCATGAAGATCGCGGTGGTCTTGCCTGAGCCGACGGGGCCGACGACCCAGTCGTAGAACAGTTCACCAGGCAGGTGATCCTTGATGAACCGGGAGAGCGTCGGCGGCGGTGTGTAAGCAATCGTCTGAGCCATGCAGGAACTATGCCAGAGCGCTCATTGTCGGCAACACGCTCTCCATGACCGGTGCGTAGAACTGCGCTGATCGCAGCAACGCCAGCTGGTCGAGCACCGAAGCGCTGGTCGCATGGACGTAGAAGCCGATCAGGTTCATGTCGAGGATCGCAGGCGTGCCTGGCACATAGTGCGCGACCGGCCCACCATCGATCGAGAACGCCGCGAGCGACGCCGTCAGCGTCAACGCCAGCTTGTGGTTCGGACCGGCTCCCGAGTCGATCTTGCCCGACGTACCGGAGAAATCCCACACCGAGCCCCCACCGTCGGCGGCCGAGTGGAAGAAATTGATCTGGTTGGTCCAGGCCGGATCGTCGATCATCTGGACGATGAAGCTCATCGCGTCGCCGGTGTCGGTGGTCGTCCCCTCGAATCGGTAGTCGAACAGACCGGTGAAGCCGCCCTCGAACGGCGTCAGGCCGGTGGCCGCCGCCGCGGTGAGCGCTGGAGCCGTCTGGCGATTGTTGCCCAGGCTGGTTGGCCGCGCTGCCAGCCCCACACCGGGCTCGATATAGTCCGCATGGAACGCTTCCCAGACATCGCTGCGATCCTCGACGACGTCGGCCATCGTCACCGTCGCGCCATTGATCTTGTAGACGTCGTTGGCAAAATCCGCGATGACCACGGGTGCGTCCGGCGCCGGAAGGAGTGGCACGATGCGCTGCTGCCTGCCCAAACCAATTCCCCCGCCCATGCGGCTCAATGTTATCCCGTTCATGCCGCGGCAATCGTCAGCGTCTCGCCGCCATGCACGGCGAGGTACTCGACGCTGTTGGCGGGGAAGAACTCGTCGGCGGCTGTCGTCGCGCCGCCTGCGATATCCATCTGGATCGCGGTGTCGGTCGCGATGCGGATCAGCCGGGTTCCCACCCCTAGCGCCGCGAACGCTCCTGCGGCAGTGCGCGTCTCGCAGGCGATGCGATCACCGCCAAGCGGCATCATGGTGCCGTTCCCGTCGCGCGCCAGGCGCTGGAACTGCGTGATGGATACAATCATCTGGACCCCCTAGTGCGGTTTGGCGAGCTTCAGCTCATAGACCTCCCGGCCGTCGAACGCGTTATGCACGAGGATACCGTACTCGTCTACCGTCGGGCAGCACCGGCACCATTCATCAAAAGCGTGGACGCCGATGTCGGCAAGCGGCATGATGTTCGGCTGCCGCGTCTCCGGATGCGGGATGCGGTCCCATCCTCAGATCACCGGGTCCGGGACGTGACGGCCGAACAGGAGGGCCGTCACTTTCCCCGCACATGCGCGAGCACGGTGACCGCCTCCACGTCACCGAGGTCACCAGACTCGACAAGTCGCGTCAGCCGTCGCAATGTCGCTGCGGGTTTTTCGCCCTCACGCGCGACCAGCGGCACCATCTCGCGCGCCACTAGCCGAGCGCCTGACGCAACCGCTGCGCGTCGGCGATCCACTGGTCGAAATCCTGCAAGTCCATGATGTGGTGCGCGGTCGCGCCATCCAGCGCGGAGCCTTCCTTGTCGTCCTTGGCGCTGCGCACGGTAACGATAACTGTCCCGTCGAGCATCCCTTTGCGGACGTTGATGTAGCTGGGCAGCGGACCATCGGCGTCGGTGTGCGCAGCCTGGAAGTTGCGGTCGTCGGGCATGGTGGTTTCTCCAATGATCTCATCGAACGCCATGCCATACTCGGCCGGGCTGATCCAGTGGACGTCGGGACGCATGTGGTCCTCGAACGTGGTGATGGTCATGATCTTGCCCGTCGCGACCAGCTCCTTGAGCTGAGCTTCCGGGAGCACGTAGGTCTGCGACAACGCGTCGAACATGGCGTCCGTCACCCGGGCGGCAACCGCCTCGGCATCGACCACCGTTCCGACGATCTCACGCACGGTCCCCGGACTCTGGTGACCCGCTTCGCGCGTGCAACGCCAGCCCGGACGGCCAGGAACGTCACATGATATCGTCCCGTCAGACATAATCACCTCCCAAATTGATCTGGATGTTCAGCGTGTTGGCGTTGACGGGGCCGCCTCCGCCGCCTTCCTCACCGTTGGTGCGCGGGTCGAACCCAGCCCACCGCGCGGTCAGCTCGATCAGCTTGCCGCGCACCGCGTGCGGGCACTGCGGATCGCGCGTCATGCGGAACACTTCCCCGAGGTTCTCCTCGGCGATCAGCTTGGCCTTCAGCTTGAAGCTCATGCCTTCCTGACGCACCAGTTCGCAGGCACCCGCCAGCTCGCGCATGAACACCGGGTTCCGCGGCAGCGCATCCCACTCCTCGGGCGTGTAGCCGTACTCGCGCCGGATCACGTCGGGTGATGCCGTCTTCAGCGCCAGCTCGATCGGCAGCGTCGGCGGCCAGACCAGGGACGTGGGGTCCTTGCTCTCGAAAATGTTCGCGATGGTGGTAAGCGCGTTCATAGGTGTTGGTTATCTTATGTAGTCTGCCTTAGCAAGCAGCAAGAGGGGAGAACCTCTCGATCCTCCCCTCACGCTATTCCCGTGCTTGCCGCCTACACGACCGCCCCTGCCCCCACGGTTTGGGATCGCTCCCCCAGCACGGGCCTCCACCCAGTGGCGCGCACCCTCTGGTGAGAAAGGAGGACAGGTGACCCATGACGTACCCTAGCACGTCGTCAGATACGGGCAAGGGCGCCACTCACTCCACCCAGGCGGCAGCCGCCTACGGCGTTGGAGGGGACGACCCAGCACTCCGTCCCCTCTCGCTCGATGAGCCGTTCGCGCAGCTCAGAGATCGTACTTGGCAATCGTCGCGCCCTGCGCGTTCATGACCCAGAGCGTCGGACGCGGAAAGTCGTTCGCGGTCTCCCCGATCGGACCGTAGGTCATACCGGGACTCAGCTCATTGCGGCTGCAATAGACCGTCAGCTCCCCATTCTCGTAGCGGGTCGAGACGCTCTCGTACGGCCCGTCAAGACGTTCGCACTGGGAATATTGAGGAGCGGGCGTATCCGGCGCCGGAGCGCACAACTCGTAATAGCGATACTTGATCGTGAACATGGTTCAATCCTTCGTCTACGTCTTCTTCGTCGAAACCGGATGGCTCCGGCGACCGGGCATCGCTGCGTCGGCCAGGCGAGTATGTTCCGGGCCTGAAAAATTTACCAGCCCAAAATTTTCGGGAAGTAATTCTCGGGGCTTTAACCAGTTAATGTGGCGGGAATTATAATAGGGATGAAAAATCTGGAAATCCTTTGAGAGCGACCGTGAAAAGGTGGTACCCATGCGTTCGCGAAAATCCCCCTCCGGGCCTCTACCCGCCCAAAGAATGCTTAGTGCCGCCCCGCCCTAACGTATGACGACACGCCCCGTTTGCTCTATAATGACTGGCAGAGCAAAGGTGCTCTACAACAAGTTGCCGGATAATCTGGCAACATCTTATCAATCGAAGGAACAACACATGGTCACGACTATCAACGCAACCCGCGCTCCCGTCACGTCCGACAAGGGCGCCGCGCGCACCGCCGCACCGCTCAAGCCCTATGCGTTCAAGGGCAAGGGCGCTGTGCTCCGCAACGTCGCACTGCAGGGCATCGCCTCACTCGCCTACGTGGAGGGCAAGGGCCGCGCCGATGTCATCGCGCAACTTCGCATCGTGCTCGGCAACAAGCCGACACCCGCCGACCTGTCCGCCGCCGCACTCGAATACGTCGTGGGTCGCGTCGCCCAGAAACTGGCGGACGTGTCCAAGCCGGTCATCGATCAACTCGCCTTCGCACGGCAACTCGTCACGCAGTACGCCGCGCCCGCCAAGGATGGCGTCAAGGCCAAGAAGCTCATGAAGCACCAGATCGGCCGCCGCTCGATCGAGCAACACAAGGCGGTGCGTGCGGCTGAAGGCGCGTGGTATCTCGTCAACGCGGAGCTCGGCTTCGGAACGTCGCAGACGCAGGCGCAAAAGAACACACGTCAGGCCGCCGCCGCCGGGTCGACGAAGCGCGGCAAGCAGGGCACGCCGCCCACGCACACCGAATTGGTGACCGCGTCCAAGCTGGCCACCTCCAAGGCGGACGCCTGCAGCATGGTCATGACGCTGGCGGCCAGCCTGCTGGCTTACTCGAACAAGAACGCGGCGATGCTTCCCGCCGAATATGGTGCCAGCATCAAGCGCTTCCATGGCGCTATTGCGCAACTCGAAAAAGACCGTAAGGTCGGCTGATCCAATCCCCAACTCGCCCCGCACCTCAATCGAGGTGCGGGGATTTTTTGTGTCTCACGCAGACGGGATGCGCCTGGCCGAGCACGCCCTATCTTGCCAGATCATCTGGTAACATCCTGTAACGTGTGCGCTGTATGTGCACTCCAAAGACACAGTAGTAAATGTGTACGTGTGCGTGATCGAAATCCATTCACACAATAACGCGTGTGCTGTGTGTGACACACAGATAAGCGCTTACCGTGCGTTGCGCGTGGTAGCACGTTATAGTGCGATGAGATTAGAATTAACACGTTGGTGTGTGATTTAAACAGCGAACGTGTTGACGTGCGTTATTCTGTGCTATCGCGTATGTACGCACATATGATGGTCCTCGTAGTATCAGTATCCAATGCTGTACTAGCTAAACTGGATGCTCACACACCACAACGCGTTATCTGTTTGTTGATTTGTGCCTTGTTTTCACACATTTACACGCCTCAGCCCACCAGCGGTCTGGAGGTTTGAAACTGATTTGCTCTACTATCTATTTTATCCTATCGAAATATAAGACGCCTTATAGAGCTGCGTTGAGATTAAGTCGTGCGTATGTACCACGGCCCCCGCAAGTCTCAGAAACACGCCCTTGAGGGGATATTTACTCTGCGTATGGGATAGTTGTCTATGTATACAAATAGGACACAAAACCCACGCGTTTCCGCCATTTTCGGACTAGACAATTTGCTAGTACAGCATATAGAGGTGATAGTAATTAGGATCGGAGCTTGCAGCATGTCGAACACGATTATCACTCTCGCCGCCGCGAAAAAGCTGCGTGAAAGTCGTCAGCCGGTCAGTCGCGGCAAGTTGCTGCGAGGGATCACCGACGCGCAACTATCGGCGCTTACCCGCATCCCGCTTACCCGCATTAAGGTGCTGGAGAGTCTCAATCCGAACAAGGCTGAGGAGCCCTGGCTCGATGAGGCGTATTGCATCGCCAAGACCTTGGGTGTGCCCATGATCGAGATGCTGATCGGTGGGACGACCAACCTTGCCGAGCTGGTCGCCGACGATGATCCACATGACGCCTTGGAGGTGTGGCGCACCGGCGTCCGTCTGCCTCTCCGGTTCGGCATCCGGCTGGGCCTGATCTTCGGTATGGAGCCGCTCGGTCTGCTCGACATTCCACCAATCGTCTGGCAGCTCGGTCGAACCACAGCGAGCGGCGAACGCACATCGGGCATCTGCCCTTGGTGCATCCAGCCTGTCGTGGGAGACGCGGGCCATCTTCCCACTTGCACGCTCGGTAATCTCTACCACAGCCGCACTGTCGATCCATCCACGCTGGGGGTGGCGCCGACGCCCAGGAAGCCAGGGGTTCGGACGCAGGGGTCGAAGAGCGCGCCGGGGCTGAAGCGCTTGCGTGAGCGGCTCGGGGTCACCCAGGAGGTGTTTGCGGGGTCGATCGGCAGGCATCCAGCCTATTACGCCCGGCTGGAGCAGATGCACGACCCGTTGAACAACCAGCTGGCGCAGCACATCTGCGCGATCTACCGGGTGACGATGTTGGACCTCTACAGCGCATGAGGGTCGAGACGTTCGTCGAGAAGCTGTCCGACGATACACCTACCGGCGCGCGGTTGATTCTTGAGACCTACGAACCAGGTATCGACCACGATGGGTCAGGTGTCCCGTTTGTCGGCCTGTGGACACGCGGCCCTGACCAGATCGAGGACACGATGGTGCTCGCTGAGAATGACCGCATGATTTATCTTAACATTCACGAAGCGCGGCGATTGTTCGCACAGCTTGGGCGTTGGCTGCACTCAGGGCCGGAGGGCGCACACCGTAACACGTGACACAGTAGTTTTTGACGCGTTTACAGGCACTTGACATAAGGTTTGGCAGGCCCATACTCGGCCCTCAGTTCTCGTTTCCACCACCCGCCGAGAGCCCAGGAAGTTGCCAGATAATCTGGCAGGATCAGGAGGATCACCCATGCGTTTCACCCATCAGGCTTCGATCGCCTACCGCATCACCGCCCGCGCCAACCGCTCGGGCACGACCTATACCGTCACCGATCGCCGCACCGGCCACGTCATGCGCCTGCACGGCAGGGTCGCGCGGCTGTTCCTGGCCGACCTCGATCGGGCAAGCGCGGCGTAACGATCACGCCAGATAATCTGGCAACTTCCGATCACCATCAGCTGAAGGAGACACGTCATGCCTAAGTCCAAGATCACCCGCAAGAACGCCACGTTCGGTCTCGACACCAGCGACACCCGCACACTGTGGGGACGCACCCTCTACCGCGTCGTAGCGTTGGCCTCGATCGCTGCGCTGAATGTTCAGGAAGGACAGCGGGGCGGCTGGTGCTCCGAGCAGAGCATCGTAACTGACCGTGTTCAGTGGATCGCTGCCGACGCCACCTTCTGGGGCGGCACCTTCGAGGGCGGCACCTTCTGGGGCGGCACCTTCTGGGGCGGCACCTTCGAGGGCGGCACCTTCTGGGGCGGCAC